>Ga0310697_10005226_pt1 | contig 12607 bp, 10 predicted proteins | sample 172DNAGHGlowgp2_FD_203883 | JGI IMG/M metagenome (GOLD analysis project Ga0310697, IMG submission 203883) | Sheep rumen microbial communities from Palmerston North, Manawatu-Wanganui, New Zealand - 1728 DNA GHGlow gp2 (v2) (version 2) | ecosystem: Host-associated > Mammals > Digestive system >... | reverse complement strand
ATTCCAGATCGATTTTCTTCAACCGCTTGCGGTCGTACACCTTCTTGGAACGGTGTACGGCGGACCGCAGGGACACGGGCTTGCCGTGCTCTGCGATCTCTTCCATGCGCGCCGCCCTCCGCTGCGCCAGCATGTAATCCGTCTGCGTGAACCGCAGTTTCTTCGGGCTCTTCTTGGGTTTCATGGGATGAAGGACTCTTTCGGACAAAAGTACGGTTAATTTGGGGTATTTCCTAGGGTCAAACGGAATCCATCAACCGAGCGGCCTGCTCGTAGGTCAGGCCGCAGACACGGGCGATCTGGTTGACATGGGCGCTGAAGCGGAAGTGGAGCTGGCGGACAAATTCCACTTGCTCATCCCGGGTAAGTTGGGAGAACTTCCGTTTGCCAAACAAGCTCTGGCACAGGTCCGGAACGGCGGCCAGGATTACCTGGTCCCGGAAAGCCGGGAGGTTGTCATCGGCCTCCAACCGCTTCTTGGCCTTGGAGGAATTCGTCAGGAACCAATTCATCCGCTGGGGAGTCCGGAAAAAGGCTTGGACGGCTTCGACATCGACATAGTTCTGCGGCAGGATGAGGCCATCGGCACCGATCAGCCAGTTGTCCGGAAGCGATTCGACATCCGTATGCAGCAAGCGTTTGCACGCCCGCTTGGAAAACGATCCCAACGGCCGTCCATCCGGTTTTCTCTGGTCGAAGAACAGACAACCGGTCCCCCAGGGATACTGGCTCGGATGGGAGCAGATGTTGGCTGCGACACAGTTCATTTCCACATAGGCAATCGCCTTTTCCGGATCTTCGTCATATGGGGAAATAAAGTCGATCTTCACACCGTTCCCCCGAAGAAATTCCTTGACCCCATATTTTCGCCGTAAATACAGGGAGTACCGATGCTTGAAGCCTTCGATGAACGCCTCGGCATCTTTCTTCGATTCCGCCTTCACGACAAAATGAACATGGTTGGACATCAGAGTGAACGAAAGAACGACGACCCGGCTTGCATGCGCCTGGATGGCGACGAAATTCATCCCCACCTTGTAATCTTCCTCATCCCGAAACCAGAGCCCCGCTTTCAGATGTTCCGTAGTAATCAGCCACAACTTCCTCATAATCCTTCTCAATCACCATCTCATCCGGAGAACCCGGAATGGCTTTCCACAAAGATAGGCATAAGTCCATGGATTCCAAGGGCTATCGACACATTTTGCAGAACTATTTTTCGAGGACGGCGGGGGCTGACGGAAGGGGAAAAAGCAGGTGACGTCCCGAAAACATGCACGTCACCTGCAATACAGACGTTATTTGCAGGTGCCGTCCCCAAAACCGGGACGTTACCTGCACCTAGACTTCCGGAAGGATGCCTACCGAACTTCCGTCAGGGCGCCGGTGACGGAGTCGATGATGAAGCCACGCACAACCACGTCTTTCGGGACCAGGGGGTGGTTCACGATGGCATCGACAGTCTTGCGGACGGAGGCCTCCGTGTCGTGGAAGCCTTCGAGCCAGTCGGCGACGCCTTTGGATTCCCATTCTGCGAGCGTTTCGGGGGAGATGCCGCGCTCCTGCATGTGCGGCTTGAACTCGTCGTAGCTCATATGGCAGGCGCCGCAGGTGGAGTGATGGACCACCATCACCTCCTGCACCCCCAGCTCATAGATGCCCACGAGCAGCGACCGGATGGCCGAATCCGTCTCCGACAGCACCAGCCCGCCCGCGTTCTTGACGATCTTCGCATCGCCGTTCCGGAGCCCCAGCGCCTTCGGCAGCAGCTCCGTCAGCCGCGTGTCCATGCACGTGAGCACCGCCAGCTTCTTGGCGGGAAACTTGTCGGTCACATAGGGTTCGTACTCCTTATTGGCCACGAACCGGGCGTTGTAGGTGAGGATTTGGTCGATCATATCTTGTCAGAATTGATAGCCGATGCCGACCGTTCCGGAGATGGAACGGAACGCGATGGTCGTTGCGCCGGCGGACAGGACGAGATGCCGGCGGACATAAAGGATGCCCAGGTCGACGGCCGGGCCGGAAACGGACTTGTCGGTGATGCGCGCCCAGGAGCCATCGGTCGTCTGCCAGTAAGTGCGGGAGAAGCCGTAACCGCCTCCGGTGTACAGGCCGACCGGGGCCGGGAGGAGGAACCAGGCGGCATCGACCATGGCGACGAACCGGCTGCTCCGGCTGTTCCCGTTCGTCCAGATGAATCCGGCGCCGCTGGCACCGTCACTGGTGGCGGTCAGCGAATGCGAAGGATAACAGGCGTTTCCGGAAGCGCGAAGAAAAGCGCCGCCCCATTTTCCGGCGGGACGCAGGAAGCCTGCCGCCAAACCGCCTTCCAGCGGCCACGAAGCCGTTGCCATCACGAAGCCATGGGAGCCAGGACCGGGGCGATGTCCTTCCGGGCGGGGCGCCGGATGGGGAAGCGCGCTGGGCTGTCCGGCCGAGATGCCGGCCTGGATGGAATCGGCATGCAAGGCGGACGCGGGGACCATCTTCCCTTCCCGGTAGCATTTCAGGATCAGCCGATACCGTTCTTTCTGGGCCGATGACATCGTCTTGCTCCCTCCTTGCAGCTCCTTTTGAAGCAGGCGGAGTTCGGCGATGACACGGTCCAGGGTACCTTCCTGGAGGTTTTCGCCTTCCTCGATCCGGGCCTTCAGCCGCTGGCATTCATTGGTGATGGAAGCGAAACGGTCCAGCGCCGCATCATAGTCCTGTCCCCGCAGGGGAAGGACGGCGGCCAGGAGCAGGATCAGGACAAGGCAACGTTTCATTGAAAGCAAAAGTACGAAATATTTCCTATCTTTGGCTTCGGAATGGAGGATTCTTCAATCTTTTCGGTGCCCTCACCGGCGGAATGGACGCCGGGATCGGAGATGGAACTGGTGCATAGTTCCGCCTCCGGCTATGCCGTCCTCTACCGGGCCGACCGCGACGGCCGTTTTCGCGTCTACAAGAGCCTGAAGCCCGAATTCCGGGGGGAGCCCTTGTACGAACGCCTCTTGCGGAAGGAGTTCGAGATCGGCTATTCGCTCCGGCATCCGCACCTGGTGGAGTACTACTCCTATCTGAATCTGCCCGGATACGGGAACGCGATTGAAATGGAATGGGTCGACGGCTGCCCGCTGGACCGGGCCCGCCTGTCCCCGGAGGAAGCCCGCACCCTGGCGGATCAATTGTGCGACGCGCTCTCGTACCTGCACTCGAAGGGCGTGGTCCATCGGGATTTGAAGCCCTCCAACCTGCTGGTGACCTTCGCGGGCAAACAGTTGAAAGTCATCGATTTCGGCTATGCCGATACAGAGGCGCACTCGATTCTCAAGCAACCGGCAGGAACGGCTTCCTATGCGGCTCCCGAAGTGCTGGCAGGGGAGTCCGGCGACAGCCGTTCGGACCTTTATTCTGCCGGGAAAGCGCTGGCTGGGCTGCCGGGCATTCCGCAGCGGGTCATTCGGAAATGCTGCCAGGCGGACCCTTTGCGCCGCTATGCTTCGGCGGACGAACTGCGCAGGGCTTTGCAGTCCACTCGTTGGGGCTGGTGGCTGGTGGCCGGACTGGCTCTGGCTTTGGTGATATTGGCTATTGTGGCATCGAGATTCCCGGTCGAGCCAGGCAAACCGGAAGGCGAACCGGTGGATACAACGGCTTCAGGGCCGTCCGGACGGTTCCGCGAACCCGTCCGTGATACCGTCTATCTGGTCGTGCCGGCCAAGGAAAAGCCCGAGGCGCCCAAGAAGAAACCCGTGGGCGCGGAAGATATCGATGCCGTGTTCAACGAGGCGGCCGCGTCATTCGATGGGCTTGATTGACCCGAAGCCTTTCCAGTCATCCGCTTCCAGGTAGCGCTGGATCGATCCGGCCGGAACATAGAGCGTGCATGCGACGATCGATTCGTCATTGAATGCACCTTCATTGACGGGCGGTTCCTCCGCATAGCAGATGACTTCTTTCAAGACACCACTCGATACGGCGAAGGCTCCGACTTTGAGTCGTTGTACATCTTTGTGCAGGATGACCCGCTCGTACTGCTGGCTGACCGCAGCGTCGCTGAATGCACTGACCGGGATTTCCAGGATTCCATCCGGTATCTCCAGGTCACCCGTGAACCCGTTTCCTTGGAAAGCGCAGTCGCCGAGCTGTTTCAAAGCGGTGGGCAACTTCAACGGCCCCGTGAAACCAGCGCTGTTGAAAGCATAGTCTTGAATCGTCAGGATGCTGTCGGGGAGCTTCAGCTCTCCTTGGAAATGGGTGTCGGAAAAGGCCGATTCTCCCACCTCGGCAATGCCTTCGGGGAGATCAAGTCTGCCGTCGAAACCGGCATTGCAGAAGGTGTGGCTCGGGATGCTTTTGATATTTCTGGGGATGACCAGGTCGCCTCGGAAGTCCGTCCCTTCGAAGGCATTTTGGCCAATGGTTTCGAGGGATTCGGGAAAAACGAGCGATCCGGTGAGCTGCCCGCAGTACCGGAAGGCGTCGTTTCCAATGGACCGGAGCCCGTTCGGGAACCGGATGGCGGTCAGCTGGTAACAGCTATAGAAAGCTTCGTCGCCGATTTCTACCAGGCCGTCAGGAAGGTTGACGGACACGATGTTGGTGCTGGATAACGCCATGTTGGGAAGGGTTTTCATACCGGTTCCCCGCAGATCCACGCTCTTCAGCCGGGACATATTTGCTCGGATGAAATAAAAATCGCCAGAGGTGACGTCGCCCACGAGAACCAGCTGGACGATATTGGCAGGATCGACATTCCAGGTGGGGAGAATCTCCTTGAGCGGAATGTCTTCCAGGCGGATGGTCACCTTGCCGCCTTCTTCGACAACGACTTCAGGTGCCGGATTGGTCGTAAAGGTCTGCGTTTCCGAAGTGAGTTCCTGCAGGCCGCTGGAAATAAAGGCTTTATAAGCGTATGTCGTAGATGCTTCCAGGTTGGATACGGATACGGAATAACGGCCGGATTCCAACCGGTCGGCCTTGATGCGGCGGTCGTCACCCAGATAGATGCCTGCTTCCACGATGCCGTAGTCACCCTCGTGGGTGACGGTGATGACGGCGGATTCGAAAGAGACCTCCGCCGTGAAGCCGGTAAATGTCGGCATTGGCAGTTCAGGGGTCGGTTTTTCTTTGCAGGCGGCGAGGAGGAGCAAGGCTTCGACCCAGATCAGAAAGCGTTTCATATGATTTCTAAAGAAGTGATTCCATGTTCCTTGCCCGCCACATACAAGCCTTGCGGAAGGTCCATATAGAGCGCGCCGCCCTTCCGGAATCCCTTGCAGGTCAGGACGATGCCTTCCGAGAGTTTGCTGTGCTCATTGTGCTCGACCATAAAGCGGGCGCCGTCCAGATGCCGGAGGATGACCGTCCGGTCGGGCTGCCAGCAGAGCTTCAGCCGAGCGCCTTGGGGCAGGGTTTCCGGGTCCAGCGTGCTGGGATCGTCGATGAATCCGGAGTCCTCATCGGCCCCGATCGACTTGCAGAAAGCCTCCCATCCCGGGAGCCCCGCGATGCGCGCGAGGACATCCAGCGTCCGCTTTGACACGGTATCGTATCCGCGTGTGGAATAGCCCCACACACGCTCCAGCGTGGACTCGGAGATATGCTCTTTCAGCTTCCTTTCGATGGTCAATCCCAGCGCGATGAAATCGGCATGGGTGCGCGGCCGGATACCCGTGGCGTTCTCCACGGATTCCCGCAGCGCGGCGATTTGGGGAATGTCGGTTCGGATGTTCATCATTCAAATTTACGGCTATTTTTCGTTTGGACAAACAGGTCGTGGGATTTGGTCGCCTGCGGCCCCCCTTTTCACCCCTAAAAGACAAAAAAAGACAAATTGCAGGGTGGGGGGAATCGGCTAACTTTGTCAATAATGTGATTAATAATGCTTGTATGGAACGTACGAACTCAAAAAAGTTTTATTTCCCTCCCGTGATACGTCTGATTCCGGTTTTACAAGAAAACACCTTCTGCGGCAGTCCTCTTCCCGGCGGTAACGAGGATATAGGCTATGATGATGAATGGTAATTGATTTTAATGGTTAATACTATGAATAAGCAGGTTATCTTTTTATTGAGTGTTGTGGCGCTTTTGCTCTCTTGTACACGGGAGGTCAATAACCAGGTTATTCTGCCGGGTGAGACTATTACCTTTACGGCGGGATGGTCTAGTACAGAAACAAGGACAACCCTTCAATCCGATGGCACCAGTGTCTGGTGGGAGCCCTTCGCCCAAGTCAATTTGTTTTTCAGTAACCAGGCATCAGGAAAGTTTACATCGGCGAACGAACAGTTTCAAGCGGTCGTCGATTTCCAGGGCAGTCTTCCAATAGCTGTGGGATCCGTGGAAACAGAGAATCCACCTCTTGCTTATTGGGCAGTCTATCCCTATGATGCGGCAAATACGTGTGATGGCGAGAGCGTTATTTTATCTGTCCCTACCAACCAGACGGCGACAGCTGGCACTTTTGCAAACAAGATGTTCCCTTCCATTGCTACCAGCACCAACTTCTATCTCGCCTTTTACAATGTTTGCGGTGGCGTACGTTTCACGGTTTACAACGAAGGAATCCTGTCTGTTTCATTCAAGGCCAATAATGGCGAACCTCTTGCCGGCAAGGTCAAGGTCGGGTTTGACGGTGTTCCTGTGGTCAAGAATGTCATCGACGGAACGGATGAGGTGAAGGTCAACGCCCCCGACGGTGGTTTCATCCCGGGCACGTACTATTATGCCACCCTTCTTCCCCAAACCCTGGCTCAGGGCATAAGCCTCACTTTCCATAGATCCGACGGCAAGGTGGCAACCACCTCCGTCGAAAACAGCATCACAGTCAATCGTTCCCGCTTCAGCAAAGTAGACGAGAAAGATAAGGACCTCTCATTTGTCGATGAGGGTAGCAGTCACGAGCCTACGGATGCGATTGTCTTCGCCGACTCGAAGGTTAAAGAGAAACTTGTCGCCGCGTTTGACACGAACAACGATGGAGAACTTTCCTACGAAGAGGCTGCGGCGGTGATTTCAGGCGAAGACGTAAAGGCGGCTTTCGGCACAATCAAGACTTATAAATCTTTTGATGAGTTCCAGTATTTTACGGGGGTGACTTCGATTCCTGCTAGTATGTTTGAGAATTGGAATCTATTATCATCCATATCAATTCCTTCTAGCTCCTATATTCTCGGTACATCTGCATTTAAGGGTTGTTTAAAACTTGAATCGCTGATTATTCCTAACAACATCATGAGCATTGGTGGCGGCTCTTTTCAGGATTGTTCTGCACTTAAAAGTATTGTTCTTCCTGATGGATTAAGAACGATTGGAGCACAAACTTTTAGTGGTTGCACAAGTTTACAGGAAATATTGATCCCTAATGAGGTGTCGCAAATTGGTGCGAATGCTTTTTATGGTTGTTCAAGCCTTTCAAGTATATCTCTCCCTGAGAAAGTTAAGACGCTTGGGGAAAAAGCGTTCTATGAATGTACAAATCTTTCTTCTATTGTTATTCTTGGAGAGTTATCCAGTATAGAAGAGTATACATTCTATGGCTGTTCGAAATTACAATCAATCGTTATTCCCGACAGTGTATCGCAGATAAATGGATTTGCATTCAGTTATTGCTCTGGATTATCATCACTTCATATTCCATCTCATGTTAAGAAGATTGGGCGGTATGCATTTGACCACTGCACAGGTCTTGTAAGTGTTAATATTGAGTATGGTTTGTCTACCATTGAAGAGTATGCTTTCGAAAGCTGTTCCAACCTAGAATCGATTAATATACCTGAAAGTGTAATTAGTATTGGGCTTGCTGCGTTTTGGAAATGCTCGAGTTTGGTCTCTGTCATTATTCCCGAAAGCGTGTCGAGTATCGAAGCTATGACTTTTCGTGAATGTTCGAACTTAACTTCTGTCGTCATTCCTGAGAGTGTGTCCAAGATTGCTGGGGGAGCTTTTGAAGCTTGCATCAGTTTAACGGACATTATGATTCCAGCGAGTGTGGCTATTATTGAAGGTAATCCTTTCATAGAATGTAGCAGTTTGGACTCAATTATAGTCGATTCGGATAATTCAGTTTATGATTCTAGGTCCAATTGTAATGCAATTATTGAGACTGCCTCAGGAATACTGCAAACGGGGTGTAAGAATACAATTATACCAGATGGTATAACTGAGATAGGGGAGAGGGCTTTCTTCAGTTGCTCTGGGCTTAAAAGTATTCGTATCCCAGAGAGTGTAACGAGTATTGGTAACTCTGCATTCTGGCTATGCTCAGATCTTACTTCTATTAATATACCAGAAAAGGTTACGAGTCTTGAAGATAGTGTTTTATATGGATGCTCAAGTCTTTCTAGTATTATCATTCCTGCAAATGTAACTATAATTAAAGATAGAGCCTTTATGAATTGCTCGAGCCTTACAAGTATTACTCTTTACCCCACTAATCCCCCGGCTCTTATTTGGGGTACTTATTCTCCATTCCAGGGCTGTCCATATGCTTTAACAATTTATGTCCCAACTCAGAGTTTAGATTCTTATAAGTCATCTCAGTATTGGCTCAGAGTTGCCTCTCGCATTCAAGCCATTCCTGAATAATCTTACAAGTAAGCGCAATGGTGTGCTGGGTTGTTTAAATAACTCTTGATAATATAATACCATAATCCATTTGAGTAAAGCGTTAACTCTGAACGAAGCCTCTATTGTGGGGTTAATCAATAAGTATGGTTCTCTTCCCATGGGAACTAGGATATGCTTAGTTTTCAGTTGGAAAAGATATCGTCGAAATGCTATGTTGGGCATGGATGCAGCTGACCATGTTATAAGCATCTATGGGAACTTGATAAGACTTCGCAATTCTTTGTTTACGAGACTGATATCAAATACCAATTCAGTGTTTCCCTCAATCAAGCAAAACTCTCTTGATATAGGAAACAGATATATCCTTGTTGAAACTGATCCGATGGTATTAATTGAAGTGTCTTCTCGGAAACTCATCAGAGTTTGGACATTTGAGAATACTACTGTTAAGAATGCATTGTCAGTGATTCTGGAAGAATTGAAAGGATATGGATTCCAAGTATTGAAATAGTGTGCTTAATGATGATGTATTGAAAGTGTCGTTAGTGGCGGACCAGATTTCTATCGCGAGAGTTTCTTGCTTGTAGTGATGTTAGCCGTTGGTGAAAGGGTACACTTGGTTTCAATACATCCTCCTCACCCACATCTCCAAAAACCTGTCTTCCAGCGAGTAGGTCTTGACCCGGCCCTCCTGCTCGTAGGTGAGGATTTGGCTGTCCAGCAGGGTGGAGATGGCGTACTGGACGGAGCTGGGCGACTTCAACGCATTCTTTTTGATAAAGGCGACGGATGTGACTCCGGTCGCCTTTCCTGCCTTTGCAATGGCCACTAAGGTCTCTTTCTGCTGGTAGTTGAGCTGGCTCAGCTGGCCAGCGAAGGCGTGGGACTTTTCTTCCAGGAGGGCGTCCAGGACGAAGAGGATGTCGTTCTCGTCCACCGTCTTTTCCGGGGCGATGGTGGCGAAAACGTGGTGCAGGAGGTTATGGACATAATAGGTGTGGCCCTCGAAGAGGTCGTAGGCCAGCTGCGCGGCGCCGGAGAGGATCTCACGCCCGGCCTCGCGGAACTTGGCACAAATGAAGGCCACGTACTTCTCTCGGGCGATTCTGTCCAGATAAAGCTGCTCCGTGCTGTTGTATGAGGGCTTTGCGGCGGAGTGGAACATGTTCTCCAGGATGTGGCGGTTGCTGCCGGCGAAGATGAAGCAGCAGTTGTTCATCGTCTGGACGTAGGAGCGCAGGAGCGCTTCCACGTCCTTTTCCGGGTAGCGGTCGATCTGCTGGAATTCGTCGATGGCGAAGATGCAGGGAAGGTCGGCCTTCTCCAGATAGTCGAAGATCTCCCCGAGCGTGAGTTCGGGGGCTTGGATGTCGCCGAGTTTGACATCGAAAGAGGGGACTCCCGAAACCGGATCGTAGGTGAAACTTCCTGTCAATGAACGCAGCACGGACAGGAATCGGTTCAAGGTAGCCTTCCCCTTGGGGACCAGTACAGAGTAGATTTCTTTGCTCAGGAAAAGGACAAACTCGTGCAGGCTGGTGGTCGGGTAAATGTCCACATAGAAGGTATGATAATGCCCCTTGATCTCTGGCCGCTCATAGAAATGACGGATCAATTGGGTCTTGCCCATCCTCCGGGGGGAGGTGAGCAGCACGTTCGCCTGATTGGTGACCGTCCGGACCAGCCAGTCCGTCTCCGTCTCCCGGTCGCAGAAGTAAGCCGGGGGTATGATGCCGGTGACGTAGAAAGGGTTCATCGCTCTTCTTTTTCCGCAAAGATAGCGGAATCGGAGCAATTATACAAATTCTATAATAGAAATTCTATAATCACTGTTTTTTCGCCCCTTTTAACCCCTTTTCGCCACAAAAGCCGGGCGTTCGCCACTCTTTTATGGCGGAACGCGCGGGAGTGGGTATTTTTGCGTAAACCTAAACCGAAACGGGAAGTCATGAAAGGAAAGGTACTCGCCATCAACACGGGGTCGACATCGACCAAGGTGGGGTATTATGTGGACGGGAACACTGTCCTGGTCCGGAATCTCGAGCTCAGCGCGCAGGATGTGATCCGCTTCGACAGCGTGCTGGAGCAGGGGGATCTCCGGCGGGGAATCGTGATGGATTTCCTGCGGGAGGCGGGCGTGGGCCTCGGCGACATCGACATCGTGATGGCGCGCGGCGGCCTGTTCGCCCCGGCCGTGACCGGCGTATACGGGGTCAATGCCGATATGCGCGAGGTACTCCTGTCCGGCCGCGACGGCGTCCACGCCTGCAACCTGTCGGCCGTGATCGCCGATGACATCGCCACCGAGGTGACCGCCTTCCGCCGCGAACGCGGCATCGGCGGCCCCGCCTGCATGGCCTACGTCGCGGACCCGCCGATGGCCGACGAGATGCTCCCGGAGTGCCACGTGGGCGGTCTTCCCGACTTCCCGCGCCGCGCCTTCTTCCACGCCCTGAACTCCCGCGCGGTTGTGCGCCGGTATCTCCGCGAACACGGGCACGCCACCAACGACATCACGGCGATCGTGGCCCACATGGGCGGCGGCATCACCGTCACCCTGCACCGGAACGGAAAGGTCATCGACACGAACAACGGCCTGGGCGGTGACGGCCCCTTCACGCCGGAACGCGCCGGCTCCTGCCCGGCTTTCCCGCTGATCGAGATGTGCTTCCGCAGCGGCCTGTCCGAGCGGGAAGTCAAGCATCGCGTCCTGGGCCGGGGCGGCGCCGTTGCCTTCTTCGGCACCAACGACCTCCGCGAACTGGAGCGCCGCGCCGCCGACGACCCGAAGGTGGACACCTGGCTCGACGCCTTCGGCCTGAACGTCGCCAAATACATCGCCTCCCTCGCCACCACCGTCGACGGAAAGGTCGATGTCATCCTCCTCACCGGCGGCATTGCCAAAGACAGCCGTATCGTCGCCGACATCCGCCGCCGCACCGCCTTCATCGCCCCCACCGAGGTCTATCCCGGCGAGAACGAGCTCGATTCCCTCGCCGAAAACGGCTACCTCATCCTCGCCGGCGAAACGAAGGTCCATCGGTACGACAAAGAGCGCCTGCTGGACGATTAGAATCCTTAACGAATCGGCTCAATATCAACTATTTAATAGCAGAGAGGTGCACCCGCAGGTGCACCTCTCGAACGTTATGCCGCTCTGCATCAAGCAGATAGCTGCGAGCACTTATTTCACCTCGAAGTCAAGCGCCTGGAGGTCCGCGTCGGCGGAGGAGGAGCCGTAGAGGATCTGGTACTTGCCGGGCTTGATGGCGACGCCGTCGTTGCCGTCATAGTAGGCGAAGGCGTCCGGGGCGATGTCGATGGTGACGCTGGCGGTCTTGCCCGGGTCGATGGACACGCGCTGGAAGCCCTTCAGGGCCTTGATCGGCGCATCGGGATTGTCGAGGGCCTTGACATAGACCTGGACGACCTCGGTGCCGGCGCGGTTGCCGGTGTTCTGGACGGGAACGGTGACCTTCACGCCCTTGCCGGCCTTGACGGAGGACTTGGAGAGCTTGCCCTGGCCGTAGGCGAAGGTGGTGTAGCTCAGGCCGAAGCCGAACGGATACTGGGGCGTGCCCTTGAAGTAGCGGTAGGTGCGGCCTTCCATGTTGTAGTCCAGGAAGTCGGGCAGCTGGTCGGTGGAGGCGTAGAAGGTGACGGGGAGCTTGCCGGAAGGGTTGCAGTCGCCGTTCAGGACTTCGCCCACGGCCTGGGCGCCGCCTTCGCCGCCGTACCAGGCCTGCAGGATGGCGTCGCAGTCGTCCACGATGGGCGCGAAGGCCAGGGCGGAACCGGAGCAGTTCACCAGGATGACCGGCTTGCCGGTGGCGCGGAGGCCCTTCAGCAGGCGCTGCTGGACGGCCGGGACCTCGATGTCGGCCTTGTCGCCGCCTTCACCCTCGAGGGCGGGGGAGATGCCGCCGACCATGATCCAGGCGTCCACGTCGCCGAACTGCTTCGCGAGAGCCTCGACATCGGGCAGGGCGCGCTCGCAGAACTGGGCGCTGAACATGGCGAACGGGGAGTCGCCCTTGACGTATTCGAT
>Ga0310697_10005224_pt1 | contig 12611 bp, 10 predicted proteins | sample 172DNAGHGlowgp2_FD_203883 | JGI IMG/M metagenome (GOLD analysis project Ga0310697, IMG submission 203883) | Sheep rumen microbial communities from Palmerston North, Manawatu-Wanganui, New Zealand - 1728 DNA GHGlow gp2 (v2) (version 2) | ecosystem: Host-associated > Mammals > Digestive system >... | reverse complement strand
TTTTTGATGTTCTTTTTCTCAGACAACCTGGACAACTATTATTATCAAACAACAAGGACAACTATTATATACAACAGGGACAACTTTTTTAAATCAATAACGCTGTCTAGAAAGAACGCGCCAGCCAAAAATAAAGAAAGTTGTCCCTGTTGTTCTACACGTTGTCCAGGTTGTTTGAGAATAGTTGTCCTTGTTGTTTGATAAAAGTTGTGCTTGTTGTTTGATAATAGTTGTTCGTGTTGTTTGAGAAAGACAGCTAAGCGGTCTTCCGTGGCCGGTAATTATTTCGTGTTATGGAAAAAAATGATTACCTTTGCAGGTTATTATGAAAAAAGAAGTGGAAACAAGATACATCTTTGTCACTGGCGGCGTTGTCTCGTCGCTGGGAAAGGGCATTATCGCGTCTAGCATCGCGCGGCTGCTGCTCTCGCGCGGCTATAGCGTGACGTGCCAGAAGTTTGACCCCTACATCAACATCGACCCGGGCACGTTGAACCCCTATGAGCACGGCGAGTGCTATGTTACCGTTGACGGGCATGAGGCCGATCTGGACCTGGGGCACTATGAGCGTTTTACCAACATCAAGACCACGCGTGCCAACAATGTGACCACCGGTCGCGTGTATCAAAGCGTGATCGATAAGGAACGCCGTGGCGACTACCTGGGCAAGACCGTCCAGATTATCCCCCACATCACCGACGAGATCAAGCGTGACGTGAAGCTGCTGGGCACCACGGGCCGGTATGACTTTGTCATCACCGAGATTGGCGGCACGGTGGGCGACATCGAGGCCTTGCCGTTTATCGAGGCCATCCGCCAGCTGCGGTGGGAGCTGGGCCGTCGATGCATCTGTGTCCACCTCACCTATGTACCCTACATCAGCGCGGCCAAGGAGCTCAAGACCAAGCCCACGCAGCACAGTGTGAAGCTGCTGCAGCAAGAGGGTATCCAGCCCGATGTGCTCGTGCTGCGCACCGAGCACCCACTGCCAGTGACCATGTTGAAGAAGGTGGCCCAGTTTTGCAACGTGAGTGCCGACGCTGTGGTGCAGAGCCTGGATGTGCCCACCATCTATGAGGTGCCGCTCAAGATGCACGAGCAGCGCCTGGACAACATCATCCTGGAGAAGAGCGGCTTGAGTGCCGCCGGCGAGCCCGACCTGAGCAAGTGGAACGACTTCCTGGCCAAGCTCAAGGGCGCCACCCGCGATGTGCGCATTGGGCTGGTGGGCAAGTATGTGTCGCTGCAGGATGCCTACAAGAGCATCGACGAGAGCCTGTTGCACGCTTGCGCCTACCATGACCGCCGCCTCAAGCTCGACTACATCAATAGCGAGCACATCACCGACGCCAATGTGGAGCAGCTGCTGGCAGGCCACGACGGCATCGTTGTGGCGCCGGGATTTGGGCAACGCGGCATCGAGGGCAAGTTCATCGCCCTGCGGTGGTGCCGCGAGCATGATGTGCCCACCTTTGGCATCTGCCTGGGCATGCAGTGCATGGTCATCGAGTTTGCCCGCAACGTGTTGTCGATGGCCGATGCCAACAGCACCGAGATGGATGCCAACACGACTCACAACGTCATCGACCTGATGGAGGACCAGAAGACGGTAACCAACCTGGGCGGCACGATGCGCCTGGGGGCCTATGCCTGCCGCGTGAAGCCGGGGACCAAGGTTGCCCAAGCCTATGGTGCGGCCGACATCGAGGAGCGTCACCGCCACCGCTTTGAGTTTAACGATGAGTACCGTGAGCGCTTTGAACAGGCGGGCATGACGATAGCCGGCGTGAACCCCGAGAGCGGTCTGGCCGAGGTCATCGAGCTGACCGATCACCGCTGGTACATTGGCACACAGTACCATCCCGAGTACTCCAGCACGGTGCTCAACCCTCACCCGCTGTTCATGTCGTTTATCGCTGCCGCCATAGCGTTTAGGACAGATGATGAGAACGTATAGTGCTGCAGTCCAGAACGATATAAGCCACATTTTTATAATTTTTAGATCAATCGTAGTTTCATTACTCAGTGCCAAGCACTGGCACATATATAAAAGAATAACTGACAACGGAATATGGATAAAAACACTTTTATTGGATTGTTGCTGATCACTCTCGTGTTCATCGGGTTCACCTGGCTGCAGAGGCCCAGTGAAGCCGAGATGGCCGAGTACCAGCGGCAACTGGACTCAATCGAGGCGGTCAACAAGGCCCAGGAGCGCCAGGCCCGGGCCAATGGCAACGTGGACACCCTGTCGAGCACCGAGCTGACCCACCTGCACAGCATCCTCGAGAATCTGCCCGCCGGCAATGCCACCATCAACAACGAGGGCGTCATCCTCTCGCTCAAGGATGGTGAGGTTGCAGGAACGGTTACCGTGGGCGACACCACCGTGACGTGGAACGAGGTGACCGCGACAACCAGTGGCAACCCTGCGGTGCACAACCTTGCGGTGCAGGCCGTGCAGCGCGCGCTTGACGTGTATGCCAAGAACGGCTCGTTTGCCGCGTCGCTCACGGGCACCGAGCAGCTGGTGACCCTCGAGAACGACTCGCTCAAGGTCGAGCTCAGCACCAAGGGCGGCATCATCGCCCGTGCCACGCTCAAGGGCTACAAGACCTACAAGACGCCGCAGCTTGTGCTGTTTGACAAGGGCGACAATGACTACAGTTTCACCCTGAGCAACAACACGCAGCGCTTCGAGACCAAGAATTTCTATTTCGAGCCCAAGAAGCTCAACGACAGCACCGTGCTGATGAACCTCTCGCTCGAGGGCGGCGCGCAGTGGGGCCTGAAATATACCCTGGTGCCGGGCAGTTACATGGTGCGCATGGAGATGGTGCAGCAAAGCATGACGCGCCTGATCCCGCTCAATATCAACCTTGTGGACCTGGACTGGCACCAAAAGATCTCGCGCCACGAGTTTGGCAAGCAGTTTGAGGAGCGCAACAGCGGCATTTACTACAAGTATGCCGGCAAGGGTGGCGACGTGAAATACATGAGCGAGACCGGCAACGACGAGCAGGAGGTGAAGGAGAAGCTCAAATGGGTGAGTGCCAAGAACCAGTTCTTCTCGACGGTGCTGATTACCGATAGCGTGTTCTCCACAGCCCAGATGACCAGCAACGAGACCAAGGACACGCCCGACTATGAGAATTACCTCAAGGATGTGAACATCCACACGCTGGTTCCCTACTCGAGCGACAAGGCCGTGCCGGCATCGTTCTACTTCTACCTGGGCCCCAACCGCTACCACACGCTCTCGAGCTATGACAAGTATTCCCCTAACGAGGACCTGAGCTTGACGCGCCTGATCCCGCTGGGCTGGAAACTGTTCCGCTGGATCAACACGGGTGTGATTATCCCCATGTTCCACTGGCTGGGCAAGTTCATGAGCAACTACGGCCTCATCATCCTGGTGCTGACCATCATCATCAAGATTGTGCTCTCGCCGCTCACCTACAAGACTTACATCTCGCAGGCCAAGATGCGCATTCTGGCTCCCGACATCGCCGCCATCAACGAGAAGTACCCCAATCAGGAAGATGCCCTCAAGAAGCAGCAAAAGACCATGGAGCTCTACCGCCAGGCTGGCGCCAACCCCATGGGCGGCTGCTTGCCCATGCTGCTGCAGATGCCCATCCTGATTGCGATGTTCACCTTCTTCCCCTCGTCGATCGAGCTGCGCGGGCAGTCGTTCCTGTGGGCTAACGACCTGAGCGCCCCCGACAAGATTCTGGAGTGGGGCGGCAACATCCCGTTCCTGTCCAGTATGTTTGGCAACCACCTGAGCCTGTTCTGCCTGCTGATGACGGTTACCAACATCGCCTATACCTACATCACAACCAAGTCGCAGCCCTCGTCGCAGTCGATGCCGGGCATGAAGTGGATGATGTACCTCATGCCGCTGATGTTCCTGTTCATCTTCAACAACTATGCGTCGGGTTTGAGCTACTACTACTTCATCTCGCTGCTCATCACCATCTTGCAGACCTATAGCTGCCGCTTGTTTGTCACCGAGGACAAGGTGCGCGCCACGATGGCTGCCAACGCCAGCAAGCCCAAGAAGAAGTCCAAGTGGCTCGAGCGCCTGGAGGAAGCCCAGAAACAACAGCAGGCCATGCAGCGCCAGCAGGCCAAGGGCGGCAACGCCAAGCGCCGCCGCTGATTTAGGCATTAGGCATTAGGTTTTAGGTTTTAGGGCCGGCCACGATGACATTTCTATAGCATCTATAGTTATAGCATCTACGCAAGTTGTTTGAAAAATTGGTACGATAATTGCAACCTTTTAGAGGTGTTAAGCGTCTAACAGGTACAATTATTAACCAATAAAATATAACGATAATGTATATCCATCAGTGCCCCGAGTGCGGGAAACAGTACAGCACTCAAGAGAAGGTGAGCCGCGTGAAGTGCCCCTATTGCGGTGCCGAGACCAATGTGTCCTATAGCGAGCCCGAGCAGGACCGCTGGCAGGAATTCTACAACCAGCAGCGCGGTGGCTATGGCCAGGACACATCGTTTGACAGCGTGTTCAACAATGGCCCCTCGGGCAAGAGCCGTGGCATCGCCGGCCTGCTCGCCATCCTGATGGGGTGGTGTGGCCTGCATTACTTTTACATCGGCAAGACGTCGGCAGGCGTGCTGTTCCTGCTGGTGGCTATCCTCTCTTGCGGTATCCTCGCCACGATAACCACAATCGTGGCTATCATCCAGGGCGTGCTCTTCTTTACCTCGACCCAGGAGGAGTTTGAGCGCCGGTGGGTGAATTCGCCCAGTAGTTTTCCGTTCTTCTGATACATTGATTGTGAGTGAGTAAACGCCAGAGACCTACACAACCCGACTACATCAAGTGGCTGCTCCTGCTGGGGGCGGCGGCACTTGTTGTGCTGGGAGGTGGCTATGTGTTGTGGCGCTATGTGGTGTTGCCCCACTCGGTCAATGTTGACCGCTACCGCTACCCGGTGGCGGGCATCGACGTGTCCAAGCACAACGGCGACATCGACTTTGACCAGGTGGCCGCCGATGACTACCAGTTTGTGTTCATCAAGGCCAGCGAGGGCAAGACCTATCGTGACGACGCCTTTGACCGCAACTACCGCGGTGCTCGCCAGGCGGGCCTCAAGGTGGGTGCCTACCACTTCTTCCGCAAGAACCGCACTGGCGAGGAACAAGCGTCCAACCTGCTGTCGGTCATCGACGGCAAGCCGCTGGACCTGCCTCTTGTCATCGACCTCGAGGACGACTGGGGCAACGGCTCCACCACCTCGCGCGATACAGCGTTGGGGCGCGTGCTCGATATGATAGGCATCCTTGCCGGCAAGGGCTATGACGTGATGATTTATACCAACCTTGACGGCTACAAGAAGTACTACATGGGGATGCTAGGCGACCATGACCTGTGGCTGTGCTCGTTCACCAGTCCCGACATGCTCACCGACAAGCCTCACCGTTTCCAGCAATTCAGCCACGAGGGCAGCGTTGCCGGTGTGAAGGGTGATGTGGACTTGAACGTGTGGCGCGGCAGCAAGAGGGAATGGCAACGCTATCTGGACCAGGTGAAACAACCAACGCAATAAATACCCAATCGCCACATGATGAAGACCAACAAAACGATACAACGCGCGGCCACGGCCCTGGCACTGCTGCTGTTGCTGCTGGCGACGGCTGTGGATGCCGCGGCAACGGTCTATACCTGGAGCCGCTTTGACCTGACGTTTGAGACCCCCGACGGCGGCTTTGTGACCTATAACAGCCCCACGCGCTTTGAGGTGCAGTGGGAGGACATGGTGATGACCGTGCAGCTCTACAGCAAGGAAAAGGGCGACGAGAAGAAGTTGCTCAACGAGAACCTGCAACGCAAGGCTCTGGGATACAGCATGTATGACCTGAGCCAGGGCAAAATCAAGGTCAAGGGTTTCAAGAAGACCTACAGCATTGTGGGCACCATGCCCGACGGGTCGCGTGCCATCATCGCCGATCTTGTCTCCAAGCGGCAAAACCTCATTGTCGAGATCACGGTGAACTACCTGTTTGGCAGCCGCGAGACGGTCGAGGACATGATCAAGAGCTTTGCCGAGAACAAAAAACAGCAGCCTAACCACGAGCGCAAACACCAAAAGGTGCAAAACAAGCGCAAGGCCGACCGCGAGCAGCAGGAGAAACAACAGCAAGCACGGCCGCAGCGCAAGGAGAAACTCTATGATGCCTGACGCGCGGCATGTGGCGGCTGTGCAGCAAGTTGTAATAACCGATGATAACAGAATAACCTCCATAACAACAATGACTATGAAACAAATGACACTCAAAACAAGTATCCTCCTCGCCGTGATTGCGGTGATGGGACTGCGGGCTGCCGCCCACGATGGCAATGGGCCAGACGTTGAACCAACGATGATGTATGCTCCGCTGGTCTATGAGAATCACGATGCCAGTGCAGGCGGGCACGACGTGGCACCGGGCAACGGCAGCCTCTATTCGCTGGATGCCGGCGACGCATGGTTGCGCGAGGCGATGGAGAATAGTTCCCGTGTGCGCAACGTGCGCGCGCGCGCGATGATTGAGAACCCCCAGCTGGTGGCCTATAATGCCAGTCGCCTGCCCGAGGCCCCTCCCGAGGGCGTGATTGCCGGCGACCCGCGCCAGGCCAAGCTCACCATCTCCCCCTCGCTGGTGGCCGTCGATGAGGTAACGCCTCCCGCTGCACCAGCACAGCCCTTGCACAACTGGCTGCACGTGTTCAATGCCTCGTTGCAGTTCACCCAGGCCTACATCAGCGGCAACTGGTACCAGGGTGGCGAGAATAACCTCGCCCTGCTCGGGAGCCTGAACTGGAACTGCAACCTCAATCAGGATGTGCACCCCAACTGGCTGTTCAACAATGCCCTGTCCTACAAGCTGGGTATCGCCACCACCCACGGCGACAGCATACGCAAGTACCTCATCAACGAGGATAATTTCCTGTTTACCTCACAGCTGGGTTACAAGGCCGTCAAGAACTGGTACTATAGTGCCATGCTGCAGTTCACGACCCAGTTCCTGAACAACTACAAGGTCAACACCCGCACGATGACCGCCGCCTTCCTCTCGCCTGCCGAGTTGAACATCGGTCTTGGTATGACCTATAACCTCAAGAAGGCCGACGACCGCATGTTCACTCTGGCTATTGCCCCCATTTCCTATAACCTGAAGTATTGCCGCAATATCACCGACATCGACCCGACGCGATTTGGCATCAATGCCGGCAAGCACAGCAAGAGCACCGTGGGTAGTAACTTTGAGGCCAAGCTGCTGTGGCGCTTCAACCCCAATGTGATGCTCACCTCCAGGGTGTATATGTTCACCAACTATGAGTATGTGCAGGGCGACTGGGAGAACACGCTCGACTTTGCCATCGGCAAGTACCTGACCACCCAGTTCTATACCCACCTGCGCTTTGACCGCTCGCGCGCCCGCGACGATGACTGGAACTACTGGCAGTTCAAGGAGATCCTGAGCCTGGGCGTTATCTACCGCTTTGCAACGGTAAACTAAATGGTTGACAGCGGGATTAATAGCTTGGCAATGAAGCGCATCGCCCTCATCTTGTTCATCTTGGCGCTGTTGCCTGTCACGGCGATGGCAGGAAGCCCGGTGCCCAAAAAGTCGGTGGTGCTCGAGGGACTCGACATCGACTCGATGCGCGTTAGGCTCGACGAGACCGACATGCAGCCCCTGGAGGGCATCTGGTACTACCCCAACGAGGAGATGACGCTGGGCATCGAGCGCTACCGCGGCAAGCACAACATAGGCTACCGCATCATCCTGCTCGACTCGCCCGACATCAACCTGGTGCCGGGAACGGTCATCGGCTATATCGCAGCCAGTGCCGTGGACAGCAAGTACCAGCTGTGGCTCTACAGCCAGCGCGACCGCGTGACGCTTAAAAAGCCGCTGGAGTGTGTGGCCACGCTCAACAGCCAGGCCACGACCTTCACCTTTGACCCGCCGCGGTGGAGGGTGAAAGTGCGCGTCAACATCGCCCGTTTCCTGCCCACCCTGTTCAGGGGCATGAGCATCACGCCCGACAAGGTGGGCGAGACACTGCCCGTGGGTTTCCGCAAGATTTATCCCGAGGGGGGCAACGGTGCCCCGTTTAACCGCATCCGCTACCTGTGATGAACAACCGCAATCAACATATCTGGACCGTGTCAGCACTGTTCACGCTGCTGCTGATGCTGCTGTGTGCAAGCACGATGGATGCCCGCACCCGCACCACGCGCAAGAACCTTACCACCACCCAGGTTCCTGTCTTGATGGTAGAGGCCGATGACGGCCTGCTGCCCGACTCGCTCACGGGAATAGACCCCGCAGCCGTGTCGCTCAAGGGCTACAGCAAGCGCGCCAGCGAGGGCAAGGAATCCTTCTTCATCACCAACAATACCTCCCAGCGCATGAGTGCCGTGCGCCTGCTGCTGCGTTACACCACGATGGATGGTGAACTGCTCACCCAGCGCGCGGTCACCGTGCCGGTGAGCCTCAAGCCTGGCGAGACCCGCCTGGTGAGCGTCAGGTCCTTTGACGTGCAGCGCCTGTTCTACTACTACGCCGGCCCCAAGCCGCGCAAGCAGGCCACGCCCTTCAAGGTTGCCTACCGGTTGACAGGCTATGATGTTCCCGTGGGCCATTGACGAGAAAACAGAACACAACAAAGATAATAACCTAATATTAAAAACTGACAAGAGAAATGAAACATTTGACCATTAAACTGTTATCGGCAGCTGTGCTGGCCCTTGCCGGCTGGACAGGCGCCGATGCCTGCACCAACCTGCTGGTGGGCAAGAACGCAAGCCTCGATGGCTCGACCATCATCACCTATGCCGCCGACAGCCACACCCTGTTCGGTGACCTGCAGTACCTGCCCGCTGCCGACCATGCTCCCGGCGCGATGCGTGAAATCATCGATTGGGACAGCGGCAAGCGCCTGGGTGCCATCCCCGAGGTGGCTCACACCTATGCCGTGGTAGGCAACATGAACGAGCACCAAGTGACCATTGCCGAGAGCACCTGGGGCGGCCGCGAGGAGCTGTGGGACACCACAGGCAACTCCATCATCGACTACGGTAGCCTGATGTACATCGCCCTGCAGCGTTCCAAGACTGCCCGCGAGGCCATCAAGTGCATGACCGAGCTGGTGGCCAAGTATGGCTATGCCAGCGAGGGCGAGTCGTTCTCGATAGGTGACCCCAACGAGATTTGGATCATGGACATGATAGGAAAAGGTCCTGGCGAGATTGGTGCCGTGTGGGTTGCCATCCGCATTCCCGATGACTGCATCGCCGGCCATGCCAACAATCCCCGTATCTGGAAGTTTGACATGAAGGACAAGAAGAACGTCATGTACAGCAAGGACGTCATCACCTTTGCCAAGAAGAAAGGCCTGTACAACGGCAAGGACGCCGACTTTGCCTTTGCTCCCGTTTACCAGAAGTTTGACGCTGGCGCCCTGCGCGGCTGTGATGCCCGCGTGTGGAGCTACTTCAACCGTTTCCACAAGGGTATGGAAGCCTATCTGCCCTTCATCTATGGCAAGACCAGGGAAGATGCCGACGTCATGCCCCTGTACATCAAGCCCGACCGCAAGGTCAGCGTGCGTGACATGCAGGAGATGATGCGTGACCACTTTGAGGGCACCCCGTTTGACATGACCAAGGATCCCGGTGCCACCACAGCCTATGGTGTGCCTTACCGCTGGCGTCCCATGGACTTTAAGGTCGATGGCCAGACCTACAGCCAGGAGCGTGCCATCGCCACCCAGCAGACCGGTTGGGTGTTTGCCGCACAGATGCGCTCATGGCTGCCCGATGAGGTGGGCGGCTGCTTCTGGTTTGGCGTCGATGACGCTAACACCGCCGTGTTTGTGCCCATGTACTGCTGCATCACCCAGGTGCCCGAGAGCTACCGCCAGGGCAAGGCCGACATGTACACCCTGGATTGGGACTGCGCCTTCTGGGTCAACAACTGGGTTGCCAACCAGGCCTATGCCCGCTATTCCCAGATGATTGGCGACATCCGCAAGGTGCAGGGCGCCATCGAGGACAACTTTGCCAAGCAGCAGTCGGTCATCGAGGCCCAGGCCACGTCGCTGCTCACCACCGACCGTGCCGCCGCCATCCGCCTGTTGACCAACTACTCGGTCAACGCCGGCCAGGATGCCACCGCACGCTACAAGAAACTGGGCGAGTACCTGTTTGTCAAGTACCTGGACGGTAATATCAAGAAGGAGAAGGACGGCAAGTTCCAGCGCAACGAGTGGGGCACGCCGGCATCGCCCACCTTTGCCGGTTACACCCAGGAGTACTACGACATGCTCATCAAGGGCCCCAACGGTGGCGACCGCCTCAAGGTTGTTGAGCCCGAGTGGCTGCCTGCCCAGGATAAGAAATAATCAGTGAGTCATCACCATCGGTAGCCTGTTGCAACGTCCTGGCTCCCGAGACCTAAAAAGCCGCATCGATATCTCATCGGTGCGGCAATTTATCTGTTTACTACTATTTACTTGATCAACTAATAACTAATTCACTTTTTCATGTTGCAAAATTACACCCGTCCTCCAGAGTGTGCAATCGCAATAATCAGTCATTTTTGACCCATTTTATAATTATTTTGAGGGATTTTTGACCCTTTTTTGTGGTTTTGGACGGAATTGTAGCTACATTTGTGAGCGTGAAATAACCCAATTAATCATGACGATTATGAAAAGATTATCCTGGATTATTGCCTTGACGATGCTGGCTATGGCATCTCAGGCTCAGCTCTTGTGGAAAGTGAATGGCAGCTCCCTGGCACGCCCCAGCTACATCCTGGGAACTTACCATCTGGCTCCGGTGTCGATGCTGGATGAGATACCGGGTTTTGATCAGGCACTGGAAGGCTGTGATGTGGTCGTGGGCGAGCTTGATAAGGAGGAGATGAAGAACCCTGGTGGGCTGATGTCGCTGGCCTCGACCATGATGGCCCCTGCCGACAGCACCCTTGACAAGTTGTTCACCCCCCAAGAGTTGCAGGTCATTGAACAGGTATTCAACAAGTATTGTGGTGCCATTGGCCTCCCATTCAGCCTGCTGGGGCGTCTCAAGCCCGAGGCCGTCAACATGTTGATTACCCAGATGCGGGTCAGTGCCCTGGATACCGATAATACCAACTATATAGACATGGGCGTGCAGTACCGCGGCGCCAAGTTGGGACGTCCGTCGATGGGGCTCGAAACCATGCGCGAGCAAGCCGAGTTGATGTTCAACTCTCCCATTGCCGAGCAGGCCAAGCGACTGCTGGAGGCCTGTGAGGACGATGACGTGCAGGACGAGATGTCCCAGGCATTGAAACAGGCTTACATGTCCCAGGACTTGGTCAAGCTGGAAGAGGTGTTCCGCCAGTCGGCTGGTGATAACTGGGGTGACGCCAGGATGGATGCCTTGCTCACCCACCGCAACATCAACTGGGTGGAGAAGTTGGTCAAGATCATGCCCGAGCGGGCCTGCCTGGTGTGTGTGGGTGCCGGTCACCTGTTGGGCGACAAGGGGCTGTTGCAGCTGCTGCGCGACCAGGGTTACACCGTCGAGCCCGTGCAGTAACATCTCATACCTGGGATAAATAGAAAACAATAAGTACAATAATTACAATTGATGGGAAAAGACTGGTGAGTATTTATTGTACTTATTGTTTTCCGATGGTCTCGATAGGGCTGCGCCTCAACAAAAATCAAATAAAATTTGTTTTTGTGTTCGGCTTGCACTACCATTGACTGTCGTCTAAGGTAGGCTGCGCCTCAACAAAAATCAAATAAAATTTGTTTTTGTGTTCGGCTTGCACTACCTTTGTCGCATTATTCAACAAAACGACTTTAATTTTGGACCCTGACCCGTTATCGTGCCTGTTATCGGTACTATGCACAGCAAGCGGTAACCCGCTTGTCACTTTCAACGCCCCTACAGTGGGTAGCATCATCGCCATCATTGTCGCCGTCATCGGCTTGTTCCTGTCGGCATTCAACTCGGGCAGCGAGATTGCCTATTTCTCGTTGCGCGCCGACGATGTGGACACCATCCAGGACACGTCCCGCCGTGAGCGCGTGACTGAATTGCTGGCGATACCCGAGAAGCTGCTGGCCACAATCCTGGTGGGAAATAATCTGGTCAACATCATGATTGCCATTGTGCTCAACTATGCGATGAACCAGATTTTTGACTTTGGCAGCACAGTGCTCGACTTTATTGTGCAGACGGTCATCCTGACGTTCCTGATTCTGCTCTTTGGCGAGGTGATTCCCAAGCTCTATGCCACCAACTTCAATGTCAAGTTTGCGGCGATGGCGTCGGCACCGCTCAAGGCCGCGGTCAAGCTGTTCTCACCGCTCACGGCGCTACTGGTGCGCAGCACGAGCATCGTCAACAAGGTCGTTACCTCGCAGACCGAGGAACTGTCGGTCGATGACCTCACGCTAGCCCTTGAGGTGAGCGAGGTCAAGAATCCCGATGAAAAGGAACTGCTGGAGGGAATCCTGTCGTTTGGCGACAAGACGGTGAGCGATATCATGCGCCCCCGTGTCGATGTGGTGGACATTGATCAGGAAGACA
>Ga0310697_10005221_pt1 | contig 12617 bp, 12 predicted proteins | sample 172DNAGHGlowgp2_FD_203883 | JGI IMG/M metagenome (GOLD analysis project Ga0310697, IMG submission 203883) | Sheep rumen microbial communities from Palmerston North, Manawatu-Wanganui, New Zealand - 1728 DNA GHGlow gp2 (v2) (version 2) | ecosystem: Host-associated > Mammals > Digestive system >... | reverse complement strand
GTCGCCTCCTGAGGCGATGGACATTTGCTCGAAGCCTTGGCTGAAGTGGTTGGTCACGCCGAGGAAGTCCTGGAATTCGCCCTCGGCCTTGCGTTTGGCGTCGGCGAAGCTCAAGCCGTCGGCCACGAGCTTCTCGATGCGTGCCTTGGTGATGTGGGTCAGCACGTTGACGTTGACCGTCTCTTCGTTGTTGAGGTCGGCGAGGGCTTGCAGGGTGATTTGCGCTGTCGACAACTTGCCAATCACTTCGTTGTAGTAGAACCCGTTGCCGGAGAGCAAGGCCAGGTTCGATTCCATCTCGATGTTGCTGAGGTTGAAGGAACCGTCGTCGGAGGTGATGGCGGTGGTGAACGCCTTTCCGGTCTGTCCGAGGCTTGTGTTGAGCTCGTTGACGGTGATGGTGGTTCCAGTCACGAAAGGACCTTTCTGCACCTTGCCGGAGAAGGTGAAGATGCCGCCAGTCTTTTCTTTGGTGCAAGAGGCAAAGGCCAGCATTCCGATGAGTGCAAGACTCAAAGCTAAGGTTTTGTTCTTCATATCATTAAGTTTTAATGTTAGTGTTCTTTATTATTCTTTCACCACTTTCTGCACACATTTCCGTCCTTCCTTGTCGGCGATGTTGACGAAGTAGACGCCCGCCGGAAGGCCGTTGAGGTCCACTTGCAGCGTCTCGCCCTCGCTCCTTGCGGTGGCCACTTTTTGGCCGAGGGTGTTGAAGACTTCGGCGGATTTCAGGTCTTGGCCCGAGATGGTGACTTGGCCGGTGGTGGGGTTGGGATGAAGGATGGCGAAGGCAGTGACTTCGTCATCGTCAATGCCCCAGTCAAAGTTGGTCTGGCCCACACGCAGTGGGTAATTTGGTATGGTGCAGTAGGCCAAGCGATAAACCGTTATGCGAGGTTGGAACAAGTCATAGTAGCTTTGGCTCCACTCCGTCCAATAATTATAATGTAACCAATCAATAGAATGTTCAATCCAACCATAGCAAAACCCACTGGGTTGAGGGACGCGAAAAACAATGTAGCGTTGATAAGGCCTATCGATGTCATCAATCCAATAACCACTTACAAACTCGTATCCGTAATTACCCACATTCCAATTAACAATAGATGATATGGTATCTCCGTACGGATTCTCGTATGACATGACTCCGGTTTCTTCATTCATGGTGCCATAGTTGGCTCCCCACCATTGAATTGAGTCTGACAGCCTGCTTCTCAATGCAACCCTAACCAAGAAACAATGGAAATTTGGATAGTCATAACTGTGGTAATATAAATCAACCACACTGTCATGATCAAAATCAAAAGTCCAGTCATATTCCTCATTAAACACAAATTCGTATGAGGTTCCTTCGTTACCGAAGTCTGTGTAGATTATTTGTTCCTCTTGAGCTTTCGCAAATAGATTTGCAAAGATTGCAATGAGGATGATTATTCTTTTTTTCATCATAGTATGTTTTTGTTTTGTTTTATCTTTTTTGAATTTATTCAGGGCATCCTTGCATAATGACCGTGAATTCACTTCCACTATCTGTCTGAAAAGATCCTGTAATCTCAAAAAAATCCGTAGCTCGAAAAGTCACTTTATCTGTACTTTGGACAAACACAGGCTCTATCGAGGAAGTTATGGTGATGCTTTTCTTCACAGCATAATTGAATTGGTCTAATTCTAATTGCTGGGCTATTATTTCTTCTGTACTACAGTCCCAGTTCAACTGATAAACATTAATGTAATCGATGACCATCTCATCGCTTCCTTCCCAATAAGGAGAATTGCCTAATTGATAGCCATTAAGAGCATATCTATCAATCGCGTAGTTGGCTTTAAGTGTCATAGCATGTTGTGGGATGTTTGCCCGTCCGTTTACTTTGCTTATGGCTTTACCATCTCTATAGAAGATGACTTGGTCAGGCAACCATTCACAACCATAAATGTGCCAGCCCGTAAGGTCATCCTCGTTCTCTGATATTTCTGGAAACACTCTCCCAATGCTATGATAATTTTGATGGCTATTAGGGTTATACCAAATTCCTGAAGTATAATGTCTTCTAGAGCCTATTTGAGGATGACTTGGGTTTTGCCCCGACTCTCCTGTAAAATCCCAGGAATACTCAAGAATGTCTATTTCTTCATAATATTCATTTTTTTGGGAATCCCAAAGCCAGAACGCGGGAAAAGCTCCATGATGAACGGGTAATTTACATTTTATTTCGAAATACCCATATCGAAATTTGTTGGTAGGTAAGGATTCAATCATTCCCGAATAGTAATACAACTCATTATTATTTGGGTCGCACTGATAATTTACGCCAAATGTATTCGGAGGTAGGGTATAGAGTTGTTCATTACAAGTAATAGGAGTACTCCTAATATAATTTGAATTCAATCTGATTATACTGTTTTCTGCCTCGATGATGCTTTTATCCCATTGGTAAATTTGCATCATCTTTTTCTTGGTCACTCCAGAAGGCCAAAGACAATGGGCATAAGAAATCCATTTCCCTAATGGTTCTTGAAAGGTGTTGTCGAATTGCCGATTTTGTTCATCAAAATTATCAGAAAAGACAGGCCCGTTTCCCCAATTCCTGTCATATGGATCAATTTGCGCCATCATGTTCATACTCAGCAACATCATGCCGCAAAGATATATAAACTTTTTCATGACTGCTAGGTTTTTATGTTATTTTCTCCTCAAGCCGTTCTCCTCGAGTGTCTTGCGGAGTTCTATGATTTCCTGCCGTTGTTCTTTTACAGCCTCTATGAGAAATACTGTGAGCGCTTCATAATCAACATAGAGCAAGTCATCATCATCTGATATCACTGCTTCAGGCAAAACCTGCTTCACTTGCTGGGCACAAACTCCCACACGCCGTTCTGAGACACTGGCCCCTTTACTTTTACTTTCATCATCTATAGGAATGTACCAAATTCCCATGATGCTGTCAAGCACAGCGCCAGAGTTAGTAATATAACCGTCATTTGTCATCATACTGGCATCGGCCAAGCGATAACTACCGCGTTTTCGAACGTAGCCGTCTGTCGTCACATAGAAAGTATGTGGATGGCTTGTTGCTGTCAAGTCGTTCACAATCCAATGCTTTTGTTTGGGTACTTCTGAGCTAGACAATTCAACCCAGCTCCAGTTGTCTGAGTTTTGGGTTCGGAAACTTGTGTAATCTAATGGATGAATTTGCACTCCATAATTCGTTGTTAAAGTTCCTAGGCTCACTTGCCCGTTGCTATGCACTTTAATCTGCGCCTGTGCTGCCACTGCAAGCAGCACGATGGCCAAAGTAAAAAATGATCTCTTCATGATTTCTAGTTTTAATTGTTAGTGATGATTTGTTTAATTGTTGTTTAGATGTTCAAAATCTCCATCGGCATAGCCAAAGGCATTGCTGAGTTCGACGGTGTAGGTGCCACTGGTGGCAAAAGTAATGGGGATGATGACCACCTGCTGCACGGAGGTGTTCACCACGGTGCTGTATACCACAAGACCTGCTCCGTTGTAGATGTTGATGCTGACGTTGCCGAAGTCCTGGTTGAAGCCGATGTAGACAGCGTTGTCACTGGCACCTGCCACAACGGCGTTGGGGCCGATGTTTAGCATTAACTCGCCGTGTAAATCGATTTCATTATACCCAACTGGAATATTGACTTCCACAAAAGAAATAGGTGATGTTTTTAAGTTTTCTGCTTGGACTTTACAAACACCAAAGCTAATAGCACAAAGGCCAACAATAAGAAATAATTTGTTTCTCATAGCATAATGATTTTTTTTGTTTGACATCAATTAATTTAGTTTTCTATGACACGATTTGTCAAAGAAAAAACCACTATGCAAATTTGGGGATTTCATACACGCATACGAACCCCATTACGAACTTTTTAAGAGTACAATTAAAGATAAAATACTGTATATATGTACTTTACAGTTTATTCCATTACGAACTTTTTCTCATTTTCTTACGAGATTCTCATGGGTGACATCCCATCCTGATTAGAAAAATGACTAGTATTCCTATGCCATTTTTGCCGAATCCCCATCCGTTTTCTTCATTTTTCGTCTTACTGAATTGCGAACCTTGTCGACCATATGAACACTTTTCTTAAACATCAAAGCTTCTTCATCCCTTGAAACGTTGAAAAACGACAAAATAAAATCTTCTTGCTCCAATTCGGTCAATTCAGGATGTTGCAACGCCAGATTCCTTCTTACATCAGGGTATAAGATATCGAACACTTCCATTAGTGCATCCCATGGAGTATTCTTGCCGAAAGCTGCTTCTTTCAAGTCGGCCAAACATGCCGCCTCACCCTTATTATCCATATAGATGCTGAGTTTCCTTATAATGAGCGCAATTTTTTCCAAAGAAAGTGAATACTGTTGGGCAAAATCATCTCGATCGGATTCCAATTCCATGCTTCTTTGCATCAAATCCCGATAAGCTTTATTGCTCGCTTCATGTTCTAAAGAGAGATGGGCCAAGGCTCTTTCACTATTCTCTTGTATTATTGACAGCTCCTTGTTCTGCTGCATAAAGTGAAAGAGTTTGGCTTTGGCGGCAGCCTCCTGCTTTCGTATTCTCGCCAACCGGATTTGGGAGATGGCAAACACTGTCAATCCAATAAAGGCCAAAACTCCGACAACAACGATGATACGCTGCCGCTTGATGAGTTTTCGATTCGTTTCTTTTTGCAGACTTTCATAATCGTATTGCTGCTGGATTCGATACGTAGTCTTCTTTTCTATATCTAAAAGTATTAGTGATACTAATTCGTCGCGGTTTTTTAAGTACCGTAAAGCTAATGCTGTATCACCTTGTATTTCAGCCAAATTAGATAATGTTCCGTAGGCAGATGCTTTGGTCTCATTCTTTATCTGGTCTGTAGGCAAAAGCTCTTCCAAGCGATGAAAGTAAATGGCAGCGGAATCATATTCATTTTGTGCCAAAAATGATTTTCCCAGATTCAAGAATAGCATGGTTTTCTCTGAATCATTCAAGTTGTCGACTCCCTCAATCTTTCTGAGATATGCTATGGCTTCTTCATTCTTTCTTTCCAACCGCCGCAGCACGGCATAGTTGTTCAAGACTTTTATTTTCACCTTGTTGCATTGTCCTTGTTCAGCATAGAGAATACTCATTGCCAAACATTGTTCAGCTTGGTCAAATTGCTTTAGAAGAATAAAGGCTATTGCTTCACCGTTTTGTACATAAGCCCGCTCCCCATACCGTAAGCCAAAATAAGCATCTGCACTCTTAAATAATAAAAGTGCTTCTTCACTTTTATATTCATCATGCAGCATCTTTCCCATCCAATACTCAGCCTGTGCCATAGTGAGGCTGTCTGTAGCCAGCAGGCCATACTGCTCCGCCTCCTTGAATGACCGCATAGCGGCCTCTTTCTCGTCATAATGCTGCTGCACAAAGCCGCTGTAGAGGGCCGCATGAGCGGCCTTGGTGTAATCTTTTTTATTGGCATAATAGGCGCCGGCATGCTCCAGCTCGGGGCTGGTGGAGAGGTTGGCGTGGTCGTCGAAGAAATCGTCATCCATGATGGGGGAGATTTCCTGCCCATGGTCGCCAAACAGGGCTTCGGCCTGCAGCAAGGCCATGTCCATGCGCTCGCGCTCGCTGAAACTCATGGGCATGCGCAACACGCTGTCAATCAGTCGTACGGTGCTGTCAGGCAGGGTGTCGGCCAACTGCTCGGCACGCTTCACCATGCGGCGCGCCTTACGTGTGGTGGCGTTGCAGGCGGTCAAGACTGCCAATAAGAAAACTAATCCTATGAAAAGGTTTCGCGGTTTCATCACCGCAAAAATAGTGTTTTTTTGCTTACTCCGCAAACACGTCCTTGTCGATCACCTCATTCAGCTTGATGTCCTCAAAGCGAATAGAGGTGACGTCGCCACCCGCATCTTTGAACTCGACACGGCTGATGCCCTTGGTCTTCTTGTCGAAACGAAACACCAACTGGCTGAACATGCGCTTCATGTCGCGACGCTTGGGGGTCATCTCGGCACGCCAGAAAGTGTCGTCATCGTACATCACGACATCGAACACTGAGGTGTCAAACAGTTTCTTGCCCGATGCGCTACCCATGATGAGGCCCACCATGCCTTGGTACATGCGGCCCGACTTGGCGTCCAAGGCTTCGGCCTTGCCGTCCGTCACTTTGACGATGCGCTCGCCATTAACGACCAAGGCAAAGGCATAGGGCTCGATGTATTCCCACCGCATCCTGTCGGGCGCGGCATAATGCATGGTGCCTTTTGCGATGGAAGGCTCGGCCAGCATCGAAGAGGTCTTTTCCTGCACAAAAAGGCATTGCAAAGTTTGCATCGAGGCAGCGGCTTCGGTCAATTCGGCCACTACCTTTTGGCTCTCGGCCTCAGCGAGGGGTTTCCCGTTCTGAGCCCAAACACTTACGCCTAACAGCGCGAACAAAACTAACAAGATGGCTTCCTTTTTCATTTCATACTGATTAATACACACCCTACTACGATGAGTACCACGCCGATCCAGCGGGTGAAGGGTATGCTCTCATGAAACAAAAAGAATGCCAAAAACATGCCAAAGATGAAACTAAGGCTCGACAAAGGATAGGCCTGGCTGAAATCCATCTTTTTCAACACGTATGCCCAAAGGGCAAAAGAAGTACCAAAAAACAATACCATCAAAGCAAGGACCCACCAGTTGCTGACAGAGGTTGCCTTGAGATTCTGGTATGCCCAACCGCCTGCTCCGAGTTTATCGACGAATAACTTGAACATCGCCTGCCCGCCTGCCAACGACAAAGCTTGAAGCACTACAAATATGATGTATTCCCACATGGTTTTATCTTTCTAATAAGGTTAATGTATAGTCTTTTCCGTCGGAGCGATTGAACAGCAATATGCAATCAGGTTGTTTGTCGGTAGCTTCGTTTGCGTTGACAAAGAGATGCGACGGCACACGACCCGCCTTGAGGCATTGTGCGGCCACATAAAAGCCCAATCCCGATGCTGTGAAGTTCTCACCAAACAGATGTTTGTATTTCAGCAAGGGCTTATCGCCGAAGAGGGTCTTCGTCTCGGCCAGATAGGCCATGTCATTCTCGTGGTTGCCGCTGATGCCCGTGAGGATGTAGTCGACATCGGCAAGGCTGCGCTCGACTGACTGCAACATGGTGGTCACGGCATCCATCAGATCGTTCATCGTGGGCAGGTGCAGCATCTTGAGGCCGGTGAGGCGACAGAGGGGTTTTGTTTCTGGATTGCTTCGTTCCTCGCAATGACGCAAAGCGGCACCGTCTAGATTGCTTCTTCCGTTTTCACGGAATGATGCCTCGCAATGACGAGACAATACCACCGAGACGGCCACTTCGCCGCAACGTTCGTCGTCCTGGCCCATCACACCGCCTTTCTTCATGATGCGGTAGAAGGTTTCCGTCATCTCGTCGTGGCAGCCCACCATGGCAGAACCAATCTTGCCTAAGCGGAACTGCAACCAGGCGTCATGGAGAGCGCTCTCAAACGAGATGCCTTTGTGCGCGTAGGTGGCGTTGTAGTTGTAGTTTTTGGTTTGGATAGCCACCAGCGAGCTGATGGTGTTGTGGGTCGACTGCATGAAATAGGTGGGTTTCAGCAGCTGCTCGCCTTCGTTGGAGAGGGCGTCGAGGAAGAACTCCGTGTTCTCGATGCAGCCAAAGCCCGTTCCCGTCATGATGGCATCAACGGTGTCGCAACCTGCGGCTTTCAAGGCTTCTTTGGAGGTGGCCAAGGCACGCTTCAGGATGCGGCCCATGCGGCGCGCCTCGATGGGAGAAATGTACTCCTTGAAGCTCGGGTCGATGGAGCGAGTGAAAGGTACGTCATACATGACAGGGCTATCCATCCATTCTTCGCTCAGCGGCTGCTGCATGGAGATCTGCTTGGCGGAGAGGATGAAAATGTCGTTCCTGCGTATAGGAGATTGCGGGTCAAGCCCGCAATGACGCTCAACCGATAAGTCGTCTCGCGTCTCGCAGTCTCGCAGTCCCGCAGTCGCAGACAACAAGAGCGACGAGTCATTCCCGCCAAAGCCGAAGGCGTTGCAGAGCACGTGTTTCAGTGCTTTCTTTTCGGGTTTTGCCACGGGAACAACGCCATCATCCATGGGCTGCGACCAGTTAAGGTTGACGGGCAAGAAGCCATGCTGCAAGGCCAAGATGCAGAACACCGCCTCGATGGAACCCGAGGCGCTGGTGGTGTGTCCCGTAAACGGCTTGGTCGACGACACGGGCGGCACTTTACCTTCGAAGAGGCGCATCATGGCCTGGCTCTCGCTGACGTCGTTGTTCGGCGTACCGGTGCCGTGAGCATTGATGTAGTCGATGTCGGAAGGCTGCAAGCCGGCCAAATCCAAAGCTTCTTTCATGGCGCGATAGGCGCCTTCGCCATCGGGAGAAGAGGCTGTCTGGTGGAAGGCATCGCAGGCGTTGCCGTAACCCGACAACAATGCCTGTGGCGCAATGCCACGACTTTTGGCACTCTCGGCCGACTCCAACACCAGATAGGCAGCGCCTTCGCCCAAATTCAAGCCACTACGGGTGGCATCGAAGGGACGACAGGGCTTGGTGTCGAGGATCATCAACGAATTGAATCCGTTGAGGTGGAACTTGGTGATGCACTCGCTACCACCCACCACGACGATGTCGGCCTTGCCACAGCGGATCATATTGGCACCTTGTATGACCGCGTTGGCAGCTGAGGAACAAGCAGTGGCCAGCGTGGTGGCAAAAGCGAACCTTCCGAAATGACCTGCCGTCATCTCGGAACAACTGCCGCAGTCGTAAACGGAGATGTATTCCTTGTGTGCGTCACCGTTGAGGTAGTCGAGGTAAAACTGCTCACTCATGTCCATGCCGCCCACCGTAGTACCTGAGACGAAGCCCACCTTGGGCAGCATGTCGGGGGTGAGACGCGCCTCATCCAAGGCCTCGCCCAAGGCCAACATGCCCATCAGGGCGGTGCGGGTGGTGACGGCATCTTGGGCGATGCCCAAACGCTCACGCATCTCGGCATCGGTCAGCTTCACCTCGCCAACGGGAAACTCCTTATGTTCCGTCTTTAGGTACTTCAGCTGGCCCACGCCCGAACGGTTGGACAAAAGCGCCTCCAAAGTGGCTGCCTTTCCAATACCGATTGCCGACACTACACCGGTGCCAGTTATATAAATCGGGTCTGTCATTTACTTCGTTCTGTTCTTCTGGATGTAATCAGCCATCACAGCCACCGACTTGAAGATTTCCTTACCTTGCGATGGGTCTTGCAACTTGATGCCATAGTTCTTCTCCATCAGCACGATGAGCTCAAGGGCGTCGATGGAATCAAGACCGAGGCCTTCGCCAAACAAAGAGGCGTTCTCGTCGATGTCTTCGGGTTTCATGTCTTCAAGGTTCAAAGCCTCGATGATCTGTTGCTTAAGGGTGTAAATCAGTTCGTCCATTTTGTTATTGTTTAATTGTTGTTTGTTTAATCGTTGAATTGTTGATATATCAAGACTGTTTAACAGTTCGGTTTCTAATGATTCTATGTTGTTAAATTGTTGTTTTTCAACTAAAAAGAGACGCGCCTCGAAGTGGTTTTCGTCGTTGCAATCGAGCCAACCACCGAGGATGCTTTGCGTCATCGGGTCTTGGAAGGCATTCATCAATTGCCGTGCCATAATTTGCGCATCGCACGATTCAGTGACGATAAAAGAGGTCTCGCCATAGTATTTGTTACGGATAGCGATCTCGCCTGTAACGATGTTGGGCAAGGTGTAGACGAAAGCCGCAGGGCTGGGGAAGAAGTTCTCTGGATCCTGTATCGTAGACTGATAGTTGGTGTCGGCTTGCAACGATGCCGTTTTGTTGAACAACACCACGGCACGGTCCTCGCGTGGCACAAAACGTTCCTCGCCTTCGTCCTTCAGCAGCATCTCCGAAGCCACAAAACCCAGCTTGCTCAGCGTGTCCATCTTGAAGAACTTGGGATAGTCGCCCACGTGGACACGATACAACTCGGTCAACAAGGCGTTGCCTTGCTCTTCATGAGGCACATCGACGCCATTCAATTTCACAGCCTCTGGGGTGATGATGACATAGTGTTTCAGCATGGCATACCTCCTTTCGCAAAAAGCAGGGCCGCATTGCAGCCACCAAAGCCCGACAATAGCTTGACGAACATCCGCTTGTCGGTCGCTTGGTTTTGGTTGGACAGCACCAAAGGATGGGTGACGCCCATGGTCTCATAGCCTCTGGTAGCCAATATAGTATGTTCGTCGATGGCGCACATGGAGAGGATGGTCTCAAGAATGCCAGCGGCACCCATGGTGTGGCCGTAGTAGCCCTTCAGTCCGTTGACGGGTACCTGCGACAACCCTGCCCTCTCGATAGCCACCGATTCCATTTCGTCGTTATACATCGTGGCGGTGCCATGAGCATTGATGAAAGCGATTTGGTCGGGGTCGACATCGCCGAGGGCGACCTTCAATGCCCTAAAGCTGCCTTCGCCCGTGCGCGACGGACCGCTGATGTGGTTGGCATCGTTGCGGATGGCGCCACGGCAAGCCACCCATTCGTTGGAGTCAACGGTTTCTTTCCGTGTATAAATAATGGTTGCAGCCGCATCGCCAAGGTTCAAGCCGCAGCGGTTGGCATCGAAGGGCTTGCAGGGCTCAGGCGACAAGGCCTTGAACGACTGGAAGCCCGAGACGATGAAGGCCGACTGCACGTCGCAGCCTACTGTGACCACATAGTCGTAGCAGCCGCTTTCCAGGTTGCGCATGGCTTCAATCTGGGCACACACGCCCGAGATGCAGGCGTTTGAAACCACTATTGGCGGATTGGGATTATGGAAGAAATCCGTCATCTGACGGGCGGCAGAACCCAACAACACTCTGTCTTCAGGGAAGCCTGTCTCTCTCTTGTCCAAAAGGAACACGTTGCCCTTGGTGGTGGAAAGGATGAACAACACGCGTTCAGATTCGGTGTTGATGCCCGCTTCTTGGATGGCCCTAAAAGCCGACAAGATGATCATCTTCTCGAAGAAGGTGTATTTTGCGTTGTCGGCCAAAGCCGCAAAGGCTTGTTCCACCTTGTCGCGGTCCACCAACGAAGCCACAAACGGCTCGGGCAAGTCCCACTTGCCTTCATAGCGCCTGAGCGCCGACTGCCCTACCTTGACAGCGGCATAGTTCTCGGCGGTGCTCATGCCCAAGGGCGAGATGATATTGTTGGCCACGCTGACAATCATACGCTTACCTCCCATCTTTGTTTCCATTCCTCGTAAAACTTGGGGCAGTACAAGACCAGCTGATGCGTGACCTTGTCCATGAAGACCTGCACCGAATGACCGGTAACAAAGACTTCTTTAGTCTCTGCATCGCGGATTTCGTAGTCGAAGATGATTTTGGCGGCATCGGTGGGACGATAGATGAGCTCCACTTCGGGTTTCATGCCATAAATCATCGGTCGTTTGTATTTGATAGAAAGCTCGACGATGGGCTCAAAGAAGCCTTGGTCGTACATCATTAGGTAGCCCAAGTCGTATTTCCGGCCGAATTCCTCGCGGGCGTCTTCGAAGTACTTGGCATAGTTGCCATGCCATACCACACCCATCGAATCCACCTCGCTGAAGCGGATGTCGAAACTCTTGGTGACCGATAATACAGTATCTTTCTTCATGATTTTCAATCTTTTGAATCCATGTCTGTCAAGGCGATTTTCATGTTGCAACGCGCCAGTTCCTCTTCTCCACTCTTCACAATGGCTTCCACCAAAGTCACTTGAAACACTTCTTCGAGGAGTTGTATGGTCGTCACAAGATGCTCACCTACCTTGGGTGTGCGTGCGATATTCAAGTTGCTGATGGAACCGATGACGCCAATCTTGACCGTCTCGCCACTGTTCAAGTTAATATAGCCGATACGCGCAGCACAAGTCTGGGCGATGTTTTCCACCAGGCCTGCCGCCGACATGCGTCCGTTGTCGACAAAGAGATTGTCGGGGCGCACTTCGAGTTCCGTCACGGAATACACCTTGTCGCTCGACACCAACCTGTCGATCATCACAAACGGCGGGCGTTGCGGGATCAGTTCTTTCAAGGCTATGTCTTCAATCGCTCTCATTGTTTCCAAAAATCAAAATAGTTGAACCATTGGGTAGGATAGCGACGCACGATGTCTTCGAGTTGCGTGGCGAACGCTTGTGCCAACTGTTGCATTTGTTCGCGTTTGCTGGCAGTGCGGTCGCACTGGATGGGACGCACGAAGGCGTGATACGTCCTCATGCCTTCCTTCATCACGAAGACGGCCAGCACCTCTACTTCCTTCTGGACGGCCAAGGCGAAGCCACCCATGGGGAAATGCGCTGTCGCGCCAAAAAACTGGCATTCGACTGACTTCTGGGAACCGAAGATGCGGTCGCCAGGCATGCTGACAATCTCTCCGTTTTCGAGTGCCGCATTCAAGGCAAACAGATGCGAGAGGTCGGGCTGCACGAGAATCATGCTCATGTTGTTTTGCGACAACAACCGTTGACGGTTTTCCATCACCGTGGCCGTCTCGCCTGCAAACACCAAAGCGTTGAATCTCTTGTTTTTAGGC
>Ga0310697_10005218_pt1 | contig 12618 bp, 6 predicted proteins | sample 172DNAGHGlowgp2_FD_203883 | JGI IMG/M metagenome (GOLD analysis project Ga0310697, IMG submission 203883) | Sheep rumen microbial communities from Palmerston North, Manawatu-Wanganui, New Zealand - 1728 DNA GHGlow gp2 (v2) (version 2) | ecosystem: Host-associated > Mammals > Digestive system >... | reverse complement strand
AGCGATAGTAATGTGGACAGCTGCCGAAGATGGCATATAGGCCCTGGCGAAGGTCCGATATCTTACCGGAGGAAAGGCGCGGCAGCAGGCGTGTCATGCCGCGGGCAATGCGCACGCCGCGACGTGGAGTTCCACATCACGGCTGACAAACTGAAATTCTATAACTATGACCTTGACTATGTCCTGGAGCTCGGTGACTTCGAGGTGATGGTGGGTCCCAACTCACGCGATGTGAAGAAAGCAGGCCTCAGCGTCGAGTGAAGCTTTGAACAGACTTCGTGTTTCAGATCCTCACTTGCGGATGACAGTGACTTCGCCGGAGGGGGTGAGCTTGATGATGGAGGAGGGTTCGTGGCGTGAGGTGTCGCGCTGACGGGAGACACAGATGTAATCGACGGCATTCTTAATCTCGTCGGAGATATCTGCGAAGGTCTGGGGCGAGGGTTGACCGCTGATGTTGGCAGAGGTAGAGACGATGGCCTTCTGGAAGCGGTAGCAGAGTTGCTGCGAGAACACCTCCTGCGTGACACGCAAGCCCACACTGCCATCCTCAGCCAAGAGGTTCGGTGCCAGATTCACGGCACCATTGAGAATGACCGTGGTAGGCTTCAGCGCCAAATCGATGATATCCCACGCCACATCGGGAACGTTGCGGACATAACGCTGCAAGCGTCCTGCGCTATCGACCAGGCAGATGAGGGCTTTCGAATCCTCGCGCTGCTTGATGGCAAACACCTTCTTCACCGCCTCCGCATTCGTGGCATCGCAACCGATGCCCCAAATGGTGTCGGTGGGGTACAGAATGGTGCCGCCCTGTCGCAGCACCTCAATAGCTGCGCGGATATCCTCCTCACGCAGCTCCTTGCTATTGGGTTTCTTGATCATTGCGCCGCAAAGGTACAGCTTTTGTCGTAATTTATGCACTCTTTATCAGGCAAATCCCTTCCTTACACTGTTTTTTTCTCATCACATACTCTTCCATTCACTCTTTTCACCTCATTTACCTTACCCTAAGAAGAAAAGGCTGACGCCGAGGACGGAGATGAGAGCACCGAGTACAGAGCGCCAGGTGATGGGCTGACGGAACAGCCAGTAAGAGGGCAGGATGATGATGATGGGCGTCAGAGCCATCAGCGTGGAGGCAATGCCGGCACTAGCATACTGCACAGCCATCAGCGAGAAGCCTACGCCCACGAAGGGACCGAAGATGGTGGTGGCGATAGCCACGGTGATGCCCTTGCGGTCATGGAAGGCTTCGCGCAGGGGCTGGAACCCCTCACGGAAATAGAGTAACAGGCTGAAGCCGATGACACCGGCGACACATCGCAGGAAGTTAGCGCTGAAGGGAATAAGCCAGGCGGGCATAGCAGTGGTATCATAGTGGTCCATGCCTATCTTGCTCAGCACGAGACCAATGCCCTGACACATCGCAGCGGCGACCGCAAAGAGGACGCCGTTCAGCGGCAGCTTCAGCGATACCCTGCGATGCTCGCCACGTCCCAGCACGGAGAGGGCAATGCCGGTGAGGGTGATGAGCATGGCGACAATACTCATGGGGGCCATCTCCTGCCCCAGCGTGACCCACGCCATGAGAGCAGCAGACAATGGGGCCAGCGTCATGAACAGCTGACCATAGCGCGAGCCGATGATGATATAGCATTGGAAAAGGCAGAAGTCACCAATGACATAGCCCACGATGCCCGATAGCAGCATCCAGCCGCAGGCCTCCAAGGAACCCACAGGTGGCAGTGGCGAGCCCATCACGACCCAGAACATCACCATCGCAAAGAGCAACGAGAAGCCCATGCGCAACACGTTGAGTGTCAGGTTGCCCAATCGTTTGCTGCCGAACTCGCTCAACAAGGCTGTGGCCGTCCAGGAGAAGGCGACGCCAATAGATATCAGTTCACCGATGTATGTGATCATTGTCGTGTTTTAGGGGCGCAAAGCCTGAAGGAACTCTATCTCCACAATGCGGAGTTCGTTCTTCGTCTCGCCACCATTCTTTGCCTTGAAGAGGTCGAGCTCGCCGGCGGCAGGCTCTGCCACCTCCACGATACCGCCGAAGGCATCCTCATCCTTGCCGGCCCCCTTGAGGCGAATGGTAATCTCGTTGGTCTTCACGCGCTTGGCGGGTGTCAGATGGATGTAGCCGAGGCTGCGCTCTGTCTCGCCGCTCCAGATGAGCTGTTTGCCGGCATAGATCTCCAGGGGGTAGCTGCGCAGACGCCAGCCAGTGAGTTTAAGGCAGATGTCATCAACAACAGCCTTTTCTGCCAGCTTGTAGGTTATCCAAGCGGTGGAGAGGCGGCCATCGTTCTTCCACTCTGAGAGTTCGTTGTCATCGAAGCTGCGAGCAGCGTGCTCGCTGTCATAGCCGGCCTTGGCAGAAGCGATGGCAATGCCGCGGGCCTGCTGGGTGTAGGAGGGAGTGAGCGGTGTCTCGCCACGAAGGAATGACGAATGAGGAATGACGAAGGACGAATCATCTTTCAACTTTAAACTTTCAACTTTCAACTCCACTGCTGGCAGCCCTTCAGCGTGCGCGGTGAGGCGGATGGTGCCTGCGGTGGTGGTCGTGCGCACGAGGACGCGGTTGACGCCACACTCCACAGGAAGCGATGTCGCGCCGACGTAGTTATCTGAGATATTCTTGGTGGCGGCAGCGTCGAGGAGTCCCTCAGGACGGTTGTCATCGGGGCGCTGAAGGCTTTGGTTGTTACGTGTAGCGATGCCGCCAATCCACGTGGCCTCGCCCTCAAGTCCGAAATGCACCATGCGGTCGTCGAGCGGACAGCGGCGCCCTTGGGCATCCACCACTTCCACCTGGAAGAGCACCATGTCAGCACCATCGGCCTTCGTACCTTCGGGATTCTTGATGGCCGTGAGTTTCAGTTGGTAAGGTTCACCGGTGCTTTCCAACTTGTATCGACTGCCATCGGAGCCTACCGCCTCAAGCGTACCAGGTTCAGACGGCACATTCTCGAAGGTGAAGAGGTAGCGATACTGCTGCTTGCCCTTGCCCAGCGAACGGCCGTTGAGGAAAAGCTCAACAGCATCGGCGGTGGAGACGACATAGACGGGAGCCCCTCCCCCCGCCTGTAGGGAGGAAGCTGCGTCTCCGCAGTTCCAATGCCCAATGATGTAAGTTCTCGGCTCTTCGGGCTCTACCCATCCGTTCCACATCACTTGATGGGCATAGAAAGCATCCTTGGGGATGCGCATGGCATCGACGACACCGCTGGTGCGGTAGTTCGACTCGCCGCGATGGTGGGTATTCGTATCGGAGAAGACAATCTTCACGCCGCCCGAGGACACACGTGTGCCAGTGCCGGGACGTTCACGCCAATAGTCGTACCAACGGCGCACCATCTCGATGGCGAACTGGTCCATATTGTGGTTGTACTCCGTGGCGGCCTTGCCACGATAGAGCGGGCCGTCGCCTTCCTTGTGGTAGGGGTAGCTCCACTCGTTCCAGTACTTGCGCAGGCCCTCATCACGACAGTATTCCATGGCCCACATGGGGTGCTTTTTCGACTTGTTGATATACAGCATCTCGCCGCCATACTCTGCCTCGTCGATGTCCAGCATCTCGCGACTGCCGATGGCACGTCCACCATGCGGGTCGTACTGGTCACGTATGGCTTTCATCTCCAGCATGTGCTCGCGACTGATGCTCTCGTTACCACTCTCGTAGAAGAGGATGCTAGGGTTGTTGCGGTTGTAGATGATGGCATCGCGCATGAGGGCTGTGCGCTGCTGCCAGCGGGCGCCCTCGACATCCTTCTCGGAATCTCCGGCGGGCATGGCCTGAGGCAGTCCTACGCGGTCACAACTCTCAATGTCCTGTTTCCACGGCGTCACGTGCATCCAGCGCACCATGTTGCCGCCGCTTTCCACCATTAAGCCGTTGCTGTAGTCGCTGAGCCAGGCAGGCACGCTAATGCCTACGCCGGGCCACTCGTTGGAGGTGCGCTGGGCGTAGCCATGAACCATCATCACGCGGTCGTTGAGCCAAATCTTACCCTCGCCGAAGCGGGTCTTGCGGAAGCCGGTGCGAAGAGATTGGGCGTCAACGGGTGAACCGTTGACCTCAAGGGAGGTGCGGACGGTGTAGAGGTAGCCGTAGCCCCACGACCAGAAATGAAGGCCGCTGACGGGCTGCTGGACCTTGGCAACGAGGGTTTCTCCGGGTTGGATAGTGATGGGGGCGCCGTGGAACTGCGCCACTTCGCGGCCATCCATGTCAAACAGCTGCACATTATATATAAATGTACGCGGGAGAGAATCATCGTTCCTTACCTCTGACTCCGCATGAATGACTGCCTTATGGCCAGGGATATCGAAGTCGGTGGCATAAACATAGGTGCCAGTAGTGCCAAGGTCGGAATAGAGGGGCAGGGTCTGATAGAGCTTACCCGTCACATGGAGCCATACATTCTTCGGCAGGCCGCCGTAGTTGGCATTGAAGTTGCGGTCGTTCCACTGGTAGCGGCTGTTGAGCACACGGTCGCGGTAGGTCCAGCTGTTATCGCAGCGCACGGCCAGCACATTCTCACCCTCCTTGATGTAAGGTGTCAGGTCGAAACCGAAGGCCATCACGCCATTGTCGCTGAAACCCAACTTTTGGCCGTTCAGCCACACGTCGGCTCCCTGACGGGCACCTTCAAATTCGATGAAGACCTTAGCCTCTTTAAACTTTAAACTATCCGCTTTAAACTCTTTTCGATACCAAACGACGGTGTCGGTGAGATCCACGATATCCTTGCGAAAGGCCTCGTCGCCGTTGAAAGCATAAGGAAGCGTGACATGCTGCCATGCCGCATCATCGTAATCAGGCTTCGCCGCCTCCGCAGACTCCCCCACGGCCAGCAGCCAGTCAGCGTTGAAGTTCAACTTCTGCCGCTCAAAGGCTGATGCGCCATGAAGCAAGAAAAAGAGAAAGAAGAAAAGGAGAGAAGGAACAAGGGAACGTCTCATTTCTCATTACTTTTTCAGAACCTTAACACCATCGATTACATATACACCCTTCGCCGCTTGGCGCGCCGAAGACTTATCTTCGGCAATCTTGCGGCCGCTGAGGTCATACACCGCACCCGTCTGAGAGGGTGCTGCAGCAGGGCTGGTGATGCCCACGGGATCTGCCACCACCCGGATGATGCCCTCTGTGGTGAGGGCTGAAGTGTCCCAAAGGTAACCAGCCTTGGGAGTTGCGGGCTGCATCGTGACGGTGCCCGACACCGTGACGGCACCAGCACCTGTGAAGACTTGCAGCTCTGCATCATCCGCCATCTCGTAGCTGGTGTTGAGCTCCGTCACGTTGATGACGGGCGATGTCAGCTTCACGGTGCCCGCGACCTTGAAGGCATCGCAGGTGGTACGCGTTGCCGTTGACCTGGTGCGCAGTCGCAGCACAGCACCTGAGTTGAGCGTCAGCGTGCCGTTCACGGTGAGCGTGCCGACAGCAGTTGCCGACTGCCCTGCTCCGAGGGTGCCGTTGGACTGCACCACGACGTTCTGTACCTGTCCCGTACCCGTAAGAAGGCCTCCGCTGCGCACGGTGATGGTGCCGGTAGTAGTGGATTTGGAGGTGTTCATGGCCTTCACCTCACCAGCATAGATGTTGATGGGTCCGGCCGATGCACCTGTCAGCGTCAGCGTGCCGTCGCCGTATTTGTTGAGGGTGGCACCGCTGCCGATGATGCCGGCAAAGGAGGTGTTCGAGCCAAGGTAACCCACATTCCACACGCTGGTGCTGAGTTGCGCATCGGTAGCAGTTGAGCTGAGGGCTCCAATGCTGTGGGTATAGCTGTTCTCCGTGCCACTACCCGCCTTGACGCCCACGGCATAGACACCCGCACCAAGGGTAAAGGTACCCTTCTGCAAGTTCATGGCGCTGACCAGGCGGAACTGTCCGCTGGTGGGGTTGAGGACGCCCTCGAAATCTGCCATATTGGTGGAGAAGTCGCCACGCACGTAGGGGAAACTAATCTTAATGGTGCCCTCGCCCGTCCACTTTCCACGGACATTGCAACGCTGTCCGGCATTGACAGTGAGCGTCTTGCCCTTGGCAACGGTAATAGTATTGGCAAGTGTCGGCGTGGTGCTGGTGGAATTACTGTCGAAAATGGTGATAGCGGCATTACCCGTCACATCAATCGTGGAGCCGGCAGTTCCGAAAGTGGTGTTCCATACACCCATGGCCAGCGTGCCTGCATTCAGCTCGGTGGACTTCCAGGTGTTGTTGCCTGCATAGGTGATGTTGAGCTGTCCGCTGCCCTTCTTCACCAAACGGCCATTGCCCTGGATGATACCCTTGAGAGAAGTGACACCGCTGTTTATCTGTATGGTGGCCTCTTCGTTGATGGTGAGGCCGCGATTGGTGGCGGTGTTCGCGTTGCTGACGATGAGTGTGGCTTTGCCTATCTGCCAGTTCGAAGCGGCAGTACCGGCAGCGCCGATGCTGCTGGGCAGGCCGCCGTCAGCAAGCTCCGCTACCGTGAGGGTGCCGCTGTTGATGATGGTCTTGCCGGTGTAGTTGCTGTTTGTGGCATTGAGCGTTACGCGACCCTGACCGTTCATGACAAGGTCGCCTGTGCCAGTGATACCACCTGTGCCACTAAGAGTGAATGATTTCGTGTTATTCTCGAAGGTCACGCTGCTCACGGGCATCAGTTCATTCGTTTGGATGGTGGTCTTCAGGACATCATCGCCAAAGACGATGGCGTCGCCAGCCACAAACTCGGTGGCCTCATCATTGAGAGCGAAGTTAGCTGTCTGGTAGTCCCACAGCGTGCTCTCAGCACCCGTCCAACGTACACCCTGGGCAGCCTGGCGCTGCTCATTGATGACGAGCCACAGCGCCTGATTCTCATCGACGATATTGTAGGAAAGCCCCTGCAGACCACGCACGGCAACCTGTGTGAGCTTGCCAGTGAACTGCCCCGTATATTCCAACAGCTTGAAGCGGGCAGGCTGAGGTTTTGCGACATCGGGCACGACGGTGAAGACGAGCTGTCCGTTGGCACCGATGGTGAGGTCACCTTCTACTCTGACGAGGTCTGCGGCAGCATCGGCATCCTTGATGTCAGCCTCCACGAACAAACGCTTGTCGATGGTGAGGCCCTGCTTGAGGGTTATCACACCGAGGTCACCGGCGGCAGCACCCGGCATCAGACGGCAGCCCTCGTAGTTGAGGGCCCCTTCGAGGTTCAGTTTACCAGCCACCACAGCATTACCTGCCAACGTGCCGCGAGCACGCAGGTCGATGTCGCCCTGTACGGTCGTGTTCACCTCCAGGATGCCCTCGGAGATGAAAGTGCCTCCCGTGTGGTTGAGCGGGGTGTTGACGATGAAACGCCCCTGCTGACCCTTCCAGAATTGCAGGTTACCCTCCACCGAGCCTGTGCCGCCGAGGGTGATGCTCTGATTACGCACAGGCATCGCATAGATGACAGAGGGCGAGAAGGCGCTGTTGAGGGTGAAGGTCTGAGCAGGATAGGTAAGGTCGAAGAGCACACTCTTGCCATTGGCATAGGCTGCAGCAGCGGAGCGGTCGAAGGTGACGAACTGACCATCGGCCTTCGCCACGAGGTCGGTGACCATGCAAGGCGGCAGCTGGGGGCGCGGCATGTCGAAACCCAGGTAGAAGCCGGGATTGGGGCTCTGGTAGTAACCCTTCGTGGTGCAGTCGCCACAGTAGTGCGGGTCTTGCTGCAGACAGTAGATGAAGTCGGCGTCGGAGGCATAGTCTGTAGTGACGCCCGTGATGCCTACGATGACACCGCTCTCCTTGTGCAGCAGGATGAGTTCCTCACGCCAGTCGCCGATGATGTCGCCCCAGAAGGCGGCGCGCTTGGCATAGACTGTCACGTAGCGGTAGTTGCTGAGTTTGGCAAATTCCACCTCGCGCCCGTTAAAGAAGTCCTGGATATAGACATTGTAATGGCTGTCGCTCGTCTGCACCACCTCACGATCCAGCTCATTGTCCCACCAGATACCCTCGCAGGGATATTGGTTGCCATATTCCGTGATGAGATTGCCCTGCGCGTCATAGACCTTACCGTCCATCGTGGACCACATCTCCCAGCCCAGATGTTTTTTGTCGATATCCATGCACTCGCCGCGACCGATGTCGCCTACGGCCGAGAGATACCACTTCTTGATGAACTCTCCCGTGCGAGCATCATAGAGGACCTGCCCCAGCATGTCGGGAGCATACTGCTGGATGGCAAAAGTTTCGAGGCCGGGGCGCTCGGGGTCGATGTCGCTGGTGCGGAAGCGGTCGCCATGGCTGATGCCAGTATTGAAGAGGATGCTGCCGTCGTGGTCCATCGTGTAACCGCCTACTATCATCTCATCACGGCCGTCGCCATCCATATCTCCCACGCGGATCTGATGGAAAGCGGGCGCACCCGTCGGCGTGTTGAAGAGTTCTTTCAAAGTATCGGCCTTGCCGCTGCTGAAGTCGTAGGCCACACCTATATTATAATAATGGTGGTCGCCGCCCGTGCCGCGCATGTGCCACTCCATGACGACAGCAGGGTGTATGCCATCGTGATAGAAGACACCCATGTGACCCACGTGTTTGTTATACTCGTCGCCCATCAGCGAGGCGCGGTTCGTGCGGTTGTAATGTTGATTGTAGCTTTGCTCGATGCTGGCTTTCTCACGTCCCGTCATACCATCAATGACAGAGATGTAGCGAGGTGCATTACGAGTGGATTGGGTTTCGTAGTCGATGATGCCATCGCCATCGGTGTCACCTGTCGTCTTCCCCTTCACGAAGAGTCCGAAGGTCTTCTCGTCGGCATCCCAGAACTGGGTGCCGTCGGAGGATTGGATGATGACATCGCCCAACCCGTCGCAGTCCATGTCGGCGACCGTTATCTGATCGTCCTGGCCAGCGCATGACAGCTCGTTGGGACCCAGTTTCACCGTCCAGAGGTGCTCACCAGTGCGCAGGTAGCCCTCTACGTAGCAATCCAAGGCGTTTGTATTCGACTTACGGTTGACCACATAGTCCATCTCACCGTCGCCATCGAGGTCAATAGGCCAGACGTAGGCAGTGTTAAAATCTGCCGATTTCAACGGGGATCCTCCTGCCTCGAAGTTGATATCTACGAAGATATTCCTCATGTCGAAGCTCTTCATGATGAAGGGTACGCTCTGCTGCTCGACACCTCCGGGAGGGACGAGGCTCACCGTGACCTTAGCGCCAGAAGGTATCTTGCTGGTGGTCGTCTTCCAATAGGTGTGGGAGGTCGTTGTGGCCAAAGAGCCGTTAACATACACTTTGTACAGTGCATTCTCGGGTTCCTGAGCCAGACGGCGCCATGTGACGGTTACATTACTGCCGTTGGCAACGGCGACAACGCCGCGGCCCAACGGCTGCTGCATGCGTTGTGCTACAATCATCTGCGGCAGCAACATCATGGCTGTCAGCAGGAGGTGTCGGAAAAGTTTCATAACTTAGAATTCGCTGGTGAAGTGGAAACGGATATGCTCGAAGTCCTGCTGCGCCATGGAGAGGACGTAGCCGGAGTCGGCGAGGAAGACATCACGGCCCTCGATGTCACGGGCCATATATTGGTATTTACGTTTCTTGAACTGCTCCAGTTGCGCCTCATCATCGCTCTCTATCCAACAGGCCTTATAGAGGCTCACAGGCTCCCAACGGCATTTGGCACCATACTCATTCTCCAATCGGTACTGGATGACCTCGAACTGCAGCTGACCTACGGTGCCAATAATCTTGCGTCCATTGAACTGGTTCACGAATAGCTGGGCCACGCCCTCGTCCATCAGCTGTGCAATGCCCTTTTCGAGCTGCTTTGTCTTCATGGGATCGGCATTCTCGATGTACTTGAACATCTCCGGCGAGAAGCTGGGCAGACCGCGGAAGTGAATCATCTCACCCTCGGTGAGGGTGTCACCTATCTTGAAGATTCCATTGTCTGGCAAACCTACGATGTCGCCTGGCCATGCCTCGTCGATGGTGCTCTTGCGCTGCGCCATGAACTGCGTGGGGGAAGAGAAACGGACGGTCTTTCCCTGACGTACATGCAGATAGGGTGCATTGCGGACAAACTTACCCGAGCATACTTTGCAGAAGGCGATGCAGGAACGGTGGTTGGGGTCAATATTGGCTGTAATCTTGAATATGAAGCCAGTGAACTTAGGTTCCTCGGGGTGCACGTCGCGCTCCTCAGCCTTGGTTGGGCGGGGCGAAGGAGCAATCTCCACGAAACAATCGAGCAGCTCCTTAACACCGAAGTTATTGAGGGCAGAGCCGAAGAAGACAGGTGCCACCTCGGCATCGAGATAAGTCTGGCGGTCAAACTCAGGATAGACACCCTCAACAATCTCGAGGTCCTCACGCAGTTTGGCTGCATCATCGGCACCTACGCGGGTGTCCAGTTCGTCGGAATCGAGCTGCACACTCATCTTCTCGGTGACGCGCTGCTTGTCGGGGGTAAAAAGATTGAGGTTCTGCTCATAGATGTTATACACGCCCTTGAAGCGGGCACCCTGATTGATGGGCCATGAGAGCGGGCGCACTTTGATTTGCAGTTCTTCTTCCAGTTCGTCGAGGAGATCGAAGGGGTCCTTGCCCTCACGATCCATCTTATTGATGAACACGATGACGGGAGTCTTGCGCATACGGCACACGGTCATCAGCTTGCGCGTCTGAGCCTCAACGCCCTTGGCACTATCAACCACGATGATGGCACTATCGACAGCGGTAAGGGTGCGGAAGGTATCCTCGGCAAAGTCCTGGTGACCTGGGGTGTCGAGGATGTTGACCTTGTAGGCCCCCTCCGGCTCCCCCGAGGGGGAGTAATCGAACTCCATGACGGATGTGGTCACGGAGATACCGCGTTGCTTCTCAATCTCCATCCAGTCGGAGGTGGCGGTCTTCTTGATTTTGTTACTCTTGACGGCACCTGCCACCTGGATCTGTCCGCCGAAGAGGAGGAGTTTCTCTGTGAGCGTAGTCTTACCCGCATCGGGGTGTGAAATGATGGCGAAAGTTCGCCTGCGTTCTATTTCGGGATTCACCTTTTCTATTTACTATTTAACAATTTACGATTTGCAATTTACTAAATCACTCACGATTTAATGATACACAGTCAACGGAACGGGGACAGCTCCAATCCTATATCTTATTTCGCAATTTATATATTCATCAGCCTGCTGATGCACTCACGCAGGCTGTCTTCCCAGTAGGGGACTTCGATGCCGTAAGTCTGCTTGATCTTGGTCTTATCGAGCACGCTATAATGCGGTCGGGCGGCTGGCGTGGGGTACTCGGCGGTGTGGAGGGGACGGACATGGCATGTGGTGATGCCGGCGATGCGGTGGATGGCTTTGGTGAAGTCATACCACGAGATGACGCCCTCGTTGGAGAAATGGTAAATGCCGGGGCGGATACCCTGACAGATGGCTGTCATGATAACGACAGCGAGGTCGCGGGCATAGGTGGGCGTACCTATCTGGTCGAAGATGACGCCCAGCTGCTCCTTCTCGCCGCCCAGTCGCAGCATCGTCTTCACGAAATTATTGCCGAAGGTGCTGTAGAGCCATGCCGTGCGGATAATCATGGCCGTGGGGTTGGCGGCCTGCACAGCCTGCTCACCCGCCAGCTTCGTACGGCCATAAGCCGAGGTGGGACAGGTGGGACAATCCTCTGTATAAGGCGTATGGGCTGTGCCGTCGTAGACATAGTCCGTTGAAATCTGTATGAGCTTCCCGCCACGCTTCTCTATGGCCGCAGCAAGATAGCCAGGTGCAGTGGCATTGAGGAGCAGTGCCTTCACCTCATCAGCCTCTGCCTTATCCACAGCCGTATAGGCCGCGCAGTTCACGATGACATCAATGGCGTTATCATCAACGAAAGCGGAGACGGCAGCGGAATCCGTGATATCGAGTGGACGCACAGGTACTGCGCCGCCATCGGCACTCACCACATCCGTAAAATACCATGTGTACTGCGGATGCGCCGCAGCCTGCAACTGCATCTCATTGCCCAACTGTCCGCAGGCACCTGTTACGAGAATGGCGACCCCACCCCCCTGCTCCTCCCGAGGGAGGGGAGTAGAATCATTTGACATATTATGATTACTCATATCGCAATAAAAGCTATTTTTTACTTGACGAGTTCCTGAAGGTAATTACTCCCCTCCCCCCCGGGAGGGGCAGGGGGGTGGGGTCTCACAGTTCCAGTTCACCCGCCTTTTCCTTATTCCAAGCATCAGCAAGCAGTGCGATGAAATGGGTGATATGGCTCATCGCCTCCTGCGTCTCCTTGCCGATAGGTTTCTTCTGCAAGCGCAGGAGCATCACACCGTAAAGGGCCTCAAAGCAGGTCTCTAGCTCGGGGGCTTCTTTATGTCCGTTGCGAGCACGCAATTCCACGATGAACGGCAATGCCTTGTAGTAGGCCGCCGAGTAGAACGGCTGTTTGGGGCTTTGCAGGAGTTCCAGATGCAGGTCTGTCATCAGTGACAGCGTCCCCTTGTTCATCTGCAGGTGCCCCTGCTCTATGACGCCCTCCTCACGCATCATGGTACACAGGTTCTCGAGCCACATCGCCTCGCGGTCGCGCTCGTCAGCATC
>Ga0310697_10005216_pt1 | contig 12619 bp, 9 predicted proteins | sample 172DNAGHGlowgp2_FD_203883 | JGI IMG/M metagenome (GOLD analysis project Ga0310697, IMG submission 203883) | Sheep rumen microbial communities from Palmerston North, Manawatu-Wanganui, New Zealand - 1728 DNA GHGlow gp2 (v2) (version 2) | ecosystem: Host-associated > Mammals > Digestive system >... | reverse complement strand
GATCGAGAGGTCGATACCCTTATAGCTCAGGTTGCTCGAGATGCTTCCGTAGAGGTCGGGGATACGGCTGTCAAGGTAATATTTTGATGCATTAGCTTCAGCTGTAGAACTGGTGATATACTCAGAACCGGGAATCATGTCGCCATTGTCGTCCTTCTTGTAAGCCCAGTAGAGCTGTGCACCTGTTGCAGGATCAACACCAGCCGACTTAGCCATGTAGAATGTATTCAGAGGCATACCTTCCTTGATGACACGAACACCCTTGATGATTTCAGGCGACTCATTGGTCAGTTTCAGCACCTTGTTGCCGACGGTAGAACCCATCCAGGTCAAATCCCAGCGCAGGTCCTTGGTCTTCACAGGCGTTACGCCAATCTCCATCTCGACACCCGTGTTGCGCATGTCACCCACGTTAGCGTTGTAACCAGTGAAACCGGTCGACAGAGCCATCGGGTATTCCAGCAGCATGTCGGTAGTCTTCTTATAGTAGTATTCGAAGCTGAAGCGTACGCGCTGATCGAACAGGGTACCCTCCAAACCGATGTTGAAGTTGTTGTTCTTCTCCCAAGAAACGTCCTTAGTCTCCAGTGTAGACACCACAGCACCGATGTTGTTACCATTGTTCCAACCCAGCTCATAGAGGCTCTGCCAAAGGTAGTAGTTCGAGTAGCCGTCGCTGTCGAGGATGTCATCGTTACCCTGCTGACCATAGCTGGCCTTGAACGACAGGTTGTCAATCCATGTAATGTCTCTCATGAAGTTCTCCTTCGAGATACGCCAGTTACCACCGATTGACCAGAACGTACCAGTCCAGTTGTCCTTGTAGAAACGCGAAGAAGCATCACTACGCAGTGAGAACGACAGATAGTACTTATCGTCGTAGTTGTAATTAACACGGCTCAAGAACGAATTGATACGATAGTTGTCAGAGTAAGAGCTGGCCTCGTACATGTTGGCTGCCGGGCCGAGTTCGTAGATACCGTCTACGAGGTTGGTACGACCGGCGGTCAGATATCTGTAGTTGTAGGCATACCACTCATGACCCAGCATCACGTCGATGTTGTGACGTTCGAAGGTGCGGTTCCAAGTAATCAGCTCGTTGAAGGTGTAGCTCTGAGTACGGTAGTTGTACTTCTGGATCAGACCACCCGAGCTTGCCTGGTTACCATGATACATGTTCATGTAGCGCATGCGGTTCTGGTTCTCGTAGTCGAAACCGAAGTTCACGCTCAGCTTCAGACCCTGCAGCCAACCGGCAGAAGCGTCGTCAGTACCCAGCACGATACCTGTACGTGCACCGGCGATGTCGCGGATACGCTCACCCTTGTCGTCATACAGACCACCCAGGGGGTTATAGTCGTTGACGCTACCGAAACGGCGGCCCAGGTCACTGTCACCGTAGTCATACTGTGCTTCACCAGTCTCACTGAGCAGGTTGTTACCGTTCATGTCCTTCAGATATACAGGGAAGATTGGCGAAACAAACTGTGAAGAGTACCATACGTTAGAAGTAGAGGTCCCATCATAGTCGTTGGCATTCGAGATAGAGTGAGCCAGCGTGGTGCTCAAGTTAGCACGGAACCACTTGGTCACCTCGGTGTCCACACTCAGACGGGCATTGTAACGCTGGAAGTTGGTGGTCTTCAAAATACCATCCTCGTTCACGTAACCCAGCGACAGCATGTACTTGGTCTTGTCAGAACCGCCGCTGATCGAGAATTGATGCTCGTGACGCAGGGCGTTCTTATTCTCGATGGCATCCATCCAGTTCTCGTCCCAGACAGCCTGCGCGTCAGCACGAACCTGACCGGTAGCGGGATCGATGATGGTGTCCCAAGTATAGTTCTTGAACGGGTTGTAGTGCTCACCACCCAGGTTCAGACCCAGCTGGGTGCGACCATATTCCTCAGCATCAGCCCAAGTGTATCCGTTTCCGAAGTAAGCCTGGTTGCGCAGAGCCTCGTAAGTCAGCTGCACAAACTCCTTCTGGTCCACCAGGTCGTAGCGCTTCTGGGCACGGTTTGACCAACCGACGGTAGAACGCCACGTTACCTGAGCCTTACCTTCCTTACCCTTCTTGGTAGTAATCATCACCACACCGTTGGCACCGCGGGCACCATACAGAGCACCGGCAGAAGCATCCTTCAGCACAGTCATCGACTCCACGTCAGCGGGGTTCAGCGAGCTCAGCGAACCATCGTAAGGCACACCGTCAACCACGTACAGAGGAGCAGAAGAAGCGTTGATAGAACCATAACCACGGATACGGATGCTGGGAGCAGAACCGGGCTGACCGTCGCCAGATGTCATCTGCACACCGCTTACCTGGCCCTCAAGACCCTTGGCAACGTTGGTGATAGGACGAAGCTCGATTTTCTCACCGCCTACGCTCTGGGCAGAACCGGTGAACGACGATTTCTTCGTTGTACCATAAGCCACCACAATCACTTCGTCGAGTGCTGTCTGGTCGCTCGTCAGCACGATGCGCATGTTGGGACGGGCGCTCACCTCAATGGGTTCCATACCGATGTAAGTAATGCGCAGCACGTTCTTGCCGGCAGGACATGTCAGCGAGAACTTACCATTAGCGTCTGTTACAGTACCAACCTGAGTTCCCACTACGAGAACGGAAGCACCGATGACGGGCTGTCCGTCTTCCTGAGAGGTAACGGTACCGCTAACCTTTGTCTGGGCCAGAGCCACTCCTAGCATGAGGAACAGACTGGTCAGAATCATTGTTAATCTTTGTTTCATAAATCTCTCTCGTTTTGTTTATATTAATACTAATTATATATTGATGTACGTGTACATTATCATATAGCAGTATGCCGGTTTTACGCCTTTTCCAACGAAATCGACCCTGCAAAGATAATATATAAGTTTCTAAAAAACAAATAAAATTATAAAAAATACACATTTTGGCACGAAAAGTTAACTAAAATCAGCCATTTTGGTACTTTTTTATGCGTTTTTCTTGCATTATTATTGTATTTTGTTAATACTAAAAAGCGTTTTTTCAACGTTTGTTCCTGAAGAAGTCCTGCATCAGCTGTCGGCATTCCTCCTCCAGAACACCGCCAACGACGCTGCATTTGGCATGCAGGGCGTGGGGAGCATAGTCTGTGTAGCCCCGTTTTTCGTCGCGGCAGCCATATACCACACGGGGAATCTGACTCCATCCCAGTGCTCCCGCACACATCACGCAGGGCTCAACAGTGACGTATAGCGTACAGTCCGTCAGGTACTTCCCGCCTAACTCGTTGGCAGCCTGTGTGATAGCCTGCATTTCGGCATGAGCCGTCACGTCGTGCAGCGTCTCTGTCAGGTTATGCGCCCGGGCAATCACATGATCCCGACACACCACCACTGCACCGATGGGAATCTCGCCCTCAGCCATCGCTGCCTCAGCCTCCTGCAAGGCCTTCCGCATATACATTTCTTCGACCTTCAGGTCGAAGTGTGGCACGCAATCGTCTTTATTTTTTTCTTTCATGATGCAAAAGTACGAAAAAAAATTCGTAACTTTGCAAAGTGGATTGGAAAATCATACATATTGACGAGACGGATTCAACCAATCGTTGGCTGAAGGATAAGGCTCAAGAGGTTGAAGCCTTAGGGTTCAGGCCACGAAGCATTAGGGTTCAGGGCTCGAACCCTAAGGGTTCGGGAGACATCGTGGTATGGGCCGACTTTCAGACGTCGGGACGGGGATGCGGCACGAACCGGTGGGAATCGGAACGGGGCAAGAACCTGCTGTTCTCGATACTGCTGCACCCAACGCAAATAGTTGCCGCTAAGCAGTTCCACATTTCGATGGCCATATCGCTGGCCATCTGCGAGGCACTAGGGCAGTATATCGGTGACCTGAGCATCAAGTGGCCCAACGACATCTACTGGCGCAACGGTAAGATCTGCGGTATACTGATTGAGAACACCCTGAAGGGGAACACCATCAAGGACAGCATTATCGGCGTGGGGCTGAACGTGAACCAGCGAACGTTCCATAGCGACGCCCCCAACCCCGTGTCGCTGTGGCAGATAGCAGGACAGGAAACGGACCGCGAACAGCTGTTGAAGGACATTCTGAACTGTCTGGACCGCTATCTGTATCACGACATCAAGGCGCAATACTGTTCCATGCTCTATCGTCGCAAAGGTTTCCACCCATATACCGACAAGGATGGCGTCTTCATGGCAGAGATTGTGGATGTAGAGGACGACGGCCACTTGTTGCTTCGCGACGACAGCGGCAACGACAGGCGCTATGCATTCAAAGAAGTAACTTTTATTATATAAGATTATGGCAAGATTCAAGAGAATTCTCCTGAAGCTCTCGGGTGAGAGTCTGATGGGTAAGCAGGGCTACGGCATCGACCCTGAGCGTCTAGGCGACTATGCACGCCAGATTAAGGAAGTGAGCGAGATGGGTGTACAGATTGGTATCGTCATCGGTGGCGGAAACATCTTCCGCGGGCTGAGCGGAAGCCAGAAAGGCTTCGACCGCGTGAAGGGCGACCAGATGGGTATGTGTGCTACGGTGATTAACTCGCTGGCACTCAGCTCGGCATTAGGAGCAGTTGGTGTGAAGAATAAGGTATTGACGGCTATCCGCATGGAGCCTATCGGCGAGTTCTACACCAAGTGGAAGGCCATTGAGGCTATGGAGCAGGGCTATGTGTGCATCTTCTCGGCAGGAACGGGATCACCCTACTTCACCACCGATACGGGTTCATCGTTAAGAGGAATAGAGATTGAGGCCGACGTGATGCTGAAGGGTACTCGTGTGGACGGTGTCTATACGGCAGACCCCGAGAAAGACCCCGCAGCGACGAAGTTTGACGCCATTACTTACAAAGAGGTGCTGGCACGCGGTCTGAAGGTGATGGACCTGACGGCCATCTGCATGTGCCAGGACAACGACCTGCCCATCTACGTATTCAATATGGATGTAGTAGGAAACCTGAAGAGAGTGATGGATGGCGAGGAGATTGGTACGCTAGTACATAATTAATGCATAATTCATAATGCATAATGCATAATTCATAATGCATAATGCATAATTCATAATTTATAATGCATAATTAAGCTTCCTCAACGAACTCGACGTATTCGCCCTCGGAGTCATCGAAAATCTTCTTGTTTTCGCGATTCTGATGATGGTGGTCGATAATGGTCTCGCCCGTTGCCGTTTCCGTGCGACGGGCGTTTTCGTTCTGAGCAGTCTGAGAACTCTCCGTAGACTGACCATCGTGAGTATTCTGGTTACTCTGGGCTCGCTGACTATACTGCTGACGCTTACGTCCCGTTTCGTTGCGCAGGCGCTGTTCACGCAGGTCGGCAGCCTCCTCGACAGCCTTCTTGGCATCCTTGATACTCTTCAGAATCCGACTGCCAACCAGCATCAAAACGAAAACAATGAGAAAGAAAATGAATAAAAGGATTGCCATAAGCTTATAGGTTTGTAGTTATTGTTGTAGTTATTATTTCTTTTGTTGTGAGTTATTGACGATGGAGAGCAACACATACCATGCGATGATGGCCGCCAAGCCGCTGATACCCATCAGTATCAACAAAGGAATACAGGTCAGCAGGAATACGTATTTGATTTCGTTGCCTTGCCAGCCCCACGTCTTGAATTTCAGGGCAAACATGGGAACTTCGCTAACCAATAAGTAGCTACAGAATAGCACCATAGCCAAGATGATCCACACGGCATAAGGCAGACTACTGAGCCAATCGCCACTACCCACAATCAACGCGCCCCAGAACAGGGCATTGGCTGGTGTTGGGAGTCCGATGAATCCCATGGCCTGCCGCTCGTCCAGATTGAACTTCGCCAGTCGCAGGGCCGAGAATGCCGCCATGATGAAGGCCAAGAAGGGTATCAAGGGGAAATGGATGTGGAAAGAGCACAGGAAACTGAACACCATTGCCGACGGTGCAAAACCGAAGGTGATATCGTCGGCCAGCGAATCGAGTTCCTTGCCGATGGGGGAACTGACATGCAACAGGCGGGCCGTCATGCCGTCGAAGAAATCGAATACAGCACCAATAACAATAAATAGCAATGCCATCTTATAATCTGAATCGAAGGCAAAATAAGTCGCTATGCACCCTGAAATCAGATTCAGACAAGTAATCGTATTGGGGATATGCTTCTTCATAATTGTCAATTATCAATTATGCCATCTTGGCAATCACGGTTTGGTCGCCCGTTGTCGGCTGGTCCATTGTGACACAAGCCTTTGCTGTTAACGGGAGATATACATCGACACGCGAACCCAGCTTGATGAATCCCAAGTGCTCGTCAATGTAGCATTCTTCACCGTCCTTGGCATAAGTCACGATACGACGAGCCAAAGCACCGGCAATCTGACGTACCAGCACCTCCTGTCCGTCGGGCGTCTCAATCATGATATCGGCATGCTCGTTCTCTTCACTGGCCTTGGGAAGCCAAGCCTTGTGGTAGTTGCCATCGAAATGCTTGACGAACTTAACTTTGCCGTCAACGGGGAACCAGTTGGCATGCACGTTCAGCGGACTCATGAAGATGCTAATCATGAGGCGCTTGTCGTGAAAATAGTCGTTTTCCTCGGCCTCTTCGACGACCACAATCTTACCATCGGCAGGGGCCACCACCATTTTTTCGGTGTCGCCATTGAAGTAGCGAATAGGACAACGGTAGAAGTTCAGGGCCATGAGCCATGCTGCGCCAAAGACGACAGCAAAGGCAATGGCAGGCACAAGGCCCACGAAATAATGCAGTCCGAGGGTGATGCCAATAATGACAATGGCACTCAGCATCAGCTCGCTGGTACCCTCGCGGTGTATGCGTATTTTCTTCAGTTTCTTTATTCTTGCTCCCATGAGTTAGCTTTTACAGTTTTTATTTCTCACACCTAAAGGTATGAGTGTGGCGTTGCAATCACCATGCAAAGGTACACCTTTTTTGTTAATCTTACAAATTTTTCACATTATTCTTTTGGTAATCTCGGTTTTTTGGCGTATCTTTACACCTCAAAAAAGAGAAAATAGCACATTTATGGAAGATTTCGTACATCTGCATGTACATACATACTACTCTATCCTTGACGGTCAGTCGAGCATCAAACGTCTGGTTGACAAGGCCATAGGCAACGGCATGCGAGGCATGGCGATTACCGATCATGGCGACATGTTCGGCATCAAGGAGTTTCACGACTATGTCGGCGGCATCAACAAAGGCCGCAAGAAAGAAGGCTTGGAACCCTTCAAGCCCATCTTTGGTTGTGAGATGTACGTTTCACGCTATGGTTCCAAGTTACTCAAGGACGACAAGAAGCACCAGAGTGGCTATCACCTCATCGTGCTGGCCAAGAACTATAAAGGCTACAAAAACCTCATCAAGCTGGTGAGCCGTTCGTGGGTAGACGGCTTCTACATGCGTCCACGTACCGACCGCGAGGACTTAGAGAAATACCACGAAGGGCTCATTGTCTGTTCAGCCTGTATCGCCGGTGAAGTGCCCAAGAAGATTCTGAATGGCGACATTGCCGGAGCCCGCGAAGCCATTGAGTGGTATCATCGTGTGTTTGGTGACGACTACTATCTGGAGTTACAGCGTCACGAGGTAAAAGACCCCACCATCCGTGCCAACCGCGAGACATTCCCCATGCAGGAGAAAGCCAACAAGGTGTTGATTGAGCTGGCTCGTGAATATGGCATCAAACTGGTGTGTACCAACGATGCCCATTTCGTGGATCAGGAGAATGCCGAAGCCCACGACCATCTGTTGTGTCTGGCCACGTCGAAGGACTTGGACGACCCCACGCGTATGCTCTATTCGAAGCAGGAATGGTTTAAGACACGCGAAGAGATGAACGACGTCTTTGCGGATGTTCCTGAGGCATTGTCGAATACACTTGAGATACTGGATAAGGTCGAAATCTACAGCATCGACCACGACCCGATTATGCCTTTTTTCCCCATTCCCGAGGAGTTTGGAACTGAAGATCAGTGGCGTCAGAAATTCACCGAAGAAGACCTGTTCAAGGAGTTCACCAGCGATGAAAACGGAGAAAACCAGTTGCCGCGCGAGGAAGGTGAGGCGAAGATCAAGAAGCTGGGTGGTTACGACAAGCTGTACCGCATCAAGTTTGAGGCCGACTATCTGGCCAAGCTGGCCTACGAAGGCGCCCACCGCATTTATGGTGAGGAACTTTCAAAAGAAGTCGACGACCGCATCCGTTTCGAGCTGCACATCATGAAGACGATGGGTTTCCCCGGCTACTTCCTGATTGTGCAGGACTTCATCAACTCTGCCCGCGACGAATTGGGAGTGATGGTAGGTCCGGGACGTGGTTCTGCAGCTGGTAGTGTCGTAGCTTACTGCCTGGGAATCACGAAGATAGACCCACTGAAGTACGACCTGCTGTTTGAGCGTTTCCTGAACCCCGACCGTATCTCGTTGCCCGATATCGATACCGACTTCGACGATGACGGCCGCGGGCGTGTGCTGAAGTGGGTGGAGGACAAGTATGGTCACGAGAACTGTGCCCACATCATCACCTATGCCACGATGGCCACGAAGAACTCCATCAAGGACGTGGCCCGTGTGGAAAAAGTGCCCCTTGGCATCACCAATGCCCTGTGTAAGGCCATTCCCGACCGTCTGCCCGACGGCATGAAGATGAATCTGCCCAACGCCATCAAGTGTACCCCCGAGCTCCGTGAGGCAGAGGCCTCGAATGATCCGGCCCTGCGTAACACCATCAAATATGCCAAGATGCTCGAAGGTACCGTTCGTGGTACGGGCATCCACGCCTGCGGATTCATCATCTGTCGCGACCCGATATCCGAGTGGGTACCTGTCTCAACAGCCGACGATCCCGACTTCAAGGATACCAAGACCAACTGTACGCAGTACGACGGTCACGTCATCGAGTCGACAGGACTTATCAAGATGGACTTCCTAGGACTGAAGACGCTGTCGGAGATGAAGGAGTGCTGTGCCGTCATCAAACAGACACGAGGCATTGACGTCGACCTGGACACCATCCCCATCGACGACCCCAAGACCTTCGAACTCTACCAGCAGGGACGCACCATCGGCACGTTCCAGTTCGAGTCGAACGGCATGCAGAAATACCTGCGTGAGCTGCATCCCACCGTATTCGAGGACCTCATCGCCATGAACGCCCTCTACCGTCCGGGACCTATGGACTACATTCCCGACTTCATCAAGCGTAAGAACGGGCTGGAGCCTATCACCTACCCCATTCCCTGCATGGAGAAGTACCTGAAGGACACCTACGGCATTACCGTCTATCAGGAGCAGGTCATGTTGCTTTCACGTCAGTTGGCAGACTTCACACGAGGTGAGAGCGACGCCCTGCGTAAGGCGATGGGTAAGAAGAAGAAGGACATCGTTGACGCCATGAAGCCCAAATTCATCGAGGGTGGCAAGAAAAACGGCCATGACGAAGCGATATTGGAAAAGATATGGACCGACTGGGAGAAGTTTGCCTCCTACGCCTTCAACAAGTCACATGCCGCCTGCTATTCGTGGGTAGCCTACCAGACGGCCTATCTCAAGGCCAACTACCCTGCTGAGTTTATGGCTGCCATCATGAGTCGCCGCCGTGACCAGATTACGGAAATCACCAAACTGATGGACGAGTGCAAACAGATGGGTATTGCCACGCTGGGACCCGATGTCAACGAGTCGTACCAGAAGTTCGGTGTGAACCACCATGGTGAAATCCGCTTTGGACTGGCTGCCATCAAGGGCATGGGCGACAATGTGGCACAATCCATCATCGACGAACGCGAGAAGAACGGTCCTTACAAGGACATCTTTGACTTCGTGCAGCGCGTCAATTTCAATCAGGTCAACCGCAAGGCCTTCGAAGCCTTGGCACTCAGCGGTGGCTTCGACTCGTTTGGCATCCGCCGTGAGGACTTCTTTGTGCAGAACAGCAAGGGTGAGACCTTCATCGATACCATCATGCGCTTCGGGCAGAACTACCAGGCCGAAAAGCAGCAAGCTCAGAACTCGCTCTTCGGCGACTTTGGTGCCGTAGAGATTCAGACACCCACTATTCCCAAGTCGGACATTCGCTGGAGTGACATCGAACGTCTGAACAAAGAACGCGAGCTGGTGGGCATCTACCTGTCGGCCCATCCGCTGGACGAATACAAGATTGTGCTCGACAACCTCTGCAACACCCGATGTGACGAATTGGCAGATGTCAATAGTCTGAAGGACCGCGAGGACGTCATCCTGGGAGGCATCGTTACCGGCATCCGTACCCGCTTTGACAAGCGTAACAATCCGTGTGGTTTTGTCACCTTGGAGGATTTCAACGGCTCAGGCGAATTGGCGCTGTTTGGTGAGGATTGGGGACGTTGGAGCGGTATGTTCACCGAGGGTGCCTCGGTCTATATCACCGCCAAGGTGCAACCCCGTTTCCAATATAGCGACCTGATGCAGCTGAAGGTGCAGAACATCGAATACCTGCAGACCATCAAGGAAAAAGCCATCGACAAGATCACCATCTCGCTGACCACCGAACTGCTGAACGACGAGGTGGTGATGGAGTTGAATGAGTTGATTACCTCCAGTCCCGGCAAGACGCAGTTGTATTTCCTGCTGCACGACTCGTCAGGCAAGAAGCACGTCCTGTTGCGCAGCGAAACCAAGACGATTGACGTCCGAAACAATCTGATACAATATATCGAGAAGACCGATGCCTTGAATTATAAGATTAATTAGTGGCACGGAATTTGTATATAGCTGAATTGAGAGATAAATAGTAAATTGTAAATCATCAAATTGTAAATGAGATTATGGAAGTAACTATCACAAGCGAGAATTTCGAGAGTCTAAAGAATGGCGCTCAGCCATTAGTGGTTGATTTCTGGGCAACATGGTGTGGTCCCTGCCGTATGGTTGGACCAGTCATCAGCGAGTTGGCAAAGGAGTACGACGGTAAGATTACCGTTGGCAAGTGCGACGTTGAGGAGTGTGAGGACCTGGCCTTAGAATTCGGCATCCGCAACATTCCCACCATCCTGTTCTTCAAGGGTGGTCAGGTGGTCGACAAAATGGTTGGTGCACAATCCAAGGCCAAGCTCCAGGAGAAGTTTGACGCCCTGCTGTAATGGCTGTTGGCTATTAGCTATTAGCTGAAAGTAACTATTCTGCTACCATCATCCTGCTCGGTAATGCTGACACGCACAGCATCATCGGGCAGGATTTCTTCTATCAGCTCGGGCCATTCTATAAAGCATAGTGCCCCTGAATAGAAATAGTCCTCGTAGCCCATATCATAAACCTCCTCCAGCTTCTTAATACGATAAAAGTCGAAGTGGAAGATGGTGTCGTCTTTAGCCGACGTGTACTCATTGATGATGGCAAAGGTGGGCGAGGTGATTACATCGTCAACACCCAGCTCCTCGCAGATGGCTTTGACAAAGGTGGTTTTGCCAGCTCCCATCTTGCCGTAGAAAGCAAACACGCGGCGGTCGCCGATATGCTCTATAAACTCCCGTGCAGCCTCACGGATGTGGTCAATATCTGTGATACGTATTTCCATTTCTTCATTTCTCATTTACATTCCTCATTTCTCATTTCTCATTTCTCATTTGGGAACTATCTCTTCTTTCCCTTTAACGTAACAATCGGAATAATCATCTCTTCCATCGAGATGCCTCCATGCTGGAAGGTGTTCCGATAGTACGACACGTAATAGTTGTAGTTGTTCGGGTAGGCAAAGAAGTCGTCACCCGTGGCAAACACATAGCTCGTCGACAGGTTCGGCGCCGGCAGATGGGCCTTGCGGGGCTCCTTAATCACAAAGATTTCCTTCGATTCGTAGGCTAGGTTCTTGCCCAGCTTATAGCGCAGATTGGTGTTGGTATTGCGGTCGCCCACAATTTTCACAGGGTTGTTGGCACGTATCGAGCCATGATCGGTGGTGATGATAACACGATAGTCGGTCTGTGCCAACTGACGGAACAAGTCGGCTATGACAGAATGGCGGAACCACGACAGGGTGATGCTTCGGTAGGCCGACTCGTTGTTGGCCAACTCGCGAACCATCTTCGATTCCGTACGGGCATGACTGAGCATGTCGATGAAATTGAACACCACCACGTTCAGGTCGTTCTTGTCCAACGTTTTCAGCTGCTGCATAAACCGGTCGGCATCCTGCGACGTATTGATTTTATGGTACGAAAAGGTGTTCTTCCTACGATACCGTTCCAACTGTGTCTGAATCAGCGGTTCCTCGTTCAGGTTCTTGCCCTCTTCTTCGTCCTCGTCGACCCACAAGTCGGGAAACATCTGTGCAATCTGCTCGGGCATCAGACCCGAGAAGATAGCGTTACGGGCATACTGCGTGGCCGTGGGGAGTATCGAGCAATACACGTTCTCGTCAATCTCAAACTGGTCGCCCAACTCGCGCTCCAACATCTTCCACTGGTCATAGCGGAAATTATCGAGCACCACCAAGAACACTTTTTCGCCTTCGTTCAAAGCGGGGAATATGCTGGTTTTAAACAGCTCGTTCGACATCATCGGATGCTCCGCACCCTGCATCCAGTCCATATAGTGCTGCTTCACGTATTTTGCAAAGCC
>Ga0310697_10005214_pt1 | contig 12621 bp, 9 predicted proteins | sample 172DNAGHGlowgp2_FD_203883 | JGI IMG/M metagenome (GOLD analysis project Ga0310697, IMG submission 203883) | Sheep rumen microbial communities from Palmerston North, Manawatu-Wanganui, New Zealand - 1728 DNA GHGlow gp2 (v2) (version 2) | ecosystem: Host-associated > Mammals > Digestive system >... | reverse complement strand
ATTCAAATCATCGATCTGATCAAGAAGGAATACGAGCGCCAGAAATCCGGCCTCGAGCTCATCGCTTCTGAGAACTACGTGACGGATGAGGTGCTCCAGGCCATGGGCTCCATCTGCACCAACAAGTATGCGGAAGGATACCCCGGCAAGCGCTATTACGGCGGCTGCGAAGTCGTGGACCAGATCGAACAGCTGGCCATCGACCGGATCAAGGCGATCTACGGGGCCGAGTGGGCCAATGTCCAGCCCCACTCCGGCGCCCAGGCCAACATGGCCGTGACCATGGCCGTCCTCCATCCCGGGGACACCTTCATGGGACTCGACCTCAGCCAGGGCGGACACCTCACCCACGGCTCCCCGGTCAATGCTTCCGGCCTCCTCTATCACGCCGTGGCCTACGGGCTCAACCCCGAGACCGGCCGCGTCGATTACGACAAGATGGAGGAGCTCGCCCTCAAGCACAAGCCCAAGCTGATCATCGGCGGGGCTTCGGCCTATTCCCGCGAATGGGATTATGCGCGGATGCGCGCCATCGCCGACAAGGTCGGTGCGATCCTCTGGATCGACATGGCCCACACCGCCGGTCTCATCGCCGCCGGCCTGCTGGAGAATCCTGTCAAATACGCCCACATCGTCACGTCCACCACGCACAAGACCCTGCGCGGTCCGCGCGGCGGCATCATCCTCATCGGCAAGGACTTCGACGACCCGCAGGGCCGCACCACGCCGAAGGGCGTCGTCAAGAAGATGAGCCAGGTGCTCGACTCCTACGTCTTCCCCGGCGTGCAGGGCGGTCCGCTCGAGCACGTCATCGCCGCCAAGGCCGTGGCCTTCTTCGAGGCCCAGCAGCCGGAGTTCGTGCGCTACCAGAAGCAGGTCATCGCCAACGCCCAAGCCATGTGCGCCGAGTTCCTGCGCCGCGGCTACAAGGTCGTCAGCGGCGGCACGGACAACCACCTGATGCTCATCGACCTGCGCGGCAAGTTCGACGAGGTGACGGGCCGCATCGCCGAGCAGCAGCTCGAGCGCGCCGCCATCACCCTCAACAAGAACATGGTCCCGTTCGACACCCGCAGCCCGTTCCAGACCTCGGGCTTCCGCATCGGCACCCCGGCCGTGACCTCCCGCGGTTTCGGCGAGAAGGACATGGTCGACATCGTCGGCCTGATCGACGAAGTGCTCACCTCCTGCGCCGCACACATCGACGCCCTCTCCCTTAAGAAAGGCGAGGAGCCCACGCCGGAGCAGCAGGCCTCCCTCGACGCCCACAAGGCCGTCCTGGACGACGTCCGCCGCCGGGTCCACCAGATGACCGCCGGCGTCCCCCTCAACCGCTTCTAAGGGACTGCATTCCCGCATTCTACAGGTGCAACCCGCATCTACCTGATTGCCGCTCCCTAACCCTCCCCCTATCCTATCGGAGGTTGCGTGATGGGTAAATAATAGATTCACTGCATCTTACGAAGATCCGTAGTACTTCTCACCAGCACTACGGATCTTCGGTTTTCATTGAATATCAACGAGTTGCTCATCACGCAAAGTAAGAGCAGGCAGGAGTAGGATTAGGAGTTGGAGTTGGAGTTGGAGTTGGAGTTGGATCAGGCAGTTACGGCTGACGCGATACCAGCTACACCTTGGGTCCCGCGATGGCGGCGGCGGTGAAGCCGGCGGCTTGTCGCCATATGCCCTTTCCGTCCATCCCTCTCTGTTCACATCCACCTGATTGCCACTCGCTACACAAACGGCGTGATGGGCAACAAATTGGTTTACTGCATTTTCCGGAGATCCGTGGTACTCTTTAAAACCACCACGGATCTCCGATTCTTATTGATAATAAGCGAATTCCTCATCACGGGGAGTTAGGTTGCAGGTTAGATGCCTCATCCTCCACGGATTCCGGGAGGTGGAGGAACTTGGCGACCTGCCGTTTGCTGGCACTAGTGGACTGGCGGAAGCGCCGGACCCAGCATGCGCTCTCTTCTTCAGAGAGATGGAGCAGTTTCCAATCTTTGAACAGACCGGAACGTGCCGCCAGGGAACACAGTTCCCGGTAGGCGACATCGGACTGGGCGTCGAAGACCTCGCCGACCTCGAATTCCTTGCCGGAGGAAGCATCCGTCGCAATCAGCAGATCTTCAAAACTTCGGAACAGGCTGACAGCTGCATTGTAATCAATGAAAGCATACCGTTGGATGATGTAGTCCGTCAGCTGTTCTTGCTCCGCGCGGGTGAGCGGTTCGAAGATTGCCCGCAGCCGCACCGGGCGCAGGTAGCGCCCTGCTTGTTCTTCGCGGTCGACGAAGTCGCAGGCGGTGCGGAGGGCGTAGCGGACATTGCGTTTCACCAGTTTTGTTGAGAACGGGAAGGATTCCCCGGCATAGGCCAGGAACGTCCAGCGATCCTCGACAGCGTGCTGGCAGAGCTTCTTCTCTACCGGATTGTTATACAGGTAGATCAGGCTGGAACGTTTCTCCTTGTCGGTTGTCTTGGGAGCGCTGCCGAAAGGTCTTTTGAACAGATTGCCCCGCAGGTCCCGGTCTTCATTCACGATACGGGCGAAGGTAGACAGGACCTGTCTTATGAACGCCCGCAACTGCGTCAGGTCCACTGCCCGGACCATCAGGTGCAGGTGCGTGAACATGATAGCCACGCCCAGGACGGTGATCCGGAAACGGCGGGCGAAGACAGACAGGATCGTGTAGAGGGACAAACGGTCCGTGATGCGGTAGAACAGGACACCCGCGTCGCGGGTGATGACATAGATGTGGTGCCAGGCACCGGGATAGAATCTTCGGTTTTTCATAATCAGTCCGTTTCTCCAAAAATGGGGATTTCATTCCGGATTTGCAAGTTGTTTTTATTATTATCTTTGTGGAGATATGAGAAAATTGCTCTTCGTCATCTTGTCCTGCGCCCTGGCGCTGCCGCTCTCCGCCCAGATGCGGTACCGCGTGCAGCCGCAGGCGCCGTACCGCAGCGGCGAGGCCTGGCTGGAGGAAATGGCCGGCCGCAACCGCTTCGCCTGGGAGTACGATGCGGATTTCCGCTATATCTTCGACAACCGCGAATTCACCCCGTCGCAGGATGCCCTGATCCCGTCGGGCACCCTCAATACGCTGGCCTTCATCCCGACGGTCGGATTCAGCGTACAGCAGTCGCAGCGGGTCCACCACCGCCTCGCCGTCGGCCTTGAGCTCGCCCACGACATGGGCTCGCAGACCTGGGCCGGCCTCGCGACCGAGCCGGTGGCGTATTACGACGCGCACGTCCGCACCCGGCGCGGCCTCTTCGAGGGCCTGGCCGGGATGTTCCCGCGGCGCTTCCACGAAGGGGAGTACACCGAGGCCTTCATGTCCGGGATGTACCGCGACACCGACCGCATCGTCGAGGGGCTGCTGCTCAAATGGCGCGGCGAGCGCTTCTTCGCGGAGCTGGGCAGCGACTGGATGGGCCAGTATGGCCACGCCCGGCGGGAGCGCTTCCAAGTGATGTCATTCGGCCGCTGGGATGCCGCCCCATGGCTTGCGCTGGGCTGGACGGGCGCCTTCTACCATTATGCCTGTTCGGACCTCGCCTCGAATGTGATTGACAACCACCTGCTGGAACCTTGGATCAAGATGGACGCCGCCCGGCGGACGTCCTGGCAGGAGCTGTCGCTGCGCCTCGGCGCGCTGGTGGGCTACCAGCGCGACCGCGCGCACTTCGAGGATCTCATGCTGCCGGTGGGCGGCGACCTGATCCTCACCGCGCGCCGCTGGGGCGTCGAGCTGCAGAACGAGACCTATGTGGGCGACAACCTGCTGCCGCTGCGCGGGCTTCCCAATCCGGCCGGCGGTGTCTACGGCACGGACCTGTATTTCCGCTCGCCGTGCTACGACGGCTTCTACGACCGGGTGCAGCTGGCCTGGCTGCCCCGCATCAACCATTACCTGACCCTGCGGCTCGCCGTGCGGGCCCACTTCGGGCGCGAAGGGTTCCTGGGCTGGCAGCAGCAGTTCTCGCTGCGCCTGAGCCTCGACGCCCTGCGCCACCGAGACACCCTCGCCGGCCGCTGCCTATGAAATATTGGGACTTCCGGGAGAGCGGCAAGCCCCGCTACGACTACCTCGCCTACACCGACGGCAGTTACCTGGTGCCCAAGAACTTCGGCGCCGCCGCCTGCATCGTGCTCGACGGCGAGGGCACGGCCATCTGCTACAAATGGAGCGAGGTGAGCCGCTACTCGACGAGCAACCGTCAGGAGATGGCCGCCATCATCCACGCGCTGCTGCACACCCCGGAGGGGAGCAGCGTGCTGGTGCGCAGCGACAGCGAGAACGGCATCGCGCTGCTCACCGGCCAGGTGCGCAGCAAGAAGGACTGGGACCTCATCCAGCTCTACCGGGAGACCGTCCGCACCCGCCGGCTGCGCGTCACGCTGGAGTGGATCCGCAGCCACAGCGGCGACCCGTGGAACGACTACGTCGACAACCTCTGCATCGAGGCGCTCGACCTGTTCGAAGCCGACGGGACGCGTATCCGCGAAGGGGTGGACCCGGAAGCGCTCTATGCCTACCTTTGCAGAAAATAAATTATTGCAAGATATGAAGATAGCAATCATCGGCGCCGGCAACATGGGCGGCGCCACGGCCCTGGGCCTCGCGGCCGCCTTCCCGGACGCCCGCATCACCGTCACGGCCAAGCACGCCGCGACCCTGGAGAAATACGCCGAGCGCGGCCTGCAGACCACGCTCGACAATGTCGCCGCCGCGCGCGACGCCGAAATCGTCGTGCTGGGCGTCAAGCCCTGGCTTGCCCAGGGCGTGCTCCAGCAACTGCACGGCGCCCTGGGCGGCAAGATCCTCATCTCGCTGGTCGCCGGCGTGCCGGCGGACGAGATGCGGGGCTGGCTGTCCGGCACCGGCTTGACCGGCGCCTATACCGTGATCCCGAACCTCGCGATCGAGTATCGCGAGAGCATGACCTTCATCCACGAACTCTCCGGCACATCCGAGACGCTGCGCACCGTGCAGATGCTCTTCGACGCCGTGGGGCGCAGCGCCGTCGTGGACGAGCGCCGGCTGCACGCCGGCATGATGCTCGCATCCTGCGGCACGGCCTTCGCGCTGCGCTATGTCCGCGCGGCCGCCGAAGGCGGCGTCGAGCTCGGACTCTATCCGCGCGAAGCCGTCGAGGCGGCGCTCCAGACCGTCAAGGGCGCCGCCGTCCTGCTCGAGGCGCGCGGCACCCACCCCGAAGCGGAGATCGACCGCGTCACCACGCCGGGCGGCATCACCATCCGCGGCCTCAACGCCATGGAGGCCGCCGGCTTCACCGCCGCCGTCATCGCGGGCCTCAAAGTGTAGGAGGGCGCAGAACTCCGTGATGAGGAATTCATTGGTTATCAATCAAAACCGAAGATCCGTAGTACCTCCTGAAGGTACTACGGATCTTCGTAAAAAACGATATATCAACCTTTTCCCCATCACGCTTTCCGCTTTCTTACTGAAGTGAGGATGCACAGCTACGCGTACTACGCAGTCGGAGCAAAGTGATTGGGGGAGCCTGAGGGGAACGCCCCTCAGTCATAGTGGAAGCGATGATGCATAGCTACGCGCTGCGCAATCGGAGCAAAGCGACAGAGGGGGTCTCGGGGGAAACATCCCCCGTCCGAGAGGAACGGGAATGCATAGCTACGCGTAGCTATGCATTCCCCCTAAGATCAGGTTGACGCCGAAGTAGGTGATCAACACGGCGATGAAGGCGAAGATCGTGTAGGCGTGGAAGAAGCGGGGGTTGCGGAAGGCCTTGATCGCGCCGCCGTGCAGCGTGAACGAATAGATGAGCATCATCACCAGCGCCCAGGTCTCCTTGGGGTCCCAGGCCCAGTAGCTGCCCCACGAGATGTTGGCCCACACCGCCCCCAGGAAGGTCCCGAAAGTCAGCAGGAACACAGCCGGATACAGCACCACCAGGCTCAGGTCCTGCAGCCGCTCCGCCGGCCGCTGCGCGACGAAGAGTCCCATGATGCCGTTGAAGGCCACGAGGCCGAAGAGCGTATAGGACATCATCATGCTCAGCACGTGGATACTCAGCAGCGGCGAGCGCAGCACCGGCATCAGCGGCATGATCTGCGGGCTGACGCTCTCGCGGCTCGCGAGCAGCATCGTGAAGCCCGCAAGCAGGAAGCCCAGCGGCTCGACGAGCGGGAACTTCTTGTACAGCATCACGATCGCCAGCGTCGCGAACCACGCCATCAGCATCATCACGCTATACCGCCCCACCCACGGACCGGTGCCGGACACCGCCCAGCGCAAGCCCAGGCACACCGTCAAGTAGACCCACAGCAACAAGGCGACCACGGCGCCGGCCGTCATCAGCCAGGCCGGCATCCGGCGCCCGCGCGACAGCCGCACGGCGCTCAGCACGAACAGGACCAGCCCCAACGCCAGGCTCAGCATGAACTGCACCCGCGGCCGGGCGATGCGGATATAGGCCCGCTCCGCGCGCACCTTCGCGGGCGAAGGAAGCACGGACGCGGCCGTCTTCTCCTGATAAGCCCGGATGCCCGCCAGGATGGGCAGCGCCTCCGCGACATTCCCCTCCTCCACGCTCTCTTTGACCAGGTCCGGGGACTTCCGCACGAAGGTCCACAGCCCCTCGTCCTCCAGCACGGACTCCGGCAGCTTGTCCGCGGCGGCATACCAGGCCACGGTCCCGTCAGGCCCCGTCACCGGGAAGAGCTTCAGCTTGTCCAGCGACGCCACCGTCTCGTCCAAGCCCTTCTCCTGCAAGTAGGTATCCAGCGGACAGACGCGGTGGCCGTAGTAGACATAGAGCCCGCCGAGCGAGCCTTTCAGCTCGCTGCGCGGGGAAGCGAATCCGAACTGCGGCACCAGCAGCAAGGCCACAACGGCGCTCCAGGAGAGCACGCGCCGCAGCGAAGCGCGGAACGGCGTGTCCCGCTCGAAGAAGAATCCGATCATCGACACGAGCAGCAGCAGGTAGCCGGCGTACGTGATGCCCACGCCCCATGGGTCGTGACTCACGGCCAGGATGCTGCCGGCCCCGTCCTCGTCGTAGTCCGCCTGGTAGAAGCGGTAGCCGCGGTGCTTGAGGATGTTGTTCATCGAGATCGTCGCGGCCTGCGATCCGCCCTCCCCTTCGAGGATGGTGAGCTCCGAGACATAATCCGACGGAGCCATCGACCCCGGATGGCGGACGATGGTGAACGCATCCAGCTGGAGGCGGAACGGCAGCTGCGCCATGGAGCCGTCCTCCAGCTCGAAGTCGGAGGACGACTCACCCTCGCGCAGATGGACCTGCCCCTGCACCCCGGTCAGGTGCGTCGTGAGCGCCCCGGCCAGGATTACCATGAAAGAAAGGTGCAGGAGCATCGTCATCGGGCGGCGGGCGGTGCCGCGCGTCAGCAGGTACGCCAGGCCGGCGACGGCCGCGACGCCCCATAGGACGAAAAACAAGGGATTGTGGTAAATAGCCCGGAAGGCCTCCGGCGTGCCGTGGAGCTTCTCCACTACCGTGGCGGCCATCATCATCACGATGACAGCCGCCATGGCGCCGTAGCTCAGCGTCTTGAGGATTCTCTCTCGCTTCATGCGAAGTGTCTTCTAGATAGCATTGATGAATTCGACGACGGCGTCGCGGTCCGATTTGGAGAGTTTGTAGAACTTCTCCGTGGAGTCGTAGGCGTCGCTCTTCTTGCTGTAGCCATGCCACATGATCGCCTCGACCACGTTGCGGGCACGATCGTCATGCAGGCGGTCCTCCGCACCGGTGTTGGCCTTGGACAGGCCGCGGCCCCAGAGGGGCGTGGTGCGGCACCAGCTGCCGTGGATGCCGTTCTTCATATAGAGACGGTGCTGGATCATGTCCGTGTACGGATAGATCTTCTGGTTCTCATAGCGCGGCAGGGGCTTGCCGTCCACGATGGCCGGTGCCCAGTAATTGTCCGTCTTCGTGTTCCACTCCGGACGGTGGCAGGACGCGCAGCCCATCTCTGTGAAGAGCCGCTTGCCGCGCTGGACCTCTTCGCGGTTCAGGTCGCGGGCGCGCGGGATCGACAGGCCGCGGTGCCAGACCAGGAAGTTGTAGTACTGGTCGTCCCCCATCTCCGGGGTGAAATTGTGCCACTCGTTGTCGAACTGGTTCGTGGACGGGTCCAGCAGGCCGCGCACGGCGGCCGCGATCCCCTCCTTCGTGCCGTCGGCATAGTACGGCGAGGACGGATCCGCCTGGATGGCGGCGATCACACTCTCGTTCTGCGACATCGCCTGTGCCCAGGCCTTGGTCGTGTAGAGGTAAGGCCGGTCGCCGCGGCTGACGTTGGTGATGTTCCAGATGGCGTTGGCGCCGGCGCCGTCCTGCAGGGAGGCGCGCGTCATCGCATAGGTGAAGCGCTTGAGCTTCTTGGTGCCAGCCGGGGCGGGCGTGCCGTCGGCGAAGCGGCCCTCGGCCAGCGTGTACCAAGCCGTGGGCGCGAAATCATTCGCCGCCTTGTCCCAGAAGGCCGGGTTCAGCTCCACGTACGGGGCCTCCGCCTGGTACTGGGCCTTGATGTCCTCCTCGGGGATGGCATCCAGCAGGCCCGTGCCGATGATACCGATCGTGGACTCCAGGCGGAAGGCCACGGCCTTGTTGCCCGTCTGGTACGGCGTCGGATCGGTATTGAGCGCCTTCTCGGGGATGCTGAGCTCCGGATAGATCAGTTCGTAAGACTCCCCGTCGGGGAAGGTCATCGGCAGGCCGCTCTCCATCTGGTCTACCTTCAGCCAGTTGAGCACGATCTGGTCCTCGTCGATCGGCGGCAGGAACGGAGCCACCGCCTTGGTCTGCGGCATGCCCGTCACCTCGGCCACGTAGGGACCGTCGTCGCTGTTGGCCCCGTCCACGGGGTGGTAGACCACCAGCAGATAGCCGTTGCCGTAGCCCGCCTTGTAGTACTCCTGGCGCTTGCCGTGGCCGTAACCCGGATGGCAGTCCAGGCAGGAGGTGCGCAGGTAGGCCGGGCCGAGGCCCTTGAACGGCTCGGTGTTGATCGTGAAATTGCGCTCGAACGCCGCCTCGCCGAGGTTGAACGCACGGCTCAGGCCCATCTCGGTCACGGCCGGGGTCTCATCCTCGTAGCAGCCTTCCGTCACGTTGTCCGTCGTGCCGAGCCGGCCGCCGGGATACCACTCGTCCGCCGTGAAGTTGCCGACCGCCTGGCCGACGTACTTCGCGTCCGACTCGCGCTTGTCCGAAGACACGAATTGGGTCTGCACCGATTCGGGCGTGCAGCCCAGCGCCATCAGCGCCAGGCCGCACCAGAGAATATGCTGGAATCTCATCATAACTATCGCTTACTGGAGAAGGATCCAGGACGCCGCCTTGTTGATCTCGGCGTCGAGGTCGCTGATCGCATCCATCGCCGTCTGCACGGAAGCGTCGGCGTAGATGTCTACGAAGGCGCCCTTGGCCTGGCAGGCCCGCAGGGCCGCCAGCGAGGCCTCCAGGCCTTTCTGGATGGCGTCGGCGCCGCTGTAGTTCTGCGTCTTGAAGAAGCTCATCAGCGAATTCGCCTGGGCGCTGGTCGCGCCCGCGGCGCCGTAGAGGCTGTACTGGATGCTCAGGATGTTGTCGATGAAGTCCTGGAAGGACTGCTTGCTGTACGGGGACTCGATGTAGTTGACGTCCTCGCCGGTGTGGGCGTTGCCCATCTTGACGTCGGCCACCTCCGCGCAGATGTTGGAGCAGCCGGCCACCAGGATCGAGGACATGGCGCTCTGCCAGGTCTTATAGGAACTGCCGGCCTCGGCGGCGCCCAGCATGTTTTCGCCGTAGGTCAGGTCCGAACCGGTCACGGTCACGGGGACCTCCAGCTCCTCGCAGCGGTCCACGTACGCCTTGGGGGCGGCCGGGTTCCAGGACACGCAGAGGCGGTAGCAGTTGTCGCGCAGGTCGCCCGCGACGGCGGCCGCATAGATGAGCTCCTGCTCGCCCGTCACGGTCTTGCCGGCGAAGGCCTTGTGGTTCTCGTTCGCCTGCAGGGCGGACACGGTGCGGTTCTTGCCGTCCCGGAAGATCACGAACTCGATGCCGTGGAATCCGAGCAGCTCCTGGCCGAGCTTCGCGGCGGCGTAGGCGATGCCGTCCTCGCCGCGCAGCGCCTCGACCTTCTCGGCGTTGGACAGCTCCGTGGCCAGTCCGTCGACGTCCAGCGGCCAGGTGTCGATGTGCGGGTCGATGCCGAAGTCGGAGGCCGCCCCGTACAGGAAGGCCTCGGACTCCTCCCAGCTCTGGCGGGCCTGGAGGAACTTGGCGCAGATGGCGTCGAGCTGGCCCTGGGTCAGCTTGGACACGCCGCCCTCGGCCGCGGCGGCGAGCAGCTCGTAGAGCTCGCCCGTCTCCTTGGCGAGGTCGCCGTAGGTGCTATAGATCACGTTGGGGACATACTGTTCGGCGATGGCCTTCATGGCCTTCTCGCTCTCGGTCAGACCGCCGAGCTGGTTCTTGCCGCCGTCGCAGGAGGCGGCCAGCAGGCTCAGGGCCGCGGCGGTCGCGGCGCAGAGCACGGTGTGGATCATTTTTCTCATGGTTATATACTGTCTGATTGCTTGTTATCGGGTGAAGAATCCCATGTAGGCGATGCCCAGGGACACGGAGGGCTCATTGTTGTACTGGGACGGCAGGAAGCGGTGCGAGTACTCGCCCTTCACCGCGATCTGCGGGACGGGCATCCAGTTGAAGCCCACCGCGATGCGGTGGCGGTCGGTGTACGGGTAGTCCGGCTGGTCGGCGGCCGGGATGTAGGAGTCGTAGTACTCGTAGCGGCCGAAGAGGTAGAACTTCTGCTCCTTGTCGCGCACGCCGGAGAAGAGGTGCAGCAGGTCGTAGCCCGCCTCCAGGCCGGCCGCCACGGCGCCCCGGCCGACGGGTGTCTTCTTGTAGGGGGCGTTGTTGGAGCTGAGGTTGCGCTTGACCGTGCTGATGGTCGAGGCGTCGCTGACGAAGCCGTAGTCGGCGTTGCCGCGCACGATCAGGTGGCAGCCCGTGTAGGCGAAGTCGAACGCGCCGATCGCGGTGTGGCCCTTGACGTCGGCGTAGCGGGTGTTCCACATGTCGTTGGGGTAGCTGTTGTGCATCCCCTGGCCGTAGAAGCCGCTCAGGCTGAGGCGCAGGTCCTTGACAGAATGGTTGTCCACGCGCGCGGCGAAGCCCAGGCGGTTGGCCACCTTATATTCATAGGGCGAGCCGGCGCCGTATTTCACGAAGTGGTCGCGGTCGTACATGAACGCGTCCAGGCCCGCGACCACCAGGGCCTCGTAGCGCCAGGCGCCCGCGCGGCCCCACAGGCTCAGGCCCGTGTCGTGCCACGTGGACGGGAGGATGGTGTACTCCCCTTCCGGCCGGTAGACCGTGAAGAAATTCAGGGGCTCGTGGGCGTTGTTGAGTCCGCCGACCGGCACCACGAGGTGCCCCAGGCGGACATTCAGCTGCGAGGCGAAGCTCTTCTGGATCCAGAACTGCTCGAGCTCGACCTCGCCGCCCTTCTCGATCTCGGTCTCCCACTCGCCCGCCTCGGTGAACTCCTTCTCCACGGCGGTGCCCGTGCCGGTGTGCTCGAACTCGATCTCGGTCTGCATGGTCCAGCCCTTGCCGAAGTCGTAGCCGAGGTAGATCACCGCGTGCGGGATGTCGAAACGCCCGTGGGACGGGTCGTCGCGGTAGTTGTCGGGATGGGAATAGCGATAGACGTTGTCACTGAAGAAATTGCGGGTCAGGGCGACCTCGCCGTATCCGCCTATGGTCAGCCGTCCGGCGGACTGCGGCCGCACCTGGGCAGCCAGGGAAAGCGTCGCCGTTATTGCCAGAATTGTTGTGATTACGCTCCTTTTCATACGCTTCTATTAAATCGGGGACAAAATTACGCCATCGGTCCGGCGCGGACAATCCCATTTTTTGGTGAAATTTCCCGACGCGCCGGCATCCTCATTTATGATGGTTGCGGGGATACCGGGAAATGATTACCTTTGCGCCCTATGAATTTCAGCGGTATCATCGTCGGCGCAGCCGTCTTTCTCATCATCGGCATCTGCCACCCTATCGTGATCAAAATGGAATACCGGTGGGGCAAGGGCAGCTGGTGGCTCCTGTGCGCCGCAGGCCTCGTCTTCGCCATCATATCCCTGTTCCTGCGCGACACCGTCTGGTCCACCATCGCCGGCGCCGCGGCCTTCTCCTGCTTCTGGGGCATCCACGAGATCCTCGCCCAGGAGATGCGCGTGCTGCGCAGGTGGTTCCCGGAGAACCCGGCCCGCCACGACTACTACGAGCGCCGCCGCGCCGAGCTCCACCTCGAACAATACCCCTCCCACAAGAACCTGAAGGAGAAGATCAAGGGCTGACAGCCCCTCCCATCGGATAGCCGAACCCCCTCCGGTACGCTGCAAGGCGCCGGAGGGGGTTTCGTTTCTTATCAATATTTCCCAAAACCGGAAAGTGTCGGATTTTCGGAATATTTCGCAAGTGTTTCAGTATTTAACGCATTTATAGTCAATCCTAATTTATAGGTATCTCTATCCAAGAGATATTTATATTGCGTTATTTTTTTAAAAAACAACTAAATACGGCATAGTCATAACC
>Ga0310697_10005211_pt1 | contig 12626 bp, 7 predicted proteins | sample 172DNAGHGlowgp2_FD_203883 | JGI IMG/M metagenome (GOLD analysis project Ga0310697, IMG submission 203883) | Sheep rumen microbial communities from Palmerston North, Manawatu-Wanganui, New Zealand - 1728 DNA GHGlow gp2 (v2) (version 2) | ecosystem: Host-associated > Mammals > Digestive system >... | reverse complement strand
TCAGACGCAAAGCGAAATTCCGGAAACGGTTCGCGAGCATTATAAATTATTGCCGCATCACGCGTCGGAGTGCATTAAATGCGGAGTTTGCGAAACGCGCTGTCCATTTGGCGTTGAAATTCGCAAGAATATGGCAAAAGCCGCTGATTTGTTTGGCTATTGATTTTAAACTAGCGAAGTGTAACGGAGCGTTCTTGCGCGGCGAAAAAATTCAAATTACTAAACGGCAAATCGCGTCCGCTGTTTGCTACTTTTCAAAAGTAGGCTAGCGAAGCGCAGCGGAGCGTATGAACGCGGCGACAACGTTTGAATAGCTAAACGGTCAATCGCGTCCGCTGGATGCAACGTCACGTTGCCTGTTTGCTTACTTTTTAAAAGTAACCCGCGCAGATTTTTGGCTATTAAGGAGGAGTTAATATGTTTGAAGACGGCGCAAGGTTAGATGACATAATGAATATTTTTAAGCCGCCGACTTTGGACGACGACGAAAATAAAAAAAATAAACCCGTTTCAGAAGCGGGAATTCGCTATTTTTCCAGGAAAGATATTGCGAATGACAATTTTAAATTAAATTTTCAAGGTAATTTTCAAGGTAATTTTGATTCGGAGGTCTTAAAATGAGCAAAAAATTAGTTGCATTCTTTTCTGCGAGCGGTTCAACGCGCAAACTTGCCAATACTTTAGCGGAAGTTCTCGGCGCGGATACTTACGAAATTAAGCCCGCAACGCCTTACACCGGCAAGGATTTAAACTGGAATAATTGGCAATCGCGCAGTTCGGTCGAAATGGCGGATATTAATTCTCGTCCTGAACTCGCTGATAAATTCGCAAAAATCGCCGATTACGATACGATTTTTCTTGGCTTTCCGATTTGGTGGTACGTCGCGCCGCACATTATCAATAGTTTTCTTGAAAGTTACGATTTTAGCGGAAAAACTATTGTTTTATTTGCGACTTCGGGCGGTTCGGGCTTTGGCGAAACGCTTAATCAGCTTAAACCTTCCTGCGCTGATTCTGCGCTTTGGATTCAAGGAAAAGTTTTCCGCGGGCGCACCGATAAAAATACTTTGTCCGATTGGGTTAAATCTCTGCCGATTGCTTAAAACATTATCAGCTATTCTAAAAATGCTTACAGAAGCTCCACGAAGTTTGGCGGAGCTATTTTTTTACCTACTCAAAAAGTGATAAGATAATAGAAAAAGTGATTGACCATAAGGGGTATATTTAAATTATAATTGCGTGGGGGTGAGCATATGAAAATATTTCGGGATTGGCAAATACTCAGGCAGGGAAGGCGAGCAGACTTCGCGATAATAACGGGAATCACGCTGATATTTCTAGTCGTGATAACAATGAATGTTCGCTTAATGTATCAAATCACCTCGAATCAAACGGAAGAAATTGGGCGAATGCAACTTGAAGTAATTCGCTCGGACTTCCAAGGGACAATCCAAACCGCAGAGGGTACAACGGCGCGAATGGCTATGGAGGCCGAACGCTTGATAAAAGCGGGCGCGTCGCAAGAAGAACTCAAAGATTTTTTCTACAAACGCAAAAGAGAACAGCGAAATTTAACGGGCGGCGTCTGCTTCAATGTCTACATTGCCGGAAAAGATTGGTCAATAATTCCGGATTTTGATATGCCGCCAGAATATCACGCGCAAGAAAGACTATGGTATAAGGGCGCACTCGAAAATCCCGATAAAATTTATGTCAGTGAACCCTATATCGACGCGATGAGCGGCATAATGTGTTATACAATGTCAAAAGTTTTGCCGGATAGTAAAATTGTTGTCGCTTTGGACTTCAATTTTTCGGAAGTGCAATATTTAATTACGAAAATGGGCGAGTTTGGCAACAGAAATTCGCTGATTGTGACGAAAACCGGCATGATAATTGGTTATACCGATATGAATTTTGTCGGGCAAAAAATTTCAAGTAAATTGCCCGAATACGAAGATGTATTAAATCGCGTCATGAAATCTAATCATAACGATAGCTTTACGGTGCAAATGAATGACGGCGAATATACTATTTTCAGCAATGAGACAAATAACGGTTGGTATATGATTTTAAGCGTTAATAATTGGGCATTTTATAAAGATAGTTACGTACAAATTATTTTTGCGACGCTTTTAAGCCTAATAATGATGTTAGCAATAATAATTTTATATTTAAATGCGATGAAAAATGGCTTAATGGCGGAAAATGCATTGCGAGTTAAGGAAGAATTTTTATCGCGGCTTTCAAGAGAATTAAGAGACCCATTGCATAAAATTTTAAATGCGTCAAGCGTAGAATCAATACATTCTGACATAAATCCAGCAGAAAAAGCCGCCGAAGTTCGCGAATCAGCGTTAAAACTCTCGGATATGCTTGATAATCTCTTTTCTTTTTCAAATATAATGTCGAGTGACAAGAAAAATTCGGCTGAAATTCAATTTAAAGATAGAGATTTGTCAAAAGTCAGTCGTTATTCCAGACTCGGAATAATTTCAGTATTAATTTTGGCGATGATATTTGCGTTCGGAATTTGTTTAACGACGACGATAAGTTGGGGAGATACGAAGATGAATCGCGAAATTGACGCCTACGAACATCAAGTTTCAATGTGGGTTGAGCGTCAAAAAAGTATTTTAGGAATGTTCGCCAATATAATCAGCGAAAATCCCAAAATAATGGACGATTATCCGTCAGCCGTGAAATTTTTAGACGATTTAGCCAAAAATTATCCTGAAATTTCGGTTTGCTACATGGCAAATCCCTATAAAGAGCACAATGTTATAATGAATAACGGTTGGGAATCAACTGACCCGAATTGGCATGTAGATAAACGCCCGTGGTATATCGAAACCGAACAATCAGAGGACGGATTCAGCGTTTCGTCTCCGTATTACGACGCGCAGACGGGATTATATTGCGTGACGCTTGCCCAAATGGTTTACGGCGAAAAAGGCGATTTCTTGGGGATTTTTGCCATAGATTTTTACATAGATAAGCTCACTGAGGTTTTGGGCGAGAGTTATAGCAAAGATGGCTATGCATTTTTGGTTGACAAAAACGGAATGATAATAAATCACCCGAATAGAAATTATCAGCTGTCAATGAATCATATGACGGAAATATCTGGCACGGAATACGCAAAAGTTTATTACGGCGGCGGCGAAGTTACGACTTTGAAGGATTACAAAGGAAATTCTGTAGCGTGTTTAGCGAAAAAAAATAAAACGTCCGAATTTACAGTAATAGTGGCTAATAGTTGGTGGAATATTTACGGTCATATTACGTTATTGGGCGCATTTTTTATAATGTTGCTGGCAATATGCGTAGTAATTATGAGTTCGCTGATAAATCGGCTGTTGAAATGGCAAAATTCGGTAAATCAGCAGTTAAAAATTGCATCAGATACGGCAACGGCGGCAAATAAAGCGAAATCGCAATTCTTAGCGCAAATGAGCCACGAAATTAGAACGCCGATTAACGCAGTGTTAGGAATGAACGAAATGATTCTGCGCGAGAGCAAAACGCCGGAAATATTAGATTATGCAGGCAATATTCAGAGCGCGGGACGAACTTTGTTAAGTTTAATCAATTCAATCTTGGATTTTTCAAAAATTGAGGATGGAAAAATGGAAATTGTACCTGTGCGCTACGAAATGGGCAATTTGATAAATGATTTGGTAAATATGACGGTCGAACGGGCAAAAAAGAAAGGTTTAGAATTCAAAACGGAAATTTCTCCAGCATTGCCAAAGAGTTTATACGGCGATGATGTCAGATTGCGACAAATAATCACGAATTTATTAACTAACGCGGTAAAATATACGCATAAAGGCTCCGTGACGCTAAAAATGAGCGGAAAAGAGATTGTTAAGGATACATTTATGTTGGAAATAAAAATCAGCGATACGGGAATTGGCATTCGCGCCGAAGATATAGACAAACTATTTTTATCATTTCAGAGGCTTGACGAGGAAAAAAATCGCAATATCGAAGGCACTGGGCTTGGAATATCGATAGTGCAGAAACTTTTAACGATGATGGGCAGTAAATTGGAAGTTGCGAGCGAATACGGCAAAGGCTCGGAATTTTCATTCACTTTGAGTCAAAAAATAATCGATAGAACGGCTTTAGGCGACTTTTTAACGCGGAAAAATAATAATCACGCGAAAAATTCGGATAAAAAATATCTTACGGCGAAAGGCGCGAAAGTTTTGGCAGTCGACGATAACGACATGAATTTAAAGGTCATAACCGGACTTTTGAAGCGGAATTTAATTGTTCCCGACCTTGCCGAGAGCGGGCAACAGGGAATTGAGCTTGCGAAAAAGAATTTTTATCACGTAATTTTCCTTGATAACATGATGCCAGGCATGAACGGTGTAGAAACATTAAAAAAAATGCGTGCCGAAAATATTTTAAGTGAAAAAACGGCAGTTGTAATGCTGACGGCAGGTGCAATAGCCGGAATGCGCGAAATTTACTTGCGCGAAGGCTTTGACGATTATTTGAGTAAACCAATAGAAGTTTCCGAGCTTGAAAAAATTTTAGAGCAACATTTACCGCCAGAAATAATAAAATTCGCAGATGAAGACACTAAAAAAATCATTCCGGAAGAAAAAATACCAGAAGAATTAGAAGAAATTGTCGGCGAAGACGAATTCAGCAAAAAAGAAAAGAAAATCTTTGCGGAACTTTGTCCGGATATAAATTTGGAAGTCGGCTTGAAATATTGCATGGATAGCAAAAGTTTTATGGTTCAAATGCTTACAACGTTCGCTGACGGCAAGAAAGCAGATAAAATTCAAGAAAAATTCGCCGCGAAGGACTGGAAAAATTATCAAATATTAGTACACGCCTTGAAATCAACCGCGTTATCAATCGGTGCAGAAAAATTGAGCGATGAGGCTAAAACTTTGGAATTGGCAGCAAAAAATAATGAGATAGATAAAATTTTAGCAAATCATGAAATTTTAATGGCAGATTATCAGAAAGTGCGCAAGGAAATTGGGGAGTGGCTGAAAAATGAATAAAATATTAGTAGTTGACGATGAAGAAATGATGTTGATGATGGCGGAGCGCATATTATCGCGGAAATATGAAGTCATAACGGCGTTGACGGGAGAAGAGGCGATTAAAATCTTTGAAAATGAGCGTCCGGATATGGTTTTATCGGATTTAATGATGCCGGAAATGGACGGCTACGAACTTCATAGAATTTTGCAGGAAAGAAGCGAAGAAACCGTTCCAATAATGTTCATGACGGCGGACGAAAGCGACGAAAGCGAGACAAAAGGCTTTGAAATGGGCGCGGCAGATTATATCCGCAAACCATTTCGCCCTGACGTACTTTTAAAGCGAGTCGGAAACATAATCGACCATTTGGATAAAATTCACGGACTTGAAGCGGCAGTTTCAACGGATTCGCTAACAAAATTGCTAAATAAATCGGCGTCGCAAGAAAAAATTGGCGAAATGGTGAAGAAATCGTCGGGCGCGTTGCTCATGCTTGATTTGGATAGTTTCAAATTGATAAATGACCTTTACGGGCACGGAATGGGTGATAAAATCCTAATTTCGTTCGCGGAATTGATAAGAAAAGTGATTCGCGAGAATGATTTAGCAGGGCGCATGGGCGGCGATGAATTTATAGCTTTTCTGGAGAATATATCTGACGAAACCATTTTAAAGGCAAAAACAAAATTCCTGAACGAACAACTTTTAATTTCAGCTAAAAAATTGCTCGGCGAAGATATGGAAATTCCGCTTGGAACGAGCATTGGCGCAGTTTTCGTGCCCGACGAGGGCAGAGACTTCCAAAAATTGTACGAAAAGGCGGATAAAGCACTGTACGAAGTCAAACAGCACGGCAAACACGGAATTTCTATTTTCGGCGAAAATCACAGCAAAAAAACATCTATGGTTGAAGGAATTTCGCAGATAAGAATGATTTTAGGCGAGAGAAATATAGAATCGGGCGCATTTTTCGTCGAGTTCGATACTTTTAAGCAGATATATCGTTTTTTAGTACGTCTAGCCGAAAATTATAAGTTCAAAGTAACTTTAATGCAATTTACAATGCCGGATAAATTTTCGGAAGAATTTAAGGAAACTTTGCTGAAATCCCTTAGAAAAAGCGACTGCGTGACGCAAAATGGGAAAAAATTTTTGGTATTACTGCCTGAAGCGTCGGAAGGAGACTCGGAAGGCATTCGCAATAGAATTCTTTCGCGTTTGTATAAAACTATGACGACCAGAATAGAATTCGAGCAAGAAATAATAAATTAGCAGGAAAAAGCAATGAAACACTTACAAAAACTCAAAAATTTCAATCTGATAGCGGCGATATTTACTTTTTTAATATTAACGCCGCTGATAATGTCAATTTTTAATTTCAGTTACGAATTTGAGGAACGTCGCGAAAAAATCGGATTTATAATTCTCGGCGATATAAAAGTTGCGGGCTGGAATAAATCGCAATACGACGGAATTAAAGCGGCTTGCGATGAATTGGGCGCAGAATTGCTTGTTCGCGATAAAGTCAAGGAAAATAGCGGCGAATGTTCCGTCGCGATAAAAAATTTGATAAAAAACGGCGCAGGCATGATATTTTTGGCTAGCTATTCTTACTCACGCGAGGCGCAAAATTTAGTCGGCGAATATCCGCACATAGCTTTTGCGACCAATTCGGCGGAAGTTCACGCGAGAAATATGACCTCTCATTTCGTGCGAATGTATCAGGCGCGGTATTTATCGGGCGCGTTGGCGGGCATGAAAACTAAATCGAACGTAATAGGCTACGTCGCCGCAATGCCCAATACCGAAGTAAATCGCGGAATAAATGCCTTTACTTTGGGCGTGCAAAGGACTAATCCGCAAGCAAAAGTTGTAGTAATGTGGACTGGTTCTTGGCAAGACGAAAAAATTGAGGCTGAGCACGCGGAACGGCTGATAAAGGAGGCGGGTGCGGACGTTTTAACTTATCACCAGGACGAAGACGCAACCGCGCAGGTTGCAGAAAAATTCGGCGCGGATTTCATAGCTTACAACGCAATTCTAAATACAAAGTCGGAGCATTATTTAACGTCGGTGATTTGTTATTGGGATTTGTACTACGCGGACATGATTCAGCGATATTTGAAAGGCGAATTGAATGCGGTTAAAAATCATTGGCTGGGCATAGACCGCGGCGCAGTCACACTTTCCGATTATTCGCCGGCTGTTACTTCCAAAATGATTAGTCGAATTGATTCGTTAAAACAGGAGCTTATTAACGGCAATCTGATTTTCGCGGGAAAAATTTACGATAACACAGGAAAAATTCGTTGCGAGGCGGGCGAGGCGATTAGCGATGACACTTTATTGGAAGATATTAATTGGCTCGTGAAAGGAGTTGAGATTCTTGAATGAAAAGGGCTTTTCACTGAGCGAAAAATATATCAGAAAAGTAATAATGCAATTCACGGTTGTACTTGCGGTTTTACTTTTGACGGGATTTATTACACGAATGGAAGTTAGCGACCTGCTAAACGCGACTTTAGAAAAAACGATGGCAAAGCAGGCATCGGATTTGTCAATCGTGGCGGAAGAAAGATTTGCTAAAGAATTGGCGGAGCTACAGTTGGCGGCGAAATATTTGGAATTGCACCCGGACGCGGCGACGGAAGAAAATTTTTTAGCGATTTTAAATGGCGGCAATGAAAATATTTTGGTCGGTATGATGAAGTTGGACGGCAAAGCGATTCACGGAAAATTTTTGTCGAAGTGGGATTTTCTGCGGCTCACGTCGGCTTATCGCGGCAATGAAATCGTTGACTACTGCGCGGGAAAAGGCTTGCTTTTCGCGGTGCCGGTTATGAACGGCGGCAACGTCCAAGCGGTAATTTATCGGCTTTATCATGATAAACTTTTGACGGATTTATTTGGGCTTGCCGAATACAATTACGCGACGCGGCTTTTAATTCAGGAGCGCAACGGGCAAATTATCATTCCGTATAAAGATTACGGCAAGGCGGACAAAGATTTTTTCTTAAATTCGACGATTCAACACGGCTTTAAAATTATTCGCGACAAATTAAATACGCACCGTTCAGCGGCGGTTTATCGGGAATGTGAGTTGGGAAATTTCTTTTTATTTGCGACGGATTTGCCGCAAACTAATTGCACGATGATAGGATTTGTGCCGTGGTCAGCGGTCGCGGGCGATATTTTTAGAATTTATACGCTGTTATTGAGCGGCGGAACGTTAATGTTGATAATTTTGGCGTTGGTTAGCGCGTATTTATTCATAATGCGCACCAAAGCGGAGGAAAGTGACGCCCTGCGCGAGGCAAAAGAAGCTGCCGACGCCGCTAATAATGCCAAAAGTGCTTTTCTTGCCAGCATGAGCCACGAAATTAGAACGCCGATTAACGCGATTATCGGAATGAACGAAATGATTCTGCGCGAAAGTAATAATCCCGAAATTGTCGGCTACGCGCAAAATTCTGCCGCCGCCAGCGAGGCTTTGTTGAGTTTAATCAATGATATTCTGGACTTTTCTAAGATTGAATCTGGGAAATTTGAACTGGTCGAGGAAAATTATAAGCTAAGCGACGTTGTAAAAAGTTTGGTTACTATGATGCGCCCGCGTGCCGAAAAAAAGAATTTATCCTTTGATTTGCAAGTAAATCCTGCCACAGAAAATAATTTATTCGGCGATTCAGGACGTATTAGTCAAATTGCATTGAACTTTTTAAGCAACGCCGTTAAATATACTAAAGTTGGCGGCGTAATTTTCAGCGTGGAAAGCGAAAATATCTCCGACAACGAAACTATTTTAAAATTTATCGTCAAAGATACAGGAATTGGCATTCGCGACGAAGATATTCCAAAAATTTTTAATGACTTTGAACGCTTCGACGCCAAAAAAAATAAAAATATCGAGGGCACCGGCTTAGGGCTTGCGATAACAAATAAGCTCGTCAAAATGATGAATGGAAAAATTGAAGTTCAAAGCGTTTACGGCGAAGGCTCAATTTTTATAGTGACTATTCCTCAAAAAATCGTCGGCAAAGAATTAATCGGCGAATTTGTCGACGAGCCAAAAAGCTCTGTGCAAGAAAAATATCAGCCGCTATTTGTCGCACCCAATGCAGAAATTTTGGTTGTCGATGATAACGAAATGAATTTGCTCGTCGCGACCAATTTGCTCAAGATGACGCAAGTTAAAGTTGATACGGCGTTAAGCGGCATGATTTGCCTTAAAAAACTTGCTGAACACCACTACGATTTAATTTTTCTTGACCAAATGATGCCGAGCCTTGACGGAATTCAGACGCTGAAAATGGCGCAGGCAATGGAAAATAATCAAAGCAAAGACGCGCCAATAATCGCGCTGACTGCCAATGCTATTTCCGGCACGCGAGAAAAATTAATCGGCGAAGGCTTCACGGACTATCTTAGCAAGCCGATTGATATAAAATTAATGGAGCAAATGCTTATGAAATATTTACCGACTGAAAAACTTTTATCGCCGACGAAGGAAGAAAAAACGCCTGCGCCTGAAGAAAAATCCGCGGCGGCAAGCGATTTAATCAACGTCGAAATGGGGCTTGAATATAGCGCGGGAATGACTGACCTTTATAAAGATTTCTTGCTGAAATTCGTCGAACTCAAGCCCGATAAAATACAAAAATTGCAAGCGACTTTCGACGCGCAGGACTGGAAAAATTATACAATCTTCGTCCACTCGCTAAAATCGACTGCGCTATCAATCGGCGGCGAAAAAACTTCCGCGGCGGCTAAAGCTTTGGAAATGTCTGGAAAAATTTTGACGGCGGCGACAAGCTCCGAACTCGAAAAGCAACAGAGCGAAGAATTTATCAAAAAGAATCACGCGGCAACCATGCAACTTTATGACGCGCTCGCCGAAGAAGCTAAACGCCTTGCAGATACCCTTTAGAAAAAATTTTTAACGCGCAGGAAATATGCAATGTAGGAATAAATATATCATAAGTAAATAATATTTTGGGGGGAATACTTATGAGGAAGAAAAAAATATTGGTAATCGATGATGACGAAATGAATTTGCAAATCGCCAAAATGATTTTAGAGCGGAAATTGCCCTGCGAAGTCATTGGCGTCGATAACGGGATTGAAGGTTTGGACGTTCTGCGTCAACAACATGTTAGTCTTGTCCTGCTCGATATAATGATGCCAGATTTCGACGGAATAGAGACGTTGAAGGAAATTCGCGGCGACGCAAGGATTAAAGACGTGCCAATTATGATGCTGACGGCTTCGGGCGACGTAGAAAATATTCAAAAAGTCGGGCTGTTGGGCGTCACGGATTATATCAAAAAGCCATTCATGCCCGTCGATTTAATAAACCGCGTTGGTCAGAAACTCGCTCAAGAACGTTACGAAGGTATTTTGCTTTTCGGCGACGACGAAGAAATTTTGCAAGAAATGCGCACGGTAATCGAAGACAATTTCCCGCACGAAGCTTTAACTGCAACTTCAATTCCTAAAGCGCAAAAAATTTTGAACGAGACGGAAATAAATCTGATAATCGTGGACGCAAATGTAAAATTTATCCGCGGCATTAAATTTTTATCATTCCTTGCAAGCGACGAAAAACTTAGCAAAATTCCGTTCGCCGTGACGGCTGTCGCTAATCTCGTTGACCTTGTCGAGAAATTTAATCTGCAAGACGCTGGAAAAATTTCTGACAAGTCGCCAATACTCGAAGAAGTCGCAAAGTCGGCAGTCGTTGTTAAAGATAAAAATAAACTTGCTAACGCCGTGACAACGCTCATTGGCTACGACTTGAACGCTAAGTAAATTTTTGGAGGAAATTTTATGACGACTTATCATTTATATCTTGACGAAAGCGGCGGCTTTAACGAACTGGCTAATAATTCTTTGCCTTCAATGGTTGCGGGTTTTCTCACGAAAGAAACTTGCACGGAAGAACACGCTTTTGAATTACTTAACGTGATAAAGAATTCTTCGGAAAAGTTTGCGACAATCAACATAAATCCTTTCCACGCAATGGAAAGCAGGAGTCCTGCGCTTTACGAATTTATCACTTTGCTTTTGGAAAACATGTCTAAGAAAAATTACACATTCGTTGCTTTCAAAAACGACAAAAGTTATACCAGCATAAATTCCGACGTGACGTATCTGAACGTTTTTGCGGAAGGTATCGTCAATCTTTCGGAATATCTTCTGGCGCAGACGACTGACGAAATTTTTCTCGATATAAATTACGCTACGCGAATGAATGTTGCCGATATGGAAATGAACAGGATTTATATGAGCCTTGACAGCGACTCTTACCTTGAGCGGATAGAGGAGCGAATTGATTGGCGAATGTTGCGGCTTAAAAGTTCCGAGCGTGCACGAATCACAAGAAAATTTTCTCGTGCTAAAGGAGATGAATCTTCGCCGCTTATGTTGGCTGATGCTGTTTGTTTTGGCTTGCGCGGCGGTTTGAAAAATTTCACGAGCGAGCAAAAGGCGCGCATTAAAACTTTGCCGACCTTAAAATTTCAGTTGACTGAAAAATCTTTGTGGCGCGAAATTAAAAATGCTCTGATTGAAAACCGTATCGGCGAAGCGGTTTATTCTTTTTATGTCCGCGGGACGCAGACGCTGATTGAAGAGCAAAACGAATTCTTTAAAAATAGCGTCGCAAAAAATTTGAAGGAAATTGGGAGCGAGCGGCGGAAATTTCAATACGCTATCTTAGCGCAATTAGTCGGCAACCTTGCAAACCCAGACCACAGAGATTTTGAGCCCGTCAAAGCTTTAATTGACGCCTTGGATAAAAACTTTTTCCCGCTACTTGAAGCGAATAAGCTTGAGGGGCAAGAATTGCTTTTCGATATACATTTTCAACGCTTGACCGTCGCCACGCACGAAGGAAATACTCTTGACGAACAGCGCGAGATTAAACTTTGCCAAAAAATTTTGCCAACATTGCCCGCGACTAGCGAAATGTTGGATTATTTTCTGAAGTACAAGCTCCGCGAGACTGAGTATCTTAAAAATATTTATGATTTTGAAGGCGCAATCGCCCAACTCGACCGACTGGAAAAAATTTTGTCGAGCACAGTTGAACTTCTGAAAATGATTGATGAATTGGAAGGCTTTGCAGAAAATATCCGCTCAACGACCTTAGGAAAAGTCATCGGGTCGCGAGCGGCGGCGAAAATTTATTTGTCGGCAACGAAACCAGTTTTTATTCGGTCAGCGCGAGAAGATTCCGATATGGCGATTGAACAATTTGTTTCCGAGGACGACAAGTCCAGACAATTTCAAATGCGCTCAATGTTGGAGACGCAAGCAGAGAAATTTCAAGACTCGTTCGAGTGGTTAGCTAAAGCATGCAACGTCAATGAAAACCCCACGCCCGCAAAAGTCTTATCGGCGATAAAAAATTCCGACGGTGCTAAAAATTTCCCGTTGCTCCATTTCGCAAATTTAATGGCGGCGGCAATGGCAAATAAAAGGTCTTTGGGGCGCGAAATGTTTGACGCGTGGATAAACCAAAACGCTGAAGCGAGTTTAGATGGCACCTCCTATCCCGTGCCCGTGATTTTATGGCGTTCCGGAAAATGCAGAGCGTTGGCGGGGCTGAA
>Ga0310697_10005210_pt1 | contig 12626 bp, 14 predicted proteins | sample 172DNAGHGlowgp2_FD_203883 | JGI IMG/M metagenome (GOLD analysis project Ga0310697, IMG submission 203883) | Sheep rumen microbial communities from Palmerston North, Manawatu-Wanganui, New Zealand - 1728 DNA GHGlow gp2 (v2) (version 2) | ecosystem: Host-associated > Mammals > Digestive system >... | reverse complement strand
AAAGAACATAAGCAAGATTTTTAAATTTGTTTCTGGGCTTGGCTTGATTGCGAGCCTTTTTGCTTTTTGGCTTGGCTGGCTGCCTAACGCGACGACAAAGGACATTTGCTTTGGCTGGTTTGTCGTCTACGCTCTTGGAGCGGGAACGATTGACGTGAACTTGATTCTTGAGAAGTTTTTTGGATCGCGGCAATGATGGGAAAAATCACGCTTATCGGCGGCGCGGTTTTGGCCGCCGTGATTTTTGTTTTGGGCTTGGTTATCCGGCATTTGAATTCGGAGCTGCGCGTATTGAAGTGCAAGCAGGAAGCCACGGAAAAAGCGAAGAACGAATACGCGGCGCAAGCGGCAAGGCTCACGAACGCGGTTGACGTTTTGAAAAAAAACAAGGACGAGGCGAATGAAAAGATTAACGCTCTTGATAGCGGCGACGCTGTTGACAACGCTATTGGCGTGCTGTCAAAGCGCAAGGGTTGAATACATCGACCGGCTTTATGTTCCGCCGCTGGCGTTTCCAATTTTCCCGGAAGCGGAATGGGCGGAAAGAAACAAAGAGGCGCGGAGCGTGACCGTTCCAGAGGAATGGTTTGTGAACGTGGCTAGGTTCAAGATTCTCTATGAGGAGCTTGAAAAAAATTACAATGGCATTAAGGCGCTGGAAAGCGTCGAGGAGAAAAAATGAAAAAAAAGACTTTTGAATTGGTCGTTGGAATCGTGAACGGCGCTGGCGTAATCGCGGACGCTGTTGTGGTTTTTTGCGTCAAAGCGCCTTTGAGCGCCGCCATCGTCGCTTCCATCGGAATCGCGACCACCGCCGTTACGGAAATTTGTTCCAAGTTTGTGAAGGCGGAGTAAAAAGCAATTTAGCCTTGCAGGAAGCCTTCCCCGGCGGAAAGCGCTCCGTTTTTTTGCCATAGCTTTTTGCAAGGCTTTTTTTTTGAGGATTTGAAAAAATGCGCCTGAGCGAATTTGTTTGCAAAAATTACGGAAAAAAAGTCGATTACGACAGGCATTACGGCGCGCAATGCGTTGACCTTTACAGGCAATATTGCGCGGACGTTTTGGGCGTCAAGCAGTCGCCGCCGGTTGTCGGCGCGAAGGACTTGATTGACAATCCGGGCGAATTGAATGTAATGCGAGACTTTCCGCTTGCGGACTACACGCCGGGCGATGTTTTGATTTGGGGAGCGACGGACAAAAATCCGTATGGCCATGTAGCGATTCTTTTGGCGAATTGCGGAAAAAACTTTATCGTCTTTGAGCAAGACGGATTCAAGCAGGACGGAGCGCGGCTGGCGTTAAGAGGCCGCGAAAACCTTCTTGGCTGTATGTGGCGGGGGGCAAGGAATGGGAATGCAGCTTGAAGACCCCAACGAAGTCGCGAACGTCGGCGGACGCGACTTTTGGATTATCACTTTAAGAAACGACAAGATTTTGCTTGACGGCCTTAACCGCGCGATTGTCGCCTTCACTTCGACAAGCGGCGCGGACGGCGTTCAAGAATACACGATTGATTCCGGCCAAGACCGGCAGACTGTAAAGAGAACTGACCTTGCGACGCTTTACGCGCGCCGCGATAAATTGATAGACGAAATCAACAGGATTGAGCGGGCTTTGAATGGCGGCGACCATTGGAAGCAGATCGTTCCGGGATATTGATATGGGCGAAGGAACTTTGGACAATTACGGCGCGACATTGAAAAAAATCGCCGTCAAGGCTTTGGCCGACTATTACGGCGGCGATTTTTGGGACGGCTCTAAATTTTTCGGCTCGCTTGGCCCGGTGAGCGATTGGACTTTTGTCGATTATTGGAAGCTGCGAAAACGCAGCGCCCAGCTTTTCAGGACAAACCTTTACGCCAAGGGCGTTATTCGCCGCTTGGTTTGGAACGAAGTGCACACGGGAATTGTCGCGACACCGACCCCCGTGGGCGCTATTCTTTTTCCGCAGCTTGGCGAAGTAGAGCGCGAGGCTTTGGCCGTTCAATACGGCGACAAAATCGCCACGCAATTTGACCTTTACGCCAACACTCCCGCCGTTTTTGATTGGAGCAAAAAAGAATCGTTCGGCGCGTTCCAGGAGCGCGTCCGCATGGAAAGCCTTATAAGCGGCGACGGCATCATCATAAGTCGGATTGACGCGAACACGAACCTTCCGCGCTGGCAATGGGTGAACGGCGACCATATAAGAACGCCGGACAGCTGCAACTTGCGCGAAGGGCACTACATCAAGCACGGCGTGGAGTTTGACCGCTGGGGAAAGAAGGTTGCCTTTTACGTTCGCTCGCAAATTGGCGAGGAATACAGCTTTGAGCGCATTCCCGTTCGCGGCGAAAAAAGCGGCCGCTTGATAAGCTGGATGGTTTACGGCAGCGAGCACTTTGTTGACGACGTGCGCGGCGAGCCGCTTTTGAGCGATTCAATTTATATGCTAAAGGACTTGGACAGGACGCGAGACGCGGAAGTCCGCGCGGCGCTTGTAAACGCGATGATTCCGCTTTTCTTGGAAGAAGCTCCCAACGAAATAAAGACGTTCGGCCCGGCGGACTTGGCCCGCTCTATGGGCGGCGGGGCCGTTCCGGCGCAGGGAGCGGCCGGAGGCGTTACAGGAACGCCGATACCGCCCGCCCCGGACGGAGCGCTTCCCGCCGGTTACGGCCCGATTGTAAATCCGCCGACGAATCAGATTGACATTATGAACCCCGGAACGGTTTACAAGACCCCCGCCGGGGGCAAAATTCAGAGCTTCCAAACGAACCGGCCCAACGTCAACTATTCGACGTTTGAAAAGTCGGTCATCGCCGTTTTGGCTTGGTCTAAAGGAATTCCGCCGGAAGTCCTTATGCTTGAATTCGGCAACAACTACAGCGCGAGCCGACAAGCCAACAATGAATTTGAAATTTACCTTGGCCGCTTTGTCAAGAAATTCGCGGGCGACGTGACCCAGCCGATTTACAATTCTTGGCTTACGCAGATGGCTTTGACCGGGCAGATTGATTTGCCCGGCTTTGTCCGCTCTTACGGAATGGCGGACGCTTGGCGAATCGTGAGCGCTTGGCAGCAATGCTCTTGGACTGGATTGAACAGGCCAAGCGTTGACAGGCTTAAAGAAGCCAACGCGAGCGAAAAGCTCTTGGACAACGGCTTGACGACTTACGACTTGGAAGCCAGGCGGCACAGCGGAATGTCATTCTTGCAAGTTATGCAAACGCAAAAACGCGAGCGCGAGCTTATGGCCCGCATGGACTTTACGCCGCACACTTTTGAGAACAACAACGGCGAGCCAGCATACAACGGCGGCGCGGAAGAAGATGAAAACGAATAACTACTTACGTAAGTAGTTGGGGGCAGACGATGGCGACAAAGTATCAAGTAGCGACAGAATTTTCGATTCTTGACAGGGCGAGCGCGCAGCTTAAAAAAATGAGCGCGGCAGGAAGCGCCGTCGGCGGAGCGTGGAACAGAAGCGTGGCCGCCGCCCAAGCGCGCGTTGACGCTTTTGGCCGGAGCGTGGCCGCCGCGTCTAAAATGGCGGTAGGAATCGGCGTTGGAGCCGCCGCCGCCGGACTTGTCGCGGCTACAAAGCAATACGCGGATTTTGAAGGCTCTATTAGGTCGGCAGGCGCGGCTTTTGGCGTTGCTTTTATTAAAGCCGACAATTTTGAACAAAAATTAAAAGAAATGGAAGCGGCTACAAGAGCGGTCGCCGCCGCCACGGAATTTGACGCTACGCAAGCGGGCAAAGCGTTGGAGACTTTGGCCAAGGCTGGCGTGAACGCAAGCCAAGCCGTCGGGCTTTTGCCTGGCGTGGCCGACTTGGCGACCGCCGCAGGCGTGAACATGGACGACGCCGTCGCCTTGGCGATTGGAAGCCTTTCAACATTAGGAATGAAAAGCAAAGACCCGGCGCAATTAGCTGCGAACATGACGCGGCTTTCCGACGTTATGACTTATACCGCAAACAGCGCGTATATGAGTTTACAGGATGTTGGAGCGGCAATTTCCGCAACAGGCAGTTTTTTCACAACGGCGAACAATGACCTTAATGTTTTTAGCGGCAGCCTTACAGCTCTTGCGAATAAAAACATAAGAGGCGCGGAAGCTGCAACTCATTTACGAAACATTATGGTAAACCTGTCTTCGCCAACTGCGGCGGCGGCGAATGCGTTAAAAACAATGAACATTCAGACGACGGACGCGGCGGGCAACCTTTTGCCGCTTCCAAAAATCATCGGACAGATGAACAAGGCGATGGCCGGAATGGGCGACGTTCAAAAAACAGCGCTTAAATACGCAATTTTTGGAAAACAAAATATCGCCGCTATTGATGCGATGCTTAACACCGGCGAAGACGCTTTGAACAAATACGCCCAGGCGGCGGCCAACTCAATGGGCGCCGTTTCGGCTGCGGCCCAAGCCCAGCGCGGCGGACTTATGAATCAATTCAAGGTGCTGCAATCAGCCTTGACGGAATTGGGCTTTAAATTTGTCGAGGCTTTCAAAGGCAAGGGCAGCGACGCAATCAAGCAGCTTACGGAAGCGGTGTCCAACTTCAACCCCCAGCCCTTGATTAACTCGCTAATAACCGCCGTCGATGTTGTAAGCGGCTTTGTAAAGGCGGCTTGGGCGATGCGCTATGTCATCGGCTCTCTTGTCGGCATTTTTGTTTTGTGGCGGACTTTAAATGATGCGGTTGCGATTGGAATCAAAGTCTACACGGTTGCGACGAAAATAGCGACCGCCGTTCAGATGGCTTATGGAATAGCGATAAAAGGAAGCGCGGCGGCGACATCCGCTTTAGCGTTTGCGAGCCAAAAAACAAAAATCGCCGTCGCCGCTTTATCAGCGGTTATGAAAGGTGCCAGGTTTGTCGCCTTGGCTTTGAACGCAGCTTTTGCCGCCAACCCGGTTGGTTTGGTTATTGCCGGAATCGTTCTTTTGGTCGGAATTATTCTTGTTTTGACAAACAAGTGGAAAGCTGTTACGGACGCCGTTGACGGATTTTTCGCAAAGATAAGAAACATGACAGGAGTCGGCGGCGCGATTTTGAAATTTCTTGTTACGCCTTTTGAAACGGCGTGGAGAATGATTAGAAGTGTCTTTGACATTTTCGCGGCCTTCAAAGCTGGCGGATTTTTGAACGGCCTCAAAATGATTGGCCTTGCGATTTTACAATGGTTGGTCGCGCCTTTGCAGGGAATGCTCCAAGCCTTGTCTTTTTTGCCTGGCATCGGAACTTTAAGCGAAAAAATGAACAACTGGTTTGACACGACGCGCCAAAACCTTTTAAATGGCGGCGGCCTTCCGAAAACGGAAGAAGACGAAGCGGCCGTTGCCGGAGCGGCCCCGACCGCATCAGCGGCCGCCGCCAATAGTTATTCGCGCGAGGAAAGCGTAACGACCAACCGCCTTGAAGTCGGCTTGGCGGACGGCCTTGTTCCAAAGGGCGGCTCGTATATGGGCGCGCCGGCGTTCACGCTTAACACCGGGAGGCGATGATGGCTTGGGCTGACGAAATCGCGGCGGCGGCTTACACTTCGCCAAGCGGGAAAAAAATAGAGTTCAACTTCGCTTCGGCTTTGAGCCGCAAAACGCCGCTTAAAACGGCGGAGAATGTTTTTCCCGACGTTGACGGCGCGGAAATCCAGTCGCTAGGACTTGGCGGGAAAAAATTCCCGATGACTGCTTTGTTCAATGGCGGCGATTGCTTGACGCAGGCCAGCGATTTTGAAGACGCGCTTTGCGAGCGCGGCGTCGGCGTGTTAGAGCATCCGATTTACGGAAAAATGAACGTCGTTCCAACCGGCGAAATTGAGCGCGTTGACGACCTTGTGGATTCATTGAACGAGAGCCGCGTCAAAGTGACTTTCGCGGAGACGATTGTTGACGAAAGCTTCCCGGACGGCGAAGTTGCGGCGGTTGACGAGCTGGAAGCGGCGGCGGACGCTTACGAAGACGCGGCGGCGGAATCGTTCGCGGATATGATTGAGACCGCGAGCATTGACGACCAGTTGCAATTGCAGGCCGTCTTGAAGGCGCACGTTGACGCGATTAGCCAAGGCATCGCGAAGATTATGGCGAAGGCAAACGCTTTGCGGGAAAAGACGCGGGCCATAAGCCGCAAGATTCAAACGGTAAAAAACAACCTTCAAAAAATGATTGCGACCGTTGACGTGATGGTGTCAAGCGCGACGGAAATCGCGACGGCGATGATTCAGTTGGCGAGGCTTCCCGGCGAAATCGCGATGGGCGCGATGGCAAAGCTTGAAGGCTACGCGACAATCGCGACAAGCATCTTGAACAACGTTAAAAAAGACCCGGTCGGAACGGCTGCGATTAAAAACCAATACGCGGCGACCAGCGTGGCTTTGGGCGGCCTTGTTTCCGCCGTTTCTTTTGGCGTGGCAAAGTCCGCGCTTGACGCGAGCAAGGATTCGGCAAGCGGCCAAAACGCCAGCGGCGGCGGCAATGGGAACGGCGGCGCGTCGGGCGGCTCCGGCGGCTCTACTATGGCCCGCGTGTCAAGCGGCGGCTTCGCAAGCCGGAGCGACGCTTTGCTTTCCGCCGAGGCGATTGTCCAGCAATTTGAAAATTACAAGAACTACATGGACAGCCAAACGGCAAAGAACGCTTTTGTAGACAGCGGCGAAGGCTACGCCGCCCTTTTGGAAAATGTCACGGCGGCGGTCAAAATCATTCAGACGGCTTCCTTTAGCCTTCCGACGACAAGGGTTTGCAAGCTTGGCCGCGACCGCCAGGTTATCGAATTGCTATGCGAACTTTACGGCGCGGACGGATTTTCGCGGCTTGACGAATTCATAATGGACAACAAATTGAACGCGGACGAGATTGTGGAGATTTCGATGGGGCGGGAGATTAGATACTATGCGTAATTCCTGGACAGTCGCGTCGGGCGACACGCTTTCAAAAATCGCGCTAAAGTCTTACGGAGATCCGGCTCAATGGCCAAAGATTGTCCGCGCGAACCCGCAATTGTCGGGACGCGGAAAAGCCATTGACGGAAGCCCTTTGATTTTTCCCGGCGACGTTTTGGTCGTCCCCCCCGACGCGGATTTTATCGCGGAAGACACGGCGGCGGCCCAAGACGCGCCGGCGGTGGTGATGAACGACGAAGCCGCGCAGGATTTTTCGCTTAAAATCAACGGAAAGAATTTCACGGGCTGGACAGGCTGGACGCTGGTGGAAAACGTTTCCGGCGTTGACGGCTTTTCCGTCGCGTCTACATGGAACGAAAAGAACGCGGAGCAAAAGGCCGCGTTCATGCCTTTTTCGTTCGCGGAGACGGAAGCGAGGTTTGACGGCGGCTTGATTTTCAAGGGCCGCATAATGCCTGCGACCCCGGCGGTTGGGCCGGAAGCGCAGACAATTACTGTGCAAGGCCAGCCGCTTTGCGGCGCGTTGATAAATTCAGACCTTCCGCCGTCTTTGTTTCCGGCGGAATTCAGCGGCTTGAACTTAAAGGAAATCGCGGAAAATGTTTGCAAGCCTTTTGGCGTTTCCGTCAAGGCCGACGGCGACGTTGGCGACGCTTTTGACAAGGTGAGCGCGGAATTGGACGAAAAGGCTTGGGACTTTTTGGCCAAGCTCGCCGACCAGCGCGGGCTTTTTTTGACGAACACGCCGGAAGGCAACCTCTTGATTTATAAGCCAAAAATCGAAGACGTTTCCGCCAGCTTTAGGCAGGGCGAGGCGCCGTTTGTGTCTTGCGCGCCGGAATTTGACGGCGAAAAGATTTACAGCCATATTACCGGCTGGACAAAGACGACGGCGGAAAACGATTCAGAAAAATTCACCTATGAAAACAAGTCTTTGACAAAGCGGGGAATCTTGCGATGCCTTGGCCAAGCCGTTGACGACGCGACGGGCGGCTCGCTTGAAAATTCCGTCAAGGCTTTGGCCGGGAAAATGTTCGCGAATTGCGTCAAGTATTCCTTGACGATTAGCGGATTGAAAAACGCAAAGGGCGAGCGTTACAAAAAAAACATGGCGGTAAGCGTCCTAGCCCCCGGCGCTGGAATTTACCGCGAGACAAAATTCTTGGTTGGCAGTTTGACTTTATCGCGCGACGACCGCGACGGCGAGAAAACTGTTTTCACGCTTGTTTTGCCGGAATCAAGGAACGGCGATTTGCCGGAGGCGTTTCCGTGGGAAGAATAGGAAGGCTCGTCAAGACGGCGATTGACAAATACATCGTTCAGACTGTCGAAGCGTATTTGGGCGCGAACATCACGGCGGAGACTTTTGCGGCCAGCGGCGACGATTCGCCGCCTTTGGCCGACGACCGCATTGTTTTAGTTAAGATTGACGGAAGCGGCAACTTTGCCGCCATCGGCGTTTTGTCGGAATCGCAAGGAGCGAAGCCCGGCGAAAAGATTTTGTATTCGCGCGACAAAAACGGCGAAGTCCAGGCGGCGATTAGATTGTTGAACGACGGAAAGATTGAGATTGAAGTTTTGGGCGACGGAAGAATCAGCGCGAAGGACGCGGACGGCAACACGATTGAAACGACGGCCGCCGGAATAACCTTGACGGACAAAGACGGCGCGAAAGTTGAGATGGCGGGAAAAATCACGCTTAAAAGCAAAAAAGGCGCGTCAATGGAGCTTGACGACAAGGTGGAAATTAAAGACAAAAAAGGCGGCAAGATTGAGATGGACGGCAAAATAACGGTTCAAGGATTGGCCGGAAAGATGGAGGCGACATAATGCCTTTGGTCGCGGTTGAAAGCTGTCAATTTGTTGACACTACGCACGGAGGGCAATGCGAGATTGTTGACGGCCTATCGACGAACGAAAAAATTGACGGGAAGAAAATTTGCCTTGACGGCTTGACCGTGCGCGTTAGCGGCGGAACATCCCCTGGGCCGCAAGTCGGCTTTGTCGATGTCGTCTTTGACGCGAACATCATAAAAAATTGCAAATATGGCGACAAATTGCCGCTTGCGGTCGGTGAGACATCCAGCGGAAAAGAGAACGGCTCTTATGTTGTCGTCGTGCCGGTGAGCTTGCCGGTGGTTTTGCAAATTGTTGACGCTGGACAAACGAATGTCCAGGCGACTTGATTGGTAGGGAGGCAGAATGGCGGAGGACAAAAACGCTTTTGAGGGCGACGTTCTTCTTGTGTCAACGCTTGACGGCGGCGACATTGTTTTGGAAGACGGCCTCGTAAAAGATTGCAGGAATTTTGACACGGCGGTTTTGCTTTCGCTTTTTGGCGGGAACAAAAAAGACTTGAACGGCCGCCCAAAGGAAACTTGGTGGGGCAACCTTGTTCCCGGAACAAAAAAAGGCGACTGGATAAAAAGCGAATTCGGCGCGACGGTCGAAGGCTTGCCGCTTACGAGCGGAAACTTGCGGGCGGCCCAGGCGGCGGCCTTGCGCGACTTGGACTGGCTCAAAAAAGAAGCCGGAGCGGACGAAACAAGCGCGAGCCTTAAAGCGGAAAACGCCCAGCGCGTCAATTTGGTTTGCGAAGTGAAAAAGAACGCCGCCGAAATCGGCGGCGGAAATTATGAGCTGCAATGGCAGGGGGCTTTGAAGTAAATGGCTTACGAAAACAAAACGGTCGATTATGTTTACAATTTATTGATTCAATCTTTTCAGGAGAAATTCAACAACCGGCTTAGGCTTTTGCCCAAGTCGTTTATTGTCATTTTGGCGAAGGTTTGCGCGGCTGTTTTCGTCGTTCCTTATAAATTGGCCGGATGGTTTTATTTGCAGCTTTTCCCGGACACGGCCAGCTTTGACATTGTGAACGTCTTGGGGCACGAGCTGCGGCCGCTCGTGAAATTGGGCAATCTTTTTGGCGTGGGCGAGCCGACGAGCGGACAAGCTTGGGAAGGAATCGTCAAAGTCACGGTCGTCCGCGAGGGCGAGCCGATTATGCTTGGAACGCAATTAAAGAGCGACATCACGGGCCTTGTTTACGTCGTAAGCTCAACAGTCACCACGGAAGGGCAATTTGTCTTTGTTCCTGTTTATTGCGCGGAAAGCGGGGCCGTCGGAAACCTTGCCGACGGCGACCCGATTAAATTTGTGTCCCCCCTAGGCTTCATTGACCAAGACGCGGAAGTGGCGTCCACGACAAAGGCGGGCGTTGACGACGAGACGGAAGCGCACTACAGAACGCGCGTCGTCAACAGGTATTCCAACCAGCCGCAAGGCGGCGCTTCGTCGGACTATCGCATTTGGTCTTTTGACGCTCCGGGCGTTTTGCAGACTTATCCTTACAACGGCGAAAACTCGCCCGGCGACGTTGAAATTTACGTCGCGGGAACTACGGACGTTTACCCGAACCGCGTTCCAGGCCGCGAGCTTTGCGTGGCCGTCGGCGAGGCTTGCACGTATGACCCCGAAACGGGAGCGGCCAACCGCAGGCCTTTGACGGCCATTCTTGACCCGAACAATGACGGAACTTATTTGAACGTCAAGCCCGTTTCAATCGTCACCGTTGACGTTGCGGTTACAGGCGTGACCGGCGTAGACCCGTCCGACTTTGGAAGGGAATTCAAGAGCGTCGTCGAAACCTATTTGCTCAGCCGCGAGCCTTACATCCGCGGATTAAGCGACGACAATAACCGCACGAATTACGTGCAGACTAACGCTTTAATCGCTTTGGCGAATTCCGTGGCGACAGGATTGAAGGCGCAATTCGGAACGGTCGTCATTTCAATCAACGACGAAACGGTGGCGAACTACACGCTTGGCAAAGGCGAGCTTTGCGACTTGGGCCGCCTTTACGTCAATGGAGTTGAGTATGAGGAGTAGTTTTTTTAACGCGATTCGCTCCTTGCTGCCGTCGTCGCGGACTTGGAACTTGTCGCAAGAAAAAAACATGAGAAAACTTTTTGAGGCCTTCGCCGTTTTGCCGGAAGACTTGCGGCGGGAAATTGAAGGCGTTTATCTTGACTATTTTCCGGAAACGACGCGAAGCCCGGAGCGGTGGGAGAAAGTTTTTCAAGTCGTTTTCACGCAGGCGGAATTGGAATTGCGCCGGCGGGCTTTGGCGGGCTTGTGGCAGATGAACTACGGAAACGGCGCGGCGATTTTTTTGCGGAAGGTTTTGCAGGAAGTTTGGCCGGAGTTGCAGCTAGTGGAAAACATTCCCGTCGGAAACCCGCGCGGCCCTTCAGCCGTCAATTTCATGGTTTGCGGAAACGAAACAGCTTGCTGCGGCAACCGCAAGGCCGTTTGCGGCTACAGAATCGGCGACGGCGACTTTGAAACGACAATCATTAGAAACGACACCGCGTCAAGCTACACGATTCCGAACGACCCGGCTTGGTGGGGCTATTGCTTTTATCTTTGCGAAAGCGTCGTCCGCGACAGCCGAGGCGTTATCATTTACGTAAAGAGAATTGAAATCCCAGCGATTTACAAAAACTACATCGAATATTTTATTTTACGGATGAAGCCGGTGCAAAGCGTCGCCGTGCTTGCTATTAAATGGATTTAAGGAACAAAAGAAAAGGAGATAAAACATGTTCAAGATTGACGAAAACTATTCAGATTATTACGGAACCGACCCTGTTAAATATCCGGGCGGCATGGGCATAAATTCTAGCGGCGTTGACACTACAGACGGAACGCCTTGGCTCGCAAAAATGTTCAACAACTGCATAGGTTGGATGCAGGCGCTTTACATCAAAGCCTTTGGAAATTTGAACGGCATATCGAACGACGCGGAAAACTGCCAAACTTCGGACGTGGTGCGCGCGCTGGAAAAAATTCAGACAGACAACAACGCGGCGGAGCGGGCCATAAGCGAGGCGGCCTATTTCAAAAAAACGGGCGGCGCGATTAGCGGAAACGTTTCCATTGACGGAACGCTTGCGGCCAAGGGAACGACCATCAACGGAACCCTCCAGGTAGAGGGCGACATCATTCAAGACGGCGAATCGTATGAAACGCACGCGGAAAAGATTTACACAAAAGACGATTTGATTGTCACCCGCGACGGAGCGGTCGGAGCTTTGGGCGTTGACGAATATTCCGGCTACATCGTCCGCCTTGCCGACGGAACGAAGGACGTTGCCGTCGTAGTAGACAGGAACGGAAACGCCCGCGTCGGTAATTACAACCTTGTTTTTGTCTATTCAAGCGACGGCGTGAATTTCTACAGCGACCCGGATATGACAGACCCTGTTACAATTCCCGCCGGAAAAACTCCGCGAGCTGTCAGCGGCGACCCCAACCGCTATTACTATGCCAACTTGGACGACACGGAACCGATTGCGACGCGCGACGACGAAGCGAACATGGCGGCGGGCAAATTGACAAAATGGAACGCTCTTGCTAAAAGGATTGAGACGACGCCTTATTCAGACGGCGACCTTGCAGCTTTGATTGCCGCCGTAGCCGGATTGGAAGCCCAGGGCAACTTGGACACGCACGGCGGCGTGTTGGCTCCGACACCGCGATGGCTGCGCTTTGACCCGGAAAGCAAGAAGTCGCTTGTAATCAAAGCCCAAACAATCATAAAGGTTGGAACGCACGTCTACAAGGCGGAAAGCGACGAATCGTTTGACTTGACGACCTACTTGAACGCGGTCGGAAAGGATTATTTTGTTTACTTGAACTGGGCGGAAGTTGACGGCGCGGATTCTT
>Ga0310697_10005209_pt1 | contig 12627 bp, 9 predicted proteins | sample 172DNAGHGlowgp2_FD_203883 | JGI IMG/M metagenome (GOLD analysis project Ga0310697, IMG submission 203883) | Sheep rumen microbial communities from Palmerston North, Manawatu-Wanganui, New Zealand - 1728 DNA GHGlow gp2 (v2) (version 2) | ecosystem: Host-associated > Mammals > Digestive system >... | reverse complement strand
CGTACTTTCCAGGGGCCGGAGCAGTCCACTTGGTTTTTTTCAGAATAAGTTCAGGGACTGCTAATTCTCCATTAATATACACATCATAATGCACAGAGTATGTATAATACTTCATCTTCCATCTCTTCTTTCCGGAAGACTCAAAGATGGTGTCAAACCATTCAATTTCAAATGTCTTCAGATTACAATCCCATGAAAGGTCTCTTGTATAAACTGATCCGCTTATGTCATCATCATCCTTAAGGGCTGTAGGGAAAGGATCTATGAAAAAGTAAGGTTCGTTATTTGTGTTGGGGTTAGGGATATACATATAGTTGTTTCCAAGATCCCAATGGATATACTCTGGATCTGGCGTTACCCAGGTGTTTAATTCGTCCATCGCTTTTTTCGTTTTCTCGGAATGTTGGATATACTCGTAGGCCGTCTGAAAAGACAGTCCCTGCTCCATATAAAGCAAAAGATACTTATTCAGTGTACCACTAACACTAGGATACACCGAATCTCTAGTTCCGGCAACGAGGCGGGCACCATTATTCAGAAGGGCACGCATTATAGATCCGTTAGGATCATCCTCGGAGGAGTTATTTATATTAAAGGCGGAACTACATGCAGAGAGAATAAAGACTTTATCCTGTAATAACTTCCTTTGGAAAAATTGAGAAGTGACACCGAAATACCTTTTTCCATTACTCCTAAGAGTTACGCAAAGTTCTTCTGGCCGGAATCCTTCATTGATAAACAATCTGCCTGCTTCCAATCCGCCAATAGTATAACGAGTGCCGGTACACAGACAGTAACCGGTTTTAATGTTCTGAAAATCAAAAATACCCTTAAAATAGAGATAATAACCATCTATTCCATGGGTCGAAAAAATAATGTAATCATAACGACTTAAAACCTCTTCTTTACAATACTCAATGCTCGCTTGATCATTTTTGAGAACTCTGACTTTTTTGAAAATCCTATTTAGAATCTTAACCCAGTCATCAATGTTCTCATTGGCATCCTCAAAAGGTGCGAAAATTAAGGCGCTATCTCTTTTTGGGAAAAAGGACTCTTCCTTCAAAATAGATGACAGTTCCGTTCCACTGTCCTGTGCACCTAAATTGGCTCTTGGAGACGCCATTGGGATAGAATTCGCTGTTTCAGTTTGTGGTTCAATCTCTTCTTGTGATGAAAACTCCTTCAGAAGAACATTAATCCAGATGCTGTCTCTCTGTAAAACCATCATTACAGACGCGTCCGAGTTCATTTTGACATTAATCACTCCATCGACTTTCTGGACAGCGTCGACCAGTTCTTCAATACTCCGATTATTGTTATCAGTGAAAACGATTCTTGTGATTTCATCGGTGGCTTCTTCCGTTAATTGAACTGATTTACTCCATTCCTCTTCAGTCTCCGGAAACTTAGTCGTCGTTGCCTCATACTCAATCCCTTCATCCGCCTTCTCGATATTACCAAAAACACTTCTCTTGATCTCAACGGCTTTTTCGGAGACCTTTCTGGCATAGTCCTCATCTTTATAAAACCTAAGTTTATAACCACCTTCAAGAGAACCAGGGATAGCAACGATATAGTACCAAGCGCCAGGTTCGAATGTCTCTTGCCCGGAAGGAGGAAGCAACGTTATAAACTGACTGCCCCCCGAGACTTCCTTGACCTCCGGCTTCCCATTCTCATCCAGGCCAATCTTTACCTTACCCGAAATAATCTCTCCCGAAAGCCCCTCGAATATGACCTTCTTGATGCCTTCCTCTGTGACACTAAACCGAATACCACCACCCACATTATAGAACTGAAGGGTAGAGGAATTCGAATGGGCGATGGAGAGGTTCATATCCTTCCCAAATGAGCCAGGCCTAGCCACTTGTTCGGAAGGGAGAGTGGTTGTAATCGTCTCCCCATCAAATACCGCCTCCTCGGAGAAAGGATAGACAGCCCAAAGATCCAACTCTTCCGGCCAGGTGGTGTCTCCGAAAGTCCCCTTGAATGTAGCAGTTCCAGATGCGGCCGTTATATCCGTCGTAAACTTAGCGGACTTCTCACCCATAAAGACAGCAATCTCATCACCCGGTTCCCAGTAGACATGGACTCCGGATTCTACGACGGTCCTGGATTCGGCCGGTGATTCAGTCCTAGCGAAGAGGGAAAGGTTTGCATCAGGGACATCTATTTCCTGATTCCGAGAGCAACCGATGAGGCCAAGAATAGCGACTAGGCCAATGAATAAACTCTTTCTCATAATCGTTTCCTTCATCATAATCTAGTCCCAATCTTCATAACCGATATCCTCATTGCCACCAGGGATCATACTATCACAAATGGCATTTTCGACATGGACAGGAATGATTCGCAATGCCGGAGCTTGATACTCTTGACGGAAGGTTTCAGGTGTATTCATAGGGTATGGTGCTAATTGCCTCAAAGTTAATGAAAATGAGAGACAAAAGAAAGATGTGAATGAAATACCGCGATTCATACACCAGATGTTTTGTGTAAGGTCGAGTTGGGCAGGACTTCACATAATTCAGAGTAGTCCTGCTAATCAGAGAAGGGCAATGAATATTGCTCTTTCTGTGAAGATGACCTATATTTGTTTTATTAACCATAGATAATGAAAACCTCTTAATTCAAATGACTATGAAAAGAATAATCGGCATTGTTTTCGTTCTCTTTCCTATTTTCTTTATGGGGAACGCACTATTTGCTCAGTCTTCCGACAAGTGGTATTTCGGAGAATGGACGAACGGAGAAGAAACAATCATCATAACAGAGAAGAAATTCATCAATTCGGCAGAAGGTATTGAATCGGGGGTTTACTTCTATGACGAGCCGGATGGGAATATTACTATTGTTCCTGAGTTTTATGAAAATGATGGAGGCTTTGCCGATTTTTACTACAAGGCGAACACCCAAACAAAGCAAATCTTTTCTGTTATAGCCGCCTATGAAGATTATGATGCAAAGATAAAGTCTGTGTTTAATAGGGTTGGGACGAAAAGTGACAGCAACACGTCAGGTACTGGTTCGGATAGTGCTTGGAAATCAGCATTTGATAGTGATGGGTACCTTGTTCTTAAGTCAGAGAAACGATACACCCAGTTAGGAAGAACATCCTATATTTATGTAGTTCTGAAAGGATATGGCGCAAATTATAAACGCGGTAAAGTAACCGTGCATTTTGATACCGCTATAGAGAATACGGGTATTTATGATTATGATGATGGTGTTCTTATCTTTCCAGAGATTTATACAGCAACAGGTTATCCTGCAGATGACATTGCAATAGAAGGTAGAATCTTCAATGTGGAGTTTTCTCCGACTATTTCCATTACGGAATATAAAGAACCCTTCAGAGGCGAGGTCATGACAATTAAGTATCGTCAGACTTATAGCGGAGACTTATCCGGATACAAGCAATCCTCCAATCCGCACCCGCGGCATCATAAGTAGGAAAGCATAGGATTAAGACAATCTATCTTTCCCACCTAATACTGGTACGACAACAACCCTAGGATCAAATGAGGCTAATCGGAAAGAGCCCGGTACAATACCGAGCTCTGTTCCAATCTCGACCTCGTAACTAATGTTATGGGGGCACTTCAGAGGGGAAAGAAAAAATGCAAAACCGCCCCGCATTGCACTTTTGTCAGTCAAAAAAACGAGAATAAGTGCGGAAACGCAGGTTTTCGCACTTATTCCAGGGAGCTGGGCGGACGTGCTACTTCACGATCCGGTAGTAATTTTCCTTGCGAGGCTTCGGGTCGCGGGGAGGGGCGGCGGGATAGCCGAGAGCGAGGGCACCGATGCCGATGAGGCCGTCCGGGAGGCCGAATCCTTGCATCAGGGCCTTGCCTTCGGCGGTGGCGAACATTTCGCGTTCACGGTTGATCCAGCAGGAGCCGAGGCCGATGGCATGGGCAGCATTCATCATGTTGCCCAGCACGAGCGAGCCGTCGGGGACGGAGTTCGCCCAGACGGCCGGGTCGGAGCCGAATACCAGTACGTAGGTGGGCGCGCCGTAGAAGGGGTCGGTGTCCACGCCCAGGAAGGCGGCGTTCATCTTGGAAATCTTCTTCAGGAGTTCCGGGTTCTGCAGGGCCACGATCCAAGGATCCTGGCGGCCCATGCCCGTCGGGGCCCAGGTGCCGGCTTCCAGCACGGCCCGGAGTTCTTCGTCTTTAATCTGCTCCGGTTTGTAGCTCCGGCAGCTTCGGCGCTCTCGCAGCGCCCGCAGTATTTCGTTGTCCATATAATTAGGGTTTGATGGTTTTCTCGAATTCAAGCCTGCCGCTCGGGTGGAAGGAGCGGAGGGTGAGGAAGCCGTGGAAGTAGACGACGTCCAGCCGGCGGGCTTCGTTGTTCACGAAGATCGGGAAGTCGTTGTGCATCGTCCCGGGCTCGCAGTACATCTGCGTGTGCAGGTCCGCGCCAATCATCAGGTCGATACCGGCCTTGTTCAGCATCGGCACCATGTGAACGTTCAGCCAGCGCTGGAGGAGGTAGTCGGTCTTGTCGGGATGGTCGATCATGGGCACGTGCAGCAGGCACACTTTGACGGGCGCCTTCCGGAACGCGGACTCACGCATCGCCTTCTTCGCCCATTCGATCTGCTCGTTCAAATAGTCCTCGTACACGTCCTTGCCGCTATACAGCACCGACCGGCTCTGACCGGTTTCCCCCGCATCGAACACGATGAAGGCCACCGGCCCCTGACGGAAAGTATAGTAGAACGGCGCAGGATCGGTGTTCGGATAGATGTCCGCGAACAATTCCACGTTATTGCCGCGCCCCTCGTGGTTGCCGCGTCCGAACAGGAGCGGAATCCCTGCGGGAAGACCTCCCAACGGCTCAATGGCATAATGGACCAGGGTGTCCAGCACGTAATTCCCCGCCGAGGTGATATCGCCGTTCAGGAACAGGAAATCGGTCGATGCGGAATCCACCTGCGCGGCGAGCGACTCATACCAGTTCGTCCGCATGTGGATATCGTTGAACACGGAGAACCGGCATTCGGTGGCCTTCGGGTCGAAGGTCCGGACGGTGTGCCACTCCCCTTCGTAGAAGTCTCCGAACTTGGGATTCCGCGCATTGGAATCATCCACAAGTTCCTGCCCGCCGACGCGGTAGCGAAGCACCTCCCCCGGCCGGAGCCCGTCGATACGGACGCTGTGCAGGCGGTGGAAGACGCGCCGGCCGGCGTAGGTTTCCCAAATCTTGGTTCCATCGGCCAGTTCAACATAGGCCATTCCGGGCACGTCGCTGGTCCAGACGATGGTGACCCGGTCCGTCCGGGCCTCGGACACCCACGGGCCGGCCTTGACACCGCCGGCCAGGCTGTTCAGGCAGAGCGTGACGCTCACGAGGAAGAGAAGAAGCTTTTTCATTGCATAATGGTCTGGGCAAGTTTTTCAATGTTGAGGCTGCGGGCGGATGCGTCGACGATGTCCTTGTACACGCCTCCCTTGCGGTAGAGTTCGTCCGGATCGCCGCTCTGTTCGATGCGGCCCTCCTGGAGGGCGTACACCATTTCACTGTCGATAATCTGGGAAATGGAGTGGGAGATAATGATGACGGTGCGGTCCTTCTTGATCGCGTCGATCGCGGACTTGATCTGCTCCGTGGCGATGGCGTCCAGCGAAGCTGTGGGCTCGTCCAGGAAGATAATGGGCGGGTTCTTGAGGAACATCCGCGCGATGGCGATCCGCTGCTGCTGGCCGCCGGAAAGGTGCGTCGCAGCCGTTTCGAAACCCTTCGGCAAGGCCGCGATCTGATCGTAGATACTCGCCTTGCGCGCTGCTTCGTACACCTCTTCGAGGGTGGCGCCCGGCTTGCCGTACCGGATATTCTCCACGACGGACCCGTCGAAAATATGGTTCTTCTGCAGGACCAGGCCGATGTTTTCGCGCAGGTAATGCGTGTCCCAGTCGCGGAGGTCCACCCCATCCAGGGTAATGGTCCCGCTGTCGGGCTCGTAGAACTTGTCCAGCAGGTTCACGATGGTCGATTTCCCCGCGCCGCTGAGACCGACGAGGGCCGTAATCTTGCCGCTGTCCACCTTCAGGGACACGTCGTACAGGGCCTTGGTGCCGTTGGGATAGGTGAAATCGACATTTTTCATCTCGAAGTTGCCCTGCACCTTCTCGGGCCGGTAACCGCCCGAGGGCTCCAGCTCGCCTTCCGCATCGACGATGTCGAAGTAGCCTTCGGCATAGACGAGGGCGTCGTTCAGGTCATCGAAGATCCGCTGGAGCGAAGTGATCGGGGCCGTCACGTTGGAGAAGAGCATAATGTGGTACATGATCTTACCGATCGTCATGCCGGGATAGCCGCTGAGGACGAGATAGGAGGTGAGGATGATAATCAGGACCGTGCCGGTCTGACTCACGAAGCTTTTCAGCGCGTCGAACCCGAAGGAGGCGCGCCGGATGCTGAGCTGGTTGCCGTAGTAACCCTCCTGGAGTTCCGTCTGCTTCCCGAGCTCGATCTCCTCGCGGTTGAAGGACTTGACGACGTTCATGCTCTCGAGGATGTTCATGATGCTGCCGCTCCGGCGCTCGTTGAAGCCGCGCATGTTCTTGCGGGAGCTCTTCAGCTTCTTTCCCTGCATCGAGGTGATCCAGAAGTAAATCGGGACGATGGCCAGGGCCGTCAGGCCTACGTACACATTGGCCGCGAAAATGAGGATGAGCGCCAGGACGGAGCTCACGATCATGGGCAGCAGGTTGATGAAGAAGTTCTGGATGGTGCGTGAAATGCTGCTGGCGCCCTGGTCAATGCGCGCCTGGAGCATGCCGGGCGCATTGTCGCTCCGGGCGAAGAAGGCCATGCGATACTGGAGGATCCGCTCCACCACGCCCAGGGAAAGCCGCTGGGAGATGTTGATCCGGAGTTTCTCGCCGAAGATGCTCTGCCCGAAAGAAATGCCCGCCCGGAGCACTTCCTTCCCGAGCAGGACGATGCTGACGATGGTCAATATCTTCGCCGCCTTCGCCCAGGTGAAGTCGAGCGAACCCACGAGGGCGTTGATGGCGTCCACCGTGCGGTCCAGCACGACGGCGTTCACCTGCGCCAGCAGGGAGCCGAGCAGGGTGAGCGACAGGGTGGCAAGCAGCAGGAAGCGGTGCGGCTTCACATACGGGACGATTCTCTTGAACAGTTGGGCGAGCGTCATAGTGCGGGGACTTTCAACAGACACAAAGATAATAAATCTGTCGAAAATGCTGATACTCAGCGCACCATCTCCCAAAGGACGACGCCGACGGAGACGGAGACGTTCAGCGAATGCTTGGTGCCGTACTGGGGAATTTCCAGGGACAGGTCGCAGGCATCGACCACATCCTGCCGGACACCATAAACTTCGTTGCCGAAGACGAGGGCGTACTTGCGGCCGGGCTCACGGCGGAAGTCCGCGCCGAGCTTGTACGAATGGACGGTCTGTTCCACCGCCACCAGTGTATAACCTTCGGCCCGGAGGGCGGCGACGGCGTCCATCGTATCGTCGAAATGCTGCCACGGGACGGCATCCTCGGCGCCGAGGGCCGACTTGCGGATCTCGGCGGAGGGCGGTACGGCGGAAATGCCGCACAGGAGGACCCGGTCGATGCCGAAGGCATCCGCGGTCCGAAAGGCGGAGCCGACGTTGTGCGCGCTGCGGATGTTGTCCAGGACCACGACGAGGCCCGAAGGGGGCAGCCCCTTGTATTCGGCGGGCGTGACGCGGCCCAGTTCGATGTTCAGCAATTTTCTGTCTTTCATCACCGCAAAGTTACGAAAAAAGGGTTATATTTGTGTTTCTAACTAAAGCAACTGTATGAAACAGGATCTTCAGGTCTTCGACCTTATCAAGAAAGAAAAAGAGCGCCAGTCTTCCGGCCTCGAACTCATTGCCTCTGAAAACTATGTCTCCGACCAGGTCATGGCCGCGATGGGCTCCATCTGCACGAACAAGTACGCCGAGGGTTATCCCGGCAAGCGCTACTACGGCGGCTGCGAAGTGGTGGACCAGATCGAGCAGATTGCCATTGACCGTCTCTGCAAGCTCTACGACGCAGAATATGCCAATGTCCAGCCGCACTCCGGCGCCCAGGCGAACATGGCCGTCACGATGGCGTGCCTGCGTCCCGGCGACGTTTTCATGGGCCTGGACCTCTCCATGGGCGGCCACCTCACCCACGGTTCTCCCGTGAACGCCTCCGGCATCCTGTACAAGCCGGTCGCCTACGGCCTGAATCCCGAAACCGGCCGCGTGGACTATGACGAAATGGAGCGCAAGGCCCTCGAGTGCAAGCCCAAGATGATCATCGGCGGCGCCTCCGCCTACTCCCGCGAGTGGGACTACGAGCGGATGCGGAAAATCGCCGACGAGGTGGGCGCCATCCTCTGGATCGACATGGCCCATACCGCCGGCCTCATTGCCGCCGGTCTCCTGAAGAACCCGGTCAAATACGCGCACATCGTCACCTCCACCACCCACAAGACCCTTCGCGGCCCCCGCGGCGGCATTATCCTGATGGGCAAGGACTTCGACAACCCGTGGGGCCTCACCACCCCGAAGGGCGAGATCAAGAAGATGAGCGCCATCCTGAATTCCAGCGTGTTCCCGGGCATCCAGGGCGGACCGCTCGAGCACGTGATCGCCGCCAAGGCCGTGGCCTTCTACGAGGCCTCCCAGCCGGAATATGTCGGCTACCAGAAGCAGGTTATCGCCAACGCCGCCGCCATGTGCGCCGAATTCGTCCGCAGGGGTTACAAGATCATTTCCGGCGGTACCGACAACCACCTGATGCTCATCGACCTCCGCACCAAGTTCCCGGACCTGACCGGCCGTCTCGCCGAGAACCAGCTCGTGAAGGCTGACATCACCGTGAACAAGAACATGGTCCCGTTCGACAGCCGCAGCCCGTTCCAGACCTCCGGCCTCCGCATCGGCACCCCGGCCATCACCTCCCGCGGCTTCGTGGAGAAGGACATGCTGGACATCGTCGACCTGATCGACACCGTCCTCGCCTCCTCCAACGAGCACTTCGCCGCCCTCACGGCCAAGGAACCCACCGAGGAGCAGCTTGCCGAACGCGCCGCGCACACCAAGGTCCTCGAGGACGTTGTCCGCAAGGTCCACATGATGACCGCCGGCCGCCCGCTGAACCGGTACTAGTTCAGGGCACAACCCATAAAAAGTGCGGAAACCGCGTGGTTCCCGCACTTTTTTCGTGTTCAAAGCCGGTCAGCGCTTCGTGGTGATCAGAAGCACGCCGTTGGCGCCGCGGAGGCCGTAGATGGCTGCGGATCCGTCTTTCAGGACATCGATGGACTTGATGTCGTGGATATTGAGATCGGAAATATCCGGTGTTTCCACCCCATCCACCAGGATCAGGGGATCGCCCCCGGCGTTGATGGTATTGACCCCCCGGATAATGATCCGCTTGTCCTGGGTGACCTGCACGCCGGCGACACGACCCTGCAGATACTCGTAGATATCCCGATACGCCGAGGCTTCGTTCTCTTTGACACCGACGTTGGATACCGAGTAGGTCAGGTCTTTTTGCTTGACGGTAGCGTAGCCCAGATTCACATCCGAGTCTTCAGCGGCTACCCGCGCCGAAGAGCCGCATCCGGCCACCAGCAAAGCCACGGGCAGGAGGAGAACGATGATACTTCTCATAGTCTAGTCGTTTCCGTGAGCACCGATAGTCTTGATGATGATCACACCGTTGGCGCCCTGCATGCCGTAGATGGCGGAAGTACCGTCCTTGATGACATCCACGGACTGGACATCGGAAGGATTGATGCTGGAGAGGTCTGTCGTTTCGACACCATCCACCAGGATAAGCGGGTCGAAACTGTCAGAATTCGTGCCGATGCCCCGGATGATGATCCGCTTGTCCGAAGTGACCTGCAAGCCAGGAACGCGGCCACGCAGGTATTCATACATGTCGGTGTAGGTCTGGGCATCGTGCTTCCGGACCTTCAGGTTGGAGACGGAGTTCGTGACCTTGTCCCTGGACTGCTGTCCATAACCGACATTGACGGAATCATCGTCGGAAGGCACGAAGGTGGAAGTGCCGCAAGCTGCCAGCAGGGTGGTCAGAAGGAAGAGGGAAAAAATCTTTTTCATATCGTTCGTTTTAAATCCTTTCAATGTCTGAGGTCGTGATCCAGCCCCGGCGTCCGTCCGCGAGTTCGATGTCCGTGAAGCCGGAGACTTCGTCCAGCACCTTCACTTTCGTTCCTTCGTGCAGGATGAACAGGGACTTGGTCGCGTCGTTCGAAGGCGAGCTCGTGACCGAGGTCACGGGCCGCATGACGATGGCGGTGTCGTGGCGCTCGGCGGCCGTTTTCTGGCTGCGGGCGAAGCCCCAGGCCGCGAGCGCGAGGAGGAGCGCTGCGATGCCCGTAAAGAAACCGGTTCGGCGGGCGCCCGCCGTCGGACCGAGCAGGAAGAGCAGGCAAAGCCCGAGCGCAAGGGCCAGCAGGAAGAGGGACAGCCCCGCCCACACGTTGGACGGGAGCAGGTAGTTCACCTTCCGCACCCAGGTCTTGAGGATGAATTCCGGGACTTCGTCAATGCGGTCCTGCGTGAGGTTGCGCGCGAAATCCAGGTTGTAGCGGATATCGGCGTCGGACGGGTCCAGGCGGAGGGCGCGCTCATAGAAGAGGATGGCTTTCGCGAGCTCCCCTCCCTTGTAATACGCGTTGCCCAGGTTGAAATACAGTTCCTTGGAGCGGAGGCCGGTGGCGGCGACGTCCGCCCAGTCCGCGGCGGCCTGATGCCAGTCGCCGGCCGAATAGGCCTCCACGCCCGCCTTGAACAGGGAGTCGGGATAGCTCTCGGCGGCCTGTGCACCCAGCGGAAGCGCCAGCAGGAAGGCCAGCAACATGGCGGCCGGAGCCGCGGAGACACCTTTCTTCATGGATGCGTCGATGGCGGTAATGACGGAAATGGCCTGCTGGTAATGGGCGTTCATCGCCTCGTGGCCGGAATCCGGCGCATAACGGGCGTACTCGCAGGCATCCAGCAAGTCCGTGAAGGCGGTGACCGTGTCGGGAGCGACGCCCCGGGCGGACAGCGCCGCGGCAATGTTGTCCTTGTTCTGGTCGGCCACGTCCAGCGTGAGTTTGTCGGCCACGAAGCCCACGAGGGCGCGATGGAGTTCCTCGTAGAAGGCCGTATAGAGGTTCTTGCCCAGGAAGTCCCCGGCCAGTTTCAGGCGCTTGAGGGCTTCACGGGTAGCCTTGCGGTTGCGGTTGCCCGCGACATCGGCGCGGCGGGCGGCCAGCTTCCGCAGGGACAGCCACACGGCCGCGGCGCCGAGAAGCAGCAGGGCCACAAGGATCCAATAGGCCGGCTTGCCTACGAAGAAGCCTTTGTCCTCGGACAGGGAGGTCTTCGTCTTGATGAAGCGGATGTCCTCGCCGAGGTTCTTCACGCCCTTGCGGTCTACCGTCAGGGTGCCGGCGCCGTCCGGGGCGGGCTGCGCCGCGCCCGCGGCGCCCCGCGCCACGGTCAGGCGCAGGGAATCCGTCTGGGCCGTCGCATAGCGGCGTGATTTCACGTCATAGTAGGAGAAGCGCACCGGCGGGAGGACGAAGTCCCCCGGGCTGCGCGGGATGAACGGATATTCGAAGGTCTTGGAACCGTTCGTGCCGCTCTTGTCCGTAGCGGATGTCGCTTTGACGTCATACACTTCGAAATCCGGCGGGAAATCCAGTTTCGGGGCCTCCACCAGGGAGACATTGCCCTTGCCGGTGACCGTGACGATGAGTGAGGCTGCATCGTGCGTCTTGAGGGCGTCCTTGCTCAGTTTCGCGCTCACGGAATACTCGCCCACAGCACCGGAGAAGCCGGCCGGGGCGCCGCCAGGCAGGGCCGTCACCTTGACGTTCATCGCCGGGGTGGACACGCGCTGCCGCTGCGTCACATAGTCGTTCTCGAAGAAATCGTCGAAGATGGAGCCGGTGCGGGGCCGCTGCGTGCGGACGTTCACCAGGCACACGATTTCGGACGGGTCGATGGTCAGCGTGCCCGCCTTCTGCGGAATGAGCACCCACCGACGCAGGACAGCGGCGTTGTACATCTTGTCGCCCACCTGCTCCCGCTGGAACTCGATGCTCTGCGGGGTGTCCACCTCCTGGCTCCAGAAGCCATTGAATTTCGGGAACTTGGCATCCTCGAAGCCGGTCAGGTTCGCCCGTTGGTAGATCTTGAGGGTCGCCGTAATGGGTTCGCCCACCATCGCATCGCGTTTCGAGAGATACAGCCGCATGAACAACTCGCCGGTATCGTTCGAAGCGGACGGACGGGCCTGCTGCTGTCCCCCGCCTTGTGCAGAGCCGCCCTGGCCCTGCGCTTGAGCGCCGTCTTCGCGGCCTTCCACGACCGTGATCTGGACGGACTTGGAATGGATCTGGTCCCCCTTGACGGTGGCCGTCGCCGGCGCGAAGGTGAAGGAGCCGGTCTTCTTGGCCTGGAGGATGTAGGTATAGGAGGTCTGCGATGAACGGGTGGTCTTGCCGTTCACGATGGATACGCTCGTGGAAGTGCCCTTCTGAGGGCCCCAGACGAGGGTGAAATCATCGCCGGGACTCCATTGGAAATCGGACGGAGCGTGCTCACCCTCAACG
>Ga0310697_10005208_pt1 | contig 12627 bp, 6 predicted proteins | sample 172DNAGHGlowgp2_FD_203883 | JGI IMG/M metagenome (GOLD analysis project Ga0310697, IMG submission 203883) | Sheep rumen microbial communities from Palmerston North, Manawatu-Wanganui, New Zealand - 1728 DNA GHGlow gp2 (v2) (version 2) | ecosystem: Host-associated > Mammals > Digestive system >... | reverse complement strand
TCCTCTTCTGATAAAGCACCGCTGAACGCGAATGCCATCTTATATCCGTTATACTCCTCAAATGCCCCACCGACAAATCCGCATTCTCCAAGGATCTTTTTATGCTCGGGATTACCGCTGTCAGCCTCTGTTGCTATGGCTTCCCCACACTTTGACCATGCTATGGCCACCAGATTCCAGCCTTCCTTAAAATTACAAGGCGTCCTGACTACCTTCATCTCTCCTATCCAATCAACATCCTCACCCTTATTCAGGACGGAAGCAACTGCCACACCCTGTATTCCCATAGTTTCAGCTTTTTTCTTCATTTCCTCAAGAACCAACACTATGCTGTTTCTGATCTCATCATTTGTCATATTTAAACCCCTTCCATTCTTATGATTTATCATATAATATCATAAAAACTGCTTTATTACGATGTTCTAAATTGTTTTTTACTCATTGGTCAATCATAGGGAGGATCCTCTATCAGGATTTATCTTTCTGTTTGATATCCGTTGCGCAGGATTTTATGGCAGGCCGGGACGGACCATCCGGTATGAAACCATAAAGCGAGCAGCAGATATGCTATGACTTTACGCTCATTGTAATGAGGCAAAATCCGATTATCCAAATCGGATTTTGAGTGCAGCACAAGTGTGAGGTCGGAACAATCATGCGAAAGCATGATATCAAATGTTCCGACCGATCAGCCGCCGAACAAAGTGAGGGGGCAATACCAATTCCGGTATCAAGCGGACCAACGATTGCAAGCGTCCGAAATGAAAATGAGTATAAAGTCATAATGCATATCCTGCGATGCGGTGACGGGTTTCACACCGGACGGTCTGTCCCGGCCTGCTCCAAAGGGCAACTTGCAACCGTCCAAAGCGTAATTGAGTATGAAATCATAAAGCATATCCTGCGATGCGATGACGGGTTTCATACCGGACGGTCCGCACCGGCCTGCCCCCAAAAAAAGCACAAAAAAATCAACCTGAGTAACCCCAGGTTGATCAAATGAAATTATTCGGTTTTGTCTTCTTCCGCAATCCTGATATGAACTTCCTTAAGCTGCTTCTCGGTTACCTCGCTCGGAGCACCTACCATGACATCCTGAGCCTTTCCGTTCATCGGGAAAGGAATAACCTCTCTGATGGACTCTTCGCCGGTAAGAAGCATGATCATTCTGTCCACTCCGGGAGCTGCACCTGCATGAGGCGGTGCTCCGTAGCAGAACGCATTGTACATAGCGGGGAACTTGGACTTAACCTCATCCTCGCCGAGTCCTACCAGGTTAAATGCCTTAACCATGATCTCGGGATCATGATTTCTTACAGCACCCGATGCCGACTCATAACCGTTTATAACAAGGTCATACTGGAATGCATTAATGGTAAGAGGATCAACCTCACCTTTCTCTGCTTTCTCTAAGATATCAAGACCGCCGTTGGGCATCGAGAAAGGATTGTGACAGAACTCAAGCTCTCCGGACTCCTCGCCTATCTCATACATAGGGAAGTCAACGATCCAGCAAAAAGCATACTGGTCTTTGTCCATATGGTTAGGACATAAGATCCCGAGCTTCGAACGCATAACACCTGCTGTCTTCTGGGCTGCATCAAGCTTATCACATGCAGCTATGCCTACGAAATATCCGGGCTTTAAGTTAAGTGCGGAAACCACCTTGTCCTTTACAGGCTGTATGAACTTAGCTATACCGCCCACGATCTCACCCTGCTCGTCCATACGGAACCAGTAGGTCTTGCGTGCGGTCTGTACCTCTACATCTGCAACTAACTGATCTATCTGCTTTCTTGTAGCGGTAAAATCGGATACGGTTATCACCTTTATCTTCTTGCCCGCAAAAGCATCAAATCCGATATCCGAAAGAAGCTCTGTAGCATCCTGTATCTCAAGGTCTATACGAAGGTCAGGCTTGTCGCTTCCGTATTTTTCCATAGCCTCACGGAAAGGGATCCTCTTAAAGGGAGCGGGAGAAATCCTCTTATATACACCGTACTTTTCAAATACGGGAGGAAGAACTCTTTCAAATACACCGAGTACATCATCCTGGGAAGCAAATGCCATCTCCATATCGAGCTGGTAGAATTCGCCGGGTGTTCTGTCACCGCGGGCATCCTCATCTCTGAAGCAGGGAGCTACCTGGAAATATCTGTCAAAACCGGAAGTCATGAGCAGCTGCTTAAACTGCTGGGGTGCCTGGGGAAGTGCATAAAACTTTCCGGGGAACTTACGGCTCGGAACTATATAGTCTCTGGCTCCTTCTGGTGAAGAAGCTGTAAGAATGGGAGTGGTGATCTCCAAAAATCCCTCGTCTGTCATGGCTCTTCTTAAGTCAGCCACTACCTTGCTTCTAAGAACTATCTTTGATTTAACTTCAGGATTTCTTAAATCAAGGAATCTGTACTTAAGTCTGGTATTCTCATCTGCTTCTTTAGATCTGTTGATCTCAAAAGGAAGCTCATTGTAGATACATTTGCCTAAGATATCTATTTTCTCGGGTACCACTTCGATATCGCCTGTAGGAAGGTTGGGGTTCTTGCTGCTTCTCTCTCTTACGATACCTGTTACGGAAATGGTGGATTCATTGTTGATGCCGTCTAAGATATTCATCATATCCTCGGTCTCAACTACTATCTGGGTGGTGCCGTAAAAGTCACGGAGTACCAGGAAGCCTAAGGTCTTGCTGACCTTACGCATATTTTCGTACCAGCCGCATAAGGTGACCTTTTTCCCGATATCACCTATACGGAGTTCATTACAGTTATGTGTCCTTGATTGTGTCATTTTGTAAAGCCTTTCTGTTTCATCTTGATTTTTCGTATATATATTTTATAAATTCAGACCTGTCTTCCTCAGGTATCTTTTCCACATCGATAACGAGTGCGTTATCATCCGATACATACAGGAACAGATATCCCTGGTAATTAGCAAGCTTAAATACCTGCGGATATATGAATTCCGCAATGGAATCAATACCCGACAATGTAAAGAATTCATCATAAAATCTGTATACCGCGGTAACGCTCTTTTTCTTCTTAATCTCGTATCGCTTCATCATATTGTCCTGGAATTTTTCTTTTCCGGAGAATCTGTGATACAAAAGAATGAAAGCTACCGTTATACCCACTATAAGTACAAAAGTACTGCCGAGATATGTGGCATATCCTACAAAGCCCACATAGATAAGTGCCATGACAATATCTTTTTTAATGTTCTTAAACCAGAAATTGTAGGTACTGTAGGCTTCGATCAGTTTAGCATCATATTCGGTCTCAACCTCATATTTTATGCCGGACAGGTCGACCTTTCCTTCTTTTTTACGCGAACGGAAATCATAGAGCTTTTTCGATACAGCCTCGATCTTTTTCTTTTTTCTTTTCTGCTGCTGCTTGCTTATGACATACAATATCACCATAAGCAGTATACCGCCGCCGAAGAAACAGCCGATCGTAATCCATGTTTTTCTTACCCTGGCCTCGTATTCCTCACGGGTCATCTTGGTGGTAAGCTTAACATGTTCGATAAAATCCAATAGAAGCTCTTCCTTAAAGCCTTCCTTGTTCCTGCTGTCATCCATACTAAACTGTATTCCCATACCGTTTACTATGGTACCGTATATGATCTCTGAAATTCCGTCTTCGGTGGTCTCTGAAACGCTTATCCTGTACATGTTCATGTCCGGATGGGAATATGTTCCTATTTTTATCTCAGTATTCTCCATCTCGGGCAACAGCTTGCCTGCATATTCGGTAAGTTCCGCATCGTTATATCCGGATATATCAAAAGCCCTTAATGCTTCATCTGATTTTTTCTGTATGAAATATATATATGAATGTGTGTCAGGTACAAAATAAGCTGCTACCACTCCACGTGCTTCATATTCTTCCTTGGCATTTTTGGCATCCGGTATCTCAGCCTGCTCCCATCTGGGATCGGCATCCTTTAAGGATGTATCAAGACGTATATAATTATCCGGAACATCTATAGTCAGATACTGCATCGGGAACTTTTCGGTCTTATAACCCGTTCCTTCTTCGGCTCCCGATACCTGTACTTGCTGTATATTAAATATCAACCCTAACACAAAGAGCAGGCTTAGTACTAAGCCCACTCTTTTTGCTCTTGCATAAATCATTAAAAACTCCAATCAAAAAACAAAACGATAATTATTGTATGAGACTTCTTCTGAGCTTTCCGGGGAGCAATCCGCCTAAATCATCGATGCCAAGTCCCTTTCTTGAAAGCTGGTCAAGAATACGTACATAAGAATCGGGCATATCTGCTGCTTCCCAGTTCTCTATCATGTTATCCCAGTCAAGGTCCTCAAGGTAGTCCTTAATATCGTTGTTATCCTCGATATCGAATACATTTTTAGGAGCCTTTATGGATGAAGATGAAGACTTCTTTAATGATGCATCAAGCTCTATAAGCTTCTTGTCATCCTGCTTAAGTGTAACGGTAACCTTGGAATTCTTAACCTTAAGGTCGAAATCGATCACAACATCAACTCCTCTCATCATTGAGTTACCCATAAGAGTACTGAGGTTATACTCTAACTTTCCTACAGGATTACCCGAAAGGAACTTTCTGATGTTTACATCACTGAACTCGATCGTATTTCTTACAGAACCGGAACGAACATAGTTGGCCTTACCTGTAAGAGTGCTTCCGCTGATGGTACCGTCTATAGAGTATCCTTTTCTGAGTTCATCGTTTCTGTATTCACCGATCTCAAAGCCGAAGCTGTTATCGTCACCGATCGCATACTGATAAGCAGCTATAAGCTCGGAGTTGGCATTAAAGATATGCTGTGCTACGATGTCTCCGGAACCGTCAACATATACTTCCAATGTCAATTCATCGAAACTTAACTTCTCGATATTATCAAAAGTATTATTTAATCCATCGTAGAATCTGTCTATATCTTCTTCCCTGATCAGACCGGCGTCAGATAAGTTCAAAAGAATATCTTCAAGCTCTTTATCATCAAGTGCGGTATCACATATTGAATAAAGGATGTCCTTTATAAGATCATCATCAAAGATGACTCTGTATCTGGTGTACTCGCCCTTTGCGCTGCCTACAGAAAGTTTAACGTCTTTTTTAACGTTATTTACCTTCTTGATATTGTCGAGTGCTATCTCTGCATACTTAAGTACGAGCTTTTTAAGGTCTTTTCCTTTAGGGAATTTCTCGGAAGCGCTCTTAAATGTATCAAGCTTATCAAGCAGTTCATCAGTAGCGAGCTTGTCTGATATATCGATGCCGGCATATTCCTTATGAAGAAGAGGTAATCCCAGATAAGCCATTCCGTCATTTATATCAACGATAGCATCAAAGTCAAAAAGTGTCTTTTTGTTGGCTGTAAGTCCGCCATCAAGACGAAATGCCGCATCATTCATAGAGAACTCTGCTTCTATCTTACCTGATTTAAGCCAGTCAAGATCAACTTTCTTGTTTGAAGCCTTACTGATGATGGATAATAAAGCTTCTGCATCACTTGTGACATCAAGATCACCTGTAAGAGAAAATGTGGACTTGTACAGATCGGCAAGTTCTAAGATATCGTCATCATAAGCAGTTGCAAGCATGCCTGCCAGATCATCTATAGCTGCAAGTTCAACGCTCTTAAAATAGCTCTCATCAGATGAGAAAGCCTTTTTAACTGCATTTCTTGCACCCTTTGAAAATACAAATATCGCTGCTACCACAAGCACTACCGCCAAAACAGCTATAAGAGCGATCTTTACGGGAGATATACCCTTGCCGCTCTTTTCCTTCTTCTGCTTAGGGGGCTTAACTGCTGCGGGAACTGCTTCCTGAGCTGCAGCCTGTGCCTCAACTGCTGCTGCCTGTACTTCACCGGCTGCTGCTACAGCCTGGGCCTCAACAGCTTCAGAAACTGCAGCTGCCTGCCGGGGCACTGCTGCTGCCTGCTGTTCTGCAGCTGCTGCTTCAGCTTTTACTACTTCTGCTGCCTTTTCTGCTTCTTTTTTTGCTTCCTTTACTGCCGCTGCTGCAGCTTTTGCGCCGCAATTAGGGCAAAATGCACTTCCGTCAGGTATCTTACTGCCGCATTTTTCACAAAACATAATATACCTCCATAAATAAATAAAATAAGATTTAAAATTTGCAGATTATTTATTTACATATAAATCTAATTTACTATTTTACCTCTATGCCAGATAGATGTCAACAAAATTTTATTGTGCTCTGGTCAAAATAATACATTGCAAAACCTTTATTTTATGATAAAATGGACATATGATTTATCACTATTTATAAAAGAAAGGATTCTTTTTATGAAGTTCGGATTTTTTGATGATGCAGCAAAAGAATACTGCATAACCACACCTTTTACTCCCCTTCCCTGGATCAATTACTTAGGGAATGACGGCTTCTACGGACTTATTTCCAATACAGCCGGCGGATATTGCTTCTACCGTGACGCAAAGCTCAGACGTATCACCAGATATCGTTATAACGATGTACCCGGCGATATAGGCGGAAGGCTTTATTATATCAAGGACGGCAATACCGTATGGAGCCCCGCATACCGTCCCGCAGAGACCGAGCTTGACAGCTATGAGTGCCGCCACGGTATGGGATATACCACATTCAACAGCACTAAGGACGGCGTTAATGCAAAGCTTACCTTCTTCGTTCCTTTAGGAGATGCATGTGAGCTTCACAAGTTAGAGGTTGCCAATAATTCAGGTGTGACCAAAGAGCTTACTCTCTTCTCCGGGATCGAGTGGTGCTTATGGAATGCCGTTGATGATTCACAGAACTACCAGAGAAACTTAAGCATAGGCGAACTTGAAGTTATAGGCAGCACCATCTATCATAAAACAGAATTCCGTGAAAGACGTAACCACTACGCTTTCTTTACCGTAAATACGGATATCGACGGTTTTGATACCGACCGTGACGTATTCCTTGGTGCAAGACGTGCATGGAATAACCCTCAGGCCGTAGAAAACGGCAAGAGCGGTAATACCGTTGCTTCCGGCTGGTATCCGATCGCAAGCCACAGCATAAAAGTTACTTTAGCTCCCGGCGAGAAGAGATCATATGTATTCCAGCTCGGATATATTGAAGTTCCCAGGAACGAAAAATGGGAATCAAAGGGCGTTATAAATAAAAAGCCCGCTATAGCTCTTATCAATAAGTACAATACAACCGAAGCATGCGATGCAGCATTCGATGCATTAAAGAAGTATTGGGATGAACTTCTCTCCATCTACCACGTTGAGAGTAAGGATGAGAAGGTTAACCGCATGGTTAATATCTGGCATCAGTACCAGGTAATGGTTACATTCAATATGAGCCGTTCGGCATCCTACTGGGAGACCGGTATCGGACGCGGTATGGGCTTCAGGGATTCGTGTCAGGACTTACTCGGATTCATGCATCTTATCCCCGAAAGAGCACGTGACAGGATCATCGATATCGCTTCGATCCAGTTTGAGAACGGTTCAACATATCATCAGTACCAGCCTCTTACAAAGCGCGGCAATGCCGACATCGGCGGCGGATTTAATGATGACCCGTTATGGCTTGTAGCATGTACTGCTGCTTATATCCGTGAGACAGGCGATACTTCGATCCTTGATCATCCTACTCCTTTCAATAATGTTGAAGGAAGCGAGAAGCCTTTAATGGAGCATCTCCGCAGAAGCATCAACTTTACCATCAATAATAAAGGACCTCACGGTCTTCCCCTTATCGGACGTGCAGACTGGAATGACTGCCTGAACCTCAACTGCTTCTCAGAAGAGCCCGGTGAATCCTTCCAGACATTCGGACCTTCGGAAGGACCTGTTGCCGAGTCTGTATTTATAGCAGGTATGTTTGTAAAATACGGCAAGGAATATGCAGATATCTGTGATTATATAGGACTTGCCGATGAAGCTGAGACCATCAGGGCAGAAGTAGATAAAGTTAAAACAGCTACCGAGGAATTCGGCTGGGACGGCGAGTGGTTCTTACGTGCATATGATGCATACGGACATAAGGTCGGCTCAAATGAGTGTGAAGAAGGCAAGATCTTCATCGAGCCTCAGGGCTTCTGTACCATGGCAGGCATCGGTCAGGAGAAGGGATATGGCGCTAAGGCACTTGATTCCATCTACAAGCACCTGATGAACGATTACGGTATCGAGATCTTAGCTCCCTGCTACACCACCTATCACTTAGAGCTTGGTGAGATCTCCTCATATCCGCCCGGATACAAGGAGAACGGTGCTATATTTACACATAACAATCCCTGGTGTTCAGTGGCTGCAACAGTTATCGGTGATGCTGAGAAGGCATTTGATATCTATAAGAGAAGCTGTCCCGCATTCTTAGAGGATGTAAGTGAGATCCACCGCACTGAGCCTTATGTATACAGCCAGATGATCGCAGGCCGTGCCGCTGTTCATTACGGTGAGGCTAAGAACTCCTTCCTTACAGGTACTGCCGCATGGGTAGTAGTTGATATCACTCAGGCTATCTTAGGTATACAGCCTTCACTCAACGGACTTGTGATCAAGCCCTGCGTAACAAAGGACTTCGGAAACTACAAGGTAACCCGTAAGTACCGCGGTGCCACCTACAATGTAAGTGTCATCCAGGATGGCGGAAAAACAGGTCTTTACGTAGACGGAGAAAAGATAGAGGGTAACCTCGTTCCTACCGCTGCCGGCAAGACCGAATATAATGTTGAATGCTATATCTGACATGATCCGTTATATATGCTTCCCTTAGGAGCAATGATATGAACTAAAGCTAAAATAAGAGACTGCCATAACTGATATCTTTCTGTTATGCAGTCTCTTTTTTCTCGTTTTATTCTTTTTCGGTGCCGGTTTTGCGGCGTTCACCTTTCATGTTTCTTTTATTTATGTACATCTCCCTGTCGGCACGCTTATATACTTCATCAAAAAGCTCACCCGCATGCATCACGGCGCTTCCCATGGCAAATCTGTATTTGGAACCGTTCATATCCGACTGCAGGCTGTTGAACATTTTGTCATTACTGCTATCGGATAATCCTATGCTCACGATCACAAATTCATCTCCGCCCACCCGGTAGAAATGGCTGCCCTTCTGCAGATTCTTACGTATGATGTTTGCTGCACCCCTGATAGCTTCATCTCCTGCAGGATGTCCCATGGTATCATTGATCTTTTTAAGATCGTTTAGATCTATGGAAATAACATTTACCAGGTCTTTACTTTCAAGATTTTTGGTGTCAGCATAAAAGCTTACCCTGTTAAGTGCTCCGGTAAGGATATCGCGTTTAAAATACTCCACATGCATGAACATATAGAAAAATGCGACATCCAAAGATACTACTCCGATAAGTATGCCTCTTAACTGGAAAACGGTTTCCACTATGGTGGCAAGTATCGAGAGCATGGTGGCTAAGCATACCACTATGGCTTCACGCCATCTGTCATATTTCAAAATGTAAACACCGTAAGTAAAAAGGACCACGGCGTATATGAAAGAAATTGCATGTGGTGTAAAACTTAACGGACCTCTCATTATCTCCCCGTTCTCACCATACCAGAACACAAGCTTTGTAAAGAAAGCCAACGATGTAATGACCAGATTGATAACTGCCGGAATATTGAGGATCACCTTTATTTTCCTACTCTCATCCCTCAGCTCGATAAATATGAGTGAAAGCATGAGGCATATCCTTATATTGTATCCGGCAAAAGCCGTAAAAACATGGATGATGCCGGTATTCCTGCCGTTTAGAAGATAATAGTCGACATTATCTATCATTATGAGGAATATCAGGAAAAAGAGAGGTTTAACAAACATTGAGGTAACCTCATGCTCATAAACATCATTAAACCCGATGAATATGATAAGGAAAATTATAATGCACAGCGGCAGTACATTTATCTGGATAAGCTGTTGTAAAAACTCGTTGTACATTTATACCTCCTCTTCTCATTTTTAAGATCCTTCGCTGTATGTCGAAGCCATAAAACGGCGCCGGCTAAAGCTCAGGATGACATAAGTATATGCTCCCTGATATGCCCCGGGTTTACATTGATCACAGTGCCGCCTTAATGGCTGCCATGAAATCTTCATATGTTTCAAACGCAGGAAGCTCGGGATGATCGGCCTTTATCTGCTCTGTACTTCTGAACAGAAATCCTGCCTTGCTGGCAAGTATCATACCGAGATCGTTATGACTGTCACCTGCCGCTATAGTCTCAAAGCCTATGGACTGTAATGCCTTTACGGTAGTCAGCTTTGACTGCTCGCATCTCATCTTAAAGCCGGTGATCTCTCCGTTCTCTCCCACTACCAGCTCATTGCAGAATATGGTGGGATAGCCGAGTTTCTTCATCAAAGGTCCCGCAAACTGTGAGAATGTATCACTTAAGATAAGTACCTGTGTGATGGAACGGAGTTCATCCAAAAACTCCTTTGCACCGGGCATGGGATCTATCTTGGCTATAGTTTCATGGATTTCTTTAAGTCCTAAGCCATGCTCCTTTAATATCCCGATCCTGAATCTCATGAGTTTGTCATAATCAGGCTCATCCCTGGTGGTCCTCCTTAGTTCGGGAATACCGCTGGCCTCCGAAAAAGCGATCCATATCTCGGGTACAAGCACTCCTTCCAAATCCAAGCATACTACGTTCATATTTATTTCCTCCAAAAAATCAAAGTCACAGTAAGTATAAACTCTTTATCCCGTTTTGTCAAATAGCCTGACATATTTGTCATTTTTCACAAATTATATATATACCCCGATAAAAATTTTTACTTGCCTTTTTTTTATATTATTGATAAAATTATTGAGTTTGATGCAGTTACATATATATAAGAAGTTTTGGATCTTATGATCAGAATTCAGAGGGATTAAAATGAAACGTGAAGATATCAGGAACATTGCAATTATAGCGCATGTTGACCACGGTAAAACAACTCTTGTTGATGCACTTTTAAGGCAGAGCGGTGTATTCCGTTCCAATCAGGTGGTTGAAGAGAGAGTCATGGACTCGAACGATCTTGAAAGAGAAAGAGGTATCACTATTCTTTCTAAGAATACCGCAGTTAACTATAACGGCGTAAAGATCAATATCATCGACACACCCGGCCATGCTGATTTCGGCGGCGAAGTTGAGCGTGTATTAAAGATGGTTAACGGCGTAATCCTTGTAGTAGATGCATTTGAAGGTCCCATGCCTCAGACCAAGTTCGTATTAAAGAAAGCTTTGGAGCTTAATCTTCCCGTTATCTGCTGTATAAATAAAATAGACAGACCCGAGGCCGATCCCAAGCGTGTCATCGATGAGGTACTCGAACTCTTTATCGAGCTCGATGCAAGCGACGAACAGCTTGACTGTCCTTTTGTATATGCTTCGGCCAAGTCAGGTGTGGCTATATTGGAGCTCGGCGATACACCTCAGAATATGAAGCCTTTATTTGATACGATACTTGAATATATCCCCGCTCCCGAGGGTGACCCCGACCGCGGAACACAGGTACTTGTAAGCACGATCGATTATAACGAGTACGTAGGAAGGATCGGCGTAGGTAAGGTTGATAACGGTACCATCAAGGTAGGTCAGGATGTTGTGATCGTTAACTACCACGATCCCGATAAGACAAAGAAGGTTAAGATAAGCAAGCTTTACGAATATGACGGCTTAAAGAAGGTAGAGGTAGCCAGTGCTACAATAGGTTCCATAGTAGCATTCTCAGGTATAGAAGATATACATATCGGTGATACCCTCTGCTCTCCTGATGATGTAGAGGCTATTCCTTTCCAGAAGATCTCGGAGCCCACTCTTTCCATGAATTTCGTGGTCAATGACTCTCCTTTAGCAGGCAAGGAAGGAAAATGGGTTACCTCACGTCACTTAAGAGACAGGCTTTTCCGTGAGCTTAATACAGATGTAAGCTTAAAGGTAGAGGAAACAGATACTACCGAAAGTTTCAAGGTATCCGGCCGTGGTGAGCTTCATCTTTCCATCCTTATAGAGACCATGAGACGTGAAGGTTACGAATTTGCCGTAAGCAAGGCACAGGTTATCTTCAAAAAGGGCGAAAACGGCGAGAAGTTAGAGCCCATGGAAAGAGCTTATGTTGATGTCCCCGAGGAGTTTTCCGGTACGGTTATCGAAAAGCTCAGCAACCGTAAGGGTGAACTGCTCAATATGTCCACCGTTTCAGGCGGATATACCAGACTTGAATTCAGCATCCCCGCAAGAGGTCTTATAGGATACCGCGGTGAATTCATGACCGATACCAAGGGTAACGGTATACTTAATACGATATTTGACGGATATGGTCCTTATAAGGGAGATATAGCTTTCAGAAAGCAGGGAAGCCTTATAGCTTTCGAGAGCGGTGAATCCGTAACATACGGTCTGTATAATGCTCAGGAGCGCGGTACTTTGTTCATCGGTGCAGGTGAGCAGGTATATGCGGGCATGGTAGTAGGCCAGAGCGGCAAGGGCGAGGATATCGAGCTTAACGTATGTAAGAGAAAGCAGATGACCAACACCCGTTCATCAAGCGCTGATGAGGCATTAAGACTTACTCCTCCGAGGATCCTCTCGTTAGAGCAGGCTCTTGAATTTATAGATGATGACGAGCTTT
>Ga0310697_10005206_pt1 | contig 12631 bp, 8 predicted proteins | sample 172DNAGHGlowgp2_FD_203883 | JGI IMG/M metagenome (GOLD analysis project Ga0310697, IMG submission 203883) | Sheep rumen microbial communities from Palmerston North, Manawatu-Wanganui, New Zealand - 1728 DNA GHGlow gp2 (v2) (version 2) | ecosystem: Host-associated > Mammals > Digestive system >... | reverse complement strand
AATACTTTCAGGATGAAAACGGCAATTATATTTACGGATTCATGCAGGACGAAACCGGCGAGGCTGTGTACGAAGCCGTACAGAAGGCAGTCGACGATGCCCGCGCAGAGGGGGCGGACTATGTCTATGTGATGGGGCATCTGGGCATGTTTGAGACAGACAGACCCTGGACCTATGCGGATGTCATCGCCAACACCAGCGGGATCGACGTCTTCCTGGACGGGCACAGCCACGACACCGAGCAGGTGGTTATGAAGAACCGGGACGGGGAGGATGTGACCCGCTCCGCCGTGGGTACCAAGCTCAACTGCATCGGACACAGCCGGATCACAGCGGACGGCATTCAGGAGACAGGGATCTGGAGCTGGCCGAATACGGATACGGCACCGGAGCTTTTCAGTATTGTCAATGAGATGAGCGGCGAGATTCAGAAAGCCGAGGAGACGCTGGATGCGTCATTGAAAAAAGTGGTGGCGCATACGAATGTGGAATTGACGATCTATGACCCGGTGGCCAAGGACAATTCGGGCAACCCCATCCGGATGGTCCGCAGGGCGGAGACCAACCTCGGCGATCTTTGCGCCGACGCCTATCGTGACCAGTGCGGCGCCGATATCGGCATCGCCAACGGCGGGGCCGTGCGCGCGAGCATCGGGAAGGGCGATATCACCTACGGCGATATCCTGACGGTCCATCCCTTCGGCAACATGCTGTGCATGGTCGAGGCAACGGGCCAGCAGATTCTGGACGCGCTGGAGTGGGGCAGCCGGATGGCGCCGGACGAGTGCGGCGGATTCCTGCAGGTATCGGGACTGAGCTACGAAATCCACTGCAGCATCCCCAGCAGCTGCAAGGCGGACGAAAAGGGCATATGCGTCAGCATCGGGGATGAGCGCCGCGTGCAGAACGTAAAGGTGGGCGATGAGCCCATCGACCCCGGGAAGACCTATACCGTGGCATCCATTGATTATATCCTGAAGAATCACGGAGACGGACAGACCGCCTTCGATGGGGCGACGCTGTTGCAGGACAGCGTGAAGCTGGACAATCAGGCCCTGATCGACTATATCACCGGCACGCTCGGCGGCGAGGTCGGGAGCGAGTATGTCAACCCCACGGGCCAGGGCAGAATCGTGGTCGTGGAGAAAGAACCCTGAAAAACAACAGACCAATGGCAAAAAACAGAAGCAACAAAGACAGAGAAAAGCTGCTCGATGAAAAGCAGATCACGCGGCAGTACGGACTGACCAAAAATCAGATCCGGAAATACTTTCCGAAGCCGCAGCTGAGAACCGTCAGGGCAAAGAGCGGCGCCTGGTGGAAGATAGCCGTCTGGCCGGAGGAGCAGGTCCGAAAAACACTGGCGAACCCGGAACTGGCCCAACTGCAGGAAGAGCGGCGGAGAAGCCGGGAAGAGGAAAGAAAAATCGCGGAGATCCGCGAAATTTTCAGAGAATACTCCCCGGACTCGTATATCGAGCGAGGCAAACAGCTGAAGCGCAGCTTTGTGCTGCACGTGGGACCGACCAACAGCGGAAAGACCTATGACGCCATCGAAGACCTGAAGGCGAACGCCCCGGGAACCTATCTGGGGCCGCTGCGCCTGCTGGCACTGGAGATGTTCGACAAGATCAACGCCGCCGGCATCCCCTGCAGCATGCTGACGGGGGAGGAGTCCATCCCGGTCGAAAACGCACAGATCGTCTCGTCGACGATCGAGCTCTGCGACACCCGAAGACACTTCAAGACCGCAGTGATCGACGAGGCCCAGCTGATCGCCGACCCGGGGCGCGGGGCCTCGTGGCTGAAGGCCATCTGCCTGGTGGACGCCGAGGTCGTGCATATTTGCATGGCGCCGGAGGCACTGCATTACATCGAAGGCCTGATCCGGCAGTTTTCGGATCGGTACAGCGTGGTGAGGCACGAGAGACTGGCCCCGCTGCGCTACGGAGGGATCTGCCGCGGATACCAGGACCTGCGGCCTGACGATGCGCTGATCGTCTTTTCCCGCAAGAGCGTGCTTTCCACGGCCGCCCTGCTCGAGCGAAACGGGTTCCGGGCGAGTGTCATCTACGGCGCGCTGCCGCCGGAGGCGAGGAGAAACGAGGTCAGGAAATACACCCGGGGAGAGACCAATCTGGTCGTCGCAACGGATGCCATCGGGCTCGGTATCTCCCTGCCCATCAAGCGCATCATCTTCGCCGAGACGGAGAAGTTTGACGGGCGGGAGTTCCGTCCGCTGACAACGGCCGAAGTGAACCAGATCGGCGGGCGTGCCGGCCGTTACGGCCTGAACGAATTCGGAGAGGTTCTGGTGCTCGGAAACAAGAGCATCATTCAGGAGAAGCTCGGCAAGCAGGTACGGGATATCCGGGCCGCCTGCATCGCTTTTCCGCGCGAGGTGCTGGAGACCGACTACGAGCTGGAGCTGCTTTTGAAAACCTGGCAGAAGATGGAGAGAAGCCAGGCCTTCATGCGCGAGGATATGCGGGATGCGCTGATCCTGCTGCGATGCCTGAAGGGGCTGCGGGCGGTCGTGACACAGCGGGAGCTCGTCTTTGACCTGATCACCTGCCCTGTCGATACAAAGAGTGAAGAACTGATCGGCTACTGGACGGCCTGCGCCAGAGCGATTCTGCGCGGGAAAGAGGTCCCGATGCCGTATTTCGGAACGGAGACCCTTCTGGACTGTGAACTGCAGTACAAGGCCTATGACATTCATCATCAGCTGCTGCGGCGGATCGGCGTCCCGGACGACTGTACGGCCGAACGCAGCGAAATCTGCGACCGGATCGCAGAGCTGATGCGTGAGAACAAGGAACAGTACATCCGCCGCTGCCGAAGCTGCGGAAAGGAACTGCCCATCGGGGCCATGTTCAACTACTGCGAGGACTGCTTCACAGCGGCAAAAACCTGGAGATAAAACGGAAACGCGCAGACAGCCGCTTGACTGTCTGCGCGTGCTTTTTTGAGAAATTCGGTTTACAGGAGAAGACTCAGGCTCAGCCGTTTTCGGCCTCGTAATAACCGGAACCGGCCCAGCCGCCCTGCTCGTCCTCATTATAACCGGAGCCGGCCCAGCCGCCCTGGTCGCCAAAGCCGAAGCCTGTGGCATATGGCTGCTCGTCATCATCGGGGATAATGAGACCCTGATTGCCGAAGAGCGTCGCGGAGTAGATGTTGTCGCTGCTGGGATAGTCGTTGTAATAGACCACCGCGCCGCAGCCGTCGTAGAACTGTCCTTCCACGCTGCACTTCCAGGCGTCTACATAGACCTGGTCGCCGTTTTCAAGGTCTATGGCATATCCGCCGCCGCCCTCATAGGCTGTGCCGCTCATGCTTCCGGAGACCGGCTCGGGAGGCTCCGGCGGTTCCGGCTCGGGAGGATCGGTGCCGTAGACATCGACCTCATAGACGTTGTCCTCAGTGGGAGTGTCGCCGTAGTACAGGACATCGCAGCGGCAGCCGATGGTCATGGAACCATAGACCATGTTGGCAAGCTGCTGACTGAGATAGAGACTGCCGCCGCCGTCCAGGGCAACGGTAAAGTAATTCATGCTGGCATCCGTGATGGTGCCGCCCATACTGCCGTAAGCGGGCTGCGGGCTGCTGCCGTAGATATAGACATAGGTGAGGTTGTCGGTCGAAGGCTGACTGCCCTGATAGTAGACATCGCAGCGGCAGCCGATGTTCAGATCACCGGAAACACTGCAGATGTCACGCAGCGGCTGAACCGTGGTACCGTTGTCCAGAGCGATGGTGACGGTGCTCATCAGGGCATCGGTCACCGTGCCGGACATGCAGTTGGTCGTCGGCTGAGGAGCGTCATTTACCGTAATCCAGGCCGTGCTGGTTCTGGCAGACTGGCCTTGGAAGCGGAAGGTGCAGTATACGCCCCAGCCACTCATCCAGGATTCCAGCCTGCTGATGGCTAGTGTGGTGCTGTTGGCGCCGCTGATGCTGGCGCCGGAACCGGCGAGGAAGTCTTCAGGGGAATCCTCGGCACCGCCGGGAGATACAAAGGTCCAGGTCAGGGAATCCCAGGTGTTGGCGCCGGCGACAAACCAGGCGGTCTCACCCACGCTGCGGACCTCATTGGTCGGGTTCTTGGTGATCATCATGAACGAGGGGCCGGGGGCCGGCTTCGGTGTGGGGGCCGGCTTGACAGGCATCTTTTCGCCGATAAAAACGGCGTAGCTGTCAGAGAGACGGGTCAGGGAAATCTCGTCATAGGCAAACCAGTCAAAGTTGGTGCCGCTTCTGCTCTGAGACGGGAAGGCGGACACACCGGCGGCATTGAACTGATCCTCCGTGATCGGCTTGCCTTCCATATCCGTATAGGTGACGGTCTGATTTCCGCCATTCGTGACAACGTGCATGACGGCATACTGATCGTAAGACAGGCTGCGGTCCTTCATCGTCACCGAGCACTTGAGGGAATAGGCCTCCTGGTCGGACAGAACAATGTTGTCGAAGAAGAGATAATGCCAGGTGTCGAGCTTGTCGTCAAAGAAGGTGTCGGCGCTTTCGGACATGATATCGGGGAAGGAACCGCCGTCCTCGACCTTTACAACACACTTGACCATCGTGTCAATGCTCTTGTTGACCTCCCACACCATCAGGGTGGTGGTATGGTCCGCATCGTGCTCGGAAGCGGCAAGAAGCTCGAGCTGACCGTTTCGGTCAAGATCCGTGATCGCGTAGCTCCAGGCCTTTTTCGCTTCGTTTTGCTTCATGGTGCTGAGCTTGGAGTAGATGAAGCGGATCTGAGCGTCCGCATCGGCGGCTGAAAGCTGAACCGGGGCGGCCAGCGCGCCGGCGCAGACGGTCAGCAGCATCAGAACAGCAAGCACAGCAGAAAGAATCTTTTTCATCACCGTTCTCCTTTTTCAAAATTTTGCGGGACTGCTGCCAGTAATTTACCATATTTTCGGGGAGAATACAATAAGTCAATCGTGAGAAATAGACGGCAAGATGGCAAAAATGTTGCCGGATCAAGAGCGGATTGAGAAAAAGAAGGAATTTTCGGGCGGGAATATTAAGAAAATCTTCATATTTTCTGTTGGACATTTGTTGGACAGGGGCGGTTACAATGATCGCGACAGGTCGGGAAACAGAAAACGATCGTCAGAAGTGAGCCGGCAGTCTGTGACACTTGTGTGACAGACGCTGTGCTAGAATAAGCTTGCAAAAGCAAAAAGAAAACAAATTTATTAAAAAGGAGAAAAGAAAAATGGCTCTCAACGAAAACGAACTCAATGCAGTCTCCGGCGGCGCCGGCAATTGGCAGCAGTATGCGAAGGGCTCCTATGTGAACTATGGCCAGTACATCGTTTACACGGTCGTCGGCGGCGACGTTCTCTCCGGCATCGCGATCCGCTTCGGTGTCACCGTGCAGCAGATCTGCCAGTGGAACAACATCAAGAACCCCGACCTCATCTACATCAACCAGAAGCTGACCATTTATCCCACCATCCTGCGCTAAGCAAGAGGTGCCGAACCCCCCGCCAAAGGCGGGGGGTTCGGTCTTTACAGAGCAGCAGAAGCTGACCATTTATGCGGCGATTCTTCGCTGGACGATCATCAGCATCCCTCCCCGCCAAAAAGGAGTGGGATTTTTTTATACCGCGCCGGACAGAGATAAGACTTGACGGCTGAGGGCGATTGCGTTTTAATAAGGAAAGCACGGCAGGCAGAGGAAAACCATGTCTGCCCGTACGGAGGAGGAAGACAGATATGTTCAACAAAACCGCTTACAATCTGGGCGCAGCACCCAACCCGATCCGCCAGGTCTTTGAGTACGGGCGGCGGCAGGCAGCCCTGGTCGGACCGGAAAATGTCTTCGACTTCAGCCTCGGCAATCCGTCCATCCCGGCTCCGCCGGAGCTGAATCAGCGTATTCACGAAATCCTGGACAGTCAGAGCAGCATCCGTGTGCACGGCTATACCAGCGGTGCAGGCGGCGACCTGCTGCGCAGTGCGGTGGCCGAAAATCTCAACCGCCGCTTCGGGAGGCATGCCGGTCCGGAGAACGTGTTCATCACCTGCGGGGCAGCCCCCGCGCTGCTTGCGGCGATAAAGGCACTGACGGTACCGGACAGCGAGATCGTTGCCATCGCACCGTACTTTATGGAATACAGGCCCTTTACCGAGGCGGCAGGCAGCCGCTTTGTGCTGGTTCCGGCGGATCTGCCCGCATTTCAGGTGAACCTGGAGGCGCTGGATGCCGCGATCAACGAGCATACCCAGGCCGTCATCCTGAATTCGCCGAACAACCCGAGCGGGGTGGTGCTGAGCGAGGAGACCCTTCGCCGCACCGCCGCCCTGCTGACCGAAAAGGCGGCAAAATTCGGACACCCGATCTACATCCTGGCGGACGAGCCGTACCGCGAACTGGTCTATGACGGCGTGACGGCTCCGTTCATACCAAAGCTCTATCCGAACACCGTTGTCTGTTATTCCTGGTCCAAGTCCCTCAGCCTGCCCGGCGAGCGGATCGGCTATGTCTATGTTTCGGAGGAGGCGGAGGATTCGAAGGAACTCTTTTCCGCCGTGGCGGGGGCTTCCCGTGCCATCGGGCATATCTGCGCCCCCTCGCTGATCCAGCAGGCCGTGGCGGCCTGTATCGACTGCATGCCGGACCTGGAGGCCTATGACGTGAACCGGAAGCTGCTCTGGCAGGGTCTGACAGAGATCGGCTATGAATGCGTCAGGCCGCAGGGCGCTTTTTACCTCTTTGTCAAAACGCCCGGAGGAGACAACGCTGCCTTTGTGGAGAAGGCCATGAAGCGAAACCTGCTTCCGGTGGCCTCCGAACCCTTCGGCGTGGAGGGTTACCTTCGCCTCGGGTACTGCGTCTCGCGGGACATGATCGAGCGGGCCCTGCCGATTTTCAAAGAAATCTTCTGAAGAGCTGCAAAGCAAATGCCCTGCCGGAAGGCAGGGCACTTGTTATTTCAGGACGGCAAACCAGAGAATCGGGAGAAAAATGGCCGGCAGCATGTTGGCCACCTTGATGCGCTCGCGAGTACAGCCCAGCATGTTCAGCGCCATACCGATCAGGATAACGCCGCCGACGGCGGACATCTCGGTGACGGCGGCCTCACTGAGGGCCGAGCCAAGAACCCCGGCCAGCAGGGTCAGTGCACCCTGAAACACCAGCACAAACAGGGCGGAACAGGTCACCCCGAAGCCCATGGCGGCGCCGAAGGCCATGGACGAGACAAAATCCAGCATGCTTTTGGCATAGATAATGCTGTAGTTATGACGGAGGCCGGCCTCCAGCGAACCCATGATGGTCATTGACCCGATACAAAAGAGAATGCAGGCCGAGACGAAGCCCTCGGTAAAGCGGCTGCTTTCCGATTTTCCCTTCGGAAGCCGGGCCTTGATGGCATCGCCGGCGTGCTCGATGGCGTCGTCAATCTTCAGCAGTTCGCCCAGCACCGTCCCCAGCACCATGCAGAGAATGACGCAGAGCAGCTCTTTTGTTCCCAGAGCGCTCTGAATCCCGATCAGCGCCGTGCAGAGGCCCAGCGCTTTCATCACGGCATCCCGCAGACTTTCCTTGAGGCGGCTGCCCAGCAGAATGCCGATCAGGCTTCCGCAGAGCACCGTCGCGGTATTCACGAGTACAGCAGGCACGTTCTCACAACCTTCCCTTACTCTGCCAGCCAGCCGGCGGGCCTGCGGCAGGTGAACAGAACAATCTGACGTTTCAGGGCGAGCTTCCGCAGAAGCTTCATAGCCTGAGCCTCACGCGTTTCGTCCAGATTCACGAGCGCGTCGTCCAGAATCAGCGGACAGGGCTCGCCCTCCGGCAGGGCCAGCTCGCACACGGCCAGGCGCACGGCCAGATACATCAGATCCAGCGTCCCCGCACTCAGGTATTCCGCATCCCGGGCAACCGTATCGTCCTTCGTGCGCGTGCGGGCCGAAAAGTCCTGCCCGATCAGCACGTCCTCATAGCGGCCGCCGGTCATCTCGCTCATATACTGCGCGGCGAGCGTTCCCAACATGGGGGAAAAGCGGCTCTGGATCTCGGAGTCAGCCTCCCGCAGCAGTTCCTCTGCCAGGGTGATGGCGTCGAATTCGTCCTGAACCGTTTCATGCTCGCTGCGCAGGGCCTCGAGGGAACTTGTCAGAACCATCGGGTCACCCATGGCAGACAGTCTCCCGCTGATGCTCGAAATGTGGGCGGTCAGATCCGATACCTCACCGCGCTTCTGCTGCAAAAGACGGTTCAGCCTTGCCGCCTCCGAGTCACCGCCGGTGAAATCCAGCTCGTTTACGGCCTCCTCTTCCAGGCGATGCAGCGCGCCCTGGGCCCGGTCCAGCTGTTCCCGGCTCAGGCGCTCGGCCTCCTCTGCCCGGGCAATACCGGCCTCCAGTGCTTCCCGATCCTTCAGAATCCGGTCCAGATCCTCAGGCACGGAAATGCCGTATTTTCGAAGGATCTGCTCGCGGCCGGCCTTTGACTCGCGCTGATCCTGCAGGGAACGGGAATAGCGCAGGAAAAAGATGACCGCACCGAGGCAGCAGAGACCCGCGGCAAGAATCAGCGGGAAGCGGTTCGACATGCCGTAGAACGCCGCGAGCACCACGGCCAGCACCGAGGAGGCGATGGCCGGCAGAAGGGCAAGGGCCGGCCTGCTCTCGGAACCGGCTTCGGCAAGCGCCTCACGGTCCTGACGCACTTCCTCTTCAAGTTCTTCCCGACTCCGGTTTCCGAATTCGTTCCGCCGCAGGGCGTCCCGACTCTGACTGAGCGCAAGCAGGGCGGCATCGTGGTCCTCGCTGCGCGCCTGAACCAGAGCCCTTCCGTCCCGCAGGCGGCGCATGGCCTCGGCACGCTGATGCCGGCGGGCCTCCGTCACCTGTTCCTCAAGGGCGGAGCTGTCCCTGGACGCCGCCTCCAGCTTTTCTTCGAGCTCGTGCGCGGCGTCCACGCTGCTGCCCATCTCGCTGAGACGCTGCTGGATTTCGCCGATCTCACTCTCCAGGGCGGGAAGCAGACCTTTCTGCTGCCGGCGGCGCGTATGCTGCCAGGCCTTCAGGCGGGCGTCTGCCTCGGAGAAGGAGGTCTGTTCGTCGCCGCTGGCCACAATGGCCTGAATCCGTTTCTCCAGCTCGGGACTGCCCGTCACGGCGACCCCGCCCTGTTCGATGAAGGCACTGCGGCGGAAAACCTCGCGGCTGACGCCGGTCAGCAGCTCGCCGCAGTTTGAACCCGTCATACCCTCGACCGGACGGTTTGTCCCGGCATAGACGGCCGAAAACTCGCGCATCGGCGTGCTGCGAGAGACCGTCGAGCGCTGCAGCGTGATGTCAAAGCCTTCGGCCGCCACGTCCATGCTGCCCTCCATCGGTGCGCCGGACCAGGGGGCGTAGCGCTGCCTGTCCGGCAGAGAGCCGGCTTTTGTGTGCTCACTGCCGTCGAGACCGTACAGCATCGCCCGGATGAAGGCACACCAGGTGGATTTGCCGCTTTCATTCGGCGCGTAGATGACATTCAGACCGTCATGCAGGCGCAGACTGTCGTTCTGCAGTTTCCCGAACGAGGCCTGCAGTTTACGGATGATCATGCACACAAACCTCCCCGGCATTGTCCAGCGCAGCCAGACCCCAGCGGGCTGCCTGCACGATGCGGTCCCGTTCCGAGTCGTCCCGGGCCGCGTCAAAGCGTACCCGCAGGCGTCTCAGAAAAAGACCCCGCAGGCTGTCCTCGGCGGCGCTGTCCCAGATATCCCTCCGCAGGCGGGTCTTGTCTCTGAGCTCCAGCGCAAAAAACATCTCGTCCAGATTCTGATGCAGCTTCCGCAGGTCGGGGGCCGATTCGGCCTCGCCCGTCAGGGTGATCCGGTAGATGTCCCGCACCGTATCATCCGGCAGCGAGGTGTGAATCAGCAGAAGCGGGTCCCGGTCCGAAATATCCAGCTCCAGCGTTTCATAGCGGCGCGAGGCGATGCAGGCCGTCCGAAGGCGGGCGTCCTCGCCGTCCAGCTCGACGATGTTCACGGTCTTCTCGCCGCACTCATCAAAGCCGTGGCCCTCTGCGCAGCCCGGCCATGCGTACCAGGTGTTCCCGCTGCGCTGCAGGCCCGAGGCATTGTGCATGTGGCCCAGTGCGGCATAGTCAATGCCGCTGGCAGCAAGGTCCTCGGAGGAGATGGGATTGCAGAGCGAGTCCGGATTGCCGACCTCGCCGTGCAGGCACAACAGGTTGTAAACCCCCGCCCTGCGCTCGGCGTGGAAGCCGCGCAGCAGCGCGGGCGCGTTCCGGTCGGTAAAGGCTGCACCATAGACCCGCGCGTCGGCAGAAGGAACCGAGACGAAATGCACTGCGTTTTCATGGAAAACGTGCACGTTTTCCGGCAGATCCAGACGCGCCCAGGGTGAGCGTTCGGTCCAGCAGTCATGGCTGCCGGGCGCGATGAACACGGGGCAGGGGACGCTTGCAAGGCTGCGGAGCAGTGCTTCCCCGGTCTCATGATAGGTGTTGCCGCTGTCCAGCAGGTCACCGCTGAGCAGCATCAGGTCGGCGCTCTCATCGGCTGCGAGCGCTGCAAGGGCGGCAAGCAGCTCACCCTGCTCTTCCCGCCGCACTGATGCTTTGGCAGCGGAGAGAGCCTGAAAGGGCGAGTCCAGATGAAGGTCCGCGGCGTGGATGATTCGGATGCTTCTCATGTCACTCTCACCGCCTCTGCCTGCAGGCACCTGCCCGTATCGGTGTCAACGGCAAAAATACAGCCTTCCAGCTTGCAGGGGCCCTTCCCGGCTTCATAGCGGCGGGGAGGATCCCCCATGAACTTGCCGATACTCTGGTCGACATCGATGCCCAGCACCGAACGGACGGCGCCGGTCATGCCAAGATCGGTGATATAGCCGGTACCCTTCGGAAGCACGCAGGCATCCGAGGTCTGGACATGGGTGTGGGTACCCCAGACGGCAGATACCTTTCCGTCCAGAAGATAGCCGAGGGCAAGCTTTTCACTGGTCCCCTCCGCATGGAAGTCCACGAGGACGATTTTCTCCTGAATCTCGGCAGCGTAACCGTCGGCAATGGGGAAAGGGTTGTCGGTGTTGCTGTCCAGCGTGAAGCGCCCCATCAGGTTCAGCACGCACACATCGCCGAAATCACGGCTGTAGACGGCAATGCCTCGCCCGGGACACTGAGGGCCGTAGTTGGCCGGCCGCAGAATGCGGCTGCGCTCGGCAAGATAAGGCTGCAGCTCGGTGCGGGTCCAGGTATGATTCCCCAGCGTGATGACGTCAGCCCCGGCACGCAGAATGGCGTCTGCCTGACGCGGCGTGATGCCGACCACATTGGCGTTTTCGCCGTTTACCACGGTAAAGGCGATTTCGCGCTCTTTCTGCAGCTGTTTCAGATTCTTCTCAAGAAACTCCAGCCCGGGATCCCCGCAGACATCACCGACCGCAAGTATGTTGATTTGCATGATAACCGCCTCTGATGAATTAGTAAAAAACATTTTACCATCTTCCGGGGAGATTCGCAACGGGAATGTTTTCGCAGCGTTTTTTCGAAATGGAAGCAAAAAAGATTGTACTGCGGCAGAAAGCTGTGGTATAATCGGCCGAAAATAATCATAACGGAGGTACATCATGGCTGAACTCAGACGACCCGACAATATGAAGCGGATTACCACGCCCGAACTGGCAAAGGCGTTTATCGATGAGCAGATCGCCGCTCTGCGTGCGCAGATCGGAGACCGCAAGGTCCTTCTGGCCCTCTCCGGCGGCGTGGATTCGTCTGTTGTTGCCGCCCTGCTGATTAAGGCGGTCGGACAGCAGCTGACCTGTGTCCATGTCAACCACGGCCTGCTGCGCAAGGGCGAACCGGAGCAGGTGATCGAGGTTTTCCGCAATCAGATGAAGGCCAACCTGATCTATGTCGATGCGGTTGACCGGTTTCTGGACAATCTGGCGGGAGTTTCGGATCCGGAGACCAAGCGCAAGATTATCGGCAATGAATTCATCGAAGTGTTTGCCGAGGAAGCCCGGAAGCTGGACGGGGTCAGCCTGCTGGCACAGGGAACCATCTGGCCGGATATCCTGGAGAGCGAGGGCGGCATCAAGGCGCACCACAACGCCGGCGGACTGCCGGATGATCTGAACTTTGAACTGGTCGAGCCGGTCCGCATCCTCTTCAAGGACGAGGTCCGCATCGTCGGCAGCGAACTTGGCCTGCCGGACGGGATGGTCTACCGTCAGCCCTTCCCGGGTCCGGGTCTCGGCGTGCGCTGCGTCGGGGCCATCACGCGTGACCGCCTCGAGGCCGTCAGAGAGTCCGACGCCATCCTGCGCGAGGAATTTGCAAAGAACGGCCTGGCCGGAAAGGTCTGGCAGTACTTCACCATCGTGCCCGACTTTCGGACGACCGGCATCCGTGACGGACAGCGCAGCTATGACTGGCCTGTCGTGATCCGTGCGGTCAATACCCGCGATGCCATGTCGGCCACCGTCGAGGACGTGCCCTTTGCCCTCCTGCAGCACATCACCGACCGCATCACCCATGAGGTCGCGGGCGTGAACCGGGTCCTTTACGACCTGACCCCGAAGCCCACCGGTACCATCGAGTGGGAATAAGGGAAACGTTGACTTGAATTGCTTT
>Ga0310697_10005203_pt1 | contig 12634 bp, 8 predicted proteins | sample 172DNAGHGlowgp2_FD_203883 | JGI IMG/M metagenome (GOLD analysis project Ga0310697, IMG submission 203883) | Sheep rumen microbial communities from Palmerston North, Manawatu-Wanganui, New Zealand - 1728 DNA GHGlow gp2 (v2) (version 2) | ecosystem: Host-associated > Mammals > Digestive system >... | reverse complement strand
TTCTTCTGATGAAGAGTTTGAAGATTACAAATTGCTGGGAAAAGTTCTTGCAGATCTTGTCCCTCAAGATGCTCTTCTTATAGCTTCAATTGATTTATCTCATTATCAGATTCCTGCCTGGACAAATATTCACGATATTGTTACAGAAAATACAATCCAGAATATGGAAAGTCCAAGGCATCTTGAAATAGACAGCCCTGAAAGTATGACATGTTTATTTGAATATAATTTGAATCGTGGTTATACAAATCCTGTTTTGATCGATAAATCTTCTACCTATGATTATATTCCCCAGGAAAAGGTTGTATGTACCTCGCATCAATACTGGACTTTTTATAAGCCTGAAAATATTTCTCAAAAACAGATTGATGATTTTAAAAACAAGGCACTTGAAAATGGTCAGCGCGTAAATCAAAGTGATTATAAAAATACAGTGAATCAGACAATTCTATTACTTGGAAGCGGCGATATGAATGAAGGTATAAGAGATTTCTGGTATTGGGATAGATATAAAAAATCCGGTGACCCAACAGAAATTCTTCTTCATGACATGGCCGGTAGCGAAGCCCGTTTTCTTACTGGTTTTGATGCAATTGTTTTTGACCCGCCGGATGATTCTTTATATTCAAAAGAACTTCATGGAAGCAAGTTAAAAATTTATTCGACCGGCTATAAACTGCAAAACATTCCTTTGGACAAAAAACAAGCTTCACAAATATCTGGCCTTGTTGTAAATTTGCAAAGTGGAGACCAGGAGCCGGAAATTACAAAGATTGAAGATTTGCTGAAATATTATGATTTTATTTTATTGAGATCAAGAGATTCTTCAAAAGATGCATTAGCCTATGTTTGCAATTCAAGATCAAGCACAGAATATAGGTGTTTCAATTTAGGAATACTATATTCACCAGAAAAAAAGGCAATAAAAGGCGCTGTTCTTTCTCTTAGCTGGCAGAACGATATTTTATCCACCTGCCTTTTACCATACCAGGGCCCCGCCGGCATCCCCCCACAAATTGAACAATATTCTGGGGAACCATAAAATAGAAAAGGAGTTCGTTTACGAACTCCTTTTCTATTTTATGGAGGTGAGGAGAATTGAACTGGGTTCCGGTCGCAAACGTCCTGTTTGCTCCCTCCACCCAATCTTCGTTCGCTTCCGGCACCCTCCATGGCGCCTCTTCCTCCCTAACCTTCGCAGCATAGCTGCTCGGAGACTCGCTCAAAATGCTCCACCGGAGCATTTTGCCGGCTTTCAGCCGTCGCTCCCTAGGTCGGCGCTCACTACGCGGAGTTCAATTCTCCTCTTCTTATAGAACACGAGTTTTTCCGGTTTTTTGCGGAGCAAAAAACACGAGCTTCTTTGCGAGTGAGGAAAAATCTCGCAAAAATAAAAAAGGATTGCCATCGGCAATCCTTTTTTATTTTATGGAGGTGAGGAGAATTGAACTCCTGTCCGGGAAGGTAAACCAGGTACATCTACAGGTTTAGTTATGCGAGGTGATTGTCGGGAGCCGGTAGCAGCATAACAAGCGTCGCCTCCGTATTCTGTTAGAAAGTCCCCGTTACATTACAGAAACTGTAACAGGCAAGTCCCGATAGGTGAAGGAAGTTCTTAGAACGCGGAACAGAGCCCCAAGACTTCCTGCACTGCTATGCAGCGAGTGCTTCTGCAAAAGAAGCTTCTTCAGCTTCTTCTTCTTTTCTTGCGAAAATTGCAGTTATTTGTTTGTCAGTTTAAGGAACCTTCAGTCCTACTTGCAGTACAAGATTTCTCGATCCCGTCGAAACCGGGACACCCCCAAGTACATGTTAATATAGTGTAAAAGATTTTACTCGTCAAGGAAAATACTTATTTTTTCTTAAGAATCAAAAGTGTAATATCATCAGAAACTTTAGCCCTGTTTGCAAAGGTTTTAGCCTCATCCACAATATTTTGAATCTGTTCTTCTATTTTAAGTTCTACACCTTTGAGGAAGGTTCGTTTTAATCGTTCCAAACCAAACTCTTCGCGGTTACGGTTCATAGTTTCTGTAAGACCATCTGTGTACAAAAGAAGCATATCGTTCTTTTCAAGAGGAACAGTAACGCATTCAAAGTTTACCGGAAAACCGGATATACCAATAATACCAGATTCTTTTGATTCCCCTCGTTTAATTAATTCGAGTCTATGTTCTTTTGCTTTATAATGAATTACATTAGGATGTCCTGCATTTACAAATTCAACATTATTACCGGAAACACGGCCAAGAACACCTGTAAGATAGTTTTCAACGTTTCCTTTTTGATTGATGATGCGTTCATTTGTTATTGTCATAACTTTATCGAGAGGAAGCTTTTTACCCTTTTGGAATTCATCATTGATAATATTTTTAACAAGCATTGTAACAAGACCGGAAGAAATACCGTGTCCTGAAACATCGAACAAACCAAAACCTTCAAGCACATCCTTATTAAAATAAAAATCATATAAGTCGCCCGAAACTCCGGCCATAGGTTTATTATAATATGCAACCTGGTAATTCTTAAAATCGGGCAGCTTTATATTATAGAAGCTCTGCTGAACAAAGGAAGCAAGTTCAATTTCTTTATCTGCCCTTTCAATTTCATATTTAAGATGAGCATTAGTTTCTTCAAGTGCTGTGTTAGATCTGGTAAGCTCTTCGGTTCTGTTTTGTACAAGGCGCTCAAGATTTGCATTTAAGAATTCAACCCTGCTGCTCATTGTTGTAAAATTCACAATCAATATTGAAAGGAATGTAAAGATAACTATTTGCCAGCCAAATACAATTATGAGTGAATATGCTTTTCTGTTTAAGAGCATTAACAAAATTACTATGATGATAGAAATTAAAACAGGAGTAAATCCAAGTAAGAGTTCGACAACTTTCTTTTTCTTTGTTTTAAATGATGAAATTATAAAATGGACGGCATACAGCATCTGAATTGTTGTAGCAATATAAGTAATGCCCAGATACAAAAAGAAGTCATGCATATTTTGTGTAAAACCAAGAAAGAAGCATGGTCCGATTGTAAGGGCAGAACGATAAATTCTTCTTGCCAGTGGTTCATTAAAGCCAATGTAATCACGCATAAAAGAAACGGCAAAATAACTGGCAAGGGTTGCCGAAATTCCGCGTAATAGTTTTTGTATAAAAAGATATGACATATTTAAATCATAAAATAATGGACATTCACCTAATGCAAAATACAAAAGAAAAGCACTCGAAAATAAATTAAGAAGAGCAAAAGAAAAGTAATGTCTTTCCTGACGCCTTAAGAAAAATACTACAAAATATAAGAGGCTTATTAAAAACATAACACTGGCTATAACCAGATGCATTTTTGAATTTATAAAATTAAAATTTCTTTCGTACGCATCAACTCTTCTTTCTGTAGAAATGAAGGGAGTTTCGGACATGGTCCCTTCGCAATCTACCTGAATGTGAATTATAATTTCATTTTTTCTTTCTTCACTTATAAGAGAAGGGGGAAGGTTATAAGCAGTGGCCTTGCCTCCATTAGAAATAGGATTTTCGCCTAATGAACCAGTGTGTCCTATATAATTTCCGTTAAGAAAAAATTCATTTGCAATTTTAATGTTTCCAAGATAGATTTTTAGCTTCTGACCTTTAAGCTCTTTAGGAACCATAAAAGTTGTTTTTAAGTAAATATCACCTTTTCTGTTATTACAGATTTTTGCAAGCTTTGAAAATTCTGAATTATCAATTGGATTATAAATTTTGTTTAATCGGTCAACAGAATAGAACCATCGGTGTAATTTAATTTCAGGATCGTTACTATAACCACATGAAACGTTTAATAAGAGAATAAAAATTAATGTCGTAAAAAACAGAAACTTTTTCAAAGAAAATCCCAAGCTTGTAAATAAGAAGATACAAAAAAAAGCCCAAAAAGAATTTAATCTCTCATAAGATATAAAACTTTTTGAACTTTTATAATTTGAAAATTAAAAAAAGAAAACCAACTTGAAAGTTGATTTTCTTCTTCAAGAAACTATTCTCCGTCGTGATTAACGTTTCTGTATTTCTGCTGGTATTTCTTGAGCATTGCTACAGCATTTCGTTTTCCGTTGTAAACAAAACCACCGTTCCAATATTCAAGGGCTGCAAAAAGTGCGTTACCGCCATCCTGACTATCTGATTCCTTTGTGCGGAAAGAAACATAGTCAGCAAGTTGCAAGAAGTCATTGTTGTGAAGACATTCAAGACGCTTTTTGTTAAATTCATTCCATTTTTCCAGATCCTGGAAACCTTCGCCTTCATCCTGTACAATAATATGTGCATGTGTTGGACTGAATGAATACCATACTGTTACTTTTTTATTAATATCACAGTGATTTCCATGCTTTACGGCATTTTTAATAACTTCACTAATCTGCTGTTCAAGAAGGTTCAGTTCCTTGATTTCTGTTGGAGCTGACTGAACAATAAGTAATGTAAAATATCTGATCTGCCTGAAGTCTGAAGGGAATTCCTTCTTAAGCATATTTGTTTTGTCGAATAACGGATCGTTTTCGTCCGAGCGTAATTCTTTTAATTCCTGTGCCACGAGATTACTCCTTTAGAATTTTGTTTACTCTTTCACCATGAGAAGGCCTTCCTCTACGCTGTTTGCAATAGGGAAATAGCCCATAAGCTTTGTAAGCTCGATAACTTTCTTAACCGAACCATGGATGTTTGAAATGGCAAGTTTAAGATTCATCTTCTTGATTGTAGAGCAGATGTAAATTAATGCACCGATTCCAGAAGAGTCGATGTAATCTACCTGCTCAAGATTGATGACGAAATTCTTAACGTTCTTCTCAAGCATCTTCATTACAAGTTCCTTAAGCTTGTAAGAGTTGTAAAGATCCATTTCGCCGGTTACGTCGATAATATAGACATCACCATTCTTACGTATTTTAAGTTCCATAAAGAAGCTCCTTTCCTAGATTATTGGATTTTAATAACCAGAATACTCTGGTCGTCGTATTGCTGTGCAGAACCGCAGTATTTTTTCAAATCATCTTTAACACGACCTGAAATGTCTTTTGCATTTGCACCCTTATTCTTCAAAATAACTTTCTTTAAGTTTTCAGAAGAATATTGTACACCATTTTCATTAAGAGATTCAAGTAAACCATCAGTACATGTTACAAGAATATCTCCAGAAGCAAGTGAAATATCAATATCTGAATAAACCGAATTCTTTTCTACACCCATTGGTTCACTTGGGCTTGTAAGCTGTTTAAAGTTACCAGTAGAAGCAGAGAAGTGGAATACCGGATTATTACCGCAGGTAGAAATCTGAGCAGTATTTTTTGTACTGTCAAAGTTGATGAGAGCAACACTGGCAAAGTGGTCAATCTTAGAACTGTCGATACATATACCTCTGTTGGCCCATGAAAGAATTGTTGCTGCTGTCTGTTCTGTGTTTACAGTAAGACGAAGAATTGCACGAATCATAATCATTACAACAAGAGAGTTCATCCCTTTTCCGGCAACGTCTGTCATAATGAAAGAAATTCTATCTTTGCGTGAAGCTATTACATCATAGTAGTCGCCGCAGACACCTTCAACAGCATTTGAGAAACAGCCGATCGTAACATTTGGAATAACCGGAAGCTTTGCAGGAAGAAGGTCTTTCTGATATTTAGAAGCAATAGTACCGTCTTTGCTGAGTTCTGTGTGTTCTGCGTAAGCAAGGAAGCTGTAAAGTGGAGTAAGGGCTGTAGAAACAGCATCTGCAAGAATAACTGCTGAATCAAATTCATCTTTTGTGAACTTTTCATTTGCAGGAAGTCTGGCAAGACCAATGAGTCCCATAACTTTATCGTGCTGTTTAATAGGAACAAAGATGTAGCTTCCACATTTAAGGAAGTCTTCCGGTCCGTTCTGATAAACACGTGGATCTTTTACAGAGTCTGCAATAAGAGCTGCTTCGCCGCTTAAGAAAATTGCACCAAAAATGTTTGAATCGGCCAGAGGGAATGAAGCAAAACGAAGGTTTGTTTCTACACGAAGAGGCTTATGTGGTAAATCATCAGGAAGCTTGTATGGAGGAGGAAATGAACCCATAAGTGACTTAACGGCAATTGCGTTGTCATAATCATCACCCATAAGAATTACACATCCATCAGCGCTGATTTTTTCTGTAATCATTTTATTACAATAATCAAGGAAGTTTTCCATTGATTTATCGCGTGAAAAGAAAGTAGAAACCTGGGAAATAAGGGTTTTATTAACTTCAAGAAGTTTTTGATTTTTAGTTTCAAGTTCTTTGATAACGTTCTTTACAAAGTCAGAATTTTCAATTGCTGCATTTTGTTCTGCAAGCTTTTTCTCTGCCTTTTTCTTTTCTCGTTTTTCAGGATTATCAAAGGCCTTTATTACAAGGTAAGGAAGCGTAATGAATTCTGCAAGAATAACAGCAAATACATAGTAAATAAAATGCTGGTCAAAGAAAGAGAATACGGAACAAGCTGTTACAATGCCCGTAACTATAAAAAATGTAAAACTGATTTTTGCAGTATTTCTTAGCTTTGCCGTAAGAAGGAAAAGAAATACTAGTACACCAAGACCTGCTGCAACAAGCAGTGGTACTTTAATGTAAGTGTCTATTGAACCCATACTAACCTTACTCCTTAGGTATTATTTAATTTTAACATTGAAATTTTCAATCGTCAAGTTTTATATAATTATCGGCAGAATTTACAGAAATCGCTCGTCTTAATACGATTCTTGTGAAGAAATTTTTAATTCTTTTATATAAAGGCAGCTGGTAGTACTTTCCAAAGTCCTGAACTGCCTTGTCTATAGACACATTTTCGCCAAAACTCTGTTTAAGAGAGTCCCAGTAGCGCACAATCCATACATACATATCGCCAAGAGTTCGGTGCGGGAACTTGTGAAGAATATGACAATCTCGTACAGAAGTAACGATTGGAAGATAAACAGTGTTAAACCAGGAAAGAATTGCATCGGTCATGGAAACTTCTTCTTCTTTTCCCTGATTAAGGTAGTATTTATGGGTTAAAATATGGTTATAAATAACGTCGTAGCGGCCTGTTCTTGTAAAATCAAGACACCAGTAGTCTGTAATGTCTCCAAAATTTGTTTCACTGTAGAATACGCGTTTTTCGTAGTTAATAATCTGTTTAATAATATCCGGCATATTCTTAGGCTTATTAAGCTTGATTTCGCTTTGAAGAGAAACTACCTCTGCATCAATAAACTCTGTTCCGCGGGATTTTGCTACAGAAACACGGTGATTTCCATCCCTTACAAAGTAAAGTCCCGAAATTTCGTATACTTTTATAGGTGGAAGAATAATATCTTTAATGGCGGCTTCGTCTACATGCTGCCAGCGATTTCGTAAATGAGAGCTTTTTGGGAAAAAATGATTATCAAAGTCATTATATCTTCCTTCGCTGCCGACAATTTTGTCAATTGGAACAACCTTCATTCCAACATAAGTTTCGTTTGTAGGTCTTAAAAGCTGCTTTACATCATTAAGAGAGATGAGAGAGGCTTCTTCGGGTGAAAGGAAATGCTGTATTTCATTGAACAAGGCTTTATTTCTTGCTTTATTAAAGTCTTCTTCTGCTGTTTTATCTACTAAATTCATTAATTGTCTCCTGTGGCTGGAAATTCAATTATCCAATGTGCGTAGGCATTTACAACAGTTGTATTTTCGCTAACAGTAACTCTTTTTTCACGCATATCATAAAGATGAATGTGGCCATGAATAAGGTAGGCGGGCTTGAATTTTTTTATAAACCAGTTAAAGCATTCAAAACCCTTGTGACATGGATCTTCTTTATCGTGAATGTGACGTGGAGAGGCATGTGTTAAAAGAATATCAAGGTATCTGCCATATTTGATTTTATTTTTTATCAGGGAAGGTATCATATGAACAAGTTTTCGCTTCATCTGATACTCTGTATATTGATTTAATCCTTTATTATATTCCAGGGAACCGGAAACTCCTGCTATTAAAAGGGGAGTTTTTTTGCCGGTTACCGGGTCTGTATACTGCAGGCTGTTATCTGTTATTACCTTAAAGCCTGCATATATTCCGCCATGACCAAAATTTGCATGTTTATAATTTGATTGAAGTGCTTCGGGAGTGTTTCTTGCAGATTTATGATAAAAAGAAAAATCCTTAAGGTTATGATTTCCAAAAATAAAATAGGTTGGTTTGTTGAGCATGGTAACAACAAAATCAATGTAATCTAAGGGAAGGTCTCCTGCGCACAATACTAAATCAACATCGCCAAAAACTTCTCGAAGGTTCTGGTTATAGATGAGAGGATCTACATAATCGGAAAGACAGAGGATTTTCATTTACTGTGCAGAGCCGGCTTGTGATAGAATTGATTCAAGCTTAATTTTATCTATAAGCTCAACCGGGCGGCCTTCTGCAAAATGCTTTGCACTGTTAGAGTAGCCCGAAGAAGAGAAAAGGAAGCCTTTCTGGCAGTTAATCTTCTTCATTGTATCAAGAGTTTCACGGATAATATCATCTTCGACAGGATCAGGTTCACGGAAAAAGCGGAACAAGGTTGTCTGTTTACGCATATTTCTCCAGCCTTCTGTAGAAGAATCAACTCCTGAAATCTGGCATCCCCATTTTTTTGCTTCGCAGGAAACCGGCTGATGTTTAAGGGCTTTTTCAACAGTAGCTTTGCATATGCTAAGGAATTCTTCATTACTGCAGGTAAGATAATCCTTTAAGTAGTCATTTGCCTGCAGGTCTTTATATTCCGAAAGCTTTGCAGAAACATCGCGGAAGGTTTTGTTGCGTTTGTAAATCTGTTCCCACTGTTCAATTGCCTTATCAATTTTACGGTTTTTTTCATAGCAGGTAGCAAGAAAATAGCGGGCATAGAGTGTTTCGCCGTTAAGGTTTTCTTTATCAAGGTCAATTGCACGCTGAAAATCCATGGCGGCATTATCAAAACGGTTGGCAAGCATAAAGCAGGAACCATGTTCAATAATAGCTTTCTGCTTGATATCCGGGTCGCGCTGTGCTTTTTCAAAGGATTTTATGGCAGCGGCAAGATCTTTTGCATCCTTCTGGATTTTTCCAAGATAATAATATGAAGAATATGTTTCAGGACTGAGTTTGAGGGCAATATCAATTTCTTTTTTTGCTTCTCCAAAATTCTTTGTTCTGTAATGCATAAGACCAATTTCTGCATGTGCTTTTGCGTGACGTGAGTTGAGCATAACTGTTTTCTGCATAAAGCCCATGGCAAGGTCATAGCGGTTGCATTCTTCGTAAAGATGTCCAACATTATAAAAGTTTTCCGGATTATTAGGATCAAGCTTTGTAAGCAGAAGGTAATTCTTAAGAGCTTCCTGCTGCTGGTTATATTTCATTAAAAGCTGGGCATATTCCTGTCTGAAATCCAGTTCATTCAGCTGAGGTCCAAAAAGTGCGTTTTCATTTACAAGTTTATATTCGATTATTGCAAGTTCAGATTTGTTTTCTTTAAGATAGGCTTTTCCCAGGTAATAATGGGCTATGTAGTTTTTAGGATCTTTCGTAAGGATTTGTTTTGCCTGCTTTATTGCTACTGATGTTTTACCCTGCTTGATTAGTTTTGGAATTGAATCTACTTTTTTAGGTGCAAGAGTTCCCTTAATTATGAAAATAAGGAGACCTATAATAAAAATGCCAAGTACACAGACTGCTACTATTGCAACGGGACTCATGGCTTACCTCAATAAAAGAAATTTAGTAAAATCTAATAAATCCGATAATAAACTTACTATAAGAATAATTAATTTATTTTCTTATTTCAAGGGGTTTGATTATGAAGACTAGACATTCTGTAAATATGCTTGCAATTTTGATTTTTATTTTATCTTGTAATACATTTGCTTTTGCAGAATCAGAAGGTGAAAAGCTTTTTAAGAGTAATAAACCTGCAGAAGCAATCCTTTTTCTTGAGGATGAAATAAAAAACGGAACTGCTTCATCTGCCGCATATAATTATCTTGGACTAGCATACTATCAGCTTGCTGATTATCAAAATAGTGTAGATGCCTTTGCTAAGGGCTTAAAGGTGCCTGCTACAAACAAAAAAATCCTTTCGTTTAATCAGGGAAACTCATATTATGCAATGGGTGACTATGAAAATGCTGCAAAAAGCTTTACTCTGGCAATTTCGGCAGATCCGAAATTCTCAAGAGCGCTTCTTAACCGCGGAAATTCATATCTGATGTCTCAAAAGTATAGTGAAACTATTAAGGATTATGAGCGTTTTATAATTATGGAACCTGAGGACCTTCAGCGTCCAAAACTTGAAGAACTGATTGCCTTGTTAAAACAGGAAGTTCTTCGTCAGGAAGAAGAAGCCAGGGTTATGGCAGAAGAAGCAGCCCGTCTTGCAGAAGAAGAAAAACGCATGGCAGAAGAGCTTGCACGTCAAAAAGAGGAAGAAGAAAGACTAGAAGCAGAGCGTAAAGCCGAAGAAGAGCGTCTTGCCGAAGAAAAGCGTCAGGAAGAAGCAGAAAGAAGACGTAAACTGCTTGAAGATGTTGCAAATTCATTGCAGAATACAGATTCAACTAACATGACTAGTGGTACTGAAGATCTGATTGATTATGATTTTGAATCTGAATTGGATTAAGGTGTGGGAGGAATTAGTATGGCAGAAACAACAAAGAAGCCTGCAGGAGCGGGAACAAGTACTGGTAAAGCAAAAACTGGTACAACTGCAAGTGCAAAAAGGTCAGCAAGTACGAAAACAGCTGTAAGTACAAAAACTACTGCGACAAGAACCGCAGCAACTGGTGCAAAGCCGGCAGCAGCTAGTGTAAAGACAAGTGCAAGTGCAGCTAAAACAAGTACAGCCAGAAGTACGACAACAGCAGCAAGAACTGCTGCAGGTGCAGCAAAAACAACTGCTGCTGCGACTAGAACTACTGTTACAGCTGTAAAAACAACAGCAAGTGCTCCAAAATCAACAGCCACTGCAACTAAGCCTACCGCTACTGCAACAAGAACTACCACAACTGCTGCAAGACCCGCCGCAACTGCACCAAGACCAACAACAAGCGTCACAAAACCTGCTGCCACCGCTACAAGAGTAACTACAGCTACAACAAGGCCAACAACTACTGCAGCAACAACAAGACCTGCTGCAAGTACTCCAAGGTCTGTAGCAAGCACACCAAAGCCTGTGGTCACTGCACCAACAGCAATCCCAACACCAAAACCAGCTGCACCAAGCCCGGAATCTTCTGTAATTCCACCATTACCACCAAAAGCAGATGAAAAGGCTCAAAAAACTCCTGAAGAACTTGAAAAAGAGAAAAAACGAAAGCTTATAATTATCATTTCCTCAATTGTGGGGGTAATAATTCTTATTATTTTGCTTTGTGTAACTGGTTGTGTAAGTAAAAAGAATTCCGGGGCAAAAGCCAAAGCAAATGTCTGTAACCTTGCAAGAACCTACGCAGAACGCGGAGAATATGACCGGGCCCTTAATAAGCTTGATGATTATCTTGAAAAAAACGGAGATGATCAGGAAGTATGGGATTTGTGGAATTCGATTCTTGATATGAAAAAAGAGGCAGAAGCTAATGGTTCCGGGGCTTCTTTTGCCGGTGGTAATACCTATAATTACAATTCCGGGGATACAAATAATCAAAACGGCGGATATCCCGACAGCTTAAAGATAGATGTTGATACTTCCAGTATTTCAAGTGCAATGCAGGATTCCCTTTCTTCAATGAAAAGTGCCCTTGAAGAATCAAATAAGCAGGCAGAAGAGAACCGCCGCGCAATGGAAAATCTTTTAAAACAGCAGCAGGAAGCAGAAGAAAAACGTCTTGCAGATCAGCAGGCCGAAGCTGCACAGAAAAAGGCAGAGGAAGCCGCAGCAGCAGAACAGAAACGTAAGGCAGAAGAAAAGCGTAAAGCTGAAGAAGAAGCTCTTGCAAAGAAAAATGCAGAACTTAAAAAGAAAATAGATGATGTAAATAATGAACTTCAGCTTGGTCAGACTGCTCTTGCTATGGGAAATATCGAAGAAGCAATGAAGCACTTTAATATGGCAGACAGTTTGAGCCCTGGAGATGCCGGATCAAACTTTAAGGCTTCCAAAGAGTCAGAAATTGCCCAGTCCCTTTATGAAGCTGCAGAAAAGTCAGATAATCCAGATAAAAAGCAGCAGCTTATGAACAATGCTGTAGCAATGGCAAATAAAGCAGTTCAGACAAATCCTAAAGATGCGGGAGCCCATTATATTCTTGCCCAGGATGCCCTTAATAAAAAGGATTACAATACAGCCCTTAAAGAGATGAAAGCCGCTGTAGAATATGACCCTAATAATTACCTTTACTGGTATAACCTTGGAAAAATTCAGTATACGCTTAAAAAATACAGCGAGGCAGCTTCTTCCTTTACAAAGGCCTGCGAATTGAATACAAAATTCGCTCCAAGCCGATATAATCTTGGCCTTACCCAGAAAAAGCTCAAAAATGATACAGCGGCTCTTGCTGCCTTCCGTAAGACAATTGATATTGATAACCGTCATGAGAAGGCTTATCTGGAAGAAGCTCGTATTCTTGCAGATAGAAACGATTATTCCGGGGCAATAGATGCATATAAATCGGTA
>Ga0310697_10005202_pt1 | contig 12637 bp, 12 predicted proteins | sample 172DNAGHGlowgp2_FD_203883 | JGI IMG/M metagenome (GOLD analysis project Ga0310697, IMG submission 203883) | Sheep rumen microbial communities from Palmerston North, Manawatu-Wanganui, New Zealand - 1728 DNA GHGlow gp2 (v2) (version 2) | ecosystem: Host-associated > Mammals > Digestive system >... | reverse complement strand
TGATTCTGTTTGTGATACTGAAAATACAGCGGGTGTCGCTGCGGCTGACGGCACGGGAGTTCAAAATTCTGGCGTCGCTGGGGGTGATTTTCGCGGCTTCGGCGCTGACGCTCTATTCCTCGTTCCAACATATCGACTCGGGCATCGCCTCCACGATACTCTTTGCCTACCCGGTGATGGTGGCGGTGATAATGGCGGTGTTTTTCAAGGAACGCACCACTCTGACCACGGTGTTTTCGATACTTCTGAGTCTGGCGGGCATAGCCCTGCTGTACCAAGGCGACGGCAACGGGCATATCTCGCTGCTGGGAGTGGCGTTGGTGCTGGTGTCGGCACTCACTTACGCAGTATACATTGTTATCGTTAATCAGACCGAAATAAAGATGCCGCCGTTCAAAATGACGTTTTATATAATGCTTTTCGCCACCGTCACCACGGCGTTGTTCTCGCTGATGTCGCCCGAAAACCATCTGATGGCCGTCCCCACGTGGAGTGCCGCCGGATGGGTGCTGATGCTCGCCTTGGTGCCTACGATAGTGGCCATGACTTTCCTGAACATCGGCATTGCCAAGGCCGGTTCCACGCCCACGGCGATAATGGGAGCCCTCGAGCCCGCCACTGCCGTGCTGATAAGCATCGCGGTGTTCGGCAGCGTGTTCACCCTGCGGCTGGGGGTGGGTATTGCGCTGATCCTCGGCTCGGTGCTGATTCTGGTGCTGAGCAAGTCTAGAAAAATTGAAAATTGAAAGTTGAAAATTGAAAGTTGATTTTTATTCTCCGCTTCGCTATCGAAACATTCACAGAATGTTTCTTCACTTCGACAAGCTCAGCCACCGCTGGATTTACTATTACTACTTGTTTAGTTGAAAATTGAAAGTTGCGAAAGACATTGATGAATAAGGTTGGACGTTAGTTCTTGGCTTTCAGTAATTAATGGCTAATTATATGGCAATTCGTGTTAGTTTTAAAATAAAAAACATTTTTTTTCGTTTTTTCCGTGTCTTTTAGATGTGTATTTAACCGATGAAACGCGAAGAAGAGATTTACAAGGTTACTCTGGTTGGCAGTGCGGGGAATCTGGCACTGCTGGTTTTTAAGTTCGTGGCTGCCGTTGTGGGACACAGCGCCGCAATGATGGCCGACGCGGTACATTCGTTGTCGGATTTCGTCACGGACATCATCGTCATTGCCTTTGTGCGTGTCAGCGCCAAGCCGCAGGACGAGTCGCACGACTACGGCCACGGCAAGTACGAGACACTGGCCTCGCTGTTTGTGGGGCTGGCGTTGGTGGCGGCCGCCCTCGGCATTATCGTGACGGGTGCGGTGAAATTCGCCTCTTGGCTTGGTGGCGAGCAGCTACCCGCTCCGGGCAAACTGGCACTGTGGGCGGCACTTATCTCCATAGTGGTTAAGGAACTGCTATACTGGTACACCGTGCGTGCGGGCAAACGTCTGGATTCGCAGGCCGTTGTGGCCAACGCATGGCATCATCGCAGCGACGCACTTTCCTCCATTGCCGCATTCATAGGCATCGGCGGAGCCATACTCCTCGGCGACCGCTGGACGGTGCTCGACCCGCTGGCATCCATAGTGGTGGGGGCTATGCTTGTTAAAGTGGCTTTCGATATTATGCGCGGAAGCATGAACGAGCTGACGGAGTGCTCGTTGCCACCCGAGACGGAGAAAGAGATTGAAGACATTATCCACACCTGTCCCGACGTGTGCGAGCCCCACAACCTGCGCACCCGCCGTATCGGCAACCGCATTGCCATTGAGGCGCACATACGCATGGACGGCAACGTGTCGCTGCACGAAGCCCACGAATGTGCCTCGCTCATCGAAAGACGGCTGAAAGAACGTTTCGGACCGCAGACACACGTAACACTGCACATGGAACCGAAGAAAAGTTGAAAGTTGAAAATTGAAAGTTGAAATTATTGGATTATGTTATTAATTTGAAAATTGAGAGTTGAAATTTGCGGGGCTTCGACAAGCTCAGCCACCGCTGGATTACTTGGAGATTAGTTGAAAATTGAAAATAGAAAAGTTATGGTGGAGAAAGGAATTAAAAAGACCAATGCGGCACGGCTGCTGGACCAGCTGAAGATTGATTATCAGCTGATTTCCTACGAGGTTGACGAGAACGACCTCGGAGCCACTCACATAGCCCGGCAGCTGGGACAGCCCATAGAGAGACTTTTCAAGACACTGGTGTTGCGCGGCGACCGCACGGGGCTGTTTGTGTGCGTGATACCCGGCGCCGAGGAGGTGGACCTGAAGAAAGCCGCCAAGGTTACGGGCAACAAAAAAGCGGAGATGATACACGTGAAAGAGCTGCTTCCGCTTACGGGATACATTCGTGGCGGCTGTTCGCCCATAGGCATGAAAAAACCGTTGCCCACGTGGTTTCACCAGAGTGTGATGGATTACGGCACAGTGTATTGCAGTGCCGGACAGCGGGGACTGCAGTTCTGCATAGCACCCGCCGACCTTGTGAAAGCGGCTCGTGGCACAATTTGCGACCTTACGGTATGACGACGGAAGTGCTTGTATATTATCTTGTCGCCGTCAATGTCGTGACTTTCGTCGTTTACGGTCTCGACAAATGGAAAGCGCGTCGTGGGCGGTGGCGCATACCTGAGGCGGCACTGATGTGGCTTGCCGTGCTCGGGGGCAGTCCGGCGGCTTTGTTGGCGATGTGGCTGTTCCGACACAAGACAAAGCATAATAAGTTCCGCTACGGCGTTCCGATAATTTTGGTTGTGCAGGTGGCGGTGGTGATATTGCTGGTGGGGAAAGGTTGTATTTAGTGCGACTAAAAAATTATTTTTCCAAAACCTTTGGGAATGACAATTTTTTTATGTAAATTTGCAAGTTTAAAAACAATTACAACGAAGTAATAATACTTTAAAAAACAAATATTTAGTAATATGGCAGAAAGGTGCTAAATGGTTGTTTGGAGTATGATAAAAGCAGTAAATGAATAAGATACAAGAAATAAGTGTTAGAGATGCCATCATTCGCACAATGAAAGCTAATGGTGTAGACTATATCTGTATCACCGACATAGCTCGACAGAAAAACTCGCTAGAACCCAATGCAGTTGTAGGCAATTGGATGCGAAACAGGAACACTATCGAGTATCTTGGTATTTGGGAGTACTTGAACAATCCCAGTTTTAACCCCATCGAATTCGAGGGGTTTAAACAACAGGCTGGACTCAATGCTTTCACCCTTTCTCCTTCCCGCTGGATTGAGGCGACAAATGCCATTGGAATCATTGCCAAGAGTGGCCGCTATGGTGGCACCTATGCGCAGCGAGATATTGCCTTCAAGTTTGCCAGCTGGGTGTCGGTGGAATTTGAATTGTACCTTATCAAGGAATTCCAGCGTCTGAAGGAAGAGGAGCAGAAACAACTGGGTTGGTCGGCGAAGAGGGAGCTGTCGAAAATTAACTACCATATCCACACCGATGCTGTCCGCGCCAACCTTGTGCCCGACGAGGTGGATGCCTACCACAGCTCTCTTATCTATGCCGAGGAAGCGGACGTTTTGAATGTCGCTCTCTTCGGGATGACGGCAAAGGAGTGGCGCGAAGCCAATCCCGGCAAGAAAGGAAACATGCGCGACTATGCTACTATCAACCAACTTATCTGCCTCTCCAATATGGAGAATTTGAATGCGGTGTTTATCAACGAGGGCATCCCGCAACGCGACCGTCTGCATAAACTCAACAAGATAGCCATCCAGCAAATGACCGTCCTGGAAGAAGTGGGAAATAGGAAATTGTTGAAATAATAAACATATAAAAATCAATTAGGATTCAAACGATTGAGTACAAATGATAGGCAAAATGAATAACAGGATAGCATTTATTTGTGGCATTTTATTGGCCATAGGTTTAGGAGGTATCGCAATGACCTCTTGTGGGAATGGTACGATGGCAGATGTTTCGATAGATAAAGTTTCGCCTGAATTAAAGCGGGCTGTTCAAAAGTATGGCAGATTGTATTCCTTTCATGAAGGTTTGGCACGAGTTGAGAAAGACGGAAAATTTGGCTATATTGATAAGTTGGGGAAAGAGATAATACCATGCAAGTATGATGATGCTGAAGATTTCAATGATGGAATAGCTGTGGTAAAAATCAACGAAAAATGTGGTTGTATAAATTCTAAGGGTCGGATAAAGATACCTTTAAGGTATCAAGAAATATATTATTACAGTGATGGCTTATTCCCAGTAAAGGTGGACGATAAGTGGGGCTATATGAATCAGAAAGGAGAGATAGTTGTTCCTTGTGAATATGAGTGGGTTTATGATTTTTTTGAGGGAATGGCCGCAGTGGAATCGGAAGATGATAAAATCGGTTTTATTGATAGTATTGGCCAGTTGGTGATACCTTGCCAATATGATGAATTATTCGATGGAGCGGGGTTTTCTGAAGGACTTTGTGGAGTGAGAAAAGATGATACCTGGGGATATATTGATAAGAATGGGAAAGTAGAGATTCCTTTTAATGATGAGTTAGTGGGTGCACCATTTGAGTATGGATTGTCAATCGTACTTAGATGGGAAAAAGAATATGAAATAATAATGGGTGGGCTTCGTGTACAAAAGCCATTAACGAGTCAAATGGCCCACATGGCTTTTATTAACAAGGAGGGTGAAATAGTGAGTAATTGGATTAACGGTAGTATTAGACCCATTCGAGATGCATATTATACAATCCGCTATGATGGTGGTGTAGAAGGTTTGTATAGTATTCATGGAGATGTTGTTATTTCTCCAGATTATAATTTTAGCTTAATTGCACATGGGTTTAGTAATGACGGTTTGGTTTATGTGAGTCGTTACGGAGAAGGGGACGGTTTTTTCAATATCAAGAAAGGAGAGTTGGCAATCCCTTGTGAGTATGAAAGTTGTTCATATAGTTTTAAACTATGCGAAGGACTTGTACCCATGAAAAAACATGGCAAAGCAGGATTCCTTAATTCTGATAATGAAACAGTAATACCGTTCATTTATGATGATGCCCATGATTTTTCAGAAGGGTTTGCTGTAGTGGAACGATATGGGAAATATGGATATGTTGACAGATATGGAAATGATACATTTGGAGAATAGGCATATGAGTCAGCATTATTATAAATATCGAAGTTTGCAGAATCTTCGTTGGTTCCTAGACATAATAATGAATGAGCGGCTATATGCTTCAAGGTACACATGTCTAAACGATTCAATGGAAGGTGTGTATATTACTAATGAAAACTGTAGAGATATAATAAATTTACTCAAAACAAAGAAATATAAAACCCGAATATGTTCCTTGTCAAAAGAATACCGTGATACTCGTATGTGGGCATATTATGCCGATTCCCATAAAGGATGTTGTATTGAAGTTAGTGCTAAAGACATGCGGTGCAATCCTGTTGATATAAATTACTCTGAAAATTTGCCACGCGTTCTGAATGATACTGATGGAAGTAAACTGCTATCCCATAAATCCTCATTATGGGAATATGAACAAGAAGTGAGATTTTTTAGGAAGACAGCTTGGTTAAATGTCAATATTCATCGAATCATCTTTGGTATGAGAGTGTCAAAAAGTGATTATGATTTTTATAAACAACTTATTGGACGTATCAATCCAAGTATTGAAATTAAGCAAATACAAGAGAATGAAATAATAGATGGTTTCACGGCATGAGATAATTATGACAAATGACACGATGACATATAACCACAATCTCGGTGAACTGCAAAAAGAGGCAACCGTTGCAAAAAATGCAACAGTTCAATATTTTTACGAAATAAAGGTTTTAAAAGTTTAATAATAACACATCGGAAATACAATTCAACCTAATATAAATCTTTAAACATTTAGAAAATGGCAAAAATGAGTTTGGATTGTATGCGAAAAGTCCGTCACATGTTTAAAATGAGGTTTTGAATAGCACAAGAAGATTATTCATGGTCGGATAGATTCATAAAAATATTTGTGTAGTTTGTTTATTTTGTGTAATTTTGCGGTGTTGTTGTTCAATAATACGACTTGTTCATAAATATTGAACAACAACTGCACCAGAGTTTCGTGACAGCTTTACCAATGGAGCTTTTACTGTAGAGGTGGGCGACTACATTGTCCACTCGGCATTGACTATTGGTTTTACTGACATTCACATCGAAACATTGACGCGCATATTGGCAACACCCAGATTCTTCCAATCAGTTGGGTTATGTCTCACACGGGGGACATCTCAAAAACGGCTTTAGTGCAGGACGGTACATCGAAGTGTAATGTTCGTATTACCAGTTGGTTGTACTGATTCTAAGATTGGATTGAAAAATAAATTTCGTCACTCCATTTTATTTTTGTATTTTTATAAGTTCACACGTAGTGTAAATTGCAATTTAAAATATTAATCCTTAAACGTTTAAGCTTATGGCAAAAGAAAAAAATCATGACTTGTGACGGCAACTGCGCGGCGGCACATGTGGCCTACATGTTTAGCGAAGTGGCCGCCATATTTATACAAAACTGCGAGTATCAGAACAAAAATTGCTATGTTATTTCTGATATAGAGAGGAGAAATATGAAATATATATTGTAAAATTATATCTTTTCTAAAATGATAATACGATTACTTTTAAGATTATCGAAGCATATTCTGGCCAAAACAGTGTTGTTGTCTGTCGTTGCAATGCTGGGGTGTACCGAAAAGGAATGTACAGAACCTTCTCCAACAGAGCCTCGTGTATATGATGGCGTGTTGGAGATTGTTTCCGAGCCATGTGTGGAAGAACCTTGTATGCCAGGAATGGTTTTTGCTTTGGAAATAAGCGACGACTCGAACCTTGTAATTGTACGTGACGGTATTTTTGTCCGGTGGCATTCCAATAGCACCGCCATGGAAAAGTTTGGCGTTGAAATAGGAGATTCTCTATCGTTGAATGGTATTTGTGAAGGAAAAATGGATTTGAACAATAAGAAGTATTTGACTTTAACAGTCAAGTAAGTATGAAAAATCTACCAAGCATCAAAATAAAGGGGTCGAATTCGACCCTTTTTGGGGGATTCTGGCAGTAATTTGACTTTTTTTATTTTACTTTGCAAAGCAAAAAGAAAATAAAAGTGTTTTTATTTTACTTTCGTCGCTAAAAGTAAAATAACAGAAGGGCTTATTTTACTTTTGATTGATTTGAAAAAGAGTTATTATTCGCAAGCCCTTGATTGTTTTAATCTTGTGAAAGATATTAAATGGCTATTGTTGCCGATATCCTCTTTTCAAAAATTATTTTCCCTAAAAAGCTGGGAATACCGAAATTTTTATGTATATTTGCAAGTTTAAAACCAAACAATAAGAAGTAATAATACTTTAAAACACAAATATTTAGTAATATGGCAGAAAAAAAACAATTCATGACATGTGACGGTAACTGCGCTGCTGCGCACGTGGCCTACATGTTTAGCGAAGTGGCCGCCATCTATCCTATCACCCCGTCCTCGCCGATGGCCGAATACATCGACGAATGGAGTGCTGGTGGCAGAAAGAACATTTTCGGTGAGACCGTGAAAGTGGTCGAGATGCAATCCGAAGCCGGTGCTGCCGGTGCCGTACACGGCTCGCTGCAGGCTGGCGCCCTCACCACCACCTACACCGCATCGCAGGGACTCCTGCTGATGATACCCAATATGTACAAAATCGCAGGCGAGCTGTTGCCGGGCGTGTTCCACGTTAGTGCCCGTGCTCTGGCAGCCCAGGCTCTGTCCATCTTCGGCGACCACGCCGACGTGATGAGCGCCCGTCAGACCGGTTTCGCCATGCTGGCCACCGGCTCCGTGCAGGAGATTATGGACCTCGCTCCTGTGGCTCACCTTGCAGCTATCGAAGGCCGCGTGCCTTTCCTCCACTTCTTCGACGGTTTCCGCACATCGCACGAAATCCAGAAAGTGGAAGCCACCGACCAGGCTAAGGTAGAAAAACTCGTCAACTGGAAAGCTCTGAAGGAATACCGCGAACGCGCCCTGAATCCGGAACATCCCGTAACCCGCGGCACAGCCCAGAACCCCGACATCTATTTCCAGACACGCGAGCTGCAGAACAAATATTACGACGCTCTGCCCGACATCGTGGCCAAATATATGGCTAAGATGAGCAAAATCACCGGCCGCGAGTACGCTCCCTTCACCTACTACGGTGCCAAGGACGCTACCGACGTCATCGTTGCAATGGGCTCCATCACCGACGTTATCAAAACCGTTATCGACAAGGAAAACAAAGCCGGCAAGAAACTCGGTCTGGTGAGCGTTCACCTGTATCGTCCGTTCAGCGTGAAATACCTGATGGCCGTTATGCCCAAGAGCGTGAAGAGAATCTGCGTTCTCGACCGTACCAAAGAACCCGGTGCCAACGGCGATCCTCTGTATCTCGACGTTGTTGAGGCTTTCAAGGATGTGAAGAAACAACCGATGATTATCGGCGGCCGTTTCGGTCTCTCCTCGAAAGACACCACCCCCGCACAGGTTCTGGCTATCTACAAGAACCTTGCAGCCGAGAAACCCATGAACCAGTTCACCGTGGGTATCAAAGACGATGTAACCCACCGTTCTTTGAAGGTTGGCAAAGAAATTTCCATCCTGCCCAAGGGCACTTTCGAAGCCAAATTCTACGGCCTCGGTGCCGACGGTACTGTGGGTGCCAACAAAAACTCCATCAAGATTATCGGTGACAACACCAACAAATACAGCCAGGCTTATTTCGACTACGACTCGAAGAAATCGGGCGGCTACACCTGCTCGCACCTGCGTTTCGGCGACCAGCCCATTCTGGCTCCCTACCTCGTTGGTACTCCCGACTTTGTGGCCGTTCACGTTCCTTCGTACCTGAAGAAATACGACTGCCTGCGCGGTCTGAAAAAGAACGGTACCTTCCTCTACAACTCGCCGTGGAGCGTGGCCGACACCAAGAAACATCTTCCCGATTTCGTGAAGAAATATCTGGCCATGAACAACATCAACATGTACATCATCGACGCCACCAAGATTGCTGCCGAGATTGGTCTGGGCAACCGCACCAACACCATCCTGCAGAGCGCTTTCTTCAAAATCTCCGGCGTTATTCCTTACGACCTCGCTGTTGAACAGATGAAGAAATTCATCGTTAAGAGCTACGGCAAGAAAGGTGAGGACGTGGTGAACATGAACTACGCAGCCGTTGACCGCGGTGGCGAGATAACCAAAGTGGAAATCCCCGCCGAATGGGCTAAGCTGGACTGCAGTACCGATTTCGTGTTCGAACACAACGACAACGATCCCGAATTCATCAACAAAGTGATGCGCCCGATGGTGGCACAGTGCGGCAACGACCTGCCCGTGAGCGCTTTCAAGGAAATTGTTGACGGTACTTTCCCCGCCGGCACCACCGCTTACGAGAAACGTGGCGTGGCTACCGTGGTTCCCGAATGGAACTCCAAAAACTGTATCCAGTGCAACCAGTGCTCGCTGGTATGTCCTCACGCTGCCATCCGTCCCGTGGTTATGACCGACGCCGAGCTTAAGAAAGCTCCCAAAGGCATGGCTACAGTGGATATGAAAATGCCGAAGGAAATGGCCGGAATGCATTTCCGTATGCAGGTTTCCGTTATGGACTGCACAGGCTGCGGCAACTGCGCCGACGTATGTCCCGCCAAGGAGAAAGCTCTGGTGATGAAACCTTTCGAAAGCCAGCTCGACGAAGCCAAGAACTGGGAATACAGCCAGAAGAAAGTTACCTACAAGGACGAACTTATCGACAAATACGCCAACGTAAAGAACAGCCAGTTTGCACAGCCTCTGTTCGAGTTCAGCGGTGCCTGCGCAGGATGTGGTGAGACTCCTTATATCAAGACTATCACCCAGCTGTTTGGCGAACGCATGATTGTGGCCAACGCTACCGGATGCTCCTCCATCTACGGCGGTTCGGCTCCCGCAACTCCTTACTGCAAGAACTATCGCAGCGGCAAGGGCGTGGCTTGGGCCAACAGCTTGTTCGAGGACAACGCTGAGTTCGGTCTGGGTATGGCAACAGCCACCCGCCAGATGCGCGACCGCGTGGAACGTATCATGCGCGAGGCTATAGCCAACTGCCAGAAATGCGACAAGAAACTGAAAGACCTGTTCCAGGAATGGATCGACAACCGCGAAAACGGCGTTAAGACCGCCGAACTGGCCGACAAGATTGTGGCCGCTTGCACAAAATGCGGTTGCGACTACTGCAAACAGATCATCGACCTGAAAGACCACCTTGTGAAGAAATCGCAGTGGATCTTCGGCGGCGACGGCTGGGCATACGATATCGGATTCGGTGGTCTGGACCACGTGCTGGCCAGCGGCGAAGATGTGAACGTGCTCGTTCTCGACACCGAGGTGTACTCCAACACCGGCGGACAGAGCTCCAAAGCTACCCCGGCAGGTGCTGTGGCCAAATTTGCCGCTTCGGGTAAGAAAGTGCGCAAAAAAGACCTCGGCATGATTGCCAAGAGCTACGGCTATGTGTATGTGGCTCAGGTGGCCATGGGCGCAAGTCAGGCTCAATACTTCAAGGCTATCAAAGAGGCTGAAGCTTACCACGGACCTTCGCTGGTTATATGCTACGCTCCCTGTATCAACCACGGTATCAAGGTTGGCATGGGACGTTCGCAGCACGAAGAGGCCAAAGCTGTGGAATGCGGCTACTGGCACCTGTGGCGCTTCAACCCCGCCGAAGAAGAGGCCGGACAGAACGGCTTCCACCTCGACAGCAAGGAGCCCGACTGGAGCAAGTTCCAAGACTTTATCATGGGCGAGGTTCGCTACAACAGCTTGCTGAAGACCTTCCCCGCCGAGGCCAAGGAACTGTTCGCCAAGACCGAGCAGTTTGCTAAACTCCGCTACGAAGGCTACAAAAAACTGAGCGAAGGGAAATAAATCCCACCGATTATCATATTGAAAATGTGATAAATACCAAACTGGGTGGCTCGAGAGGGCTGCCCAGTTTTTAATAAAAGATAGAAAGTGAACTATTAATAATAAAATTACAATGAAGATGAAAAAGATATTAATCATCCCATTACTGGCAATCCTTTCATTAATTACCCATGCTCAAAACAAAGTTGATTTTCAAATCAATGACAATTCTGAATTTGTGATTCCTAATTCGGAAAAGGATTATTATGTCTTTCATTTTAAGGGCAAAAGTACAGCCCAACTTTATAATTCAGCATTAAAATCTGTAACAAAAAGATATGTTGATAGTGAAGACAAAATCAGTAAAGTTACGAACCAATTGATAACGATTAACTCATCCGTCATTTACACAAAAAAAGGATTGGATGGCTATAGTAAACGGCGTATATATTATGTCTATGATATAGAATTCAAAGCAGGAAAAATACGCATCAATTAGCCCCGTATTTTAAGAGTGTATTTTATTGATGACGAAGAGGAACATCCATTCAGCTATATTCAAGTGGGCAATCTCAGTTATATGAATAGTTGGTTTACTAAAATGAATGAAACCATCAATAAAGTTGTTGAGGACATCGAGGGGAAAAAGAATGATGATTGGTAAAAGACATACGTTAGGGCAGGCACTCTTTGTCATGAAATTTGGCAAAGAAAAATATATGCAACAACTTATCAATGAAGGGTTGGTTTATTTTAATTGCGTTGATCACTTCCGCAAATCACCAATTAATGAGTAGGGTGATTCTTTTGAGAGTGCTGGTATTGTTAAAAAAGAAAAAAGTATCATATCGGAGTATCACGCTTAACTAAAAATTGTTTTGACACTAATGAGAAAATTAACAGATAAAGAAAAGAGCCTTTGTGTGGCTCTCATTGAGAATGATGATAAAGAACGGCATCAAATTCGTATAGGGGATGTGTTATTAAAACTATATGATATTGAGTGTATTGAAAAAGAATCAATAGGAGAAAAATACCAAGAATATCCTTTCAAAATAAAAATTAGTTGTCTTAGCGAGAAAAGGGATGGAATTGTTAATGATTTAAACGAAGCTATATCTCTTTTGTTGATGCTTAAAGAAAAAGGGATGGTATCATTTATTGATTCAAAATCTGATAAATGTTTTGGAGATAATACCCCCAAAATGTATTTAAATGACCCCGAACATAGTGTAGCTCCTATGATTGACTGCTTTGATGTCAATACATGGCAATTGCTGAATAGTTATTACTATCTTTCTAACTCATTTAAAGATTATTGTCAAGACTTTAAGACCATTGAGCAACGTAGACATGAAAGAGAAATAAAAGGAATACAATGCACAAATATTATTGCATTTATAACGATGCTAATAGCGTTTGTAACACTTGTATTTACCGTGTGTTCATGCAGTCAATCGCATGAAAAGAAAACAACGGATATAAAGGACAACACAAACAAATCAACCTATAATAAATCGCCAAGAGAATTGATGGCCGACTCTATTGTAAGTCTTTCTTTTCAAGGTTTTACTTTAGGGGAGCCATTAATAGGTTCTCTAAAAAAAGCACAAGCACAAAATCAAGTTTGGAATATTAGGAGAAGTGGTGATGTAGTTAAAGGAAGGACAAAGGTAATGCTGTTATCACCGAATAAATCGTTGTTAGTTGAT
>Ga0310697_10005201_pt1 | contig 12639 bp, 14 predicted proteins | sample 172DNAGHGlowgp2_FD_203883 | JGI IMG/M metagenome (GOLD analysis project Ga0310697, IMG submission 203883) | Sheep rumen microbial communities from Palmerston North, Manawatu-Wanganui, New Zealand - 1728 DNA GHGlow gp2 (v2) (version 2) | ecosystem: Host-associated > Mammals > Digestive system >... | reverse complement strand
AAGTGTTGATGTATATTTAAATCATCCTATAATTACTCCATTTTTATGCACAGGCGTTCAAAAGATTGGTAACAGCACAGAAGCATTATCTTCAAATGGCGGTATCCATTCTGAAGGTTATATATCGAATAATTTAGCAGCCTCATGGGGCAGTGATTATCCAGAAATGGGGAAAAAGACTCAGTTCCCACCAGAGCCCATAGGCTTAGCAGTGTACGTATCAGAAGATTATCAAGCAGCCTCCAATATAGACGAGAACAATTATCTTTTTATAATTGGCAAACAAGGCCAGCAACATATTCGCTATTACATTAGTTTCTGTGCATCAAAAGAGCTCAATGGTTTTCATGACGCCTCCTCATGGTTTGCATACCTATCCACATGGCATCCTGAAGAATTGACATATGAATTAAATGAAATGTAATCCTATAGCAGCTAATAGTGATATCGATATTGCAACATAATACTGTTTCTTCCTATTTCTAAAGAAAAAATATACAAGTGCTCCAGTTATATAAATAAAAACTACCTGTAAAAAATTTGGTTTAAACTGTATTGTTGCAAAAGGAAAGTTAGCAATCAATTCAGATGTTTTGACCATAAATGATGCAAGTGTATCCAAAACCCATGTAAAAACCGAGTTTGCCCCACTCCACCAAACAAAGATCCACCACATAACAGCAGTCCACATAAACACTGTGGCAATCAAAGAAAGGATCAAATTACTGATGATGGAATATATAGGTATTTGCCCAAAATGATAAGCTACAAGTGGAAATGTAAATAATGTGCAAACCAATGAAATAGAAATGATATCAGTAATAAAAGCCCATTTTCCTACTTTCTGTCTAAACCATGAGCATAATGGCAATCCAACAGAAGCAATCCCACTAACCGACAAGAAAGAAAGTTGAAAGCCAACATCCATAATATGCAAAGGATTAAATAGAATCATAGCAAACAAAGCAATACCACAAGCATTATTTAGTTGCTGCATATTCCCTATTACCAATGCTAATTGAATGACAGAACACATAGCAGTAGCCCTCACAAGAGATGGTGGCATACCTGCAATAAAAGCAAAAGTCCAAATAACAGGTATAATCATTAGAGCCGTAATCTTTTTCCATCTTCTTTTAAAGAGACCTCTCATCAATAAGACATCAAAAAATGTAATAATTACAGTAAGGTGGAATCCTGAAAGAGCAAGCACATGACTAATACCAGCTTTTGAGAACTGGGTTTTAATTTCAGTAGGTATTTCTGACTTATTTCCAGTTGTCATTGCTTCTATAATAGCTTCAGAATTCCGTGAAAATCCTGCCATTTTATATTTATTTTTCATCTTAGAAGCAATATCATGATAAAATGGCATATTATTACGATGAACATTTATAGCATTTGAATCAGCATAATAGAACCCCCAAGCATATGGTGAAGAAAAAGCCACAGAAGAGACCCCCTGATAAAACAGATATCTCTTAAATCCCTCAAATTCCTTATCCAACAAATTAAATCCATGATTCTTTAAAGTATCAACAACACTGTTTTTGTCACCATGATGATTAATACTTATTTTACTATTATTATAAACCCTGTTTTTTGTTTTCTTTTTACTGATTTCTTTCTTTATATTTCTATCATCAATTAAACTTTGTTCAATTTTTCTTTGATAGAGTGAAGTGGGATAATTGAAATATGAAATAATATATATACTATCACCTATCTGAATATTATCAGGATGTTTTTCAGTATCTTTTGCTAAATATATCATATCAATACCTCCGTCCCTTTCCTTTAATTTAAATGTCCACCATTTTTCTTTTTCCAAAGGATTTGTAATCGCCGTACCTATTCTTATCTTTCTTCCAACATGTGCACACTCTTCAACCATCAGATAATTCCATTGCATGATCAACGCGCCAATAATAGAAAAAGCGCTTAATGCAACTACAGTAAACAGTTTAACATGTTTACCCGATGATTTATAAAGATAAATAGTCAGCAACAGTAATAATATCAGCATCAAGCACCCCCATGTGTATAATATACTGAAATGAAAATACTGTAAACAAAAATTCATCCCAACCATTCCAATAATTGTGGCAATGGCGGGACGAAATATAGGGCTATTATTCCACATAAAAAATTATTTACAACAACAGAAAATCACAATTGTTTAAGTTGCATAATTCTATCCTCAGGTTTTTCCGCCCCAAAAATAAAACTCCCAGCAACAAGAACATCTGTTCCTGCTTGTGCTAACCTAGTAGCAGTATCCAGATTAACCCCTCCGTCAACCTCAATAAGAGCAGTAGCACCAGTTCGCCTTATCATCTTTTTCAGTTCTTTCACCTTTTCTATGGAATGTTCTATAAATTTTTGCCCTCCAAATCCAGGATTAACAGTCATTAACAAAACCATATCTACATCTCTAATCACATTTTCCAATAGACAAACTGGCGTTGCCGGGTTGAGCGTAACACCGGCTTTCATTCCCGCCTCATGAATTTCATGGATGATTCTATTTAAATGTAGGCATGCTTCATAATGAACATTCATCATCATTGTTCCTAACTGTGCGACTTGTTTAATAAATTTTTCCGGTTTCTCAATCATCAGGTGCACATCCAGAGGTTTTTTACACAAGTTGGCTACAGCCTTCAATACAGGAAATCCAAAACTAATATTCGGCACAAAAACACCGTCCATAACATCAAGATGCAACCAATCAGCCTGACTTCTATTAATCATTTCAATATCTTTTTGAAGGTTACCAAAGTCGGCCGCCAATAATGATGGTGAAACTATCTGCATAATAAAAATAAATTAGATTTACAATTGCAAAATTACAAATTTCATCTATAAATCTAAAATATTTTTATTATAATTCGCACATCTTATAGATTAAAAAGCATTTTAATCTTCAATCTTCATAATAAAATCTTTTATTTTCTTATAATAGGCACATATTTTTCGATTAAAAGTCTTATATTTGCAATAAAAACGCAAATACAATTCATGTTAAGAAAGGTATTATCTCCCCAAGAAACGGCAAATCTCAAAAACATGTTTGCTAGTTGTAAGAATGTAGTAATCACATGCCATCCTGGTCCCGATGGAGACGCAATAGGGTCATGCTTAGCTCTTCACGAATACCTGACTAGGAAAGGCAAAAATGTAAAAATAATAGTTCCAAATTACTTTCCAGACTTTTTAAAATGGATGCATTCTTCAGACACAATACTGCTTTTTGACCGGCACAGAGCAATGAGTAAAACACATTTTCAGATAGCAGATTTAATCATTGCATTAGATTATAACGCCCTATCCCGGATTGATGACATGCGTATTCCGATTCAATACAGTCGAGCCAAACGAATTATGATAGACCATCATTCCGAACCCGAACATTTTTGTGACTTAACCATCTCACGCCCAGACTTAAGCAGTACATGTGAACTATTGTATCGTATCTTCGTAGAAATAGGAGAATCCAATAAAATAACAAGGTACATGGCAGAAGACCTTTATGCAGGAATGTGTACAGACACAGGTCGTTTCACCTATAACTCCAACGACCCTGAAATATTCGTTATAATTTCAGAATTAATGCGAAAAGGTATAGACAAAGACTTAATAATCCGCAATTTATATAATCAAAACACAGAAGGTCGTTATCGTTTAATGGGTCATATTCTTCTAAATAAGCTTGAATTATACCCGGATGTTCACGGTGCAATATTTTCTGTTACACGTGAAGAATTGACCCAATTCAAATATCTTAAAGGCGATGCAGAAGGATTGGTTAACATCCCTTTAGAAATAAAAGGCATCAAAGTATGTATATCGCTTCGTGAAGACACAGATAAAGACCAAATATTTGTATCAGTGCGCAGTGTTGACGATTTTTCCGCTCACAATATGTGTGTTCGCTTTTTTAATGGTGGCGGCCATTTCAATGCTTCAGGCGGCAGATTGTATTGTCCAATGCCAGAAGCGCTTGAAATAGCTCGTTCTGCATTAGAATATTATCGTTCAGAACTAAGCATGAACTGACCAATGTGCGGATTATACATTCACATACCCTTTTGTATATCCCGTTGTATATACTGTGATTTTTACTCAACAACACGAACAGAAGAAATTTCACATTATATAGATTGTATATGCATGGAGCTTATAAAGCGTTCTGCAAATAAAATATCATCCCACACACCAATAGAAATTAGCTCTATTTATTTAGGTGGTGGTACACCTTCACAAATACCAGTTTCATTGCTGAATAAAGTATTTAGTCATATTTATAAATATTATTCTATAGACGATAATGCTGAAATAACCATAGAATGTAATCCTGAAGACATCAATTCGACATATTTACACGCCCTGTCATCCACCCCTATCAATCGTATAAGTTTTGGAATCCAGAGTTTTGATAATGACAGATTATCTTTTCTTCACCGTCGCCACAATTCAGAACAATCAGAACGTAGCATTAAACTAAGTCAAGACTATGGATACACTAATATAAGCATAGATCTTATGTATGGTTTTCCCAACGAATCACTAGAATCATGGGAAAAAGATGTAAAAAAAGCATTAGAATTAGATGTTCAGCACATATCTGCCTATTCATTAAGTTATGAAGAAGGAACAATATTGACAAAAATGCTCCAAAACGGACAAATCAAAGCATTATCAGACGAAATATGTTCTAAAATGTATTATCATTTAATAACCACTTTAGAATCTTTCGGTTTTGAGCAGTATGAAATATCCAACTTTGCAAAGCCAGGCTTCCATTCCAAACACAATAGTAACTATTGGAAAGGAATACCATATATAGGTATAGGCCCTGGTGCACATTCATACGATGGAAAATTCCGGAGCTGGAACATATCATGTCTTGATAAATACATGAAATCCATAGAAAACGGTAAAGAATCAATAGAAAAAGAAGAATTAAGCGAAACAGATAAATACAATGAATATATTATGACACGTTTACGCACAAAAAATGGAATTAATTTAGAAGAAATAAATACATTATTCAACAAATCATTCATTAAGTATTTAAATAAAACAATAAAAAAACACATAGCCTTATCCAATTTAAGTATAAACAACAATAATATTTTTATAAATAAAAACAGATTATTTATATCAGATAGTATAATTTCAGACATGTTTAAAGTGTAAAGAAAACAATTTTGTGTACGCACACATTTTTACATTATTTCTTATTTTGTGTACTTTATGTAATATGTTACACATTAAAAGTTAAAAAATAGTTAAAAACGAAAAAATAATTAGTGTAATAAGTACAACGTAAAGAAAAAGTCCGTAAATTTGCACTGTTTTTAAGTAACAATATTGTTTTACAAATTAAATTAAACAAAAAAATGAAAAAGGTATTATTGATGGTTGCTGCAGTTGCAGTTATGACATTTGTTTCTTGCAAGAACGAAGCCGCAAAAACTGAAAATGGTGAAAATGATACTACAGCAGTTGATACTACAGCAGTTGATACTACAGTTCAGGAAGTTGTAGAAGACACTACTAATGTAGAAACTCCTGCAGAACCAGCTGAATCAGAAGCAGCTCCAGCACCAGAAGCTAAGGAAGAAACTCCAGCAGAAGCAGCTAAGGAAGAAGCAGCTAAGGAAGAAACTCCAGCAGAAGCAGCTCCAGCAGAAACTCCTGCAGAACCAGCTAAGTAATTAAAGATTATTTTAGGAAAACAGTGGTAATCCACTGAGAGAATTGAAACCTGCAAGGTAAATCCTTACAGGTTTTAATTATATAAAAAAGATGGTGTGTCAAAATGAAGTGAACCCCAGAAGTTGGACAGAATACTTCTGGGGTTCATTATGTATAGACATCACAGTTTAGAAGAAAAGAAAGAAATCATCCGCTTGCATAATTCAGGGGCAAGCATTTGTGATTTGATGAAACGTTTTCATGTCCGTGACCATTTTCTTTATATTCTGTTTGGCAGATATGAGAAATATGGTATGGATGGTCTGGAAAAATTCAAGGAAAAATGCGTCACAAACACATTAAAGCAATCCGTAATAGAAGAATATGAAAAAGATTGCTTACCTTTGTGGCGGATTTGCGTAGAGTATGACGTTAGCTTTGCCAGTGTATGTCGTTGGGTTCGTCAGTACAAACACGGCGGTTATGAGGAATTGCTGCGTCACGGTCCTCGTGGACGACCAAGTAAAGATATGGGACGACCAAAGAAGAAAAAGCCAGAGACAGAATTAGAGAAGCTTCAGGCACGTGTACGCTGGCTTGAGGCAGAGAATGCCCTGCTAAAAAAAGCAAAGGCCTTAATGGAAGAAAAGGAGTCCAGTCAGCGAGGTTCTGGACACAGGCCATCCAGACATTAAGGCCGCAGTATGGTCTCAACTTGCTGTTGGAGATCAAGGGGATGGCTCGCTCTACATTCTATTACCATCTGAAAGCCCTTAAGAGGACAGACAGATATGAGGAGGAGAAGAAGCGTATATGTGAAATATTCCATGAGAGTAAAGGCCGCTACGGCTATCGCCGCATCACCATGCAGCTCCATAACGAAGGCATTGCCATCAATCACAAGACGGTGGAGAGGCTGATGAAGGAGCAAGGATTAAGATGCCTGATACGCAAGAAGCGATACCGCTCGTACAAAGGCACGATAGGCAAGATTGCCCCAAACATCCTGAACAGGGACTTCAAGGCGGATAGGCCTTACCAGAAACTTGTCACGGACGTATCGCAGATTGCCATAGGCGACGAGAAGACTTTCCTCTCGCCTGTACTGGATCTGTTCAACGGTGAGGTGTTGGGCTATGATATATCTGGCAGGGCAGACCTCTCACAGATAAGCAACATGCTGGAGGAGGTCTTTGCAATCACGGACAAACTTCCAGAGGACTGGGGCATAATACTTCACTCCGACCAGGGATGGCAGTATCAGCACAAAAGTTATCAGGATGCCTTGGTGAAGCATGGAATCAAGCAAAGCATGTCACGTAAAGGCAACTGTCTGGACAACTCCGTCATGGAGAACTTCTTCGGACTCATGAAGTCGGAACTGCTGTATGCAAAAGATTACAAGTCCATGGAGCAATTTAAAAAGGACTTGAAGGAATATATTGATTGGTATAACAATAAAAGAATAAAAATGAGGTTAAAAGGAATGAGCCCGGTACAATACCGAGCTCACTACTATAGAGAGTTGAATAATTAATGGTTAATTTAATGTCCAACTTCTGGGGTTCACTTCAAAACGTACACACCATCATTTTTTATTCATCAACAAAGATTGAGTATGTCAGCACAAATTCAGGGAAAATCTTAAAATGAATTTCATAGTGTTCTTGATCATCAGTCTTTAATTCTTGTAGAATAAAACTTCCCTCATCTTTTTCTTCAAAAGGATGAACTTTCAGATGTTTTATAAAGTCAACTTTTCTTCTATGCATCATTTTAAACGCAGTTTCTTTAGCAGACCAGTGCAAAAGAAGTTTGTTCAGAGACTCAGCATCTTCATCCTCTCTAACAAAACGTTCTATAACTTTTTCAACCCTATCATCCATTTTTTCAACATCGATACCGATTTCCCCTTTTTCAGCAAGTCCGACAGCCACATATCCCGTTGTATGAGAAATGCTGATATCCATTTTTTCATAGTCATGTAGATATGGTGCTCCGTCGTCATCATACAAAATATCAACCTGCCGGTCTAACATTTCATAAAGTAAAACTCTGACAGCTGTCCATTCAAGAATTCTACTTTCAGACTTAAATTTCTCTCGAGCTTCATTCTTCACGGACAAATCATCAGGCAACATGTCCAACAACTCATCTAGTTGTTCTGTAACATGCCAAACTGCAATTCTCCACCCTTGTTGTGATTGTTTATCGTAATATAGCACTATTAATACAAAAATTAAGTATAATCTTGTTTTAAGTCAAAAATTAAAAAGGATGTTTTTCTTCTTCGCTTTGGAAAGGATCATCATTCAAAAGCTCACCCCCTTCATTCTGTTGGTTTTGTTCGCTTCTACCCTCCTCTTTTCTTGAATCATTTTTTCTAACCAACACATCCATGTTATCAGCCATAATTTCAGTAATATGGTGTGATATGCCCTGCTGGTCGGTGTAGTTTCTGCTTTGGATTTTACCTTCTACACAAATCTTATCCCCTTTATGTACAATACTTTCAACAATTTCCGCTAATTTTCTCCAGAAAATAACATTATGCCATTCAGTTCTTTCCGGCACTTGCGTACCATTTTGCAACGTGTATCCTCTTTCAGTAGTAGCCATTCTGATTTGAGCCACACAAACACCTGAATCTAAATACCTAACATTAGGGTCAGTTCCAACGTTTCCAATTAAAATTACCTTGTTCATAAAATAAAATTAAAAAATTAGTAAATAGTTATTATAATCGATACATTCGATAATTATTGTAAACTTACAGTTTATAAGCATTATTCAACAACATATGGTCCAGTACAACCATAGCAGCCATTGCTTCAACAATAGGCACCGCTCTAGGCAACACACAAGGGTCGTGTCTCCCATTAATATTCAGCACTTTTGTCACCCCATTCTTATCTATAGTAGATTGAGGCTTCAAAATAGTGGCCACAGGTTTGAAAGCAACTCTAAAAAAAACATCCTGTCCATTTGTAATCCCCCCTTGAACACCTCCACTAAAATTAGTGTTGGTAGATATATTCCCATTATTATTAATAAATAAATCGTTCATTTGAGACCCCCTATTTTCAACTCCATTAAAACCCATACCATATTCAAACCCTTTAGCAGCATTAATACCGAGCATTGCTCCCCCCAAATCCGCATGAAATTTCGAGAATTGAGGTTCACCCAATCCAACAGGACAATTACTTATGACACAAGAAATTATTCCCCCAATAGTATCTCCTTCATTTTTCACCTGCTGAATTAAATTAATCATTTTTTCAGCAACATTTAAATCCGGACACCTAACAGGGTTAGTGTCAATAAGATTAAAATCGATTTTTGAATAATGGTCTTTAAACTCCACATTGCCGACTTTAGAAGTAAATGCTTTAACCGTAATCCTCAATTTATTTAGCACTAACTTAGCTAAGGCACCTCCAACAACTCTAGCAACCGATTCTCTTGCAGAAGCTCTTCCACCTCCTCTATAATCTCTTATTCCATATTTTTTAAAATAAGTAAAATCAGCATGTGAAGGGCGGAAAACATCTTTTAAATTATCATAGTCATTGGATCTTTGGTCACTATTCCAAACAATAAAGGCAATTGGAGTACCGGTTGTTTTTCCATTAAAAATACCTGAAAGGAACTCCACTTTATCAGCTTCCTTTCTTTGTGTGGTTATATCACTTTGACCAGGTTTTCTTCTATCGAGTTCGTTTTGAATAAAGCCAAAATCAACATCAATCATAGGAGGCATTCCGTCAACAATTCCCCCCACAGCTCTTCCATGGCTTTCTCCAAACGTAGTAAGAGTGAAAATATGTCCAAAAGAGTTTCTCATAATAATACTCACATCCTCAACAACATCCTAGCTATTATAATCACCCACATCCATGACATCCATCTTTACAGTTTCCATGACATCCTCCACATCCTCCACAATGTCTTGAAACCTCTAATGCATCTTGAATTTCCTGTTGCGAAGCATTCCTGCGTTCAAGTATTTTTCCTACGAAGTGCATTGTTACTCCAGCTTTTGGATGATTAAGGTCAACAGTTATAACATTCTCCTTAATATTTATAATTCTAGCATTAAAAACATGTCCTTCCTTATCAGTTAATCCAATTGTGTTTCCAACAAAATACATCTCAGGATTTAAAAATCCGTTATCATCCATAAATTTATCAATAGGCAAATCAAAAATCAAATCCTCTTGATATTCCCCAAATGCTTCATTTGGTAAAATATAAAAATCCATCTTATCCCCTTTATTCATATTAGCAACTACATTCTCAAAAGGAGGCAAGACAGCATTTAGATTAGTAATAAAAACAAACGGTTGTTCTTCCGTCCTTTGCTCTATCAACGTTTCATCTTCATCATCTTTGCTCTTTATGAAAAGATTATACTCAACCGCTATAAAATCGTTCATATCATAATAATATTAAACCAAAACTTTGCGAAGATACATAAAATTTTATTATTAATAAAATAATACGATAAAAATTATTAATTTTGCACATAAAGAAAGAGGAAAAAGTCTGTCGTCCCCTCAAAACATTATAAAAATCCCCTTTACTTCTACAAATTATTATTTATTTAATCAAAGCCACAATAAACCACAAAATGAAAAAAACATTCACACTACTATTCTGTATTTCCATAATACTAATCAGCTGCACTAAAACCAAGAAAACCAGTAATCCCACTCCAAGACCTCACATGGACAATAAAACAATAAAACAGAACATAGCAATAACAGACAGTTTTTATCAGATAACGAACATCAGTAGCGCCATGATTGATTTTAATATTGGTCCTTTATGTGTAATCGCCGAGGGAGACTCTTCCACCCTTTCTCATTTGTCCTATGAATTTGATGGTGGCATTCTAACCATTTCCACCCCCATAGACAGAAATAATGACTATAAGACCTATCCTATCCTCTCCGACGCAGTTGTTCATGTAAGTTGTCCTAACTTAAAGGCTGTAGCTATATGTTCTGGCGGCGGTTTCCGAAGTAAAGGCTTGCTTAAAACCGAATCCATACAATTTGGGGGTCTTGTAGGAGGAAGTATAGATGTAGACAGTATAGAATGTGATATGTTCCGCTATGACGGCAGCGGATCCACAACTAGCAATTTCAAATATGTAAAATGTAATGATTGCACAGTATGTTCAACTGGCAGTTCTTCTATATCCTTGTGTGTCAATTCTAAAAACGCCTCATATTTTGACATTTCCGGAAGCACTACTATAAAGTCCACAATATCAAGCCCTATAATAAAAAGTATAATAGAAACCCAAGGATCGGTGTCCTATGACATTGAAACAGAGACACTCTCTTTACGCGCTTTAAAAGGAACAATCAATTTATGTGGTCATGCCACAACACCTCAAATAAATGTTTCTCCAAATGTTATTTTAAGTAACAATCTAGAATAACTCCATATCATTAACATAAATATCTTTATACAGTCATTTCACCCACTAATGATTGCGACATTAGATTTCTGATTTGTCGAGGTACGAGATTTCGAGAAAGCAAAAACATCAATTTTGTTACAGCACATTCAACAGTCATGTCCCTGCCATTTACCACTCCGGCTTGATAAAGCTGATATCCAGTTTGATATCGTCCCATTTCCACAGCCCCCTTCTGGCATTGTGTTATATTGACTATTACTTTACCATTTTCATTAGCTTTTTTAATAGCGTCGATAAGCCATTGTTGTTTCGGTGCATTCCCCGACCCAAAAGTTCGTAACACAATTCCATTAATATCATCATCTTCAAGAACATGTTGTACTACTTTCGGATTAATTCCCGGGAATAAAGTAATGGCTATTACATGTGAATTCATTTCATGATGAGGAATGAATTTACTACCGTCATCAGTTCTATAAAGGTTCTTATAGTCATACTGAATATCTACCCCAGCTACAGCTAAAGGATTTTCATTATATGAAGTAAAAGCATTAAAATTATCGACATTACATTTAGTTACTCTGTTACCTCTATATAAATATTGTCCAAAACACACTGCCACTTCTCTTACAATAGGTAATCCGTTCTCATCAGCAGCCGCAGCAAATTCAACAGCATTGATAATATTCTCCTTTCCGTCAGTTCTAAGAATTCCGATAGGCAACTGGCTTCCGGTAAGAATAACCGGTTTATTAATATTCTGCAACATAAAACTAAGAGCAGAAGCAGTATATGCCATAGTATCCGTTCCGTGTAAAATAACAAATCCATCAAAAGAATCATAATAATTAGTAATGATATCAACAATCATGCTCCAATGCGATGGTTGAATATCAGATGAGTCAATCGGATTATCAAATTGACAAGAGCTAATTACGTATTCAAATTCGGACAACTCAGGCACATGCTTAACCAAATGTTCCAGGTTAAAAGTGTCCAAAGTACCATTAATGGGATTTTTTATCATCCCTATGGTGCCTCCAGTATAAATAATTAAAACTTTTCTATTGCGCATTTTTATTGCATAACAAACTTTAAGAATATACTAATTATTGCAAATATAAACAAAAAACATTAAATTTGCAATATCAGAATAATCTATGTCAGTAATCAAGCAATGGAAGAACAAAAACAGCGAAACATCAGAGTAAAAATAAAGGAAAAGTCAAAATTCCCATCTTTATATAATGTAATATTCCATAACGACAACGTTACGACTATGGAATTTGTCATAGACGTTCTCATGAAGATATTTAGAAAAGACAAATCAAATGCTACAAAAATAATGTATAAAGTTCATCTAGAAGGAAGGGGAATTGCCGGAAGATACACATACGACATTGCCAAGACAAAGGTTCAACAAGCAACTGAATTAGCTCGTTCAAACGGTTTTCCCCTTCTAATAACAATGGAACCAGATATATAGCCACCCCTATGATTCC
>Ga0310697_10005200_pt1 | contig 12640 bp, 7 predicted proteins | sample 172DNAGHGlowgp2_FD_203883 | JGI IMG/M metagenome (GOLD analysis project Ga0310697, IMG submission 203883) | Sheep rumen microbial communities from Palmerston North, Manawatu-Wanganui, New Zealand - 1728 DNA GHGlow gp2 (v2) (version 2) | ecosystem: Host-associated > Mammals > Digestive system >... | reverse complement strand
GAGTGCGGAGAAGGCTCCTGTCTCAAGGGAATTGCCTACATAGGCTTCGGCAGGTATTTCGTTGAGGATGATATAGTCACCATCAAAAGGAACGCTCATGCCAGCCAGAACAGGGAAGCGGCCGTCAGCCAGACTCCAGGCATCGCCGAAGCCGATGGCCTTGTAGGTGGCAGCCTTCTTCAGGTTGTCCACCGTTGTCTCCTCACCATTGTGGATGGGGTCAAGGTCGGCGTGCATAAGTTCTGTTCCATCGGTCTTGAAAATCTTGGTAGCTTCAGAAATAAGGTTATCTGCAGCGTCGAGAATAGAATTCTCATTCAGAGGACCACCGGCAATACCGTGGGTGTAGCGGTTGCCTCCTGTGACGGGCAGGTCACCATACTGACCAGTCAGACTGACAGCAGCGCAGACATTACCCAGTACAGAGGTCGTGCCATCCTCATAGAAACCGACGATACCGCCGCAACCACCCCACTGGCCTACACGAACCTGGCCAAGGAAGAGGTTGTTTTCCAGTGTGTTGATACCTTTCGACCAACCGGAGATACCGCCACCCTGATATTCACGTCCGTCGACATAGGCCGTAGACATACAGTTGGAAACGATACCCATTTCCTCAATGTGGCCAACGATGGCACCTTCGTGGTCGCGGCCACTGATGATACCAGAAGTGAACACACCGTCGATGACACCGCCGCCGAGCAGACGACCTGCCACGATACCGACATGTTCGTTACCACGGACATTGGCACCTACGATGCGGAGGTTCTTAACCTCACCGTTTACCTGTCCGAACAGACCTACACCGTTGTTGTCGCCAGTAATGGTCAGCCCCTTGATGCTGTGGCCTGCGCCATCGAAAGATCCTGTGAAAGGAGCACCGGAAGAACCGATAGGACTCCACTCACCACTCAGTGTAATGTCTGCAGCAAGAACATAGCTTCCTGCCAAATCATTAGAAACAGCAACCAAACCGGCCTCATCGGTAATCTGCGTCTGGGCAGATGCCGTGAATGAAGCGCACAGGGCGGCTACCAAAACCAATGACTTCTTAAGTAATGATTTACGCATAACTTTAATGATTTAATTGGTTATTAATAAAGTGAATTTAAAAGATTTTTTCTTGTTTCCGATTTCATGCTTTCTCCGTCGCGACGGGCCGTGAGGACAAAGAGACGCACGCCTTTTCCAGCCGATGCCGGCACGCTCAGAAGGTTTTCCTCGCCGCCATTGACGGGGTATGCCTTGCGAAGGAGCTGCCTGCCGTTGAGGTCGAGGACATGAAGCGTCAACTCACCGATGCCCTGCGGGACTCGGCAACGCAGCTGACCGTGGGCGTCAAGGCCAAGGATGGTCAGTTCGGCTGGCAGTCCTTCGATGGAAGCGACAGACGACTCGTCGCCCACCCTTCCATAGACGGCAAACTCATAGATACGAGTGGTAGAGCCTTCCTGCTCGCCTTGCAGGATTTGCAGCCGTACACGCTCGGTCATAAAGGGTTCCACACCGCGAAGGATTTTATTGTCGCTGTTGTCTTCTACAATGTCTACATCGACCCAAGTTCGGTTCTCATAACGTTGCAGCTTACACGACTTCGTGATATATCCCGATGCCTCCGACCCGGCGTTCAGCACCATCCACTGACACACCTCGACGGGTTTGTCGAAACGATATTCAAGGAAGGGAGTCTTGCTGGCTCCTCCGTCGACGCACCACTTGGTCAGCTCGTTCATGTCGGCAGCCATCGCAGGAGCCTCGTTGCTGTTGATATAGCTGCTGGCGGAGACGGTACGAGGTGCCAGATAACCTCCGCAACGGCTGTCGTCGTCGGCCGTCAGTTCGCGATAGTCTATATAGGTGTTAAGTTCCGAAAGCGGTTGCATGTCGTCAATGTCACTATGACCCGTAGAAGCAGCAAAGAGCAACAGGTTGTTGTCGCGCGGAAGAACCAACTTGGAGGCATTCTCACCGAGGGGTATCGCGTACATATATATATAAAGGAAACCGTATGCTTCGTTGGCATTTCTCGACACGACATGGCTGTGGGTCGTGGTGAGGGCCACGTCCTGCCGGCGGTATCGGGTGCCGGCATTGAAGGGTGAGCCCAACTGTCCGAGTGTTCCTGCGAAGTAGGGGACGTCGAGCAGATAGGTGTCGTCGCCAACGGTGACCTCGGCAGCAGTGCCATGCTTGTTGATGCTGGCCATGAGCAGATAGAGGGTCTTCTGTCCGCTTTCTGGTGAGAGCTCGATGGTCTGCGCCTGAGCCCTGACGGCATTGCGCTCGCCGTCAGCTTTCGGCCCCATGAGGAAGGCGATGTCATGGCATCTCACCTCGTCGGGCACCTGTTCGGCCGGATAGGCATAGAGACCCGTCGAAGACGCATCGTTCTTCTTCGAGTCGAAGCTCATCATGTCGATATTATAGAAAGCCGTCAGGTCGACGGGCTGCTGTGTGGCGGATGATGGGGTTTGGTCGTGGGCAGGAGCTAACGTGACGGCGAAGGTCTTCGGCTGATATTTTCCGATGTTGAGCGACAGTGTATTGCCTTCGAAAGTATATTCCATCGTGGAAGCTTCCACGGGCTGTTCCAAACCATCAACCTCACGGATGCTGACGATGTCGGCGGGGAAGGTCAGCCGGACATCGTTCTGCGCTCTGCCTGACCACTCATAGAGTCTGACGATGAGTTCGTCGCTATATTCCGACTGCTTCACGGCCTTCAGCGACACCTTGTCACTATTGACGCTGATGAAAGGCACGCTGCGCCCCAGCGTTCCTTCGTGCTTGGCGGCAGTGAAGGCCACGAGGGGTTGGTTGAGTTGTGAGGCCTGCTGCTGTGTATCTTCCGACCAATTGCCCTGATGGGGCAGATAGGCATAGGTGAAGAGGTTTACACCGAGGTCCTGATAGCCCTGATGGGTATAGCTGTCACCTGTGGAAGGCGTATGGATGAGGGTCAGCCGGAGTGAGGTGTTGGTAGGTTTGTCCCAACCGTATTTACAGTCGTTGAGGATAGAGACACCCGAGGAACCGTTCGAGGCCGTCATGTCGGCCCACTGATGACCTTGCACTTCGTATTCGTCTCCAGTTCGGATGCCACGTTCGATAGTTCCTAACGACAGGTCGTAGGTATCGGTAGAATGGGTGAAGGCGGTTTGGAAATTGGCCTTGAGCATTCGGCCGCGCGACTGCCAGTCGACTTCACTGACGCAGTCGATACGGTTGTTGAGCGCATTCATGCGATAGTATTGAACGAAGGTTGAACCCTCCTGGCTGCGCTCCACACGGAAGCTCTTGCGTAAGGGTCCATCCTCAGCCAGCGTGATACTGACGTTACCGGTGACGGGTGTTGCCGTGCGCCGCACGTCGGTATAGGAGATTTCCCATGAGGGCCACGCATCTTCGTGGTCGTCGATGAGTTGCAGTTGCGAATTGTTCAACAGTGTGCGGCCCTGCTGAACGTCGACAAGGCGCTGCACGTCGCCGGTCTGACTGACGCTGAACCGATAGTTGCCGTTGGAAAGCGTGCGTGAAGTTTCGTCGACGGTGAGGGTGGAGGTGAGGTCTGACTGTTCGCCGAGTCGCACGTCATAGACGGCATAGCCCAATGAGGGCACGGTGGCAGCGAAAATGAAATGCAACTCACCCCTTGCAGCATCATAACGGTTGATTTGCGCAAGGACTTCCTTTCCCTCGGCATCGAGCACGCGCAGGCTTTCAGGATTGGCTGTCACGGGCAGGGTGGCTTCGACAATGTCGGTACGCTGCCACGACAAGGGATTGTAGACGATGACGGGCGTACCCTCTACCTGTGTGTCCATTTTTGCGATGACCGCTGCCGAAGCCTGTGCCAGTTGGGCTGCAAAGGACTTGTTGGCCGACACATAGTCATTCATCGAGAAATAATAGGCATTGGGAATGCTCGTTCCGGTGATGCCGTCGTGGTGGGCTTGCCAGAGGTTGCGCACCCACGCCTCAGCCAGTTCTTCACGAGGATAGCTGCGGAGGCCGAGCCAATGTGCCAGTGCTGATGCTTTCTCTGCGGCATCGGCAAGGAGTTCGTTGCGACGGTTCCAAAGTTTCAGCATCGTTCGCGACGTGTAAGCACCGACACCATGAGTACGCATGGGAAGCTCGCCGTTGTGGACTTCATACTTTGAGTTTCTGTATAGGTCGAGATAGTCGAAGACCTCATCGGGTGTGGCCATGACGACCTTTACAGGTCCTTGGCTTGTCACGCTGTAGTTGAGCCAGTAGGGAGTGTTCTCGCCGTCTTTGTCGGCACGATCCTGCAAACCACCGCCGTGGTCGCTGCGAGGACCGACATATCTGACTTCGGCTGCTACGCCTGTACGCTGGTAGTTATTACGAATGGTCGAGAGCATGTCGGCATCGTTGGCCATGTCCTTGTTGTATTCTTCATGGGAGTCGTAGGCATGGGGCTTGTAGATGGCATAGATCTGCGAACCGTCGACACCCTGCCAGATGCCATAGGGAGGCATCTCGTCGTAGCCCTTGGCACCCCAGCCAAGCTTGGCCGTATGGAAACCGCGGAAGCCGCAGTGGGCTGCCAGCGAGGGAAGGGCATAGGAAAAGCCGAAACAGTCGGGCAGCATGATGTCGCGGCCACCACGAACGCCAAACTCTTTTTGGTAGAATTTGTTGGCGTAGAGCCAGTTGCGCATAATGCTTTCGGCCGACGACACCATCACGTCACTGGCATCGACCGAACAGCCCGAAACGTTCCAGCGGCCGGAGGAGATATACTTCTTCAGACGCTCATAATCAGAAGGATAATACTCCTTCATCCACATATACTTGATGGCGGCTTCATAGTTGAAATTGAAGTGGGGATATTTGTCCAAGAGCGCAAAATTCTGAGTCATGGTGTTCTTGACATACTCGTTGATGGTCGTGCGCACATCCCAGTTCCATTGGGTGTCAAGATGGCTGTTGGATATAAAGAGAAGCGTAGGCTGATCAGCCTGTCCCGATACGCGCAGGAAAGACAAACAGGACAAGATTGTCAAAATAAGGTAGAGTCTAATGCTACTAAGTTTCATGTCTTCAGACAAAGAGGGTCTTTGTTATTGTTATCTGTGACCTTTGGTCAACTTCAGCCAAATCGTCGGCCAATCGTGAATGCAAAGATAGGGTATTTTTTCATAACAGCCAAATTTTTCAGGACCTTTTTTTACTTTAATAGTAAAAGTGGCATTTCCGACGCACTCTTCCGACTGACCGCTTAAATTGTGCGCATTATAGGTCGATTAGCTCCTTTTGTGGCCGTTCTTTAGTGATGAAACCAACGGGACAAACAAACGGAAAAACGGAGAAAAAGAATTCAGAGTTGTACTTCATACAGGTGTGGCGATTACCTGTATGAGGTAACAGCCATATTTATCAGAGGTACTAGTTTCATACGACAGCATTGGCTGTGACAATCCTTACGACCGACACAGCCGATAGCATCTTTCGCAAAAACTTAAAAGCCTTAGGGGGCGGAGTTGAAAAGAAGGGTGCCTTATTTCATGAGCACGACGTTCTTGTCTTCAACGTCGACCAGGCGGTTCTCACGGGCCTTGCCCAGCAGGAACATGGCTTCCTTCGATGAGCAGTGATAGTGCTCTTTCAAGGCGGCGAGGAAGTGTTTCTTCTCAACCGACGCGCTGTTGGCTTGCTCGAAGACCTTTTCGATGAAGTCCTTCAGTTCGGGCAACGTGAAATGTAAGTGCTTTTTGTGCAGGTAGTTGTAGATAACAAGCAGTGCGCACACAGCAATGATAATACCGAATACAAGTGTTCCGTTCATAATAGTTCTTTTTTTTATTTGGATTTTCTTTTTCCTATTAATAATATCTTGAGGACGTCTTAGAAGGCGTTTAAGGTTGCAAAACAGATTTTTCGCGACAAATTTACACATTTTTTCTTAATCTGTGCATGAATTGAAAAAAAAAATGCCTTTTTCGAACATTTTTTTTGTTTTTGAGGGTTGTCTTAGGTTTTTTCGCTATATTTGCAGGTTGAAAATACAATACAACGGCTATTACTTACAAACTATAAAAACATTGTTATGAACGATTTGAAGAACAAACCGACTCCCAAAGAGGAGAAGAGTGCGGTGACAGAGGCATCCTCCTTCGACCGCAAGCGACACATCGCCGGTGCCATTCTTGGCCCCTTGTGTGCTCTTCTGGTATGGCTCACACCCATTGCTGGCCTGACGACCGAAGTGGATGGAGTCATGGTTCACAACGTTGTGGCCCATAAGCTTCTGGCCATCATGACGCTCGTCGCCATCTGGTGGATTACCGAGCCTGTCGCCATTCCCGTAACCTCTATCCTTGGCCCGACGCTCTGTGTAGTGTTCGGTGTTGTCAACATGAAGACAGCCTTTGCCGCTTTTGCCAACCCCATGATTTTCCTCTTCATGGGTGGCTTCATCATTGCGAAGGCGATGATGGTCAATGGACTTGACAAACGAATTGCTTATGGTATCATGTCAATGAAATGGGTGGGCGACTCACCCCGGCGCATCTTCCTCGCCATCGGACTGGCTTGTATGCTCTGCTCGGGATGGATCAGCAACACCGCCACGGCTGCCATGATGTTCCCCATTGCCCTCGGTCTGCTTGAGGCCATTCGAGAAATGATGGCAGCAAACGGTAAGTTCATCGACTTGCGTAACTATAAATATGCCACCGGTCTGATGCTCATGACGGCTTACGCATGTTCCATCGGTGGCGTGCTCACCCCCATCGGCACCCCGCCGAATATCATCATGCTCGGTTTCCTCAACGAACTGGCTCCCCAGGCACCCCATGTATCGTTCTTCGACTGGATGGTATGGGGCTTTGTCGCTATGGTGTGCTACTTCGTGATTGCCTACATCGTTTTGTGGAGGATGTTCCCCGCCGATGTCGACCATATCGACGGTGCACAGGACTTCATCCGCGACCACGTCAACCAACTCGGACGCTGGACACGCGCTCAGAAAAACACACTTATTGCCTTCATCGTGGCCGTTGCATTGTGGGTAGCCCCAGGCATCCTCAGCATTATCTATGGTTCCGACGGTGAAATCGTGAAGGAATACAACAAATATTTCCCCGAGGCCATCGCCGCCATGGTGGGTGCACTGTTGCTGTTCTTCCTGCCTGTCGACACGAAGAAGGGCGAAATGACGTTGAAATGGAAAGATGCCGTGGCCGGTGTCGAATGGGGCACACTGCTCCTCTTCGGCGGCGGACTAGCCATGGGTGGACTCATGTATACCACTGGCCTTTCCGAATGGATCGGCGATTCCATCAAGATCATGCTTGGAGGTGAACCCTCTGAAGTCCTCTTCGTCGCCATCTTCTGCGTGGCTGCACTGTTGCTATCCGAACTCACTTCACACACCGCAGCCACCAACCTCATCGGCCCCATTGCCATCGGCACGGCACTATCACTGGGATTCAGCCCCATTCCTGTCGCCGTCGGCATCGCCCTGTCGTCGTCACTCGGCTTCATGATGCCTGTTTCGACACCGCCTAATGCCATCGTCTATGCGTCGGGCTACATCCCCATCACAAAGATGATTAAATCGGGCGTTATCATCGATTTCATCGGTATCGCAGTGGTTACAATCCCGACAGTATTGCTTCTGGTGAAGCTCATCATGGGCGTATAGGCCGTAGAAACTGAAAAATGATTAAAAAGCCCGATTTCATCGGGAAACGACGATGAAAATCTTTCATCGGGAAAACCAAGTCTGGGGAATTTCCTTTGTCTGCTGCACGTCTTGCGGCCGGGGGAGTTCCCCAGATTGCTTTTTCTGCCCTCCATTTGTCTTTTTTTTAAGAAAAGAAGATTGAAATGTGTCGTATATCGAAAAAAATGTGTAGTTTTGTAAACCAAAAAAACAACTGTGCATCATGGAAGAACTGCTTCACTATGTATGGAAACACAAGCTGCTGCCCATCCATCCGCTGCGGACAACCGACGGAAGGGAGGTGGAAGTCATCGACACGGGGCTGCACAACCGCAATGCAGGACCTGACTTCTTCAATGCGAAAGTGAAAATCGACGGCACGCTTTGGGTGGGCAATGTGGAGATACACCAACGGTCGTCAGACTGGTATGTCCATCACCATGACCACGACGCCGCCTACAACAACGTCATCCTGCATGTTGTCAGCATTGCCAACATGGAGGTGACGACAGCCGACGGAAAGCATCTGCCGCAACTGCAAATAGACATTCCGGAAGAGGTGGCACGAAACTATGACGAACTGCGCATTGCCGACCACTATCCGCCCTGCTACCGTATCATTCCCGAAATGAGCCGCCTAACCATTCATGCCTGGATGAGTGCGCTGCAGACAGAACGCCTCGAACAGAAGACAAAGGCCATCGTAAAGCGAGTGGAGCAATGCGAAGGGTCATGGGAAGCAGCCTATTTCATGACGTTGGCCCGCAACTTCGGCTTCGGCATCAACGGCGACGCTTTCGAGACCTGGGCCCGACAGCTGCCCCTGCAGGCAGCGGGGCATCATCGCGATGACCTCTTTCAGGTTGAAGCCCTTTTCCTCGGACAGGCAGGATTGCTCAACGAAGATGCCATTCCCGAACGCTACCGCGATGCTGCCAAAGGGGAAGGCCACTTCGACAGACTTCGAAACGAATATAAATACTTGGCCCATAAATTCTCCCTCCAACCCATAGATGCCCGACAATGGAGGTTCCTTCGTCTCAGACCCCAAAACTTTCCGCATGTCAGACTCTCACAACTGGCAATGCTTTATTATAAACGTCGGTCAGGACTTTCACAACTGCTCGACTGCACAACCATTGACAAGGCCAAGGAACTATTGACCACTGAAGCCACAGAGTATTGGAAAAACCACTATTCGTTTGGCTCGGAAAGCCCTTTCAGCCAAAAGAAACTGTCGGCATCGTCGCAGTCGCTGCTCCTTATCAACACCGCCGTCCCCATGCTCTTCGCCTACGGGCGACACCACGGAAACGAAGCGCTCTGCGACCGCGCCTTCGACTTTCTCGAACAACTCAAACCCGAAAAAAATCATATCGTCTCCATGTGGCAGCAATGTGGACTCGACGTTGAGACGGCAGGCGACTCGCAGGCACTCATACAACTCAAAAAGGAATACTGCGACCGAAAGAAATGCCTGCAATGCCGAATAGGCTATGCCTTCCTGTCGGCTGAGGTAAAGCCAAAAGTTTCGCACCCCACCATATCACTCCTGTCAGAACCCTAAGTCATGGAATATCAATTCGAAACCATCCTGGATGTACGCGACTATGAATGCGACATCCAAGGCATTGTCAACAATGCCAACTACCTGCACTACACCGAGCACACACGACATCTCTTTCTGAAAGAATGCGGGCTGAGCTTCGCCGATATGCACAACAAGGGTGTCGACGCCGTCGTAGCCCGCATGAAGCTCAACTATAAAGTGCCCCTTCGTTGCGACGACCGCTTCCGGTCGTGCCTGAACGTCAGGAAGGAAGGGCTTAGATATGTCTTCACTCAAGACCTCTATCGACTGGACGACAACCGTCTGTCCTTCCGTGCCGAGGTGGAACTCGTCTGCCTTATCAACGGTCGTCTCGGCTCATCACCCGAATACGACGAAGCACTCTTGAAGAAAGAATAAAAATACTAATAAAGAAAGTAAGCATCATGTCCGAAGCACTCTATGCCATAGCCCTCAGCCGAATGCCATACATTTCGCAGGTAGCACTCGTCGAACTATACAGGAAGATGGGGTCGGCCACACACATTATGGAATACAGAAACGACATCCGGCAAATACTGCCAGAAGCCTCACAGCGACTCATAGAAATGCTGCAAAACATGGACGGGCTGCTCCGAAGGGCCGACGACGAACTGAAATACAACGCTGCCAACAACATCAGAACCCTCACTCTCAACGCTCCCGACTATCCGCAGCGACTGGCTGAATGCGACGATGCGCCGCTCGTACTTTTCTACAAAGGCAATGCCGACCTCAACCAGCAACACATCGTCAGCATCGTTGGCACACGGCACTGCACCAACTACGGCCACGACCTAATCCGACGCTTCATGGCTGACCTCCGGCAGCAATGTCCAAAGGTTCTCGTCGTCAGCGGACTGGCCTATGGCGTCGATATATGTGCCCATCGAAATGCCCTTGAACAAGGCTACGAAACCGTCGGTGTCTTGGCGCACGGACTCGATGACCTCTATCCACCTCTCCACCGGCCGACAGCCGAACAGATGACCCATCAGGGCGGACTGCTCTCGGAGTTCATGACCATGACAAATGCCGACAAGCGTAATTTTGTCAGACGAAACCGAATCGTGGCAGGAATGGCCGATGCCACTATCCTTGTAGAGAGTGCTGCCAAGGGAGGAGGACTCATCACCTGCAACATCGCACAAAGCTACAACCGCGATGTCTTCGCATTCCCGGGAGCCGTCGGAATGCCTTACAGTGAAGGATGCAACAACATCATCCGAAACAATACCGCTTCGCTCATCACATCGGCAGAAGACTTCATGATGGCGATGGGGTGGCAGACAGATGCCATCCTTCAGAAGGCCCAACAGCAAGGCATCGAACGCCAACTCTTTCCCGACCTGACTCCAGAAGAACAAACGGTCGTCAACACCCTCACACACCATAACGACCTGCAGGTCAACATGCTCTCTGCTCAGTGCAACATCCCGATCGGACAACTCACCGCCATCCTCTTCTCACTCGAGATGAAAGGCGTCATCAGACCCCAAGCCGGTGGTACCTACCACCTGCTGGCATAGATAAAAAATCGGTATTCTCCACTTTTTTGGCATCTTTTCCTAAAAATCCTTGCAAGTTTTCCAAAGGTGCTCCGTTATAAATATATAGAGGAACTCCTAAAAATACTGAGGATGAAGCAAATAAGATTACTATTATGGCTCTTTCTTTGCAGTTTTGGCAATGTCATACAGGCACAGACATCACGGTCGGACTACCGTCCGTTCGTGGAGGAAGGAAAAACATGGGAAACTCAGGTCGGCCTTATAGAAGAAAATCTCTTTACAAATCGCATAGAAGGCGACACCATCATCGCTGGGACGTCTTATAAGAAGGTTTATAATTCCATCTGGGGAAGAGGAATCAATAGCTATTCCCTGGCTTTGCGCGAAGAAGGTAGCAAAGTCTATGCTGTTGCAAAGGGCAGTACGAAGGCTCGTTTGCTGTATGATTTCGGACTGGAAGAAGGCAGTCTGGTCAGGTGTGGAGTGGAGTCAACAGCCTTTTGTTGCCTTCTGGAAGATGGAGAGAAGCCAGACACGCTACTGGGTTTTCCCTTCGTTTACTACCTTCGGGTGGAACGCACCGACATGGTAGAATCTAACGGACAGCAGTTCCGCCGTATTGTCCTGACGTTGCTTGATGCATTCAGAGAACCGATGAGATTGGGTGAGGAAGCCGCCGTCAGCAATGTCATTTGGGTCGAAGGCGTCGGTTCGGCATTAGGTCCGTTTACCCCTTGGATACCAACTTCTAAAAACAATATGATAGTCAGTGGTTGTAAGGATAAAAACAACAATTACATTTTTAGCCATAAGAGTTTTTTCGAAGCGGGTGATGCCATAGGAGTAAATGGAATCAGTTACAATCCAACCAACGTAGAGAATTCTTTCGACCTGCAGGGCCGTCGCCTGACGGAAGGCCCCGCAAAGGGCGTCTATATCCAGAATGGCAAGAAAGCCGTGATAAGGTAAAACGACGAATAATTTAAGGAGTCTGGGGGCCTCTTCTGGATTCCTTGATTATAATTGTCGACCATAAAAACAATTTATTTATACCCCCAAAATGATTATACTTATGATAAGAAAATTTTTACTTTTATTGTTTTTTGCAATGGGTTCAATGGCTGCATTTGCCCAGTGGGACTCTCAATGGCAATGGGATGGGAAAGGAGACATTACCCCTTTCATGGAATTGTGTTATGACTGGCGAGAATGGCCTGTACCAAATAGAATAAATGAATTCATAGTAGACTATATACTTTTAGACCAAAATCAAGAAAATGGACAGAATTATCCAGTCCTAGGCATTTATGACACACGGGGGGGAGGTTCTATCCCTGGAATGGCAGAAGGATATTATAAAGCTATCGACATCAGGATGGATGACGGGTGCATCTATGTCAAGCGCGACGAGTTCATAGCCATGATGGAAGACGACTCTCCGTGGCACGCCCTCGCCGACAAGAATAATATGCCCTATCGTCAGACTGCCGACGGAGAGTTAGTGCTTTATGATTTCAATATGCAGGTGGGCGACAAGTACCTTTCAGTGGAAGGCTATCCCGACATTTCCGTCACCGACGTCAGTACGCTATTGACACGCGACGGCGTTGAGCGTCGGCTGCTTACACTCAGCAACGGTTGTCAGCTGCTGGAAGGGTTCGGTTGCCTGAACTCCCCAGGATTGTTTTACTTCTATCTGAACCCGTCAGCCTATATGGATGAATACTGCAGGAATACAAAGCCATTACTTGAAACACGGAAGGGTGATGACATTGTTTTTACATATGACGACAACCTGGGGGTAGAGAGTCTCTGTTCGAAAACCTCAAACCTCAATACTCAAAC
>Ga0310697_10005199_pt1 | contig 12641 bp, 10 predicted proteins | sample 172DNAGHGlowgp2_FD_203883 | JGI IMG/M metagenome (GOLD analysis project Ga0310697, IMG submission 203883) | Sheep rumen microbial communities from Palmerston North, Manawatu-Wanganui, New Zealand - 1728 DNA GHGlow gp2 (v2) (version 2) | ecosystem: Host-associated > Mammals > Digestive system >... | reverse complement strand
CGTTCAATCAGAAGTTTTTCGAACAATTTCTACCGTATTTCCTGTTCGAAAAACTTGCTTCAGCGGGGCGACAAGACTTTGTCGACACGCTGAAGCCGTCTGCGGGTTGACCGCAGACGGCTTTGCTTCGGGCGAATATGCCCTGCCGGAGCATCGGAAAGGAGAGCTTATGGGAAGAGCCGTTGTCTTCCTGCGCTGGGATGCAAAGCGCTGCCGGCATTGCTTCGGCTGCATTGCCGCCTGTCCGCAGAATGCACTCGGGGTGGATGAGACGGGTAATCTGCAATATGAAATGCACCGCTGCATCCGCTGTTTCCGCTGCGCTTCCGGCTGCCTTTACGGGGCGCTGAGCGTTGTCCGGGAAGAAACCTGAAACCCGCCGCCATAGGGACCTCCGGGAAACCGGGGGTCCCTGAAGCTTTTCCGGCGGGGAAACCGTCCCGGGAGAGACCGGGTGAGCTTTCCGGGGCAGCCGAGGCGAAAAATGAGCTGTGAACACGCAAAAAGCTGAATATAATTGCGAATGGCTCTTGACACACCCATAAATAGTGAATATAATCTCAGAATAAGTGAAACAATATTCAATTCAGACAGGAATGGAGCCTGACGAGGATGAAAAGAGTGTTCATCGATGGCAGTGCCGGTACGACCGGTCTGCGGATACATGACCGATTGAGCGCCAGGGGCGACCTGGAGCTGCTGACTCTGCCGGAGGAGCTGCGCAAGGACCCCGGGGCCCGGTTGGAGGCCATGAAGCAGGCGGACGTGATTTTCCTTTGCCTGCCGGATGCCGCAGCCATCGAGGCGGAGGCGCTGATCGATCAGACGGAGGCGGTGGTGCTGGACACTTCAACAGCCCATCGGACTGCCGCAGGATGGACTTACGGTTTTCCGGAGCTGGGTGAAGCCCATAAGGCCGCCATCGCCGGATCCGGACGCATAGCGGTGCCAGGATGTCATGCCAGCGGCTTCATTGCGCTGGTCCAGCCTCTGACGGAAGCGGGGCTGTTGGGGCCCGATGCCCTTCTGACCTGCCATTCCCTCACGGGGTACAGCGGCGGCGGAAAGAGCATGATCGCGGACTATACCCGGGAGGGGAGAAGCGTTCTCCTGGATTCCCCCAGGCAGTACGCCCTGGGACAGCAGCATAAGCATCTGAAGGAGATGCGGCATATCACCGGCCTTGCGGAGTTTCCGATCTTCTGCCCCATCGTGGCGGATTTCTACAGCGGGATGGAGGTTACCGTGCCGCTTTTCCGCAGCCAGCTCAAAAACGGAGCAGGAGCGGAGGATATCCGGGCAGTCTATCAGAAGAAGTATACCGGCCCCGTCCTGACCTATCGGGAAACCCTGGAGGAGGGCGGATTCCTGGCTTCCGGCCTCCTTTCCGGAAAGGATTGCATGGCGGTCTCGGTCAGCGGGAACGAAGACCGGATCCTGCTTACGGCGGTATATGACAATCTGGGCAAAGGCGCATCCGGCGCGGCGATTCAGAATATGAACCTGGTTCTCGGGATCGACGAGACCTGTGGGCTGGTGATCTGAGGTCATGATGAGCGAAGTGCGGATGGAGCCGATGACCATCGAGGATTACGATGAGGTCCGGGCACTCTGGATGACGATCTCGGGTTTCGGGATCCGGACGCTGGATGACTCCCGGGAGGATATCCACCGGTTTATCCAGCGCAATCCCACCACCAGCGTGGTGGCCAAGGTGGACGGACGCATCGTGGGCTCCATCCTCTGCGGTTCCGATGGGCGGCAGGGCGCGCTGTATCACGTCTGCGTGGGTAAGCCCTGGCGGCGAAGGGGGATCGGCACCCTGATGGTCGCCTACTGCATGCGTGAGCTGAGCAGAATGGGGATCAACAAGGTTTCGCTGATCGCATTCCGCCGAAACGATATCGGCAATGCCTTCTGGAAAAACATCGGTTGGACACGGCCGGACGTGAATTATTATGAATTTATCCTGAATGAAAACAATATTACGCAGTTTATAGGTGATGAAAATGGAAATCCGTAAGATTCCCGGCGGCGTGACGGCCGCCATCGGCTTCTCCGCCGCGTCCTGCATGGCAGGGATCAAATATCAGGACCGCACCGATATGGCGATGATCTTCTCCGATGCGCCGTGTACCTCCGCGGGCACCTTCACCCGTAATGTGGTGAAGGCTGCGCCGGTGCTGTGGGACCGGGAGATCGTAAAGAGCGCCGGGCCCGTACGGGCGGTGGTGGTCAATTCCGGCATTGCCAACGCCGGAACCGGCGCCGAGGGCATGCACATCTGCGAAAAGACGGCTGAAGCCGTGCAGGCGCGGCTGGGTATCCCCACCCGTTCCGTCCTGTTGGGGTCCACCGGAGTCATCGGCATGCAGATCCCCCTGGATCGGATCGGGAAGGGCGTCGGTCTGCTGGCGGACGGCCTGGGGCACAGCCTGGAAAAGGGGACCGAAGCCAGCCGGGCGATCATGACCACCGACACGGTCAATAAGGAAACCGCCGTCCGGATCGAACTGCCAGCCGCGGAGGGAAGCGGCGTCGTCCCGGTGACGATCGGCGGGATGAGCAAGGGCTCCGGGATGATCCACCCCAATATGTGCACGATGCTGGCGTATATCACCACGGACTGCGCCATCGAAAAATCCCTGCTGCAGAAGCTGGTGAGCGGGATCGTCGCAGATACCTTCAACATGATCTCAGTGGATGGAGATACCTCCACCAATGACACCCTGCTGGTACTGGCCAACGGTATGGCCGGCAACGAGCCGATCCGGGAGGAGGACGAAAGCTGCCGTGCGTTTGCCGGAGCCCTGCTTGCAGTCTGCCGGGAGCTTGCCATGAAGATGGCCGCGGACGGAGAAGGCGCCACGACCCTGATCGAATCCACGGTAGTCCATATGGATACGAAGGAAAACGCCCGGATCCTGGCCCGTTCCGTCGTCTCTTCCAGCCTGGTCAAGGCTATGGTATTCGGCAAGGACGCGAACTGCGGGCGCATCCTGTGCGCCCTGGGCTATGCAGGGCCGTCCTTTGACCCGGAACTGACCGAAATCCGCATGAGTGGAGAAAACGGCGAGGTCATCTTCTGCAAAGACGGCGCGGTCCTTCCCTTTGACGAAGCGCTTGCCCTGCGCATCCTTTCCGAGGATAAGGTGCGCTTCCTTTCCGATATGCACATGGGGGAGGAGTCCGCCACTGCCTGGGGCTGCGACCTGACCTATGATTACGTGAAGATCAACGGCGATTATCGGACCTGAAAGGAGAGATCGAGATGGATGTTTCCAATGCGCAGCGGGCTTCTATCCTGGTGGAAGCCCTGCCCTATATCCAGGAGTATACCGGCAAGATCGCTGTGATCAAATACGGCGGGAATGCCATGATCGACGAGGAGAAGAAGGACTCCGTCATGCGGGATATCGTCCTGCTGAATCTCATCGGGGTGAAGGTGGTCCTTGTCCATGGCGGAGGCCCGGAGATCACGGAGATGCTCCGACGGGTGGGGAAGGAAAGCCGCTTCGTGAACGGCCTTCGGGTGACCGACCGGGAGACGGTGGATATCGTCCAGATGGTTCTGGCGGGGAAGGTCAACAAAAGCCTGGTGAATCTGATCCAGAACAAAGGGGGAAAGGCCATCGGTCTTTCCGGCATGGACGGTCACCTGATCGAGGCCACGATCCGGGATCCGGAGCTGGGATTTGTGGGGGAGATCACCAACGTGAACGTTCAGCCTCTTCTGGATATGCTGGACCGGGGGTACATTCCCGTGGTCTCCACGCTGGGCTGCGATAATGCGGGCAACGTTTACAACATCAACGCAGATACGGCAGCCGCGAAGATCGCGGGCGCCCTGCAGGCGGAATGTCTGATCTCCATGACGGATATCTGCGGCATCCTGCGGGACAAGGACGATCCCTCCACCCTGATCCCTGAAATCGGCGTGAGCGAAGCGCCTGCGCTGATCCGGGAGGGGATCATCAACGGGGGCATGATCCCCAAGGTGGAATGCTGCATCAACGCGATTCATTGGGGCGTGCAGAAGGTGTTTATCCTGGATGGACGCATTCCCCATGCAATTCTCATCGAAACGCTGACTGACGAAGGTCTTGGGACCATGTTCGTCAATCGTTAGGAGGTATACCATGGACTGGATGGAACTGGACAAAACCTATCTGGCCAATACCTATGCCCGTTTTCCCCTCACCCTGGTGCGGGGAGAGGGCTCCACGGTGTGGGATGATTCGGGAAAAGCCTATACCGACCTCTCCGGCGGAATCGCCGTGAACACCTTCGGCTTTTCCGATCCCGTTTGGGTCCAAGCGGTGACGGAGCAGCTGACCAGGGTGCAGCACACCTCGAATCTGTTCTATACCCAGCCGGACATCCTTCTGGCCAAGGAGCTCTGCGCAAGAACCGGCATGAAAAAGGTGTTCTTCTCCAATTCCGGAGCGGAGGCCAACGAATGCGCCATCAAGGTCGCCCGGAAATATGCACAGGATAAATACGGGAAAGAACGCTGCTTCATCGTGACTCTGGTGAACAGCTTTCACGGACGTACGCTGACCACCCTGGCTGCCACGGGGCAGGACGCCTTCCATCAGGATTTCACCCCGCTCACCGAGGGATTCATCCATGTGGAGGCCAATCAGATCTCCGCGCTGGAGGAGGCTGTCCGCACCCATCCCTGCGCCGGGATCCTTCTGGAAATGGTTCAGGGAGAGGGCGGCGTGATCCCTCTGGAGAAGGAATTCGTACAGGCGGCAGCCCGGCTGGCTGCGGAGAACGATATCCTGCTCATGGCGGATGAGGTGCAGATCGGCAACGGACGAAGCGGAAAGCTCTACGGCTATATGCACTATGGGATTCAGCCGGACGTGGTGAGCACCGCGAAGGGCCTGGGGGGCGGACTTCCCCTGGGGGCGACGCTCATCGGGGAAAAAGCAAAGGACGTGCTTACGCCCGGCAGCCACGGTTCCACTTTCGGCGGAAACCCGGTATGCTGCGCCGGCGCGCTGAGCATCCTGAACCGGCTGGACGAGGCAATGCTGGCCGGGGTGGAAACCCGGTCTCAGATCATCCGGAAGGGACTGGAAGGCGCCCCCGGAGTCAGGAGCGTCACCGGGCTCGGCCTGATGCTGGGAATAGAAACGGAAAAGCCCTGCGGAGACGTGATCGCCGCATGCCGGGAAAAGGGCGTGTTGGTGATCTCCGCCAAGACGAAGGTGCGGCTGCTGCCGGCACTGAATATCCCGGAGGAGCAGCTGACCGCTGCCGTTCAGGTGATTCGGGAAGCCTGCGGCGAATAAGGAGCGGAAGAAGATGAGCATGAAAGGAAAAGACTTTCTCAAGCTGCTGGATCTGTCTCCTGAGGAGATCGGGGGACTCATCGATCTGGCTGCCCGGCTGAAGAAGGAAAAGAAGGGCGGAATCCCCCATAAGCTCTGCGACGGCAAGCAGATCGCCCTGATCTTTGAAAAAACCAGTACCCGGACCCGGTGCAGCTTCGAAGTGGCGGCCAGGGATCTGGGCATGGGCGTCACCTATCTGGATCCCTCGGGATCCCAGATCGGCCGGAAAGAGAGCATCGCGGATACCGCCCGGGTGCTGTCCACCATGTTCGACGGCATCGAATACCGGGGATACGGGCAGAGCATCGTGGAGGAGCTGGCGGAATATGCCTCCGTTCCCGTATGGAACGGATTGACGGATGAATTCCACCCCACCCAGATCCTGGCGGACTTCCTCACGCTGCAGGAGCGGTTCGGCAGACTGAAGGGACTTCATTTCACCTATATGGGAGACGCCCGTTTCAACATGGGCAATTCCCTGATGGTGGGCTGCGCGAAAATGGGCTTGCACTTCACCGCCTGCGCACCGGAGGGGTTTTTCCCGGCGTCGGAGCTGCAGGAGCAATGCCGGAAGATCGCGGAAGAAACCGGAGCGACGCTTCGCTTCTGCACCGATCCTGCGGAAGCGGTGAAGGAAGCGGACGCCATCTATACGGATATCTGGGTCTCCATGGGAGAACCGACCGAGGTCTGGGAGGAACGGATCCGGGTCCTGGGTCCCTACCAGGTGAATCGGGAACTGATGGAAATGGCGCCGAAAACGGCGGTGTTCATGCATTGCCTGCCTTCCTATCACGATAAAAAGACCGCCATCGGCAGGGAGATGGGCGAACGGTTCGGCCGGGACAGCATGGAAGTGACCAATGAGGTGTTCGAAGGTCCCCGGTCCGTCGTGTTCCAGGAGGCGGAAAACCGGATGCATACCATCAAAGCGGTGATGGCCGCCACGCTGGCAGGAGTATGATCAGTATGAAAAAACGGTATCTTGTTCTGGAGGATGGACAGGTTTTCCAGGGGAATGCCTTCGGCGCGGACACAGAGCGGGTGGGGGAGCTGGTCTTTACCACCGGCATGTGCGGGTATATCGAGACGCTGACGGACCCCAGCTATTACGGGCAGATCGTGCTCCAGACCTTTCCCTCCATCGGCAACTATGGGATCATACCGGCGGATTTCGAGGGCAGCTGCCAGGTTCGGGGCTACGTCGTCCGGGAGCTGTGCAATGAGCCGTCCAACTTCCGATCCGAGGGAACGGTAGATGAATTCCTGAAGGAACGGGGGGTGCCCGGGATCTCCGGAGTGGATACCCGCGAACTGACCCGCATCATCCGGGAACACGGGGTGATGAACGCGATCCTCTGCGACAGCGTTCCGGAATCCCTGGATGCGGTGAAGGCCTTCCGGATCACAGACGCCGTAGCCCACGTCTCCGCGCCGGAGGAAGAGACCTATCCCGCCATAGGAGCAGAACGGTTCCGCGTCGCGCTGCTGGATTACGGGGAGAAGAGGAATATTCTCCGGGAGCTGTGCAGAAGAGGCTGTACCGTGGAACGCTATCCCCACGATACCCCTGCGGAAAAGATCCTTGCCGGCGGGTATGACGGCGTGATGCTGTCCAACGGACCGGGAGATCCTGCGGAGAATACCGGCCCCATCGGCGAGCTGCGGAAGCTCTTCGGGAAGCTTCCGATGTTCGGCATCTGCCTGGGCCATCAGCTCATGGCCTTATCCCAGGGGGGAGAAACGGTGAAGCTGAAGTACGGGCATCGGGGCACAAATCAGCCTGTTCGGGATGTGCAGGGCACAAGGACCTACATCACCAGCCAGAATCATGGCTATGCCGTTGTGTCCGAAAGCCTGAAGAACGGCGTCGTGCGCTACGTCCAGGCGAACGACAGGACCTGCGAGGGGATCGACTATCCGGAGTTCCGGGCGTTTTCCGTGCAATTCCATCCGGAAGCCTGCGCCGGACCGGCGGACACGTCTTTCCTGTTTGACCGGTTCTGCGATCTGATGGGAGGGGAGAAGCATGCCGAGGGATAAAAGCATCCGTAAGGTGCTGGTGATCGGATCCGGCCCGATCGTCATCGGGCAGGCGGCCGAATTTGACTATGCCGGCGCCCAGGCATGCCGGGTGCTGAAAAGCGAAGGCGTCAGCGTTGTACTGGTGAACTCCAACCCGGCCACCATTATGACGGATTCCGCCCTGGCGGACGAGATCTACCTGGAACCGCTGACCACAGCCTCCGTCAAGCGGATCATCGAGAAGGAAAAACCGGACAGCCTCCTGGCGGGATTGGGCGGACAGACCGGGCTTACCCTGGCTATGCAGCTGAATGCGGAGGGATTCCTGGAATCCCATGGCGTCCGCCTTATCGGCACCAACGCGGAAGCCATCGATAAGGCGGAGGACCGCAAGCTGTTCAAGGAGACAATGGAATCCATCGGAGAACCCGTTATCCCGTCGGATATTGCCAATGATCTGGATACGGCTCTGGATATCGCGGGAAGGATCGGATATCCGGTGATCGTGCGCCCGGCCTTCACCCTGGGGGGATCCGGCGGCGGTGTAGCCTACTCGGAGGAAGAACTCCGGACGGTGGCCAGGACCGGCCTGGACGCCTCTCCCATCACGCAGATCCTGGTGGAAAAGTATATTTACGGCTGGAAAGAGATCGAGTTTGAAACCATGCGGGACAGCGCAGGGAACGTCATCGCCGTCTGCAGCATGGAAAACGTGGACCCGGTGGGCGTGCATACCGGCGACAGCATCGTGGTGGCGCCGACCCTCACCCTGGCCAACAAGGAATTTCAGATGCTGCGCAGCGCTGCTCTGAATATCATCTCCGCCCTGGAGATCGTGGGGGGCTGCAACTGCCAGTTTGCCCTGGATCCCGAAAGCATGGAGTATGCCGTGATTGAGGTTAACCCCCGGGTGTCCCGGTCCTCTGCGCTGGCCTCCAAAGCAACGGGATATCCCATTGCCAAGATCACCACCAAGCTGGCCCTGGGGTATACCCTGGATGAGATCCCCAACGACATCACGGGAAAAACCTGCGCCTGCTTTGAGCCGACCATTGACTATGTGGTGGTGAAATTCCCCAAATGGCCGTTTGACAAATTCCCCGGCGCGTCCCATAAGCTGGGCACGCAGATGAAGGCAACGGGCGAAGTTATGGCTATCGGCAGCAGCTTCGAAATGGCACTGATGAAGGCGGTGCGCGGAGCGGAGATCCATCTGGATACGCTTCGGGCTGAACCGCTTACCGATGAACCGGTGGAGGAGCGGCTCCGGAAGTGCGACGATCGGCGGATTTTCACGGTGTTTGAAGCCATCCGGAAGGGCGTCAGCCTGGAGCGGATCCACGAGATCACCCGGATCGATCCGCTCTTCCTGCGCAGCATCCGGCGTCTGGCCGAGTATGAAAATACGCTGGAGCAGGGGCTGACGCCTGCACTTTACCGGGAAGGAAAGAAGCTGGGATATACGGATGCAGCCATCCGACGGATTTCCGGGGCGGAAAAACTGCCGGAGTTTCAAGCCGCGTACAAGATGGTGGATACTTGCGGCGCGGAGATGGACGCGGAGACGCCCTATTTCTACGCAACCGCGGACGAGGTCTGCGAGTCCCGGGGGTTCCGGCGTTCCGGAAAGCCGGTGGTGATGGTCCTGGGCTCCGGTCCCATCCGGATCGGGCAGGGCATTGAATTTGACTATTCCTCGGTCCACTGTGTCTGGACGCTGCAGAAAATGGGCTATGACGTGGTCATCGTGAACAACAACCCGGAAACGGTTTCCACGGACTACGATACCGCCGACCGGCTGTATTTCGAGCCGCTGACCCCTGAGGACGTGATGCAGATCATCCGGGTGGAGCAGCCGGTGGGTGTCGTGGTGGCCTTCGGCGGACAGACCGCCATCGCCCTGACGGGATTCCTGGATAAACAGGGAATCCCGATCCTGGGCACTTCCGCCGCGGGGATCGATCTGGCGGAGGACCGGGAACGGTTTGACCGTCTGTTGGAGGAGCTGGGTATTTCCCGGCCCAAGGGCAGGGGAGTCAATACCCTGGAGGAAGCGCTGGCGGCGGCAGAGGAGCTGGGTTACCCGGTGCTGCTGCGCCCCTCCTACGTGATCGGCGGCCAGAACATGCAGATCATCCATAACGCGGCGGATGCCCGCCGGTATATGGAGCGCATTCTGGCTCAGGGGATCGAGAATCCCGTGCTGGTGGACAAGTACATGGAGGGGACCGAGCTGGAGGTCGACGTGATCTCGGACGGCACCGATATCCTGATCCCCGGGATCATGGAGCATATCGAGCGGGCAGGCGTACACAGCGGAGACTCCATCGCCGTGTATCCGCCTTATAACCTGAACGATATGATGACGGAGGAGATCGTGGAATGCTCCCGGAAGCTGGCTTTGTCCCTGGGGACAAAGGGTCTGGTCAACATCCAGTATCTCATTTACCGGAATAAGCTTTATGTGATCGAGGTCAACCCCCGAGCTTCCCGCACGGTACCCTATATCAGCAAGGTCACGGGACTGCCCATGGTGGACGTGGCTTCCCGGGTCATGCTGGGGGCGAAGCTGCGGGATCTCGGATATGCACCCGGGCTGCTGACCCCGCCGCCCTATTGCGCCGTGAAGGTGCCGGTGTTCTCCTTTGAGAAGCTGACGGACGTGAACGCTTATCTCGGCCCGGAGATGAAATCCACCGGCGAAGTGCTGGGCATAGCCCGAACCCTGCCGGAAGCCCTGTTCAAAGGACTGACCTCAGCCGGCATGACCCTGCAGCCCGGAGCGGACCAGGAGCCGGGCGTACTGGTGAGTGTGGACAGTCATGACCTGCCGGAGATCGTTTCCCTGGCCAAAAAGCTGGACGATCTGCATTTCCGCATGTATGCCACGCCGGAGACCGCGGAAGAGATCGCAAAGCTGGGGATCGACGTGGAAACGGTGAAAGGCATCCGGGAAAGCGACCATGTCTTCGAGCTTCTGGACAGCGGGTGGATCAACTGCATCGTGTATACCGGCGCCCTGATGGACGATACAGTGGAGGATTATATCGCCCTGCATCGCAGAGCGCTGCTGCGCGCCATACCCTGCTTTACCTCCCTGGATACCGCCAACGCTCTGGCCGATATGATCGCCGGCAGGTTCAACCAGCAGAATACGGAGCTGGTGGATATCAGCCATATGCGTACGGAAAGGCAGAGCCTGGAGTTTACCAAAATGCAGGCTACCGGAGACGACTATATCTTTATCGAAGAACCGGAGGAGGGGATCTCCTGTCCGGAATCCCTGAGCGTGAGCCTGTGCGACCGGAACCGGGGGATCGGCGGCTACGGGATCGTGCTCATCGGTCCCAGCCGCACGGCGGACGCCCGGATGCGCATCTATAACCGGGACGGCACGGACGGCGGCATGGGCGGCAATGCCATCCGCTGCGTAGCCAAATATCTGTACGATACGGGGCGGGTCAGAAAACGGGAGATGCGGATCGAGACCTCCGCAGGGGTAAAGGAGCTGCGGCTCTATACCAGCGGGGAAGAAGTGAATCTGGTCACCGTAAAGATGGGAATGCCGGAATTCCGGCCGATGCAGATCCCGGTGGATCTGCCGGGGGAGCGAATCTTGGATCGCCCGGTGAAGATTGCCGACGGCCGGTACAGTATCAGCTGCCTGTCTCTGGGGAATCCCCATTGCGTTGTGTTTGTGGATCGGGTGGACCGCTTCCCGGTGGAGACCGTTGGCCCGATGTTTGAACACGGGGAGATTTTCCCGCAGCGGGTGAATACGGAGTTCGTCCGGGTGGTTAACCGGAACACCCTGAAGATGCGGGTCTATGAGAGAGGCAACGGAGAGACCAACGCCTGCGGTACGGGCGCCTGCGCCGCCGTGATCGCTGCCGTGGAGAACGGACTGTGCGAAAAAGGCGAGACGGTCACGGTCAAGGTGCGCGGCGGCGACCTGCTTGTGGTGTATGACGATACCGGCGTGACCCTTACCGGGGACGCGGTCATGGTCTATCGGGGAAGCTTCCGGTACTGAGGCAGACGGGACATTTTCGGCGGATGACCGGAAATCCGAGAATTGTTTTCAAATTTTCTGCATTTCCCTATAGACAAACGGAGTTCTTTATGCTAATATACGTACAGTGAATCCAACAATTTAATGCACTTGTCATCTCTGCCGTACGATCATCCGATCAGGCATTGATGTAGACGGAATGGGGTGCAAAGCCCCGCGTTGCCGACGCTGTAAGCGTGAGACCGGTCCGAAGACGTGAAGTCTGGGCGAAAGCCAGCCACTGGGAGTCATCCTGGGAAGGTAGGAACCGGGCGCAGGAGAAGAACCTTCTCCCTATCGCGAGTCAGAAGACTTACGAGTGTATGTTCCGCAGTTAATGCTGCGGGTTAACACGAGCGGTCCACTCGTGGATTGATTGCATGAATAACGGATGCTTCAATGTCCTGTATGGGAATGAGGCATCCGTTCATTTATTATTTTGTTTCCTGAAGCGGAATGCGGCTCCGCTTTTTGGATAATTCCTCCATAAGTTACCTCCATCCTCTTGCACCTCTTGCACGGCGTGAAATCCGCCGTCTGTTCGGACGCAGACGGCGGGTGCTCCGCCAAAATGATGACTGACTGAAAACGGGAGTCGATCCTGACAAAAGGCGCTGCACCGGCGGCCATGCGGCATGGCCTCAGTGCAGCGCCTTTTGTGTCGTTGTGCGTACAGGGCTCAGCCCTTTCCGGGCAGAGTCCAGCGCCAATAATACTGGGCGATGCGGAAACGGCGATATGCCTCCCGTATCCTTTCGTTCGGGGCTTCCGTCACCGAATCGTCCTGCCAGAACAGCTTGTAGGTATGGACAAGGGGAGAGGCATCCATCATCTCGTTTGCGCTCTGCATGTACCGGTTTCCCTCCAACCCGGCCAGACGGAAGAAAAGATTCATGAGGAAGCAGGGACTGATCCTGGGCCCTTCACCGACAAAATCGAAGCCCAGCGCTTCCTTGGCGGAGTCGTTCGCATGGATGATGTAGGGCGTGCAGTAGTAATTGCAGAAGCCCTCCGTCGTATGGAAATCAAAATCCACACCCAGCCGCTTGTAAACGCTGTTGCCGTTGCCCATCCAGGGATTATGATCCCCGAAGACGATCAGGACCACCGGCTCATCCAGGGCATCCAGAAGATCCGCCAGCACGACCACGTTTTCCCCCGTATTGGCGATTCCCGCGAAGTAATTCCGCAGGATGTTGTACTCCTCAGGGGTGTAACCG
>Ga0310697_10005198_pt1 | contig 12642 bp, 7 predicted proteins | sample 172DNAGHGlowgp2_FD_203883 | JGI IMG/M metagenome (GOLD analysis project Ga0310697, IMG submission 203883) | Sheep rumen microbial communities from Palmerston North, Manawatu-Wanganui, New Zealand - 1728 DNA GHGlow gp2 (v2) (version 2) | ecosystem: Host-associated > Mammals > Digestive system >... | reverse complement strand
TTTCGGCATGTTGGGCCATCCAAACTCCTTCTCCAGTTCATCGTGACGGGTCTGCCAGAGATTGCTCGTCGAATCATTATAAGAAGCGGTGTAGATTTCCATAACGTCGCTGATGGTATCGTTGTTATGGTAGATGGTAAAGGTATAGGTGTTGGCAAGGGTATCCACCAGCACGATAGAGTTTTCTCCGGAATGGAGCGTATCGAGACTGAGGCCACGTGCCTGCATCGAGTCGGCCATGGCACTGGCCTTCATCCCCATCGACAAACCGCGAACGTCGATGTATTCGCGATCACCACCGCATGCACACATGGCGAGCATGACTATAGCAGCAACAAGTAGTTTTTTCATATTTTTCCTATGCTTTATTAATTAATGTATTAAATACGGTTCAAAATTACAATTGTTTTTCTGTTTGTCAAAATTCATTAAGCATTATTAACTGCATTAGCGTTTTTTAGTAACTACCCTGTCCAACTTTAATTGATGAATTTCGACAGAGCATGCCAGTGACAACAATAACATAACAACAAGAAAAAGCCTCGCTTCACAGCGAGACTTTTCTGGTAGTCAAAAAAACTAAATTAATCAACCATAAACCTTAACCATTAAAAATCTTTTTGCGATGCAAAGGTATGACAAATCTCCGATGCCACAGTCGAGCATGGGTTATTTAAGGTTGAAAATACGCCAATTAACGCATTTTCAACCCCTTTTATCGCATTTTAAACCTCAAAAGTGCGTTTTTTCGAAAAAAATTATGGTATTTTGCTCAAAAAAACGTAACTTCGCAAACTGAAATTAATATTTAATTTGAAAGCAATTAATATTTAATTATGACAACGGTGCTCATTATCCTTATCATTTTTGTTGTCGCCTGTCTGTTTTTTGCAGGTCGTCAGCTCTATTACAGGAGCGTGCGCATCAGGAACCGCCTCCAGATGGAGCGGGCCTTCACCAACATCAGTCATGAGTTGCTGACCCCTCTTACAGTAATCTCTGCCTCGGTGGAAAGACTGAAACAGCAAGAGCCCCGATTCTCTACGGACTATGCTTTGATGGAACTGAACGTCGACCGTATGGTGCGACTGCTACAGGAAATCCTGGAGACAAGTAAGTCGCAGACAGGCGAACTGAAACTTCGCGTGTCGCAAGGCGACGTGATGGAGTACATCCGCCAGACGGGGCTGTGCTTAGAACCCCTCATGGCCAAGCGGCAATTGGATTTCTCCATCAAGTGCCAGCCTGCAACCATGATGGGATGGATAGACACCGACAAGCTCGACAAGATTATCTATAACCTTCTCTCCAATGCCGCCAAATACACCAAGGCGGGAGGAAAGGTGTCGCTCGACGTGCAGACCAACAAGAAATTCGACCAAATAATAATAAAGGTAAGCGACAACGGCATCGGCATCAGCGTCGAACAGCAGAAGCACCTCTTCCGCCGTTTCTACGATGGCGACTACCGGAAGATGAAGACCACCGGCACCGGACTGGGCCTGCCCCTCACCCGCGACCTGGTGTATCTGCATCAGGGAACCATCGTCTGCGAGAGCCAGGAGGGCAAGGGGACCACCTTCACCGTTACCCTCCCCATCGGCAAGGAGGCTTTCTCCCCCTCACAGATTGACGAGTCACACAAGATCGACATTGACACTCCTCGCACCGCCATTCTCGACATTGCCATCCTGCAGAAAGAAGAGATGCCGAAAGCCCCGGAGGAACAGACCGACGAAGATGCCTACCGTATCCTGCTCGTCGAGGACAATCTGGAACTGCTGATGCTCATGCAGTCGCTCCTCAGCCAGAAATACCATATCTCGATTGCAAGAAACGGTCTTGAAGCCAAAAAAGTAATTATTGCCGAGGAGCTCGACCTGATTATCAGCGATGTCATGATGCCCGAGATGGACGGCTACGAGCTGACACAGTGGGTGAAGCAGAACCCCGACTACAGCCACCTGCCCATCATCCTTCTCACGGCAAAAACACAAGAGGAAGACCGTCAGGCATCCCTGATCATCGGTGCCGACGACTACATCACCAAACCTTTCAAGCTGGGCGAACTGCAACTGCGCATCAATAACATCATCGAGAACCGCAAGCGCATACACAATGAATATCTGCAGCAGTCGGCCTCCGGCCACATCCAGCTAAGGAAGAATGATGCTCCGCCAACGCCCGACGAGGTATTCCTGCACCGCGCCATCGACTGCGTCAACGCTCATCTGAGCGACAGCGACTTCGACCGCGACTCTTTTGCACAGGAGATGGGAGCCAGTGCCTCCACGCTCTACAACAAACTGCGCTCGCTGACAGGTATGAACGTGTCGGCCTTCATCCGCGATATCCGCATGAAGGAGGCCAAACGACTGGCTCAGATGCAGCCAGACTTGCGCATCAGCGACCTTGCCTATAAGGTGGGCTTCAAGGATCCGAAATATTTTTCCACTTGTTTTAAAAAGGAGTTTGGCATGCAGCCAAGCGAGTTCATTGAGCAGCTTTCCACACAGAAAGCTTCCTCTTCTTCAGACATCAACGAATAGCCAAATGCAGAAAAGCGACCTAAGAATTATCTTCATGGGTACACCGGAGTTTGCGGTGGAGACCCTCAAAGCATTAGTAGACAACCAATTCAACGTGGTGGCGGTGGTCACGCAGCCCGACAAGCCCGTCGGCCGGCATGGCAGCGTGTTGCAGCCGAGTGCCGTCAAGCAGTATGCCCTGGAGAAAGGCCTGCCCGTTCTGCAGCCGGAAAAGATGAAGGACCCTGCCTTTGTTGAAGCCCTGCGCAGCTACAGGGCCAACCTGCAAGTGGTTGTGGCATTCCGCATGCTACCCGAAGTGGTGTGGGCCATGCCCGAATATGGCACGTTCAATGTTCATGCCGCCCTGCTGCCGCATTACCGCGGTGCAGCACCTATCAACTGGGCCATCATCAACGGTGAGACCGAGACGGGCGTCACCACCTTCTTCCTCGACCACGACATCGACACGGGACGCATCATCATGCAACTGCCCTTCGCCATCCCCGACGAGGCGGATGTGGAGTTTGTCTACGACGGACTGATGCATCTTGGAGCCAGTATCTGCCTGCTGACTATCGACCGCATCATCGCTGCCGGCGGCCATCCTGAAACGTGGGAGCAGGAGAGTGGAGAGTGGAGAGTGGAAAGTGGAGAGTTGAAGGCTGCGCCGAAGATTTTTAAGGAGACGTGCCAGATAGTCTGGTCGAAAACGGCAAAGCAGGTCTACGACTTCATCCGCGGTCTAAGCCCCGTCCCCGGCGCATGGACCACGCTGAGCAGGAGCGGAGTGAAGGACACTGTGCTGAAAATCTTCAAGACCACCAAGACCACCCTGCCCGCGACCGTCCAGCCCGGCCAGTTAGTGGCCGACCGCAAACATCTTTTTATTGCCTGCGCTGACTATCTGCTGCAGATAGACGAGCTGCAGCTGGCTGGAAAGAAGCGTATGGATGCCCCTTCGTTCCTCAACGGCATGAAAGATCTCGGGGACTATTCTGCCAAATAGCCCCAAGCCTATTCATTCGGTATCTCCTCGGACTCAACCGCCTCTACCCTCTTTTTTTCTTCAGCCGGCCGATGGTGCTGGTCGCGGTATTGCGAAGGAGTCATGCCAGTCTTCGCCTTCAGCTGACGGTTGAAGGCACTCACATCCGAGAAACCGCAATGGAACACGATATCCGCTATCGAGACGTCTGTCTCTGTCAGCAGATTCAGTGCCCGGTTTATTCGATACTCGTTGATAAACTGGCGCGGAGTCTGCTGCGTTATCTTATACAACTTATTAGAATATGCATCAACGTCCATCCCAGCCAGATCGGCTAAGACGGAAGGAGTGAGGCTGGCATCGGCTATGTGTACCTCCATGTATTCATGCTGTTTCTGCATGAATACCACGTCCTCCTGCGAGTCATAGCTGAAGGGGCGTGGCCCATCGTTCAATTGACGGTCGCGCTCCTTGGCGGCCAGCAGCCGCCTACGGTAGAACATCATACCGATGAGCAGCACCGCCACCAGCACCGTGCAGAGCCAGATGACATTCGACGTAAACAGGAAGTGAGGCGGCACAACCACCTCTATCTCCTTCAAGTCATATTTCTCCGGCGATTCCAGCAGGAACGCCTTCACACGAAAACGGTAGGTACCCGAGGGCAGATTCGAATAGCTCACGCGTCGCGTCCTGTCAGCGTTCTGCCATTCATGCTCATAGCCTTCCAGCATATACTGATAGTGTACAAGGTGCTGCAACTGGTAGTTGAGCGATGCGAAGCGGAACGACACCAGCGAGCTGTGGTCTGGCAGTGTCACGCTCTTGCTGTCAGGCACGTAGTAGTCGTAAGTATCGGTCAGACGCGGGCTCTGCAGCTCATTGTCCAGCCAGAAATCGGTGATGCGCAGCCTCAGCACGTTACCCGTGGCGGTGGTCAGCTTGCCGCGGTCCACCACATAATAGCCGTTGAGCGTGCCGAACAGGATATTTCCGTTGGCTCGTGAAACGGCAGCTCCTTCCGAGCACATGGTCTCATCCACGCCGTCGAGACTGGAGAAGGTGGTGAAGATGCGCTTGTCCACATCGAACGAGCAGAGCACATGGTCGGTGGCAAACCACACGTTGCCGCGGGCATCGAACGTAATGCTGCGAATCTCTTCGCTGGGCAGACCATCGGCCGAACCGAAATGTTCGAATAGCCAGTGGCCTTCCTCGTCGCATCCTATGGTATGGGCCAGACCGCCACCGTTGGTACCCACCCATATATCGCCCTGATGGTCACGCGCCAGGCACACCACGTCACTTGACATCAGTGCATGGTCAGGGTCATTCTTCGGCGTTTCGAGCCGCTTGATAATTATTTTCTTGTTGCGATACGACATGATGAGGATGCCGTCGGTCGTTCCTGCCCACACATTACCGTCCCTGTCGAGTGTCAGTGAGCGCACCTTCAGGTAGGAGTTGTAGGGGTAGTTCTTCATTGCGTTCTGCGGATGAATGGCCATCATCTGCCCGCTGCTGTTAGGTGTCAGCAGGTTCACGCCGCCGCCAAACGTTGCCACCCATATATTGCCCTCCTGATCTTCCTGGGTTATATAGGCGGCATTGCTGCTCAGCGTCCACTGACTGTTCTCCACATGCCGGTAGTTCTGTATGTCGAACGAGCCGTCCTGCTGGGGAGTCACCCGGAACACGCCGTTGTCCTTCGAACTGATCCAGTAGCAGCCTTTCCGGCTCTTCGCCACGCCATAGATACGCCCGAAGGGGTTGCCCTTCGAGTCACGGGTGAGCACCGTCTTGCAGCTGTCGTTGCGATAGATGAACAGCTCGCCCAGCTTATTGCCTATCAGCAGCCACCGCCGCTCATCGTCATAGTACATGGCGCGTATCTCGTTGCCCATCGACGGGCCGTCCCCGGGGTGCAGCTGCCGGCGCTCTATCGTGCGCCGCACAATCTCCAGCTTGTCCAGTCCACGCCGGCTCGTCGACTCCCATACCACGCCTTCCTTCATCTCCAGACAGGCGTTGACCGTGTTCGACAGGTTCCACACGTTCGCCGGGTCGTTGTGGAAGTACTCCACATTGTCCGTCTCGCGGTTGTAGTAGCCGTAGCCGCCGTGGTTCATGCGCACCCACACCGTGCCGTCGGTCTCGCGGAAGGAGCCGCCGCGGCCATCGTAGTCGGGCACCACCACTCGCTGCTCAAACAGTTTCTCGTTGCCTGTATCGGGATTCAGTCGCAGTGCTCCCTGACGTGTATCGGTGAACCATACCAGCCGGTGACTGTCCACAAACAGAGCCGTAATGGGCAGTCCGCCGGGCCTCACGGTGCTGGGTTCCTGCCCATAGGAGAACGACATGATTTTTCCCGACTGTGTACCCACGAAGATGTTGTACCCGTTGGAGTAGAGACAGTTCACGTGCTCGTCAAGAAACAGCCCTTTGCGCTCAATCGTCAGGTTCTGTATGTCCATGCGGTGTACGCCCTGGTTAGTGCCCAGCCAAACATCGTTCTGATAGCCTTCCGCCATCGAGGTCACCTCCATTCCGCCAGTGACAATCAGTTCCGAGGCTATCCGGTCGCCCTCGAAGCGCAGCCTGTAGAGCCCCACACCGTCGACAATCACGAGCACATAGCCCGAACTGGTGTAGACGATGCGGTGGTCGGAGCGGTACTCATCGCTGCCGCTGATGCCCTCGAAGGGGTTCACAATCTTGTCGACAGAGCGTTTCAGCACAAAGACGCGGTTGTCGTACATGTGCAGCCATACGTTCTGCAGATTGTCAATAGTCACATCCTTTATCCGGTTGTGCAGGTTGGGTATCTGGCTGCCAGTGCCGGTCTTGTAATTATAGAAGTTATAGCCGTCGAAGCGCGAAAGGCCGTTCCACGTGGCCAGCCAGAGATATCCATAGCCGTCCTGCGCTATAAAGGCAATGGCATTGGAGGCCAGGCCGTTGTCGGTGGAGTAATGCGACAACGAGGCTTGCAGTTCCTGGGCTTGCAGGGGCTTGCCCATCAAGAGCAGAATGATGCACAGAAGTGTATGTTTTATCTTAGCAGTAGTCATAAGTTTTAAAGGTTGTCGGTTTTGCTCTTCATCATTCCAGCTTCTTCTCCACCACCTATGGAGCGGCGTTGCGTGCAGCCTCCAGCTCGGCCTTCAGCTGGTCAATGGTTTTGGCATTGGCCTTCAGCTGCTTCGCCTTCTGCTCGTCGGCATAGGTCAGCTCGTTGATGCGGGCGTTCAGCTGGTCTATCTCATGCTGGTCGCGCAGGGTAGCCGTGGCAAAGTTGTGCGTGCCGTTGGTATTGCCCAGCTTGTAGTTCAGGCCCACGAGCAACTGCAGGGCGGAGCTGTTGGCATTGAACGTCGTTCGGCGGTCGCGGTCCAGGTTCCAGCAGAACGATGGCTCCACGAACACCTGCCATTCCTTGTCGGCCCCCAGGTTGAAACTGAAGTCCAGACCCAACTTCGCAGTAAGGTCGTTGTTGGGCTCGCCGTCGAAGCCGAACACATGGTTCCAGCCCGGACCGGCCACCAGCACTAACTCGAAGAAGCGAGGCTCACCGGCATAGCCCTTCACCCAGTTGGTCAGGTTCACCGTACCCAGCACGTCCAGGTCGAACGCCTTCACGAACGTAGGCACGCTCACGAAACTGCGGCTGCGGAAGTAGGCCTGTCCCTCCAGGGCGAAACCGAAGACGGGTGTCAGGTAGCGTCCGGCACGCAGACCTATCTGCGGGTTGATGTTCTTCAGCAGGGCCGAATGTGTAATCTTAGTCGAGGCACCGGCCTCCACCCCGAAGTACCAGTTGTCACAAATAGCAGAAGGGGCCAGTACAGGCTCCTGAGCGTTTACGGCCTGTCCCATCAGTGCGCATGCCGCCATCAGAAGAAATGCTTTTTTCATATTGTCAGAATGAGTTTGTTGTTTCTACACTTTTTATCCAGCGGCAAAGTTACGAAAAAAAGTTGTTGTAACGAAGCGATTTTGGAAGATTAACGCATTTCGGCCTGAAATAAAGGCAAAGAGGGTCAGCGGACTAATGAGTGGCATCTATAACGTTACGCTCTATCAGCAGTCCAGACTTGTGAAGTCATCAAAAATCATCATAAAGAACTGATTTCAATGGAAAGAGAATCATGGGGCAGATAAATGATTCTTTTAAAATTATCGGAAGTAGCCTAATCTCCCATCAAGATTAGGCTACTTTCGTATAGCAATCAGCTATGTTCTACTTTCCGTCCTATACCTATTAGCTTACTACGCAGCTATTCCCCTCTCGTACAAGTATCTCGGTGCGAAACCAATCTCATCGTTCCAGTCAACTGTGAATGGGTCGAGGCGGAATGACTTAAAGTAGTCAAGATCCTGTAACTTGCGACAAATCCCCTTCTGCATCAGTGGTGTAAAGTCCACAAGTCGAACCTCGCCAGTGCTAAACGTCAGGCGCAATATGTAGTCGTGAACGTACTCGGCGGCTACGATTTTGAGCAATGGATTCTCTGTTGTCATATTCTTGTCCTCCTATTATTTTAAAGGGTCAATCTTCTTGGCGGTCTCGCTGTTCGACAAGCGCTCCCAGTTCTCCATCAATTCGTCACGATGTAAATCGAGCCATTCAAAGACAAGACGCAAGGCACGACGAGGCATTTCACCGCGTACAATTCCTTCTTTTTTACTTATCTCTGGCATATTCTCTATCGTTTATTATCTATCAAGTGCAAAGTTAATCATTTTTTGTGAATATTGTTCACTTTGCACCTACCTTTTATATATTATTAGCCGAAATAGACTATTTCTTGTTCCTTTGGCTTCTTGCGCTCAGCTGGTGCTCAGGCGAGCAAGCTCGGAGTCTGCCGTTTCCATGTTTGGCGAGGATGTTCTTTTACCTTGAAAGAAACTGAAATAGCCCAAAGAGTAGTAACGCCGTTCAAATGCAGTCTATCAGCATTTGGACGGTGCCTTAAAAAGCTCTGACAGTTTAAAATTTAGAGGGAGTCAGGAATCAACGGTGCAAATTTTGTGTTTTTTTCGTACTTCCCAAACTTTTCGTACGAAACATTTGGAAATATCGCAAAAAAAGACTATCTTTGCAGAAAATTATTAAGCTCCGCCATTCTTTCTTGAATGGACATGGCCGTCCGAGGACGGCTTTTTTATTTTACAGACATAGGAAATATGGCACAACGTGTAACATTCTACATTGACGGATTCAATTTCTACTACGGTCTTCGTCGCACCAAGCGCAACGAACCGCAGTGGGGTGACTATTATTGGATTGACATGGTGAAACTCTGCCAGGGATTTCTTGGCGAAGGACAGGAAGTGGAGAAAGTCATCTATTTTACCGCCTCACCGCTTAACCCAGAAAAGAGCAGTCGCCAAAGTGCTTTCCTCAATGCCAACAAACTTATCAATGGCAACCGTTTCGAGGTGGTGCGTGGCAAGTATCTTGACAAGCAAATCCAATGTCCAAATTGTCATTATGCTATTTCGCGTCCTGAAGAGAAGAAAACCGATGTGAATATTTCCGTGAGGATGATTGCCGACTGCGTGCTTGACACTACAGATACCATTGTGCTCGTCAGTGCCGACAGTGATCTTGTTCCACCCTTAGAGTTCATCCAAAAGCAATATCCAGAAAAGCGAATCAAGGTCTATTTCCCGCCATCTAACTTTAGTTGTGACCTGAAAGATAACCTTACGCATCATAGCAGTAAACCTGTTCTTATGTATAAGAATGAACGCCGTTTCCGCGATGCCATTATGCCAGATGTGGTGACCGATGGCACCAAGCGTTACGAAGTGCCAGAGAAATGGCGACCAGCAAATATCGTAAGGTAATTTCTTCAAACACTTCCCTCTCTACTGATAATTCTTATTCAGCATTTGTATCTACTCATCTATTGATGTCTTTGCTGTTTTCAGTTCTTCCAACTTCTGCTATGCCAGCGTCATCACCTGTTTGGTATATCTCAGTCTATGTATAAAGAATGTCCCGCTGGGTACGCTGTTCTTATGGGAAGCGGGCGGGATTTGTCGGAGCAAAGATACAACTTTTTCCTGAAATAACATATTATTGGTGAAGAAAATATACTTTTGGAGCTAACATCATTGATTTTCTTATTAGGTAACGATATACATGTTGGCGTAAAATGCTGATTTCCCTCAAATGTGCTTACTTTCGTGAAGATAAATAATAAAAACTTATTAAATACAAGTATGAAGACATATAATCAAAACAAAGCTCTCTATGAGAGCATAATGAATGACGTTGCAAAAATCGTCAAGAAGAAATTGAACACATAGAATCTATTTGAGAGTTTTTCAGATTATTCAGTGACAGACTTCACAAGAATGTACGTTGCTGGAGACTTAGATGTGCCATGGACAAAAGAGTTCGATGATAGTGACAATAAAAAAAGAACTATCAATGATTTTGCTGAATTCATTGATAGAATAGAGAGTATAAGCAAAAATCCCTCAGAAGCTAAAGAGTTTTTCAATGCGTTAGTTACTACATTGAAAGGCACAATGAGGGAATTTGAGTATAATTTGTATAGAGGAAAGAAATAACTCTATGACAACTCTTTCATGCATTCACTGATTAAAGCCAAGCCTTCTTGCATTTTCCCTCTAACATATCCGCTTGACGGCTTGGAATCAGTGCTCATGCACCTTACTTCTGCATATTGTGCAGAAGCGAATACAGTAAGAACCTTTCTGAGTTCTTTAATCTCACTTGTTAAGTTTTCAATTGCTTTTAATTCTTCCGGTGTCATAATTCAAATATTCTAAGTTGTTTATTATCGGCTGCAAATATAATACATATTTCTTAAACAACCAAATAAAAAGTTGATTTGGTACGAACTTGTTTCAATTATCTCTTTTATGCTGCCTTCTTCACATCTTTGTAACTGCAAATGCCGATGGCCTTTGCGAACATATCATTGAAACGATGTGACTCAGACATCTTTCTCGTATTCCAGCGGAACACGTCTTCGTCAATATAACGCTGTAGATACTTCTTTGATACTGTGTGATATATACTGAAGACCATTTTCTTGAAGTGACTCCAGAAACCCTCTATCGTATTAGTGAAGATGTCACCAACAACGAATTCGTTGTCATAATGATGAACAACTCCGTGAGCAAAGTTTTCTTTGCTCAGTCTGTTATAAGAACTAAGTTCGTCTGTATATACGACTGTATTTTCAGCAACAAACTGCTTGATAATGGGCATAAGCGTTTCTGCTTTAGTGTCTTTCACAGTCATAGCAACAAGATTGCCTTTACGCTGAATCATACCGAAGATGGGCTTCTTTGTCTTAGTCGAGCGACCCTGTGTGCCTTCAGTCTTTTTGCTCTCGTGCTTGTTCTTCTCTGCACCGCCGAGATACATCTCGTCGCATTCCACTGTGCCAGTGAGTGCTTCTGAATCGCTCTGTGAATACAGAGAGCGAATCTTCTGCAACATAAACCATGCTGTCTTCTGTGTCACGTTGATATCACGTGACACCTGATGTGAACTGACACCCTTCTTGTGAGAAGATATTAAATACATAGCAAAGAACCACTTCTTCAAACTCAGTTTCGTGTTTTCAAAGATAGTTCCTACCGTGCAACTGAAGTTACACCTGCACTTTGTGCAGCAGTAACGACCGTTGCGCATTTTCGTGCAATGATGCTTGCCGCAGTTGCATCAGTTTTTCCATATCTTGCGAAAAAGTTAAAAAGTTTATGCAAAGTTACAAAAAAAGTCTGTAACTAAAGAGCAATTTCAGAAGATTAACGCAGAATGACCATAAATAAAAGGCAAGTCGGGGAAAAACGAGGAAGTTCAGTTATAGGCTGAATGCAAATATGGGAGAAATAAAGAAGTAGTTAGGTTTCTTATCCGTAACCCGCATGACGGTCTTTGGAGCTAATCGCCCAACCCTTTGTCATTGCCTCTACTTGCCATCTCCTTCATCTTTGTGACGAAACTGTTGAAGCTCGTCAGCAGTTCTTTGACAAGCGAAACGGCAAGCCGATTACCTCGTAGGTACTGCGCTCAATTCAAGGAAACGAAGACCTAATGTCTGCCGTGCTTGCTCATCAGAAAGCAGACAAGCATTTTTGTGTGGCACTCCACAGAAAAGTGCGTATTAGGCTACACCCTTTTAAGGAACCAGTTGCAGCATTGGAAACAGAAAACTATGCGGAAATTACTCCAAAATTATTGGTGTATTGCAAAAAAATATTGAAGTCGGACACATTATGTCCGCTCGCCCCCTTAACTTTGCCCCCCAGAAACTTAAAATATTAGCAGATTATGACGTTAGATATTGTAACCAAAGGTATTCCATACCTCCACATGGCGATAGTTGCAGCTATGGTATTTGCTGGTGTCCCCAGAATCTTTTCCTATACGGCGTTGGTTTGGGGCGCATGTGCCATCATGTCAATTCCTCTCACTGAGGAAGAGTTCTATTTGGAATTCCCCTCCTTATGGCGATACAGACATCTGTTTGCTTTGGGAATTTGCTTTATGATTTCACAGAGTGTTTAACTTAAAGAATAAAGAATTATGACGAAAGATGAAATGAACAGTCTCGTTGACAACATGTCTGATGAAGAAAAGGACATGATGTTCAAAATGATAGTAGAGTCAATCGGATTTGAGGAGTTTCGTAAACAGCAAGCCACTTTGTTTGAATTGAAGGATATTCCTTATAAACTGATTCAGTCTGACGAGGTGCCAAACACCCCACTCATGCGCAATTTTCTGTACACATTTGAGTTTTGTCGTCGCCGTTATGTCGTAACTGATGATTTCGACAATTATTATTTCGACAATGACAAATTCCTCTTCCTCCTTCGACACAATTTTGGTATCGGAGTAAATCATGATGCAGAATGGACGCTTGAAAGCACGAAGGAACTGATGCTCTATATCGAGGCAGAAACGAAACCAGAGTACAGAGAGATGCTGAAAGTTGAGATGGAGAACTACGATAAGCAGAGACAAGAACTCCTAGACCTCTTTGTCTTTTGTAATAAGCAAAAGACGTTGCACTTTGACAGCAACCCAGCCTTTACAGATATAGATTATCGTGAGTTGAATCAGCATCT
>Ga0310697_10005197_pt1 | contig 12642 bp, 11 predicted proteins | sample 172DNAGHGlowgp2_FD_203883 | JGI IMG/M metagenome (GOLD analysis project Ga0310697, IMG submission 203883) | Sheep rumen microbial communities from Palmerston North, Manawatu-Wanganui, New Zealand - 1728 DNA GHGlow gp2 (v2) (version 2) | ecosystem: Host-associated > Mammals > Digestive system >... | reverse complement strand
TGCTGTCCCATGCCAGGGAGATTCTGCTGTGCGCCGTCTCCCTCTTGGTCGGCATCGGAGGCACGCTGTTGGTCACGCAATTCGCCGGCGACCGCGACAGAGTTCCGGCGATGAACGAAACCGTCGCGACGGCCGCGACCGACACAACCCGAACGACCGACACGGCGATGGCAGCGGAGGACACGGCCGCATCACCGATGGAGATATCCGCGCCAGACGCAAAGACGACCGAACGCGCGTCTCGACAGACCGACCGGCGCGTTGCACCATCCAGAAATCACACTTCCAACGTCTCCAGCCCTGTTTCCCACGCCTCGCGTCGAACCTCACGCATCCCACGTTCCACATCGCCAGAACCGGTCATCGTCAAAAAGACCGTCGTCCAACGAGATACGGTGGTACTCAACGAGACTGTCATCCTAAAAGACACCGTGTATGTGCCGTAGGCTCCTTTTCGCGGTTGTTTTGATGTCGGCAGTCAGCCTTTTCGCGCAAAATCCCGACACGCTCTACATCTACGAGACGGTGGTGGAGTACGACACGCTGTTCACCCGCGACACCACCTGGGTACACGACACGCTCTACCTACGTCAAAAGCCACAGCAAAAGGATGCCCGCCAAGTGGCCGACTCCACAGCACGGGCAAACTTCGAAAAGCTGGCCGTCCCGGACACCGCAGACACAAGGGGGAAACGGCAGCGGCAGCCGCGCGAAAGGCGGGTGCGCGAGCCGATGCCCTACCCCCGACACGAATTCAAGCTGGGAATGGGCGACCCGACCGGCATCGCGTTGTTCGACCGCTACTTCGTGTTCGTGCTGCCCGACGGCTTTGACCTGGGCGACGGCCTGCTCAGCCCGTGGTTCCACACCACACCCCTGTTCGCAGCCGCCTACCACTTCCGCGCCACCAAATGGCTTTGGATCGGCCTCCATGCGCAATACGTCCACTACGAAGACCTTGAAATCAAGGATATTAACCAGACCGTGCCGGGCATCTGCGACCGCCGATACCATGCCTTCAGCATATTGCCTGAAATACGGTTCTCCTGGTTCAACCGCCCGCACGTCACGCTCTATTCCGAATTGTCGGTCGGGCTGACCAGATTCACCGGCACGGTGACGAACTACGACCTCTCCTACGATGACAGCAACACGCCCTATTTCGACATGGGCGGATACAACAGCCGTCCGCGCCCAGTGTATCCCTCGCTGCATCTGACACTGTTCGGCATCCGCGCGGGAGGGGATCACTGGTTCGGAAGCTTCGAACTTGGCGCCGGATTCAAAGGGTTCGGCACACTGGCCGTGGGATACGAATTTTAATTTAGAATTAAGAAACATCATAAATTATAGAGTATGAGAAAGTTGATTGTTTTAATAATGACATCAGTCTGTGCGTTAATGATTTCGTGCAGCCCTGCAAATAGAACCTTCTACCCCGAAGTGATGTTCTACATCAACGGGGAAGAAATCACGGACAACAGCGTGGAGGTGGCGTTAAACAGCTATTGCGAAATCCAAATCAAAACGGCCGCACCGGATGCCAGTTCCCCAAACGGAGTGCGTTACTACTGGCAATATGCCACGGGATATCCCGTGGAACTGACCAACGGTTCCGACAATCTTGCCTTGAACGGCACCACTTTCGGCGATTACCTGCCGGAATACGACGCTTCCGGGATGATTCAGTACGCCACCTTCCGGATGCAGTTCAGCGACACGGCCTACCACTCCGGCGACGAATGCTACCTGAGAGTGTATGTGCAAAACTATGAAAAAGCGTTAAAAGTTGTAATACAATAATTCTGACATACCTTACGTTGCATGATATTTAGTGTTTACAAAAAATAAGATTATGAAAAAGAGCATATTACTGTTATTGTTAAGCGTTCCGTTCGGGTTGGGACTGTTTGCGCAGGAAGCGGCCCCCGACTGGCGGCAAACATTCAAACGGCACGAATTCTCGCTCGCCATCGGCGATCCGGTGATGGCCAACAGCGTCCGCTCCGTGCATTTTTCAAACAACACCTCAACCTCATGGTTGGAGATCCCCACCTACACCAACGTCAAAACCACGCTGCCTATCACGCTGGGCTACCGCTTCCGCCTGCTGAAATGGCTATGGCTCGGCGGTGACATCTCCTACTGCGGATTTTTCGGCACCTCGCGCAACATCTACACGGAGGAGCCGGTCTATGGATACCGGGAGAACACCGTGAGCATCATGCCTGCCATCCGATTCTCCTACCTCAACCGCGAGCACGTCACGCTCTATAGCGGCTTCGCGTCGGGACTGAAGTTCGGATTCTCGAAGGCCTACAACGAGAGGCGCAGCTATGTCCGGCTGCCTTTCCAGCTTACGCTGTTCGGTGTCTCCGCAGGCAGCCAAAGCTGGTTCGGATTCGCTGAGATAGGTGTCGGCACCGAGGGATTTGCCAAGGCCGGCTTCGGGTACCGGTTTTAGTGAATTGTGATTAGTGATTAGTGATTAGAACTTTGAGCTTTGAACTTTGAGCTTTGAGCTTTGAACTTTGAACTTTAAACTTTGAACTTTGAACTTTAAAAACAAGGACAATTATTTGATTTTCAACATAAAAATATCGATTATGAAAAAGACATCCATAATATTGAGCATCGCTTTTCTTTCGGTAGCCCTTTTGAACAGTTGCAAGGTGGAAGACAATTCCGTAAAGCAGCTGAACCAAAACGGCATGGTAGTCACCAGTTATTGGCAGACCGCCACGCAACGATTACTGTTAAACATGCCGAACACGGCGTTCCACTTCAACGCTTGGCTGTCCGCATCGGAGGAAGAGCGTCCAGGAATAGAAGACCAATATTTCAATTACAGCAAAATACGCCAAATATCCGATAACGAGTGGGCAATTCTCCTCAACGGCAGGACCCTCTGCAGCATCAACACTGGCGGAAAGCTGCTGTCGGATCCGGGTGCGGCATGGAATGTGCTGGATTACGAGCAGGCAGTGCCGATGCCGCTGCAGGACATGCTCCCCTTTGGGAAGGACTCTGTGAGGATAACCCTCCGCCACACCGGAAACAAATGGACTGCGGAAACGTATGGCCACGAGGGCATGAGTTCCAGTGCCGACTATATCCCGTTCTACCGTTTCACCATCACGCCTGAGTCGGGAGTGGTCCCCACCGACTTGAACGAATGCCGTTGTATTGTTGATGGGGAGGGACGCTATGCTATTCGGACATACCAATATGCGGACAATGCCGATACGCCGGTGGAGATTCACAATTACTTCACCTTCAGTTTGACCGAAGCAACCACGGAGAATTTTTTCCATTGGAAGAACGGCCTTTTGACCATACGTCTCAGTGCGGACATGAATGCGTACGAAGCCGGTGCCACTAACCGCCTGCAATACGATAGCATTCTGATTCAGGACAGGCTTTCGGTCCGTAGCGGGGAGCAGTATGCCGAAATCACCATGCACGATGTGACGGAAACCTGGCCCATCGGACGGTTGAGGGAGGACCACTTTGAATGCGGGAACTTCTTCGCCGCGTTGCTGGGGCTCTTCTTCTGAAGAAAGGCGATTTGCAAGGCGACTAACACCCCTCCACGGCGGCTATCACCGCCTCAGTGCGCTTGTGCACCTCTTCCGTGCCGAGGATGTTGATCATCGTGAAGAGCTCAGGACCGCGTGCACAACCTACGATGCCGATTCTCAGACTGTTGAGCACGGCTCCCATGTTCCACTCGTTGGCTTTGATATGCTCCATCACACGGTCGTGGGCGGCTTGCATGTCGAAAACCTCGTCCTGACGCAGCAGCTGGTCGATGACCCGCAGCTTCTCGCCCGTGCCCTCCTTCCAGCGCTTCTTCAGATCCTGTGCGCTGTACTCGGTCGGGGCTTCGAAAAAGAAACCGGCCTGATCCCAGAACTCGCTCGGGAACGTGAGCCGTTCCTTCATCAAGTCGATGACTTTCAGCAGGTAATCCTCCTGATAGCGGACTCCCTTCTCATCTAAAATCTTGGCGAACGTCGGCAGCAGTTCCTGCGCGGACTTAAGTTGGATGTACTCGTGGTTGAACCATTTGGCCTTGTCCAACGAGAATTTCGCGCCCGACTTGCTAATCTTGTCCAGCGAGAAATGTTCCACCAGCTCGTCCAAGCTGAAAATTTCCTGCTCGGTACCGGGATTCCATCCCAGCAACGCCAACATATTCACCACAGCCTCAGGAAGATAGCCTGTCTCACGATAGCCTGAGGAGATTTCGCCGCTCTTGGGGTCGTGCCACTCCAACGGGAATACGGGGAAGCCCAGACGGTCGCCGTCGCGTTTGCTGAGCTTGCCGTTGCCGTCGGGCTTGAGCAGCAACGGCAGGTGTGCGAACTGCGGGGCCTCCCAACCGAAAGCCTTGTAGAGCATCACATGCAGCGGGGCCGACGGCAGCCACTCCTCACCGCGAATTACATGCGTAATCTGCATCAGATGGTCATCAACAATGTTGGCCAAATGGTAGGTCGGCATTCCGTCAGATTTATACAACACCTTATCATCCAGAAGGTTGGAATTAATCACCACTTCACCGCGAATCAGATCGTGGACATGGATTTCAATATTTTCGGGATATTTGAAACGCACCACGAACGGTGCGCCCGAAGCGATGCGCTCAGCCGTCTCTTCCGCGCTCAATGTCAACGAGTTAACCATCGACATGCGCGTAGTGGCATCATACTGGAACGTCTTCTTCTGGCTTTCGGCCTCCTTGCGTTTGGCATCAAGGGCTTCCGGCGTGTCGAAGGCGTAGTAGGCCCAACCGTCGTTCACCAGCTGCTCAGCGTAGGGCTTGTAGAGGGCTTTGCGCTCCGACTGCTTGTAAGGTCCGAAGTCGCCGCCGATACCGACACCCTCGTCGAATTTCAGGCCCAACCACTGGAATGCTTCAACGATATACTCCTCAGCACCCGGCACAAAACGGGTCTGGTCGGTGTCCTCAATACGCAACAGGAAAGAGCCGCCGTGTTTCTTGGCGAACAGGTAGTTATACAATGCGGTGCGCACGCCTCCGATGTGGAGCGGTCCGGTGGGACTCGGCGCGAATCTTACTCTCGGTTTCATATTATTCATATAAGTCATACTATCAAAAAGGGCGCAAAGATAGACAATTTTCAAAGAAGAGCGCATCGGAATATTTTTTTTCTTCGGAATCCTCTCATTTTTGCTAATTTTGCCGCCGGAAGCCGGGAGGCTCTTGAAACCGCCATCGTTAATAATAACCAAGCATATCAGTAAATATGAAAAAGTCTGACATCATCGTTATCGCAGCCGTCATCGCATGTCTGCTGCCCTTCTTCCTTTTCGACAGCGTATATGAAGCATATTGTGCTGCAAACCAACGTTTTCCGTTATGGATGGCATTCCTGAAGTTCGGCATTTTGGCCACATTCGGGGAGATGCTCGGCAGCCGCGTCAAAACGGGGAATTACTATCACAAAGGCTTCGGCCTCGCCCCGAAATTCGTGGTATGGGGTCTTCTGGGTATGTGGATAGCCCTGGCCATGAACGTGTTCCGGCTCGGCGTGCCGGCCTTCATGGAACGCTACACCGCCTTTTCCGGCATCTCTGCCGCCATGTCCGAGCCGATGTCGTGGATGAAACTGCTCGGCGCCTTCTGCGTCAGCGCGATGATGAACACCGCCTTCGCGCCCGTCTTCATGACCGTCCACAAAATCTCCGACATGCACATTGCCGAGCACGGCGGCGCCTTCTCGGCCCTCTTCAAGCCCGTGGCCGTAAAACGGCACATCTGCGAGATGGACTGGGGCGTGCAATGGGGCTTCGTCTTCAAGAAGACCATCCCGCTGTTCTGGATTCCCGCCCACACGCTCACCTTCTGCCTGCCACAAGACCTACAGGTCCTCTTCGCCGCCTTCTGCAGCGTCATCCTCGGTCTTTTCCTTTCCATAGCAGCCAAAAGAGGTTGATATTCAAGCAATTGCCTAATTATTAGCCAAACTGATTATTTCCGGCAAAGCCGGCCGCTGATTTATGGCATTATTTTTGTACTTTTGCGCTTCAAAATAAATAAAGAAAAAAATGGGATACTGGATTATCTTTATCGCTTTGATGGTCGTGAGCTTCATCGTGCAGCGAACCCTGACCTCACGTATTGAAAAATATTCGAAAACCCCGATCAGCAGCGGGCTCTCCGGCAAGGAAGTAGCCGAGAAAATGCTGAAAGACAACGGGATATACGATGTGCAGGTCACCTGCACCAACGGTTACCTCACCGACCACTACAACCCTGCCACGAAAACGGTGAACCTGAGCCAGGGTGTCTATCAGGGCCGCAACATCGCCTCCGCCGCCGTCGCCGCGCACGAGTGCGGGCACGCCGTGCAGCACGCCACCGCCTACCAGTGGCTCACCATGCGCTCCAAACTGGTGCCCGCCGTACAGTTCGGCTCCCAGTTCTCGCAATGGATCCTGCTGGCCGGCATCGTGCTGATGAGCATGCAGCTGCTCAACGTCGGCCGCTGGGTGCTGCTCGTCGGCATCGCCTTCTTCGCCCTCACCACCCTCTTCTCCGTCATCACCCTGCCGGTAGAGTACAACGCCTCCGAACGCGCCGTGGAATGGCTCGACACGCACGCCATCACCACCGGCAACGAGACCTCCATGGCCAAGGACGCCCTCAAGTGGGCCGCCCGCACCTACCTCATCGCCGCCATCTCCTCGTTGGCAACATTGCTGTATTACGTCATGATTTTCTTGGGAGGCAGACGGGATTAAGAATTAAGAATTAAAAATTAAGAATTAAGGGTTAAAATGATAAAGAAGACATTCGTATATTTGGTGATTTGTGCGCTTGCGGTGCAAATGTCGGCGCAGGTGCAGGTTTATCCGTTGGGCAATCTGCCCGAGAAGGTGAAATATACCGGATCCGTCACGTACGCGCTTCCGACCACCACGCTGAAGGTGACGGTCTCCGTCTCCAAAGTGCGGGAGGTGCGGGGCTATTTCGCGGACTATGCCGAAAGCCTGCTCGGCCTGACCAACATCATCAAGCAGAACCAGACCCGCTATGCGCTGAACTCGGTGAAGGTGGAGCCCCTGCGGACGCCCGACCTGACGAACGTCTATCGCGCCTACACAACCAACGCGGCGGTTGCGGATGCCTGGGATGCCGGACGGAAATCTTCCACAGTGTTCCTTCCCGACACCGGCTTGATCGTTTACCAAACCCATACCGCCTCGCTGCCTGAATTTTTCAAGAACTATGCGGACATCTCCTACACGCAACAATCGGAGGCGTTCGTCGATACGAAAATCATTGACGGCGTAGTGACCCAGGTACCCGCCAGCCACACGAAGACCGTCTCCAAGAGCTTCGATAGCAAGGCGCGAGAGGCCGCCGACGCCATCATGAAGAGCCGCAAAGACCAATACGCGCTGGCCGCCGGGGAACAGGAGACCCCCTACAGCGGCGAAGCCCTCCAAACCATGCTCGCGGAACTGAAAAACTGGGAAAGCAACTACATGAGCCTCTTCACTGGCGTAACCGTCGCGGACACCATTGAGTACGTGCTGTATCTGACCCCCTCTGACAATCTGAATGAACCGATGACCGCCTTCTACTTAAGCCCGGAAAAGGGCTTTGATACGGGAAAAGGCGCGGCGACAAACGCCTACCAGCTTTCCTTCAAACGCATGTACCAGCACCCTATCGAGAAAGTGTCGTTGCAATACCCGACATCTTCCTACCTCACCCGCACGGAAATGCCGGTCCGGATCTCCCTCAACCAAAACGGCCGCAGCCTCCACGACTTCGGCATCATCAACATGTATCAAGCGGGCACCACCGTCTTTTCCTCCGCCAAACAGCCTGTCGATGTGAATTCCATCGGTTTCGTGTTCGAATAACCCCGCCAACCCATTGTCTTGACCTATGAACAGGAATATCCTTATCCTCCTCGCCACCGCGCTGTTGCTCGCCGGCTGCCAGAACATGCAGCAAAAAAAACTGAACCGCCAAATGAAGAAGATGGCGAAAATCTATCTGCAACAGGAAGAAATCAAAGATTATAAAGATCTTACGATCACCAGCGTGGACACGCTGACCGAATTCAGCTACGCAAAGCTGAACTCCGAGCTTTTGGGCAATATGGCGGACGCATACGAGCAGATGTACTGGGACGAAGAGGACAGTGCCAAGCGCGAAGTGATCGGGCTCTCCTTCCGGGAAACCAAGCGCACGCAACGCGACATGGACGACCTGATTGACAACGGCGACCTTCTCACGCAGGGTGTCTTGCTGTTCATGGTGACGGGGAATTACAAGAAAGATAATGAAAATCAGGAATTTATGTTCCTCGTAAATCCAGATAAGAAGTCGCTGCACTATCTGGATCCCTTCGGGAACAATCTCTTGTACCAAGACGAGGAGTGATGTTTCCGTGGGGTGACAACCGCCGTTTCAATGCCTATAGCCGGCATTGCAGGGAGAACTATGGCGGCAGAATCCAGAAATTGCCGGTGGATGCCGGTTTTTCCTGCCCGAACCGGGCGAGCCGGACGCACGGCGGATGCACCTACTGCGCCAACGAGGCTTTTACGCCGGCCTACGTGTCGGCGAACGACGATGTGGCCGCACAGTTGGAGAACGGCAAACGCTTCTTCCAAAAGCGGTATCCAGCCAACAACGGTTATTTTGCTTATTTCCAATCTTTTACAAACACCAATGCTTCGGTTGACATTCTTCGCAAAAAGTTTGAAGAAGCCTTGCAAGTGGCTGATATAAAAGGGCTTGTTATATCCACCCGCCCCGATTGCTTGCCCGATGCTGTGCTCGACTATCTTTCGGAACTGAATGCCCGTACACATTTGACGGTGGAATTAGGGGTGGAAAGCCTTCACGACGAGACACTTGCGCACATCCGCCGAGGGCACGACACGGCGTGCACGCGACAAGCCTTCCGGCAGTTGCGGGAGCGTGAAATACCTGTTTGCGCACACCTGATTCTCGGCCTGCCGAACGAAACGCCATCCCTCTGGTTGAACGACATACAGAAAATCAATCAGTTAGGGCCTCAATTCATCAAGTTCCATCAGTTGCAAATCTTCAAAAAAACGGCTATGGAAACGGAATTTGAAGCCTTTCCCGAGCGTTTTCACACATTCACGGCCATTGAATACGCCCGTTTTATGGCTGATTGCCTGGAACGATTGTTGCCGGAGATTGTGGTGGAACGATTTTCCGCAGAAGCCCCGCCCCGTTACTTAGCGGTCTCGCGCTGGCAGCTGCACCGCCATGACGCCTTAGTGCGCGACATTGAGACGGAACTGGCAAGCCGTAACAGCTGGCAAGGGAAAAACGCGGCACAATAGTCTGAAAACAAAAAAGCATCCCGTTCAGGATGCTTTTACTGTTTGTGGGACGTACTGGACTCGAACCAGTGACCTCTGCCGTGTGAAGGCAGCGCTCTGAACCGACTGGGCTAACGTCCCTCATTTGCGGCTGCAAAAATACACTTTTTTCTTATACCTGCGCCTTGTTTGGAAAAAAATATTTTTCGTCCGCGCAAGAATTTGTGTTTCAATGATTTCAAGTTTCAGATTTCAGGATTCAAGTTTCAGGATTCGGGATCTGTCCCAAACATTTCATCGTTGAAGTTCAGCAGATAGACCTGTTCCGTGCCGCGCGTGACGGCGGTGTACATCCAACGGAGATACTCCTTGTCGGTGCTGTTGTCGGGCAGATAGCCCTGGTCGATGAGCACATGCTTCCACTGGCCGCCCTGGGTCTTATGGCAGGTCAGCGCGTAGGCGAACTTCACCTGCACGGCGTTCAGGAAGGGGTCTTCCTTCACCTTCATGAACCGCGCCCGAGGGTTGACAATATCCATATAGTCCTCAGCCACTGCATAGTAGAGTTTCTGATTCGCCTCGTGCGAGAGCGACGGTCCGTCGCAGTCGAGGCTCTCCAAAATAATCTTCAAGTCCACATACGGATGCTCGGGATAGTCACACAGGCGCACGGTCACGTCTGCGAAGTGGAAACCGTAGAGTTCCTCCTGCTTGTGTATGGACATAATCTCCATGATGTCGCCGTTGGCCAAGAAGCCCGCCTCGGAGAGTTCGTCTAACCAATAGTAATTATTTTTCACCGCCATAATGTAATCGCCTGTGGCAATGATATTTTCGCGGAAGAGCACGCGACTTCGCACGGCATTGTTGAACTGGAAGGCACGCTTGTTGGAGCGCGTCACAATGACGATTTCGTCATGGTCGTGGTCGTTGTAGAGGGTGTTGAGCAGCTCCTCCATCTCGCCGCCGCTGATGCGCCGGAAATCCTCGAACGGCCTTCCGCTGAACAACGGCGGAGTGTAGTCGCCGGCGTTGAGTTTGTCGCGCACCCGCGTGGCATTGTAGAGAATGCCCGAATCGAGCGACTGGCGCACCACATCGGTCAGCTTCGCCCCGAAAACTTCCACATTATAGGCACTTCTCAGATAATCGGCGTCCAAAGCGGGACTCTCATCCGCATGCACCGGCGGCAACTGCGCGTCATCGCCCACGAACAGCATCCGGTTGCTGTCGCCGAGGAACACAAACTCCATCAGGTCGTCCAACAAACTATTGCCCGTCAAGTCGTTGACGCTTCCCTGCGCCGAAATCATCGAGGCCTCATCAACGATGAAAAGCGTGTGTGCGTCCTTGTTCTCGCGCCGCACAAACCGACGAACCCCCTCCTTGCTATAGACCCGGTATATCCACTTGTGGATGGTGTAGGCCTTGCGTCCGGAATACTGCGAAAGCACCTTGGCGGCCCGGCCCGTGGGCGCGAGCATCACAATGTGCACGCCAATGCCAGACAGCGTCTTCACCAACGCGCTCACCAGACTGGTTTTGCCCGTGCCGGCATACCCCGACAACTGGAAGAGGAAGTTCTCTCCCTTGCCGTAGATGAAATCGGCAAGCCGGCCCATGGCCGACGCCTGGCTGACGGTCGGCTCGAAGCCGAAATTCCGGCGCAGACTCTCTTCGAATGTGCCTCTGCTTCTGTCCATCTTTTGTAAGGGCTAAGGGTTATAGGTTAATGATTAGAGGGATGACGGTGGTTCTTGAAAATCGAGGTGCAAAGGTACACTTTCTTCATTCATCGCACGACATTCACCATTAAAAAAAATCGTATCTTCGCGCCTTAAAACCACCCCACCTATGGCAGAAGATTTTGAAGATGAAGAAATGAATGAGGAAATGGATGAAAACGCATCGGAAGTCATTATTCCTCAAGAAGATACAGACATTGAAACTCAAGACGAGTCGGGATTGCACAAAGTGATATTCGCCCAGTCGATGTACCGCGAATGGTATTTGGACTACGCCTCCTACGTCATCCTGGACCGCGCCTTCCCCGACGTTTATGACGGACTGAAGCCCGTGCAGCGCCGCATTCTGCACTCCATGGACGAGCTGGAGGACGGCCGTTTCAACAAGGTGGCCAACATCGTGGGCAACACCATGAAGTACCATCCGCACGGTGACGCTTCCATCGGCGCGGCCTTGGTGCAGCTGGGGCAGAAGCACCTGCTCATCGACACGCAGGGTAACTGGGGAAACATCCTCACCGGCGACGACGCGGCAGCCCCTCGTTACATCGAAGCACGCCTCACCCCGTTCGCCAAGGAGGTGGTCTTCAACCACAAAACCACCGAATGGCAGGTTTCCTACGACGGCCGTAACCGCGAGCCCATCGCGCTGCCCGTCAAGTTCCCGCTGCTGCTCGCCCAAGGCGTGAAGGGCATCGGCGTGGGCATGTCCACCCTCATCCTGCCCCACAACTTCAACGAGCTGATCGACGCCTCCGTACACATCCTCAAGGGCGAGGATTTCGAAATTTACCCTGATTTCCCCACCGGCGGCGCCATCGACGTGAGCCGCTACAACAACGGGGCGCAGGGCGGCAAGATCCGCAACCGCGCCAAAATCAGCATTGTCGATAACAAAACACTGGTAATCAACGAAATACCTTACGGCACCACCACCGAGGACCTCATCTCCGAATCCACCAACTCCATCACCAAAGCCATTGACAACGGCAAACTGAAAATCAAAAAGATAGACGACAATACAGCGGCGCAGGCCGAAATTTACCTCCATCTGCAGCCCGGTGTCTCCCCCGACCAGACCATTGACGCGCTCTATGCTTTCACCGACTGCGAAATCACCTATTCCACCAACGCCTGCGTCATCTGGAACGGCAAGCCCGTCTTCACCAATGTGAAGGACATCCTGCGCATCAACACCGAGAACACCCTCAACCTGCTGCGCAAAGAGCTGGAAATCGAGCTCGACGAGCTGCGCCAGCAATGGCACAAGGTCTCCTTAGAGAAAATCTTCTTCGAAAAGCGTATCTATAAGGAATTGGAGAAGGATGCCGACTCCTGGGACGTGCAGATCGACCGCATCGAGCGCGCCTTCGACCCCTACCGCCCGCTCTTCCGCCAAGAAATCACCCGCGACGATGTGCTCGCGCTCTGCGAAAAACCCGTGCGCAAAATCTCCAAATTCGACATCAAGGCCGCCATGGACAAGCTCGCCGAAATCGAGCTCAACATGGACGAAGTGCAGAACCATCTGGATCACCTCGTCGATTATGCC
>Ga0310697_10005196_pt1 | contig 12645 bp, 10 predicted proteins | sample 172DNAGHGlowgp2_FD_203883 | JGI IMG/M metagenome (GOLD analysis project Ga0310697, IMG submission 203883) | Sheep rumen microbial communities from Palmerston North, Manawatu-Wanganui, New Zealand - 1728 DNA GHGlow gp2 (v2) (version 2) | ecosystem: Host-associated > Mammals > Digestive system >... | reverse complement strand
GGGGAGACTCTTCACCTCTATGTCCAACTCCTTGCCGTAGCGGACATAGTCATCGAAACCTTCCATGCGGTTATGGCCAAAGCGATTGTCATACCCCGTCAGCAACACCTTGACGCCATACTGGTCGCGCAGCACTTGCTGCATAAACTGGCGGGCCGTCATTTGCTTGAGGGCATCGTCGAATGTCAGCACCTCTATGCGGTCAATGCCTGTATTCGCCAACAGACTGCGCTTCTGCACGAGTGGTGTCAGCGTCTGCGGTCCTGTCTTGTCAAAGGTGATGGCCATAGACAGCAGACCGCGCTGACGTGCCTCGTCGACGACGTGCTGCAAGACGAACTGGTGGCCGCGATGCACACCGTCGAACATGCCTATGGTTGCTACATATCCTATCTTTTGCATAATCGTTCAATCCATCTGTATATCTCGCCAACCCACAGCACCAGCGAGGTGCCGCAGATGATGGCTGCCCAAGTCTCGAAGGGTAGGGGAACGGTGCGGAACAGTCTGCCACCAAAGGTAACAATCAGCCACTGGCCAACCACGACGATGAGCAATACGAATAAGAAGCCCCTACATGCCCATATCCTGCGGAAGGCAGAATGGCAGGAGCCCAGCATGCGGGCATTGAATAGATTCCACCACTGTAACATCACAAAGATGGTGAAAAAGACGGTGAGGTCTGTCTCGCTTATCCCCGTCTGACGTTCGAAGTACCATAGCAGTGCGAAGGATGCCACAAAGAACAGTCCGCCTATAGCCAGAATGCCTCGCATCATGGGGCGTGTGATGATAAAGGCGTCGCTGGCGCGTGGTTTCTCCTCCATCACCTCGCGCGAGGGAGGTAAGGAAGCCAGTGCCATGGCTGCCAGTGTGTCCATAATCAAGTTTACCCACAGTATCTGGGTGATGGTCAGCGGCATCTCCGTACCGATGAACCCGCCAAAGAGCACCAGCAGTAGGGCGGCTACGTTGACGATGAGTTGGAAGAAGATGAAACGCTGGATGTTCTTGTATAGCGAACGTCCCCACATGACAGCATGGACGATGCTGTTGAACGAGTCGTCAATCAGCGTGATGTCGCTGGCCTGCTTGGCAACACTGGTACCTGAGCCTAACGATAGTCCTACATGGGCACGGTTCAGGGCAGGGGCATCGTTGGTACCGTCGCCAGTGACAGCTACCACTTCGCCACGCTGTTGCAGCAGACTGACCAGACGCTGCTTGTCGGTAGGACGGGCACGCGACATCACCTTCAGGTCCTTGACACGCTCTAAGGCTTCTTCGTCGCTCAGTGCTGCAAACTCCGCACCCGTAATGCATTTATCATTTATCTTTCCTCCTTCCTCAGTGAGGGAGTCAACGACTCCCGTTAGGCGAGCTATCTCCATTGCTGTAGCCATGGTGTCGCCAGTGACTATCTTGACGTCGATGCCAGCCTGGTTACACTGGCGGATGGCTGCCGGCACTTCCTTGCGCAGTGGGTCGCTGATGGAAAAGATAGCCAGCAGTTGGTCGTCCTGGGCTACTGCCAACGTACGCATGGCGTGGTTCTGCCAGTCCAGCAACTGTTGCTCCAACTCGCGACGCTCGTCGTCCGACAGCGTACAGCGAGCCATGATAACCTCTGGTGCACCTTTTATATATAAGGTGTCGCCAACAGTGGTCGACATGTACTTCCGTTCTGTTGAGAATGGTTCACGGGCTGTGATGGTATGTTCCTCGCGCAACTGCTGATAGTCTGCACCCTGCTCCATCATCCAGCGCAGCAGTGCCTGTTCTGTGGGGTTGCCCACATTGTGCGTTGCCGTGGTGTTCAGTGCAATGGCTTTGTAGAGGTCTGAGGTCTGAGGTCTGAGGTCTGAACTTCTTCCGTCTCCCATCAGACATCTGACATCGTTTACCGTCATCCTGTTCTCCGTCAGCGTACCTGTTTTGTCTGTACAGATGACGGTGACTGCACCCATTGTCTCCGAGGCCTGCAACTTGCGCACCAGATTATTGCTTTTCAGCATGCGGCGCATGTTCAGTGCCAATGCTAAGGTGACGGCCATCGGCAGTCCTTCTGGTACGGCCATCACTATCAGCGTAACGGCCATCATGAAGTAGCGCAACACAACCTCTACCATCGACAGGTAGTCGGCAGTATGCCACAGTGCATTGGTCAGCAAGTCGTGGATTAGAAAGATGAAGAAAGCTGCTGTCGACAATCCGATGCCTACCTTGCTGATGAGCTTGGCCAACTTGTCCAGTTGAATGTTTAGCGGGGTCTTTACTCCCGTTAACTCAGTGGCCTGACGAGCCACGTGACCTATCTCCGTCTCGTCACCTACGGCCGTCACTACATAGCGGCCAGTGCCGCTCATCACCATTGACGAGCGCAACAGCATATCCTTTGGGTACGCTTCCTCTGAGTCTCCCCTCTCTTTGGAGGAGGATAGGGGGAGGCTTTTATTGGTTATCGGCTCACCCGTCAGACTCGACTCGTCGACCTGCAGGTCTGTAGACTCAAAAAGTAGTCCGTCGGCAGGCACCTCGTCACCAGTCTCTACAATGACGACATCGCCCACCACCACCTCGCGCCGCGGTATTTCCACCACCTTTCCCTCGCGGAGTACCTTGACAGGCTGTTCCTCGCCCAGTTGGGTGAGCACATCAAACTTACGGGCAGCATCGCGTTCAAAAAAGAAACCTACGGTAGTGGCAAGGATGATGGCAAAGATGATACCCAGTGTCTCTATAAAGTCCTGCTTGACAAAGGCCAGCACCAGTGAGACCATAGCGGCAACTAGCAGGATGCGAATCATGGGATCTTGGTATTTTTCGAAATAAAGATGCCACATCGATTGTCTGCGAGGTGGCGTAAGTACATTCTCGCCATGTTCAAAGCGGCTTCTCTCCACCTCAATGGCTGTTAGTCCTTCCCTTTTTATTTCCATATCGCCTGCAAAGTTACGATAAAATGTTAAAAACGGCTAATTATTTAATGTTTAATGTTTAATCTTTAATCTTTTTTGTACCTTTGCAGCCGCAAAAGCTTATTTTGCTCGGACTTGTAGCTCAGTTGGTTAGAGCAACAGACTCATAATCTGGAGGTCCCAGGTTCAAGCCCTGGCTGGTCCACGTTAATAATCAGCAACTTAGAAGATGTTCGAGTTGCTGATTTTTTTGTTTTGCGAACACTGTGTGAACACGAATGCTTTTTTAAGGATTGCTGTGATGGTGAAAAAGCTGTACGACTTTTCCGGAATTTTCAGAAAGTAGTATCGCTTTTTCGCGTATTAGCTGTAGCAGCAAGAAATTCTCTAGAGAATTTTATGTAAATACAGCTAATACGCAGACGGGAACAGCTGTCTCGTGGGTGTATTAGGCATGGTTACGTTCCTGGTCTCAGACAGATTCCTTTTTCCGAACAGAGGAATTGGTTATTTCTTCTCTTGACGATGCTCCTTCGACAGTCTGTAGTTCAGCTTCAGCTGGGCGAAAGGCTTCGGGTCAGCTTTCAGCTTCATGTATATGTGTGAATCGTTGACAGCCCTGATACGGCCATAGAAGGGATAGTTGACACCAGCGCTCAGCTCCATCGACAACTCCTTGGTGGTCTGCCAGTTGGCATAGAGTCCTATGCGCTCGGAGATGAGGTCGAAGGATGCCTTGCGCGGCAGTCGCTCGTCTTGTGGACGGAAATATATCTTGTCAGAAACAAGCTCCATACCGCCCGACAGTCTTAATTGAGGCGATGTCTGATAGCTTAGCATCCAATTGGCTGCCATGCCATTAATGCTCCAGCGCCTGTCGAACTGATGGCGGTAGATGAACAGAGGCCAGAGCGGCCAACTTATCGCAGTACCAACGAGTACGCCGGCACCCAAACCAAGATAGGTCTTCTCGCTACGGGTGACGTGGACGATGGCTCCTCCAATTGCTGACCACTGTTCAAAGCCGTTCTCCGAGAAGTTGGGCGTACCAGTGATGATGAGTGTTATGGGCTTGCCCTTCTCTCTGTTTCCCAGCATCATATTCATCGATGCCGATAGCGTGGCGCCAAAGTGGTGGTGCTCTTGGGGAAAGTCGAAGAGGACAGTGCCCCCTCTCCAGTCTGTATTCAGCCGTGTTGTGCTATAGTTGTAGAACGGCTGTATGCTGACGGAACCCATCAGTCCCGACACCAACTTGATACTCGACCTCAGCTTGACGTTCATATGACGTGTCATACGCCCGTCAGCTACGTCCTGGTCATTGTCCGTGTCCCACGTGTAGTTGGAATTGCCTACTCCGTCTATAGAGGCCGTCATGCTGAATTTTTCTCTCGGATTACCCATGCTTATTTGTGCATAGACCATGGTCTGGCACAGCAAGGAAAAGAGCAACAGCCATAATGATTTTCTATTCATGCTTAGGTTTTGTGTTTTTTTTAACATCAGATTAGCTGATGACATTCAACTTCTGCAAAGGTACGAACTTTTTTAAAAATACCACGCAGTAACAGGCAAAAATCTGCAGACTCTGCAGAAGTAGTGAGAGAATAACAACTCTTGAAAGTCGAAAAAACCGCGAATTGTTTTGTGTTTTGCAAAAAAAGTCATACCTTTACAGCCTGATTACTGATAACTGATAAAATAAGAATCATTATTATACGACTATGAACAAAAATGAGAAATTCGTTGTCACCATCAACCGAGAAGTAGGAACTGGTGGCCGTACCGTTGGCCGCAAACTGGCCGAGAAGTTGGGTGTAAAGTACTGCGACAAAGCGATTATTAACGGACTGACACAGAAATTCGGTCTGTCCAAGGAACGTATCGAGGAAATCAAGGCGCAGAAGAAATCGTGGTGGAACGACATCAACAACTATTATAACACACTGGTCAACAGTGCAGCCATGCCCATGGAGGCCGAGGTGAAGCTGGACAATGCCAGCATCTTTGAGACCGAGAAGCACATCCTGCAGGAACTGGCCTCGCAGTCTTCGTGTGTGGTAGCAGGTCGTACGGGCTTCATGGTGTTCCGTGAGTGGCCCAACCACCTGAATGTCTTCATTCAGGCTTCGTTAGAGCACCGCGTACAGCGTGTCATGCGCCGACAGAACGTCAACGAGAAGGAGGCTCGTGACATCATAGCCAAGATGGACTCCAGTCGCGAGACCTATATCAAGAAGTATGAGGATACGTCGCGCTATGATACACGCAACTATCAGCTTGTCATCTCGATGGACGACCTGAGCGAGGACGATGCCGTTGATATCATCCTGGACTATATCAACCGCACGAGTAAGTAAACACTTCTGGCTGAGATGATAGAAAAGAATAAGTGCCCAACGCCTTGCGCTGGGCACTTATTTTTATGTATTGACGATTAATGGCTTAGAAGAAGTAAGCCAGAGAAATCTGCCAAGAGTTGAACTTAGCGCTGCCAGCATTCTGAAGAGCGTTCTTGGTGGCATCCCATGCATTCACTTCGCCTGTCTTGCCAAGGGCGAAGTTGTAGTTAGCCTTTACCTGCAACTTGCTCATAATGGTAGCACCTATACCGACGTTGGCACTGAGGTTAGAAGACTTCAGTGTCCATTCAGAAACCTTGGTACCTGCTATGCTGGTATCGCTATCGCCGCCAAGTTTGAAGCCGAACTGAGGACCAGCAAAGGCGAATACCTCGGCAATAGAGCCCAGACCGAAACCATAGCGGACGTTGATAGGAATCTGGAGTGACTGAGCCTTTAGGGTCTCGTCGCCAGCCTTACCTTCGCGCTGGTCGTAGAGCGCAGAAGCGTCAATGCCTAGACCTACGATGGGGAGTGTAAACTTAACAGTAGGACCAACGAAGAAACCTGTACGGCTGTTGACGGAAGCCGCACCATCCTCTGTAGAGATGTTTGTCATGTTCAGACCAGCCTGGATACCCCAGCTAAACTGTGCTTTTGAAGGCATTGCGAAGGCAACAGCCATCAGCACTACAGCAAATAATTTTTTCATAATCGATTGTTTTAAAATGGTTTTACTTGTATCTGGGGACAAAAGTAAGCATTTATTCTGACATTTCCAACAAAAATGCCATTTTTTTAATGGCGCTCACGGCGTACGGACATGCGGGCAGTGCCTGATGAAGCAGAAGAGCTCTTCTTATTGCTGCTCTTCTTGACTCTTGCAGAACTGCTGCGGGCAGTGCTCTTACGCTTGGCCTTCTTGGCAGCCTTGACGTCGCGCGGATCAAGCTTGGCAATAGAGTCGAGCGAGTCTTTGCGGTGCTTGTCGCCAAAGATGTTCTGCTCGAAAGTCTTCAGTTCGGCCTCGATGCGCTTCTGCTCAGCAGTCAGTTTGGTGGTGTCGCCCTCACAGAGTTGTGCCAGCGTCTTGCCCAGCATGTTGTTGGTCTTATAGATAGTTCCCTCGTAACGGTTCAGTGTGAAGTAGTCGTCCATCGACATGGTGGCAGCATTGTTGAGATTGCTGGTCATCACCGTCTGGCGACTGAGATAAGGCTCCAGGTCGGAGTACTTCACCCAGAACAACGGATATTTTGCAGACTCACCGCCAAAGTCGTCTTCGCGCAGCATGACAGGGCAGAGGCTGAGCACCTTGCGATGGAACGACGAGTTGGCTTGGTCGTAGTAGGCACTTTCCTTGAGGTAGTAGAGCTTCACCTCTGCCGACGGGATGTCGCTATTCTCCACGCGCAACTTGCCGTCCTTCTCTTCATAGAAGATGTGGTAGTTGTCGAGGATGGTCTGCATCTTCACTCGTGCAGAGTCGGTGAACGACTCGTTGCCGTCCAGACGGTACTCATAGACGGGAATGTAGTTGTTGAGTGCCAACTTGAAGATATAGGTAAACAAGTTGACCTGACGATCCATGGGTTCTACAGGATAATACAGTCCGCCATTGGCATCCTTGCTCAAATCAATCTCACGATAGATATCGCGACGCCACACCACATCCTCTGGCATGTCAATAGCCGTGGGGAACATCAGACGGGCACGCATCGACATGCCCTGACTCTGCTGTGTCTGCTTCTGATTACCCTTCTGTTGCTGCTGGCGACGTGCCTTGGGCTGAGCCATAGCACTTCCAGCCATCAGCGTTATCATCAATAAGAACAATACTCTTTTCATATCGTAATATATTCGTTTAATTCGTGAAATTCGTGGTTCACTTAACAATTACCTCCATAGCACTCTTCAGTCTGCGCTGTATGCCATCAGGACCGACGGCCACAACACCGGTGATATAGAAACGGCGGTTACGCGGCAACTTGCGGAAAGTGTCTTTTTGGCGAGCAGAGAATCTGTCACCATCGCCTACCATTGGTACGGAGTTACCCATGTTGTCATGGAAGACGGTTTCGAACGATACTACCTTGAAGCCAATGTCGAGGATACCATCGTCGATGGCTGCACCAATGCCGTCGACCGACATCAGCTGAGCCTTGGACAGTCCGCCACCTTTATAACGTATGGGCGAACCACTCTCGTCTTTCATAGCAATGTATGGGGTGGGATCGGGCAGACGGCGCACGCGGAACGTGAACTGGCCCATCTGCTGGGCACGGCCCGTATTGGTAGAGGTCACCGTAATCGTTACGTTCTGGCCGACAGCCGTAGGACGGGCAATGTAGCGACCAGGGCCTACGGGTTGCAGCGTGCCTCCTGTCATTGTGGCCTGTACCTTGTTGACAGGTACGCCAGGCACTGATACGCTCAGCGGGTTCGAATAACCTGCATAGAGCACATTCATCAGGTCGGCGCTGACCGTTGCTGACGGGTCTACCACCGTATATTTCTGTTCAAACTCTCGCTTGATGATTTCACCATTACCATTCACCATCTGGATATGTCCGTTCAGCGTAAAGTCGCCCGTACGGCTGGTGATAGTCTCATAGAGTCCGTTGGGCAGGTTCATCTCTTTGCCACCGATGAATATCTGCGGCACCTGGGTGGTGTCGACGGCAGCCATCACGATGTGTGCCGCGAACTTGTCGCCGCGAACAATGGTCTGCGAGTTTGGAATGACGAAGGCGTTGAGGGCATTGACGCGAATATCCTTGACGTCGATGTTGCTGACCAGCGTATGCAGTACCTCGCCCTCTGCATAGCGCACGTCGTTCTGCAACTTAGAGAGCAACGTGACGGCAGCAGCGGCAGGCATCGACTCGAACATATACTCTTGCCAGTTCTTACCCATTGCGTGAGCATTCTTAGGAATCTCGGTGGTCAGGTTCGATGCTATCATCTGCTTCAGATGGTAGTCGTTAACCATGTTGAGCATCTTGGCACGGTAGTTGTTGATGGCGTTATAGAGTTCCTTGCCACGCCCACGGCTGGGTGACAGCATAATCTGGTTGGCAGCCTCCAGGTCTTCTTTGTTGCGCAGGTTGCGTGGGTCACCATCCTTGCCATCAGCCTCGATGGCGATAGCTACCTTCAGTTCTTCAGCCAACTTGTAGAGCTTGTTGCTCATCTCCTTGACCTGCTGTGACTTGTCGAACCACTGTTTCACCTTTTGCGGGTTCTTCTTCATCTGCTCGGCAAAGTCGTCATAGATGGCCTGGTTCTCCTTGGTAGCATTCATCGTGGTGCGCTTCAGACTCTCCTCCACGATGGAGAATCCATTGAGCACCTCGTTGGAGACGTTCAGTGCCAGCATCGCCATCAGTACGACGTACATCAGGTTAATCATCTTCTGGCGCGGAGAAACCGGTCTTTTCTTGATTGCCATTATAATTTACAATTTGACAATTTACAATATACGATTTACTGTGGGACTTGGGGCATGCGCACTTGCATGGCCTCAATCATGCGGGCATAGATCTTGTTGAGCTCTATAATCTGCTCAGCCATGTGGCGTGTCTGCTCATTGATCTCGTCGATGGTGCTAATCTGGGCACTGGCACTCTTCAGTTGCATCTCGTAGACGCGGCTGATGCCTGTCAGTGTGCGATTCAGGTTCTCCATCTCCTCGGAGTCGCGCGTCAGGCGCTGGCTCTGGGCCGAAACCTCAGCGAGCATCTCCGTCAGTCGGTTCAGCTCGTCGATATAGTTAGAGGTAGCCTCCTTCATCTCGTCGCCCATGGTGGGAACAACGTCAGCGGGAGAGCCGCTGACAACCGTACCGCCACCGCTGACCACTGTGCCGCCGCCAATTGTACCGCCGCCGCCAACTACGCCACCGGCAAAGCTGATAGTACCGCCTTCAGCACCACTGTTAGCGGGACCACCCTCCCAACGGGCAGCTTCGTCGCCATTGCCAACAACACCGCCAATTGTACCGCCACCGCCATTGATGACAATAGTGCCACCACCGGCAACAGCAGGAGCAACGTTGCCCGCGCCAACGGCAGGAGCAGCGTCTCCTTCTTCCATGTGGATATCGAGATCCATACCGTCGGTCGTCTTGTCGAAGGGACGGTCGAAGGCTGAGATAAAGAACACGAAGACCTCAGTGCCCATACCCAAGAATAGGAAGAAGTTGGCACCTGGCAGGTGGGTCAGCTTAAACAGCGTACCCAAGATAACGATAGAGGCACCCCACGAGTAGGCATAGTTCAGGAAGGTCTGTCCTGCCACACTGTCCATCCACTTCTGCAAGCGGTAGACGAAATTGAATTTGCTGTATACGGTCATTACTTCTTTCCTTTCTTTACTTTAATCTTGTCACTGGTGGTGTTGGCTAACGAGCGCACACAGCGGAAGCCGATGTACGAACGAGGCTGGTTCTGATATTCATACGAGCGCCATGCGGAGCGGATGTAGCTCTCGGGGTCTTTCCATGAACCACCGCGTACCGACTTCTTCTTCAGGCGGTAGGGGTCTTCCTTGGCAGCGTTGTAGCTCAGCTGCGGGTTGATGTCGTTCATGGCTTCTACACCAGCCTCGGTATAAATGGTTGAGCACCACTCGGCCACGTTGCCTGCCATGTCATACAGACCATTGCTGTTAGAGCTATAGATGCCCGTGCGACTGGTAATCAGGTTGCCGTCCTTGGTATAGTTACCGTTGTCTGGCTTGAAGTTGGCATAGAAACAACCGTTGCCGCTGGCTACGTCCTCATTGTCCCAGGGGAACTCGTTCTGGTCTTTGCCACGGGCAGCATACTCCCACTCGGCCTCTGTCGGCAGACGATAGCGCTGCACATAGCGTGCTGCGGCACCCAGGCCACGCAGCAGGTACTCCGTACGCCAGGCGCAGAATGCGTTGGCCTGTTCCCACGTTACACCCACAACGGGGTAGTCGTTGTAGGCGGCATTGGAGAAGTAGTAGCGCATGTAGCTCTCATTGTCAGCGTTGGGGAAATCGTTGACCCAGCAGGTCGTGTCGGGATAGATGTTCACGATGTATGTGTTCAGGAAGTCCCATGGTCCCGTATGCTCACGGTTGATGGTCTCACGGACAATCTGACCCTCGTCATTGATGTAGGCAGTGTCCTTCGAGATCCATATCTGCTCGTTGGCGTTGGGGCGCACGTCCGTATTCAGCACGCGCTCTTCGTGAGTGTCGCGATACTTGCGCTTGGCAGCCTCCGTATAGTCGTAGATTTCGTAGCGATAGTTCATCTGGCGCCAATCGAGCATCTTCTCGCCCGTCACCGGATTAGTGGTGTACAGACTCTCGATGGCACGCTGCTCGTCCTCGTTAGGCTTGCGGGGCAGTTGCTTCTTCCAATTCAGATGAGGCTTCACGGGGTCGCCGTTCTTGTCTTCCTCAATCTTGTACGTCTCGTCGCCACCGTAGGCAGGATCTGCCAGACGCTCGCGAAGAATGCTGTCGCGTACATAGTTGACAAACTGGCGGTACATGGAGTTGGTAACCTCACGTTCGTCCATCCAGAAACCCTCTACTGAGATGTCGCGTACGGGCGTCTGCTTACCCCATAGGGAGTCGTGTTTGTCGATACCCATACGCAGGTGACCACGTTTGATCAGTGTCATACCGTAAGGTGCAGGCTCGCTGAAGGCACGGCCGCTGACACCCGTCACCTCGCCACCGGACGCTGACGCCATCTTGCTGCCGAAACAGCCAGACAGCAGCATCGCCATTGTGGCGCAAAGTGCTATACTAAGTAATTTTTTCATATCTCAATTATCAATTATCTATTATCAATTAGAGTATGCGTACGCTTTGATGGCGGTTGCGTCCTTTCTTCTGGAATACCAGATCTGTCTGGTAACCCACAAAGAGCTCGTGCGAGCCGTTGCCAATCTTCAGTACCGACGTGTAGATTTCGTAGCTGTAACCTATCGTGATGCCGTGAAAGAAACCGCCGATGAGCGCTGTCACCGAGTTGGAAGGGCTGTAGCCCACTCCCGCATACATCATCTTCTTCTCGTGCGTGTACTTCAGACGTGTCGTCACGTTCACACGGTGGCTGGTGCCATCGGTATGTGCCAACACAGAGGGGTGTATTGACAATAACGGATTGCGTAGCTGAATATTGTATCCTGCTGTCAAATAATATGCTCTGCTGATGTTCAGGATAGAGCGGTCGCCCAGTTCTATCTGTGGTGCTGTGAGGTGCTGGACAGAGGCTCCGGCATACCACTGGCCGTGCGTGTAGTATAGTCCGGCAGACAAGTCGATGGCTACTCCGTTGGCGTCGGTTTTGCTGAAGGCGCGGTCGTTGCTGTTCTCTAAATCCAGGCCGCTGGCCTTGAACTTCTCGCTGAGGATGCCACCTTGCACGCCAATGCTCAGCAGACCACCCAGCAACGGCTGTTTGAAGGCATACTGCGCCAGCAGACGCTGGTGGGAGAAGAGGCCAAGCTGGTCGTTCACCAGTTGTATGCCTACCCCGTGATAGCGCCCCATCAGGTAGAAAGGCATGTCGGCTCCGAAGTTCATCGTCTTTGGCGGGTTCTCAAAACCATTCAGCGTCATGGCATAGGTGCCCGTCACGTTCAACTTCGGCTGTTTGCCTACTGCCGCGGGGTTAAACGATGGTTCCATCGCCCAATAGTGGGCGAAGGATGGCTCTTGCTGGGCTCTGATAGTAGTGACCGCCAGCAAGAGGAAGATGATTATCGTTGTTTTTTGCTTAAGCACGTTGATAATAACGATGTTTCACCTTTTTTATTGCATATAGACAGATGATTTGTAATTTACAGTTTACATTTTGACCCTGTCGTCGAGTGACAGTGGCGGTGGAATACTTAAAAACCGTGAAAAGCTATTAATTAATTTCGTGTAGGGCTTTTTTATTTCAAGAATTCTGGCTACCTTTGCGGACAGTTTAATATTTTCACCTATTTAAATAGATTCAATTATGGTAAATTACAAGGATTTGGGTCTCGTGAATACTCGCGAGATGTTCAAGAGAGCAGTTGCTGGCGGTTATGCCATCCCCGCTTTCAACTTTAACACCATGGAGCAGATGCAGGCTATCGTACAGGCTGCCGTTGAGACAAAGTCACCTGTTATCATGCAGGTTTCCAAGGGTGCTCGTAACTATGCTAACGCTACCATTCTGCGCTACATGGCTGAGGGTGCTGTAGCTTATGCTAAGGAGCTGGGCTGCGCTCATCCTGAGATCGTGCTTCACCTTGACCACGGTGACAGCTTCGAGCTCTGTAAGGATTGCATCGACATGGGCTTCTCTTCAGTGATGTACGACGGTTCTTCACTGCCTTACGAGGAGAACATCAAGATCTCCCGTCAGG
>Ga0310697_10005195_pt1 | contig 12645 bp, 5 predicted proteins | sample 172DNAGHGlowgp2_FD_203883 | JGI IMG/M metagenome (GOLD analysis project Ga0310697, IMG submission 203883) | Sheep rumen microbial communities from Palmerston North, Manawatu-Wanganui, New Zealand - 1728 DNA GHGlow gp2 (v2) (version 2) | ecosystem: Host-associated > Mammals > Digestive system >... | reverse complement strand
TCAATGGCGAGTATTCCCAGTCCAATTACGATCTGCTTACGAAGGTTCTCCGGGAAGACTGGGGGTTCAAAGGCATCGTCATGACGGACTGGACGGCTCCGCGCGAAAGCGAAAAACAGGTTGCCGCTGGAAACGACCTTCTGATGCCCGGACGCAAGGCCCAGATCGAGCAGATCGTATCCGCCGTGAATGAGGGCCGTCTGTCCATCAAGGAGGTTGATGCCTGCGTCCGAAGGATGCTCGAGTACATCGTCAAAACCCCTCGTTTCCATGAATATCAATATTCAGAACAACCTGACTTGAAGGCTCATGCCGCTGTCTCCCGCAAAGCGGCTGAAGAGGGGGTGGTTCTTCTGAAAAATGACGGCGTACTTCCGATCAAGGCCTGTAATGTGGCTCTTTTCGGCATTCAATCCTATGATTTCCTTCATGACGGAATCGGCAGTGGACATGTGAACACACCTTACGTCGTCAACATGGTCGATGCGCTGAAAGTTCAGGGATTTACTTGCAACGAACCTCTGGCAGAAGCCTATCGCCTGCATATCCAAGCGGATAAGGCCAAGTGGCAATTCCATCCCTATAGCAAGGTTCCCCTGATGGAGGCTATCGGCGTAGGCGCTCCTGTCTATGAGGTGGAATTCCCTGACTATGTGTACAGTACGACGGCCAAGGAAAGCGATATGGCGCTCGTCACCATCGGACGCAAGCCCGGTGAAGGATTCGACCGGGACATCAAGGACGATTTCAACCTTTCGGATGTTGAGTTGAACCTTCTCAAAGGCGTTTGCGATGCTTTCCACACAGTCGGGAAGAAAGTGATCGTGGTACTGAATGTAGGTGGTGTCGTGGAAACCGCCTCTTGGAAAGAATGGCCGGATGCCATCCTCCTGCCGTGGATGCCTGGTCAGGAAGGCGGTAACGTGGTGGCCGATGTCCTCACCGGCAAAGTGAACCCTTCAGGCCACCTTCCCATTACGTTCCCTGTCCGTTATGAGGACGTTCCCGGATCAGATGATTACCCGACCTCTTTCGGTACAGGAGACCGTTTCGATATTGTAGGCGCTCTGCTGCATCCAGCAAAATCGCCCGATGGGAATACGAAAAACTATGATTATACGGAATACAACGAAGGAATCTATGTGGGGTACCGGCATTATCAGACCAAGGGCGTAGAAGTCTCTTATCCGTTTGGTTATGGGCTCAGTTATACTTCCTTTGCCTATAGTGAACCTTCCGTAAAGCGCCGCGGAAATTCTTATACCGCGAGCATCAAGGTGACGAATACGGGCTCCGTGGCCGGCCGTGAGGTGGTCCAGCTCTATGTCTCTGCTCCCGCCGGAACGCTTGACAAGCCGGAGCGGGAACTCAAAGCCTTTGCCAAGACCGGCGAACTGGCTCCAGGCGAATCCCAGACCGTGGAAATGACATTCACCGCCTATGAGCTGGCCTCTTTTGATGAAAGCGCATCGGCCTTTGTCACGGACAAGGGTACCTATACCGCCAGATTCTGCACGGATGTCTGTTCCGAGCAGGCGGCGAAGGAATTTGAGGTTACTGCCCGGAAGGTGTTCCCCGTAAACAACGCTTTAGCTGCCAAATAATGAAAAGAGTACTAATCCTTATATCTGTCATTCTCTCTGTGCCGATGTGGAGCGCAGAGAGAGAACTGAATAAAGGCTGGATCTTCTGGTCGGAAAAAGATCGGCGGCACATCACAGTCGATCTTCCTCACGATGCCATGCTGCGCGAACAGCGCGATCCTGATCTTCCTTCAGGAGAGGCGTCCGCTTACTTCCCTGGCGGCTTTTATCATTATGAAAAGCACCTGGATGTTCCGGAAAGCTGGCTGAAAAAGCATGTGACCCTGCATTTCGGAGGCGTTTACCGCTGCTCCAAAGTCTATGTCAACGGCAGGGATGCCGGAGGATGCGAAAACGGTTTCATCCCCTTCCAGGTTTGCCTGGACGGGCTTCTCCGGCAGGGCGAAAACACGCTTCGCGTCGATGTGGACAACACGGCCATGCCCAATTGCCGCTGGTACAGCGGAGCAGGCATCTATCGTGATGTGACCTTGTCGGTCCAGGAAAAAGAGCACCTGGGAGATATCAGGATCTCCACCATCGACATCCATCCGGCAAAAGTGCTTGTCAGAACGCGACACAACGGTGGGAAAGTCCATGTCCGGATTCGTAGATGCGGACGCACTGTCGCTTCCGCCCAAGGAGATTCCTTGGAACTGTCCATCCCGAACGCCGATTTGTGGACGGCGGAGACCCCGTCTCTCTATACGGCCGTGATTTCCTTGAAGAAAGGTTGGAAGACGTTGGAACGCAGGGAGGTGGAGTTTGGTATCCGCAAAATCACCTACGGCCCGGACGGATTGAAGATCAATGGGGAGCCGCTGCTGCTCAGAGGTGGCGCCATCCACAGCGATAATGGCATCCTGGGCGCCTGCGACTATGAGGATGCGGCGCAGCGCCGCATCTCCATCCTCAAGTCTTATGGCTTCAACGCCATCCGCTCAGCCCATAATACAGCCTCTGAAAGCATCCTGAAAGCATGTGACCGTCTGGGCATGTACGTCATGGATGAGCTTTTTGACGGCTGGTTCCTGCCCAAGAATGAACACGATTACGCCGAGCACTTTATGGATAACTATCGTGAAGATGCGGCGGCCATTGTGGAGAAGGACTTCAATCATCCTTCCGTCCTGATGTATTCCATCGGCAACGAAATCAGCGAGCCGGTGCTGCCGGGCGGTATGGAAGTGGCCCGAACCCTGATTGACGACCTTCATCGCCTGGACCCCGGGCGTATCGTGACCGGAGGTATCAATATCATGATTCTCAGCGGAACGGCCAAGGGTTCCGGACTGTATTACAAGGATGACGCGGCCCCGAAGAATGAAACGGCCGAAAAATATCAGGCGGTGAACTTGAAAGCGATGTCCAGCCAGGAGTTCAACGAACTGATGCTCAAACTGAACAAGCTGGTTTACAATCAGGTATTGACAGAGTTTGCCGATTCCGTATGTACACCCATCCTGGATGCGCTGGACATCGCCGGCTACAACTATGGCAATCTACGGTATTCCATCGAGGGGGAGAAACATCCCGGACGAGTGATCGTCGGAAGCGAGACCTTCCCGCAGGATGTTGTGAAGAACTGGCGGGATTGCGAGCGCCTGCCTTATCTGGTGGGCGACTTTCTGTGGTCCGCATGGGACTATATCGGGGAAGCCGGAGTCGGTGCCTGGTCCTATGGGGGAGGAGAGATTTCCCTTTCCAAGCCCTATCCCTGGCTGCTGGCCGATGTCGGCGTCCTGGATATCCTGGGAAATCCCACGGGTGAAGCGCTGCTCGTGAAAGCGCTCTGGAACGAGGGGCCGATGGACCCGCTCATCGCCGTCCGCCCCGTCCGGGAGGATGTCCCGGCCAAATCCACCTGGCGCGGCACCAACAGCATTCCTTCATGGGGCTGGAAAGGACAGGAGGGGATTACCGCTACGGTGGAAGTATATAGCAACGCACCTTCCGTGGAGCTGTTCCTGAACGGGAATTCGCTCGGTGCCAGAACTGTCGAGGATTATACGGCCGTTTGGGAAGTTCCCTATGAGCGTGGGACACTGGAGGCCGTGGCAGTCTATCCGGAAGGGGAGCGTCGCTCCCTCCTCTCTTCCGCCGATGGCGGGCTGAAGCTCGAGGCCCGCATCGAACCTCACGGAAAGCTTCTCTATATTCCCATTTCCCTCATCGGAGAAAACGGCGCACTGGAGTCCAATGCCGACATGCCGGTAAGCCTGCAGGTGACCGGAGGACGACTTTTGGGATTCGGGAGCGCCCGTCCGGCCACTGAGGAAAGCTTCCTTTCAGCCACGGCAACCACCTTTTATGGAAAGGCCCAGGCTGTGGTGGAGAAAGGAGAAGGGCCTCTGCATGTGGAGATTTCCGCTCTCGGGCTTGAAACGATTGTTTTGAAGTCGTTTTGAACGGAAAGTCGAATCGAAAAAACAAATTGTCCAGCGCTCATGGATATCTCACGGTACTTTTGCACCGTGATTAATGGCACAAAACTGTTCAAATAATATGCACTTGATGAAAAAAACTGTTTCACTTCTTCTGGCGGCCTTCCTGGGTGTTTTCACCCTGACTGCCCAGGAGAGAATCACCGTGTCCGGCCATGTGACGGATGCGGAGACGGGAGAGCCGCTCATCGCAGTGGGCATCCTGCAGCAAGGCACTTCCAATGGAGTTATCTCCGCGATGGAAGGCGACTACACGATCACCGTTCCCAAGGGATCGGTCCTAGAGTTTTCATGTATCGGTTATGAGACGGTCGAGGTCGTTGCCGACCGGAACCGGATCGACATCGCGATGAAAGTCGACACGAATCTGTTGGACGAGGTGGTCGTCGTCGGCTATGGCGTCCAGAAGAAGAGTTCCCTCACGGGTGCAGTTTCTTCCGTGAAATCCGTCGACCTCGAAGCCCGCGGCGTCACCAACATCAACGCCGCCCTTTCCGGCAAGGCTTCCGGTGTCCAGTCCTACAGTTCCTCCGCCCGCCCGGGCGCTGCGCCGAACATCCAGGTCCGCGGTATCGGCTCCAACGGGTCTTCGGCTCCTCTTTATGTCATTGACGGACGTATAGCTTCCGGCACCGGATCCATCAACCCCAACGACATCGAGAGCATCGAAGTGCTGAAAGATGCCGCTTCCGCTGCGATTTATGGCGCATCGGCCGGTAACGGCGTGATCCTGATCACCACCAAGAAGGGCAAGGGCGACGGGCATCTCAGCTATGATATGCAGATTACTTCCCAAAGCCTGGCCTTCAAGCCGCATGTAATGAATTCCGAGCAATTTATCGACTATTGGACCGAGGTGGGTTCCGTGAGTCTGGAGACCGTCATGAAAAACTGGGACGGCCGCACCAACACCGACTGGATGGACGCGACCTTCGAGCCTTCCCTGATGCAGAAGCACAGCCTTACCTTCCAGGGCGGCAACGACAAGGGACAGTTCTACCTGTCCGGCTCCTATCTGGACAACAACGGCATGATTAAAGGTGATGCCGACATCTATAAGGCCTATACGGGAATGATCAATGCCTCCTACAAGATCAAGTCCTGGCTGGAGGTGGGCACCAATAATGTGATCGAATATACCCAGACCAAGTCTGTGGGCGAAGGCGGGCAGGGACTGAATATCTTCCAGTCTGCCCTGGGCATGTATCCGACAACAAAGCCTTCGTACACCCTGGACGATATGCCGGATGACATGCTGAAGGTGCTTGCTCCGGGGGCCAACCTTGGCTCCCTCCTGGGAGACGGTAACGGCAATTATTGGGGTGCAACCATTTTTGGCATGACCAACCGCATCAGCCCGCTGATTTTCCGTGACAGGGGTATCAACGACAACCGCTCAATGGCCGTCTCCGGTACCACCTATGCCAATCTGACTCCCTGGCAGTGGCTTACGGTGACTTCCCGCCTGTCCTATACTTTGACGGCAGGGGAGAACTATTCTGCCGACCGTCCGTATTTCAACAGCCTGCCTTCCGGCGACTACCGGACCAATATGGCGGTCACTTCCATCAACAGCGACATGACCTACCTGCAGTGGGAAAATTTTGCCACGGCCATGCAACTCTTCGGCAAGCATCTGCTGACGGGGATGATCGGCTCTTCTTTCAGCACCAGCCGGACTTACAGCACGACGGCGGGCGCTTCCGGAACGCTGAACAATCCCGGATGGGCTTACGACGATCCCAATTTCCTGTATCTGTCCTATGCCAATGACGGCGTCATCAAAAGCGTCGGCGGCGGCGAGCCCGGCCTGGGCCGTAAGCTGGCTTATTTCGGCCGTTTCAATTACGCGTATGCCGACAAGTATCTCTTCCAGGCCTCCCTCCGCGCCGATGCCGCCGATTCTTCCATCCTTCCCAAGGATAACCGCTGGGGCTTCTTCCCGGCCGCTTCCGCCGGCTGGGTGGTTTCCAAAGAACCTTTCATGGAGTGGAGCAAGGGCTGGCTGGACCAGCTGAAACTCCGTGTCAGCTGGGGTCAGAACGGCTCCCTGGCATCCCTGGGCGGCTATATGTACGCCCGCACCATCGGCCGTACCGGACGGTACAGTTTCTCTGATGAACTGAACTATTCCTACGGCTATGCACCATCTGTGATGGGTAATGACAAACTTAAATGGGAGACTTCCGAACAGCTTGACCTGGGTATAGACCTCGCTCTGTTCGGTAACCGTCTCACGCTCGGCGCCGACTGGTATGACAAGCGGACCAAGGATCTCCTGATCAGCGGTGTCAAGCTGTCCAATACGACGGGCTTCTCTCCTTCTCCCATCAATGCCGGCGCCCTCACCAACCGGGGTATCGAGCTGGAACTGGGCTGGCAGGATCATGTCGGAGATTTCAACTATGGGATCCGCGGCAACCTGACCACCCTTCGCAATGAGGTCACGGCCGTCCACGAGAACTTGAGCGTGGTTCCGGGTGCCGGACTGGTCAACGGAACGGTATTTACCCGTTTTGAAAAGGGCTATCCGGCCTGGTACTTCTATGGCTACAAATATACGGGTGTCGATCCGCTGACGGGAGATCCTGTCTTTGAAGACATCAACGGCGGCGGGATCAGCGACTCCGACAAGACCATGATCGGCAAGGGCATTCCGGACCTTACTTACGGCATCACCCTGAATGCGGCCTGGAAGGGCATCGACCTGGTCGTCTTCGGCAGCGGTGTGCAGGGCGTCGACATCTACAATGTGTATGACCCGAACTCCGAATACCTGTACAACCGCCTGACCTGCTTCACGGAGAACCGTTGGAGCACGGCCAACCCGAACGGGAAGAACCCGCGTGCCTACGCAGATATCTCCAGACTTAACAACTCCTCGTATATGGTGTTCGACGGTTCCTTCTTCAAGATCAAGCAGGTCCAGCTGGGCTATACGTTCTCGAAATCCCTGCTTGAAAAGATCCATCTGGACAATCTGAGGATGTATGCCTCCCTGGAGAACTTCTTCACCTTCACCAAGTATCCCGGATGGGACCCGGAAGTGACCGGTTTCGGCAATGCCATGGGGCTTGACTATGGCGCCTATCCCAACTCCCGGAAAGTGCTTTTCGGTCTCAATATCACCTTCTAAGACATCGGGAATCATGAAAAAAATCTTTGCAACCATAGCCGTAGCTTCCCTGTTTCTGGGTAGCGTGACCTCTTGCTCCAAACTGCTGGACATCCCTCAGCACGGAGTATTGAATACAGACAATTTCTACCAGACTGACGAAGACGCCCTCAGCGCCGTCACCGCCATCTATGCGGAGTTTGAAGACCTTTTCATCTTCAAAGAATTTGAAATGAGCTACAATTGGCTCAACAGCTATCTTTCGGATGAGTTCTGGCATGGCCAGAGCGACCGGGCCGTCGACCTGGAGATGCTGGAAAGCTTCACGTTCGACGCTGATTATCCCACGATCGAGACGGTGTTCACCTCCCTGTATAATGTGATCGGCAAATGCAATGTGGTCTTGGATAACGTCCAGGGAGAAAGCGACATACAGCAGCGGGCCAGGGCCGAAGCCAAAGTCTTCCGCGCCTGGATGTACTTTGAGCTGACCACCCTTTGGGGCAATCCGCCGCTGGTGGACCACGTCCTGAATCCGGACGAAGCGTCGGTTCCCAATGCCGATCCTGCCGACCTGTGGAAACTGATGGAAACCGATCTGACGGAAGCCGTCAATTCCGGTAAACTGGTCTCCAAGGCTGGTGTCTACGACAAGACCAATTACCGTGTCACCAAGGAATACGCCGAGGCCCTTCTGGGCAAGGTCTATCTCTGGCAAGGCAAGAACAAGGAAGCCGCCGAGAGTCTCCAGAAGGTGATTGACAGCCAGAAATATGATCTCTTCCGCGGCCAGTATGGCGACATGTTCAACGGCGAGAACCAGAACAACGAGGAAGTCGTGTTCTCGACCCACTTCCTGGAGGACTTGCAGAATCCGGTGGTCCGCTTGTGGCCTTCTTCCACGGGACTTTCCGCTTATTCCCGCGACGGCCTGAATTTCACGGCCGGGGAGCCCAACGAGCTGAATCTCTTTGCCAATGCCTGGGGCGGCATCGTTCCTCGCGGAAGCGCCTATGAAGCATTTGTGGCCGAAGAAGGAGTCGACGGCTACCGCCTGAACGAGACCATCAAGGATTATGATTTCATGGCGTCACACGGCTATACGATCCGTTCCGGGTACAAGGAAGTCTCAGAAGGATATTATTTCTGGAAAGGCCGTTTCGTCGGTGACGATATCAATTACAACGCATCCTTCCCGACCGTTTTCCGGGATATCTGCTGGATGCGCTATGCCGAAGTGCTTCTTCTTGCCGCCGAGGCTTATATCGGCGTGGACCAGAGCAAGGCCGACTGGTGCCTGAACGAGGTCCGGCATCGCGCCGGGCTGGGTGACAAGGCCTGCACGCTGGAAGCGGTCAAGACCGAGAAGCGCCTGGAGCTCTACGGAGAGAACGTCCGTTACAAGGACCTTCTCCGGTGGGGAGATGCGGCAACGGTCCTGGCCGATGCCGGCAAGCAGTTCCCGCAGTTCTCCACGGAGGGCCTGGAATGGATTTCTCCTTTCACCAGCTACGGATTCAAGAAGGGCAAGCACGAGACGCTTCCTTTCCCTTCCACCGAAATCATGGCCAACAAGAACATCGTCCAGCATGACGCCTGGAAATAAACGAACAATCAGATGCTTATGAAAAAGATAATGAATATGGTCGCCGTTGCCGTACTGGCATTGTCCGGGGCATCGTGCGTAAAAAGTGCGCTGGATCCGCTGGATAACAAGTATCCGGAAGTGCAGCAACTGAATCTTGGATCCGTCCTGGAAAATGGCGGCGTGGAAGATGTTGACGGCTTCAATGTCTTCACCCTGAAGGCGGACGGACTGTCCATCCAGTTGGCCGGGAAGAACTGGTATCTGGAAGGAGGGGACTATACTTTCAGCGAAACGCTTCGTAGCAGGGCGCTTCTTTCTCCCTCGACAGTGAACGGGAAGCCGGTATCCGACGGCTCCGTGTCTATTACCAAGAACGGCGACGATTATATGCTGTCCGGACTCCTGTGGTCGGGACAGGAGGTCATGAGAGTGAAGGCTTCCGGAAAACTCGTTTATGAATATCAGGAAATCGAGGCGAATTACACCTATACGGCCGCTCCGTATGAAGGCCGCGGGTATAATCTCACGCTGAACAACCTGGATGGTTCTTTTGCCGCCAACTTCCTGCTTATTACTTCCGGAGCCATCGCCGGCACGTATGAAATGACCTCCGATTCGGAGAACATGCATGACGGCCAGGCTTTCATCGGCATCGACCTCAGTTTCCTTGGTCTGGGTGTCCTGGGCTGCTATTTCGATGTGGACGGGACCCGCTGGTTTGTCCGCGAAGGAACCATTACTGTCTCCGGAGACGAAAGCATGTATTCGGCGGACATAACAGGTCTGGTTGCCATCAATGCGCTGGAGCAGACCTACCCGGAGACCAGCATCTCCTTCTCCAACGCCAAGAAAGAGGAGCCCAAACCGGTGGTCATCGAAGGATACAGCTTCACGCATTCCGAGGCCGTGGCCGATGGCGTGAACGAGCATACCCTGATGCTAAAGGATGCCTCCGGCAAGCCTGCAGGCCTGATCCTGATCGACACGGCTCCGCTCGGCGGCGTGATCGGTTCGTTCGAAGGCGTTTCTCCGCTGGAGGCCGACAAGATGGGCAAGTACCTGACCGGTTTCGACGCTTCCGCTTTCGGAATGGGCGTGCTGGGCTCATACCTCATTATTGACGGAAAACAGTATCTGATCGGTGGCGGCACCCTCACGGTCAGCAGCCAGGGAGAATCGTTCTCCATCACGCTGACCGACCCCGTTGTGAGCGGTCTCAACGCTTCTTCCATCGAGCTTACCGGACTTACGCTGGAAACCGAACCGGAACAGCCCAAGGAAGATGTGGTCTTTGAAGTGAAGGGCGGCACTTACACCTATGTGACGGCTCCCAAGGGGGATGCCGAGGGCATCATCGAGCACACCTTCTCCTTCAAGGATGCTGAGGGGAATGCCGCAGGGCAGCTTCTGATCTGGTCTGCCGACGAGACCTACACCGGCGTGTGGCCTTTCCTGGCTGCAACGGCCACTCCTGCCCCTGGTAACTTCCTCGGAGGCATGGAACTGGATCTCTCCGCCTTCGGTATGGGTGTGAGCAACCTGGGCTCGTACTTCATCAAGGACGGCAAGACCTACCTGCTGAATGCCGGCACCGCTATCGTTGCTGAGGAAGACGGCAAACTGGGTGTGCTGATCTCGGGTGTCGAAGCTGCGACCGGGGCTTCTGCCGGCAGCGAGGCTTCCGATGTGACGGTCCTCTCTTTCTCCGAAATGGAAGCATACGTTCCGCCGGTGGTGGGTGACACCTTCACCGTGGAAGGGGGCACTTATACCATCAGTTCCGAGGACAAGGACTCCGTGACGGAATACACGATCCAATTCTCTGACAGTGAGGGGAATCTTGTCGCGCAGACCGTCCTCCGTACCGCCAAGGGTGCGGCCCTCGAGAGCGGATCCTTCACTGTGGCAGGCGAGGGCGAGCAGCCCGGAACCTATGTCTTCGGCCTGGATTTCTTCGGCATGATGAACATCGGCACTTACTACATCAAGGACGGGAAGACCTATTATGTGACGGGCGGAACGCTGAACTTCGTGGATTTCTTCACCATCTACGGTCTCACCATCGAGAATGCCGTAACGGCGGACGGAGAAGGCAATCCCGGTGCCACTTCCATCGCCATCTCCGGCATGACCAAGGCGGAATAGGATGAAAGCCCGAAAACTGTTTAAGATACTGGGGTGGGCCGCAGCCATTGCGGCCCTCCTGGTCATCGTGGGCATTGTTGCCCTCAGAAGCACCTTCCTGAAGTCTTTCCCGGCCTTGGAAGGTACTCCCGAGGTAGGGAAATGGTACGAAGTGCAGTTTGACGATGCAGTCTGTGCCCATGGCGACCCTTGGTTCGGCCTGTTCCGGAAGGGGACGGAGAACAAGGTCCTGATCGAGTTTTTCGGCGGCGGGGTATCGCTGGATCCCTATACCGCCGCCCGAGGGAATTCGCTCGTGGAAAAAGGCGGATTCTATGCCGACAACGCCAAGAACCAGGACTTTATCGCCACTTTTGGAATAGGAGGACAGCAGGAGGACAATCCTTTCAAGGACTGGACGATGATCGTGCTTCCTTACGCAACGGGCGATTTCCACTGTGGGACCAATGATTATCCCTATACCGGCCTCGACGGGAAACAGCATATTCTCCGCCATCATGGCTACACCAATTATTCCATGCTGCTGGAGCGGCTTCTTCCGTATGTGGGGACGCCGGACCAGCTGGTCATCACGGGCTCCAGCGCCGGGGGATGGGCGACTTCCATCCTGGCCGACGATGTCATCAGCCATTTCCCGGGGACGGAGAACGTGACGGTCTTCGTGGACAGTTCCTTCCTGTATTATGACAAGTGGAAAAACACGGCCAGGGATATCTGGGGAACGCCATTCGCCATCGTGGAGCGGATTGTTTCCGACAATATCGTCCTGGACTGCCTGACCGCCCTGCGCAGGGACCATCCGGAGGTGAAGATCCTTTTCGACTGTTCGGTCCGCGACAATGCCCTGGCCAATTACCAGGCTTATATCGACCGGGGCGACAATTCCGTGACCACCCGTGCCGACGGGGATGTCTTCCAGAAGAATCTCAGGAAGATGGTGGCCGGTCTTCAGGAGCAGGTGCCCGGTTGCGGCATTTTCCTGTGGGACGATGTCTGGGACAACGAGAAGGAGGCGCTGACGATGCATACCATCCTGATATCCCATCATTTCTTCACGGACAGGGCCGGGAATGGCAGCATCTGCGACTGGCTGACGGATGCCATCGGCGGTAACGTCTATTCCCGGGGCTTGGAACTGATCGACAAGGAATACTGATATGAAAAAAAGGCGTTGCATCATCGTGCTTGCAGTGATCGCTGCATTGTTGGGGATTACGGTGGCCCTATTTCAGGGTTGGCGGAAAAAGACCTTCCAGTCATTCCGCGTTCCGGAGGCCGTCGAGGTGGATGATTCCACGTACTGCTTCCGGGATGTGACAGCCTTGATGCACCTTTTGGTCGGGAAAGATTCGGCGCTGGTGATTGATACCGGTTTCGGCCTCGTGAACCTGAAAGAAGCCGTGAACCGATTGACGGACAAGCCTGTAAAGGTCATCAATACCCATGGCCATTTCGACCATACGCACGGCAACTGGCAGTTTGGGGGTGCGATGGTCTCCTACAAGGATCTGGAAACCATTTCCCGGCATGATGATGCCGCTTACTTGTACGACAACTTCCTGGGGAATCCGTTCATGAAATTGCTGATCGGGAAGAAGGCCGTGGCCAGGGTTTGCAACCAGCCCAAGGCCGATTATCGGCCCCTTCCGGAAAGCATGACGTTGGACCTGGGTGGCGGGCGCATCATCCGCCTGTACGAGATTCCCGGTCACACGCCCGGTTCCATCGCGCTGCTGGACGTAAAGTACCATCGGCTCTATACCGGCGATA
>Ga0310697_10005193_pt1 | contig 12649 bp, 6 predicted proteins | sample 172DNAGHGlowgp2_FD_203883 | JGI IMG/M metagenome (GOLD analysis project Ga0310697, IMG submission 203883) | Sheep rumen microbial communities from Palmerston North, Manawatu-Wanganui, New Zealand - 1728 DNA GHGlow gp2 (v2) (version 2) | ecosystem: Host-associated > Mammals > Digestive system >... | reverse complement strand
CGCATCATCGGCAAAATCAGTGCACTGACCGTCGCTCAATACATCAATTACTTAAATAATCAGCCGATTGGCAGAGTTAAATATGCACTGGTTTAATTCCGCCAACGGGTTTTCATTAATCTTCCCATGCCCTCCCCGTCCCACCCGAGAGGTACATAATTCGGTCCTTCTTATATCCTTCCTATATACTTCTCATATAGTTCTTATATTGGTGATATAAGAAGTATATGAGAACGATATGAGAACGATATGAGAACAATATAAGAAATGACCTCTTTGGTAGGTATCGGGTAGGTGTCGGGTAGGTATGAGGTAGGAGGTTGGAGTGGGGAGGTGGGGGTTAGCGGATGAGGGTGACGGTGCCGAGGCCGTTGCGGCGTTCGCCGTAGATGTCGGTGAGGAACCAGCGGTAGACGTAGGCGCCCTGCGGCACGGGGGTGCCGTCGTGGGTGCCGTCCCAGAGGAGGTCGATGTCGTCGGACTCCCACACTAGGAGGCCCTGGCGGTTGTAGACGGTCATCTCGAACTCCTGCACCTCGAAGGAGGTGTGGCAGCCGAAGCGGTTGTTGCTCTCCTGGTCGGGGAAGAAGATGTTGGGGAACCAGACGGAGCGTATCTTGGTGACGAAGACGACGGTGGTGTCGGCGCAGCAGTTGTAGCGGTTGCAGGAGGTCATGGTGACGCTGACGGAGTCGGGCAGGGGGTGCTGGAAATGGCGCCGTGCGCGCTCGCCGCTGAGGGTGGGGCCGTCGCTGTACTGCCAGGTGGTGTGGTGGCGGTCGTCGGAGCAGTCGTGGAGCATCAGCACGGGGTGGTCGAAGTCGATGAAGGAGCGGTTGCTTTCGATGCAGAGCGCTGGAGGGGGTTCGACGCCGACGGTGATGGAGGCAATGGTGTTGCCCGCTGCGTCGAGGAGGCTGTAGGTGGTGGTCTGCGAGGGGTGCACGCTGACGGGGTTCTGTCCCTGGAGGGCGTCGAGGGCGGGGTCGGCGGGCGCGGCGCTCCAGATGAAGGTGTGGGTGCCTGTGGCGGTGAGGGTCACCTCCTCGCCGGGGCACACGCCGTCGGCGCTGGCGGTGAGGCCTGCGGCTTCGTAGCCTACGATGAGCGTCACCACCGAGTCGCATCCGTTCTGCGCCGTGTAGCGGAAGGTGTAGGTGCCGGCGAGGGTGATGGCGGTGTCGGCGAAGTGGAGGGTGTCGCCGGCGATGAGGCTCATGGCGAGGGTGTCGCGCACCGATGCCAATACGGTGAGCGTCAGGTGGATGTGATGCACCAGGGTGTCGTCCTGCACCCAGTTGGACCAGCGCTGCAGGGTGCCGGGCTGTGCGGTCTCGGAGGAAGGCACGTAGATGAGTCCCGAGGGAGGTAAGTAGGTTGTGTTGCCACATACGATTTCCATTGGCGACAGGTAAGACAGACCCATGCAGACGCTGTCGGAATAGGTTATTGTGTCGTGGTGGAGCTGAGGAAGGCAGCGTTCCATTGTGTCCACCAGCATGTCGATGTTGTAAGCGAATCCCACCCATTGGCCCAGTCCGTAGGCACGTGCCGAGAAGGTCCCTGCGTCGCCACCGTCGAGAGTGTGGGCACCATAGTCTATGTTCTTTCGTGTGTGGCTGAAAGAGGTGCCAGCGATGGGGGAGAATAGGGAGGCAGGGATAACCGTTCCATCGAGTGCGAGGGTTCCCACGGCGGTGTTTTCGGCAATGATGTTGATGTATGGGTTGGCGATATAGTATTGGCTCGAGGGATTGTTATTGCACTGGTGCAGCATAAAATCGCTATGGCAAACCCATCGGTTGACAGGCGGCAATGTGGCGGCCCCCGGATCTCCTCTGGTTCCTCCATTGTGGTAGCTGACGAGGTAGAGACAGGCGTAGGCGGGCTGGGATGTGATAATATGGGCGGTGGTGTTGGAAGCAAGGGTGTGCTCGTGGCTTTGGCCGCGCATGAGGGTGGCGACGATGCTGCCGTTGATTTGCACAGTGCAGTTGTCGGCACCTGCGGTGACCACCACGCGGTCGCCTTCGCTGCGGTTGAGAGAGGCATCGGCCACAAATTCTGTGCCCCACATCGCAGGCGACAAAGCTTGCTCGAAGAAGTGGTCTCGACCTGAATTGGTGCCGTTGTCGCCCACGCGACCAGCGGCACAGCCTTGGAAGAGGGCAAAGGGTTTGCAGTTCGAGCTCACTTCCATGCCCGAGAAGTCGCCTCCTGGGTTGGCGCGCAGCATCAAACTCTGCCCGGAGTCAAGGGTCGCCGTGTATTGGCTTCCCGCGGGCAAACTGAGGCCTGTCACGGTACACGGGAGTACCATTGAAAGGCTCGTCCCATTCTCGGTGGCCACAAAGGCCACGTTGGCGGGATGGTCGCTGTTGTTGGTGTAATTTTGCACTATATAGTTGTCGCCAATGGCAAAGGTGGGAAATACCTGGGCAAAATCCCATGAGCCTTCTTTGAAGTTGCAGGCGTAGAGAGTGACGGGTGCCGTCGAGGTGATGTGGTACCCGATGTTGTGCGTTTGCCCCGAGGGGATGGTGCTAGCGACGGGAAGGTTGATTTGCACTTTTCCACCTGCCGGCATGGACGCCGTCTGGGTCCATCCCGTCACGGGGTTGGTCACCGTGACCGACGCCTGCTGTGCACCGGTAGCTATCAAGGAGAGGGCGCTGTTCGCGGGATCGTCGTCGTTGCATAGGAAAGTGGCCCAGAAATCACGCCCCTGTCCGTTGCCTCGCTGGCATGCCTGTTGTTCTTCGGGGGGCTCAATGGTGTCCATGAAGCAGAATCCCAGGGGGAAGGCATAGCTCTCCCAGCTGCCCAGACCATAGGCGTAGGCGCTGAAGTTGCCGGCGTCGCACTCCAGGCGGTGGCCGCCGGCGTTGAGACGTAGGTGGTGCAGGTCGTAGGAACCTGTGGTGGTTACAGTATGGTTGACGGAGATGGGAAGGGGGGCGCCGTCGAGGAGCAGGCTGGCGCTGGCGCTGCTTTCGCAGGCGATGACCAGATAGTGGTTCGATTGGTTGATATCGCTGCATTGGGGCAGGAAGAAGTGGCTCTTGTGGATGCCCCGTTCGATGGGAGGGATGAGGACGGCGGAGGGGTCGCCAATGCCGTTGTTTTGGAAGCTGCCAAGATAGAGGGTGACGCTGACGGGACTTGATGCCGAAACGCGAACTATGTCGTTCGGCCGGACGTTGTGCATGTGGGTCTGTCGTGCGGCCAAAGTGGCCACGGTGGAGCCGTTGACGGAAACGATACAGTTGTCCTCGGCGGAGGTGATTGCCAGCGCGTTGGTGCCGTTTTGCGGCGAGGCGCCCGTCAGCACGAATTCCGTGCCCCACTGTTCTACGGGCAAGGCTTGTTCGAAGCAGTGGTCGCGGCCACTGCCGTTGATGGGTACGGCAGGATTCCATCCACCTTGGAACATGGCAAAAGGTTTGCCGTTGGAAGTGACCTCCATGCCGGCAAAGGTGGCACCGTTGCCTGAGGCCTGCAATAGATAGGCCTGACCGCGCATGAGTGTGGGAGAGAGGGTGGTGCCGGCGGTGATGGTGGTGCTGTGGATGTTGCATGGTACGGTCATGGTGAGCACGGTGCTGTCTTCGGTGGCCACGAATCCCACTTGGTCGCCGTAGTCGGAGGAGGGGTAGCCTTGGACAATGTAGTGTGTGCCAAGGGCAGAGGAGGGAAGGAGTGTGGCGATGTCCTGGGTGTTGTCGACATGGTTGCGAGAGTAGGCGTAGGCGGGGTTCTGCGAGGTAATATGGTAGCCGCCGTTGAAGGGTGTAGCCACGAGAAGCTGGTTTTCGCCGTAGGAATGTTGGGCGTCGTAGGTATTGGCGGCGAGGTTGAAGTTCTGTACCAGTCCGTTAGGGCCTTCGACGTGGATGGAAGAGCTTTCGCCGCCCGCCACGATGAGGGAACGGTTGCTGGTCCACTGGCCGTTGTTGATGTTCATGTTATAAAGAAACATCATCCAGAAGTCGTTGCCGGCGCCGCTGCAGAGAGTGTTTTGTTCGGGTTGTTGGCAGATGCTGTAGGCGAGGAGGGTGGCGTAGCCGGCGACGTTGCCCAGGCCGTAGAGGTCGGCCACGATGGAACCCTGGGGGCTGTCCAGGGAGTGCGTGCCTTGAGAGAGGGGGACAGTGGCGTAGCTGTAGGTGGTGTCAAGTTGTTGGAAGCGGTTAGCGATGTTGCTCCCGTCGAGGGTGATGGTGGTGACGCTGCTGTTTGGGGCCACGATGTTGACATAGTGGTTGGAGAATTCCGATTCGGTGCGGGTGGCGAAACGGATGTGCTGCGAGCCATGGCCGGCAGGAGGAATCATGGCCGACGCGGGGTCGCCGGGGCTACCGCCCGAGGAGTTGCTGCGCAGGTAGCGTCCGACGGCGATTTTCCCGGTGGCGGTGTAGCGTTTTGTTGTGGTGAGGTTCTCCTCGTAGGTGTCGCCTTTCTGCAGGGTGGCGAGGAGGGTGCCGTCGCGATAGAGCTGGCAGTTGTCTTCCGCCGAGGTGATGCGCACCTGGTCGCCGCTGCGGCCATAGGTGGGCACGACCACGTAGTCGGTGCCCCAGTGGTCGACGGGGAGGGCTTGTTCGTAGAGGAGGTCGGCACCCTGGGCTGCGGTGGGGATGTAGGCCGCGCGGTTGCCCTGGAAAGCGGCGAAGGGTTTGCCGTTGGAGGTTACCTCCATGCCGGAGAACGAGCTTGAAGGGCTGGCAATGAGCTGATAGCTTTGCCCCTGCATGAGGTTGACGGTCAGGGTGTCGCCGGAGTGTGCTGAGTTGCCTATCAGGTTGCAGGGGAGCACCATGGTGAGGGTGGTGTTGTCGCGGGTGGCGACAAAACCCACCACGGCATTCGATATGTCGGAGTGCTGGGAGGAGCCCGGGAAGTCCTGCATGATGTAGTGTGTGCCGAGCATGTGGGTGGGATAGATCAGCGCCATGTCGTTGCACTTGAGCTTGTGGTTCGTTGCGGTGACCGAGACGGAGGTGGTGGAGGTGACATGCAGGCCGAAGTTTTTGGTCTGCATGGTGTTCGACTGTGTGCACGACGAGGAAGAGGTGGGGACGCTGATCTGGACGGACTGAAAGGCATTGAGGGTGGCCGACGTCGACCAGTTGGTGGAGGGGTTGAAGACGTTGATGGTGGCGCTGGTGTCGCCGATTATGTTGAGGAGCGTCTGGTGCGGTGTCTGGTCGCCGCGGTTGTCGAGGAACATGAGCCAGAAATCGCGTCCGATGGTGCCGTCGCATTGGTAGGCGGTGTCTTGTGCGGTGGCGTATGGGCAGGTGGACAAGAAAAGGAAAACAATCATCCAGCATAAGGGGAAATGCCGGTGTGTTTTGTTCAGTCTATTGAATAACAAGTTCATACAAGTTTTGTTGATGGTTTTTCGTACCTGCAAAGGTAGGAAATCTTTTTGAGATTTCAAAAAAAAATGTTTCCTGACGGCTGGGGCGGCGACGGTGGGTGGCGAAAAAAAAGTTTTCAACAACGTATTCCGGCGGTGGTCGTGGCCGGTCCAAAGGGGAGTTACGGTCATGGGAAAGGCCGAATTTTCGGGGAGGGAGGAATTTTTTTGTAACAGGATGAAACTTTTTTCGAGATTCTTCGTTTAGGGTTATGAACAACAAAAAATGGTTAAAAAAAACAAATAAAGGATTTTTTTGGCAGAAATTGGAAATTTCTTCGTAATTTTACAACCTGAAAAAAGTAGGTAAAAATGGCCTTAATACTTGGAAAAGAATACTGTAAGGTGGACTCGAACGGTCGCTTCAAGTTCCCAATTGCGCTGAAGAGGCAGTTGGAGACTGAGGACGGTCGTTTTGTGATACGCCAGAGTGTCTATGCCGAGTGTTTGGAGCTGTGGACATACGCCAGTTTCAGGGAGGAAGTGGAGAAATTGCAAGAGAAGCTGAATACGTACAATCTCAAGGAGCGCAACGTGCTGCGCAAGCTGACGGAAGGCAACGTGATAGAGCTGGACTCGAACGACAGGTTGCTGGTGCCGGCGGAGCAGAAGCACGTGATAGCGAAAGCGAAGGAGATTGTGCTGCAGTCGACTGGTAAGTTCATAGAGCTGTGGGACCGTGAGGCCTACGAGAAGATGAACAGCGAGAGCGGCGACTTTGCCAAGATGGCGGAGGAACTGCTTGGCACAAATACCAGTCAGAGCGATGGAAGAGAGAAAGAATGAGCTTCAATCGCAGGCTGGCAGCCTGCGTCCCGAATACCATGTACCTGTGATGCTGAGCGAGGCCATCGAGGGATTGTGCCTTCGCGAGGACGGCGTTTATGTCGACGTCACCTTTGGTGGCGGCGGCCATTCGCGTGCCATTCTGGAACGACTGGGCCGCGAGGGGCGGCTGTTGGCTTTCGACCAGGACGAGGATGCTGTTGAGAGAGTGGAGAGCGGAGAGTGGAGCGTGGAGAGCGAGGCGCAGTTCACGCTGATCAACGAGAATTTCCGGCACTTGAAGAATTTCCTGCGCATATACGGTGTGAGACAAGTGGACGGAGTGCTGGCCGACCTGGGGGTGAGCAGTCACCAGTTCGACGTGGCGGAGCGTGGTTTTTCGACCCGTATGGAAGGGGAGCTGGACTTGCGGATGGACCGCCGCGGCGATGTCACAGCGCGCGACCTGGTGGCGTCGCTGGACGAGGAGGGGCTGGCCAGGATACTGAAGATGTACGGAGAGTTGCCCAATGCGCGTCAGATGGCCCGTGCCATAGTGAAGGCCCGTACCACGAAAGACATAGTGACCACCACGGACCTAAAGGAAGCGGTGAGCCATCACCTGCCTAGAGGGATGGAGAACAAATACCTCGCCATGCTGTTCCAGGCGTTGAGGATAGAGGTGAACGGAGAATTGGAAGCCCTGAAGGAGATGCTGCAGCAGGCGAGCGAGGTGCTGGTGCCTGGCGGAAGGCTGGTGGTGATAAGCTACCATTCGTTGGAGGACCGTCTGGTGAAGAACTTCATGAAGAGCGGTAACTTTGAGGGAAATCTGGAGAAGGACTTCTATGGCAATGTGCTGTCGCCGATGAAGATGGTGAGCCACGGGGCCGTGCAGGCCAGCGAAGAGGAGGTGAGGGAGAACAGCAGGGCGCGGAGTGCGAGACTGAGGGTGGGGGTGCGTACCGCAAGCGATGCGCCGCAAGGCAAATAAAAGAGTAAAGGCGTGCGCGACCTAAAGGCCGCGCCACAGGACAGAGAAACGAGTAATTATAGATTTAATAATATAAATAGTATGGGAAACAGGTTTAGGGAGAAGGTGACAGAAGAAGGCCTGGACGGCAAAGAGACGACGGCACGCGAGGCCGCCGCCGAAGCTGCCGCTGTGGAGACGGAGGAGAGAGAGGAGAGGGGTGATGAGAAGGAAACGGCGAGTGACGAGAAGGGAGCGGAGAGCGGTGAGCGACGGAGGTCGGACAAGGTGGCAAAGGGAATATCGAAGGTATTGGGGGGTGATATTTTGGGAGACAAACTGGTCCTGAAGCAAATACCGTTGATGCTGTTGTGTCTGTTTTTCCTGCTATTGATTGTGGCCAACCGGTACAAGGTGGAAAGTCTGAGCCGGGACAAGATTGCCACACAAGAGCGAATCGACGACCTGAGGGAGCATCGAATCCAGATGCAAAAGCAGTATCAGAAGAGTGTGAAGATCTCGCAGATTGCGGAGAATTTGGGAGAAAGAGGCGTAGGCATCACGAGCGGGCCGCCATATGAAATTGAAAATTGAAAAAAAAATAGATAGAACACAAGGTTTTGAAAAAGGAAGAAAATAAAAAGGACACAAGGATGACGAAGGGGATGACCGCCTTCTATCTGCTGCTCACGCTGGTGGGTGGCATTGCCATCATTGTGAGTATGATAAAGATACAATGGGTCGACGGAGACGACTGGCGTGCACGCGGACTGAAACGAGAGGCCGGCCTGCGCACAGACCCGGCACGGCGAGGCGTCATCTATTCGAGCGATGGCAAGATTCTTGCCACCACGGTGACGGAGTGTGACCTGTACCTCGACTTGCTCGACACCATTGTGATGGAAAAAGGGAAGCCGAAAAAGAACTCGAAAGGCGAGCCGATAGAGAGCGGCATTCCCGATTCGTGCTTCAACCGCTACATAGACACGGTGTGCCTGCTGCTCAACGAGGCAGCTCCGCTCTACAGCGCTGCATACTATCGCGAATTGATTACAGCGGAACGTTCGAAGGCCAAACCCAACAGATGTTTCTGTGTGTTGAGGTCGAAGAAAGGCAATCCGATATCCATACCGTATTCCACATGGCTTACCATCAAAAGATTGCCGGGCTGGGGGATAGGCGTGGTGAAACAGGTGGACGGCCGCAGCGTGATACGTCAGGTGCGTGCCCATATCTACGGCAACATGGCAGAGAACACTATAGGCTTTGTGAATTCAAGTGCTGCGGGCACTTATACAGGCCTCGAAGGTGCTTACGACTCGATACTACGCGGACAGGACGGCATATTCAACTGCCGTCGATTGACGAAGGGAATCTGGCTGCCCGACGAGCCGCGCGAACGCAAAGAGGTGCCCCAACGCACCGACAATGACCGTGTGGACACAATCGTGGTGCAGAACAAAGTGGACGGACAGGATATTGTGGCGACCATCGACACGCGCTATCAAGACATTGCGGAAAGTGCATTGCGGAAAGCACTGCTGCAATATAACGGCACAGGCGGCTGCGCCATACTGATGGAAGTGGAGACGGGATATGTACTGGCATGTGCCAACCTGGAATTGGACACGGCGTCGCATAGGTACCTGGAGCTGCGCGACCGCAACATTGCAGTGAACGATGTGAACCATCCGGGTTCCACATTCAAGAGTGTGGTGCTCACCGCCATGCTGAATGATTCGGGAATAGAGATTGACACGGCCATGATGTTCCGTGTGGGTGAGAAGAACTACCTTGGCGGTCACAAGGATGGCTGGGTGAGGGACGACCACCGCGTTGTGGGCAAAGACGGCAAAGTGAGAGATTCGCTCAATGTCAGAGAGATAATCGAGCAGTCGTCGAATGTGGGAATGGTGGAAATCGGGTGGAAGTACTACCGTATGAAAAAGCGTTCCGATGTTTTGAGGAACATGATGCGCGAGGTTTTCCCGTACGACATGCCCAATGTTGATGTGGTTGCATTGCCGGGAAAAACGAGAATCAACGACGTGAGTTCGGTTGCCGACTTCACAAGACTTTGCTTCGGCTATGCCACCCAGGTGTCGCCCTTGCAAATCATCACCTTCTACAATGCACTGGCCGCCAACGGACGAATGGTGAAACCGCTGTTCTGCCGTGCCACGATAGACGACAAGGGCCGTCGGCGCGAGGTGAAGCCCATTGTGCTCAATCCACAGGCCTTCGACCCGGGAAAGGCCAAGATGCTTAAGGACATGTTGGTGGGCGTTGTGAATAATGGTGGTACGGGTAAGCACCTGAAAAGCGAAACCTATCTGTTGGCCGGCAAGACCGGTACAGCAAAAAAGAGCGGAGCCTATGATGCCTCCTTTGCGGGTTTCTTCCCGGCAGACAATCCCAAGTACACTTGCTTCGCCTTGATAGAGAACTGCCACGCCTATGGTTGGCAGGCTGGCCAGGTGGTGAAAAGCATCGCCGACTGTGTGGTGGCGATGGACAAGGATTTGGACGAATCGGTCAGCGCACGTTTGCAGGCTGACAGTACGAAAGCAGAGCAGAAACCCACTTTGGAGAAAGGAAACCAGCGCGGGATTGCCCAAGTTTACAGCCTGTTGGGACAGCCGTACAACTCGGCCGATCCCAATAGCGAGTGGGTCTATTACCGTGCAGCCAACGACTCGCTTCCGGGAAGTTATGTGCCATATGCCCCTGCTGAAGGGAAGGTGCCCAACTGCTATGGTATGAGCGCCAAGGATGCCATCGCCCTGCTGCATTCCATGGGATTCAAGGCCCGTGTTAGCGGATACGGGAAAGTGGCCTCGCAACAACCCAAGGGCGGAAGTGCAGCCAAGAGTGGCGCAACTGTTGTTTTGAACCTGAAATAGAACAGTGAAATGAAACTGAAAGATATCATAAAAGGAATTGCATGCGACGTACAGGGCGGAGTTGACGTGGAGGTGAAAGACCTCCAGTTTGACTCGCGCAAGGTTGCCAAGGGGACTCTGTTTGTGGCCCAGCCAGGGACCAAGGTCGACGGACACGCATTCATTGCCCAGGCAATCAAGGCAGGCGCCGTGGCTGTGGTGTGTCAGCACGTGCCCAAAGATGCACCCGAAGGAGCTGTATATGTCGTAGTGGAGGACAGCAGCAAAGCTCTCGGTGAGATGGCGGCGAACTTCTACGGCCACCCGTCACGCGACCTGAAGCTCATCGGCATCACCGGAACCAATGGGAAAACGACGACCGTCACCTTGCTGCATCGGATGTTCCGTCAGTTGGGCCATCACGTGGGACTTGTCTCCACGATTGTCAACAAGATTGACGAAGAGGAATTGCCCACCGGCCATACAACGCCAGATGCATTGGAACTTAACCAGCTGCTGAGACGTATGGTTGATGCCGGGTGCGAATACTGTTTCATGGAAGTGAGTTCTCACGCTGTTGTCCAGCATCGCATTGCGGGAGTGGAATTTGCGGGCGGAATATTCAGCAATATTACCCATGACCACTTGGATTTCCACAAGACGATGGCCAACTATATCGCTGCCAAAAAGGGCTTTTTCGACGGACTTCCGGCCAATGCGTGGGCTCTGGTGAACATTGATGACAAGAATGGCCGCGTCATGGTGCAGAATACTAGAGCCAGGGTTTCCACCTATGCGTTGAACCAGATGGCCGACTACCATTGCAAGATCCTCGAGGAGGGTTTTGAAGGCATGCACCTTCAAATAGGAGGGAGAGAAATATGGTGCCGCCTTGTGGGGCGCTTCAACGCCTACAATCTTACGGCAATCTACGCTGCCGCAGCGCTCTGTGGTATCAAAGAAGAAGAAGTGGCCCGACAGCTGTCGACTTTGGAACCCGCGCCCGGCAGGTTCCAATATGTCAGCGGACGTGGCATCACAGCCATTGTGGACTATGCACATACGCCAGATGCGCTGCAGAATGTGATTTCAACAATCGACGCTATCCGTCGGCCGAGCCAGCAGCTCATCACTGTTGTCGGATGCGGTGGCGACCGCGACCGAACGAAACGACCGGAGATGGCCCGGATAGCCTCGAGAGGCAGTGACAAGCTGGTGCTGACTTCCGACAATCCTCGTACAGAGAAGCCTGAGAGCATTCTGGACGACATGGAAGCAGGCCTTACGCCGCAAGAATTGAGTTGCACTGTGCGCATCACCGATCGCCGACAGGCTATCCGTACGGCTTGTATGATGGCCCGCGAAGGCGACATCATCCTTATTGCAGGCAAAGGGCATGAGAAATATCAGGAGGTGAATGGAGTGCGTAGCCATTTTGACGACGTTGAGGAAGTGGAAAAAGAGTTAAAATCTAATGTTTAAAACAAAAACCTTAAAGTTCAAATATGCTATACTATCTGTTTGAATGGTTTGACAAGGGGCTGGACATTCCCGGAACGGGTGTGTTGCAGTACATCTCGGTACGTGCGGCGGCGAGCATGGTGACATCGCTGCTGATTATGCTGGTGTTTGGCAAACCCTTTATACGCTGGATGAAGAATAAGATGGGGATGATGGACGAAGTGCGTACAGAGCTCGGCCTTGAAGGTGCCGCCCGCAAAAGTCAGACTCCCACTATGGGAGGCTTGTTGATACTTGCTGCAATTATCATTCCCACGCTGCTTTTTGCCAAACTGGACAATATCTATGTGCTCATCATGCTGGGAACCACAGTTTGGATGGGTATGATTGGTTTCCTGGACGACTACCTGAAAAAAACACGTGGGAAGGCTGGTCTGCCGGGGAAATACAAAGTCTTGGGACAGGTGCTGCTGGGATTGATTGTGGGCTTGCTCATTATTCATCATCCCGACATCTCGGGGTCCACTACAACTACCATCCCCTTTGTGAAGAACAATGAGTTTGACTACGCATGGCTCGTTACATGGATGGGCGATTGGGCTGGCGACCTGGTGTGGGTGGTTTATGTTTTAATCATTATTTTTATCGTCACAGCAGTCAGTAACGCATCCAACCTCACCGACGGCATCGATGGCATCGCCACAGGTGTGGCTTCGGTCAACGGTGGTGCCCTGGCCATCCTGGCATGGGTCAGTGGCAACGTTGTTATGGCGGGTTATCTGAACATCATGTACCTTTCCAATATTGGCGAGTTGGCTATTTTCAGTACGGCCTTCGTCGGTGCTACGCTCGGTTTCTTGTGGTTTAATACGCATCCAGCTGAAATCTTCATGGGAGACACCGGGTCGTTGGCCATTGGTAGTATTATTGCCGTTTTTGCTGTGCTAATAAAAAAAGAATTGTTATTGCCGATTCTTTGCGGAATCTATGTGGTGGAGAACCTTTCGGTCATTATTCAGACTTCATACTGCAAACTGTATCGTCGTCGACACAAACTACCCCCTAGTCAATCTGTGCCAGTTGAAAAACGTCCATTCCTCATGACTCCGCTTCACCATCATTATCAGAAAAAGGGTGTAGCAGAGG
>Ga0310697_10005191_pt1 | contig 12651 bp, 10 predicted proteins | sample 172DNAGHGlowgp2_FD_203883 | JGI IMG/M metagenome (GOLD analysis project Ga0310697, IMG submission 203883) | Sheep rumen microbial communities from Palmerston North, Manawatu-Wanganui, New Zealand - 1728 DNA GHGlow gp2 (v2) (version 2) | ecosystem: Host-associated > Mammals > Digestive system >... | reverse complement strand
GGGACACACAGGCCGGCCCGGCCGTCCCCAGGAGGTGGCTTGATCCCGCCGGCAACGGCGGGACTAGATAGATGGTCGTTTAAGACAGAACCCGGCTTACAGACCGACTCATTCCAGTCCGCCCATCGCACGCGATGGGCGGTTTTTTTATTCTGCTTTCAGCCCGCCACCGTTCCCGACGGTGAAAAATGAACCTTGTAAGTCATAACGCGATGCGGTATAATACAGCATATGCGTTTGAAGAAGGATAATCCATGACTGCTTTTACAATTTCACTTGCCGGGTTTCCCGTCCATATTGAGGCACTCCATGAGAGCACCAAGCGTTTCTGCGCGGACTATCTCTGCGCCGATCCGCCGCTTTTCCATATCCGCATCACACAGGAGGACATTGACCGGGAGCGGGAAAAGTCCGACCGCGAACATGAACTGGAGGGCTTGCCTGAGCACTCCTTTTCGGACGCTTATCTGGAAACGCTGGCTGTCTATCGGAAAATTGCCGCTGCATTATTGGAGAAGAATGTGCTGCTCTTTCACGGCGCTGTCATGGCCTATCATGGAAAGGCCTATCTCTTTACCGCTCCGTCCGGCACCGGCAAGACCACCCACTGCCGTCTGTGGCTGTCTGAAATTCCGGGCGCCTATGTGCTCAACGGGGATAAGCCCCTGCTGCGTATTGAGGCCGACCGGGTGTTTGCCTGCGGGACCCCCTGGCAGGGCAAGGAGCATTACGGGCGAAAGGAGATTCTGCCGCTGGAGGCAATCTGCATCCTCGGGCGCAGCGGCGTCAACTGCATTGCGCCTGTCAGCTTTCATGATGCCTTTCCCGTGCTGATCTCCCAGAGCAACCGACCCTCAGAGCCGGAGGCCCTGATGCACACGCTGAAGCTGACCGAAAGCCTGGGAAAGCTTACCCGCCTTTACCGCCTCAGCTGCAATATGGAGCCGGAGGCCGCCCGTGTGAGCTTTGATGCCCTGTGCGGAGAGGAGAAGCCATGAACGATCCCTTACGTTTTGAAGACGTTCTTGACCGTTACGGAAAGCTCGTCTATCCGAACAAGGGCGTCAGCATGATGCCGCTGCTGCGCCAGGGTCGGGATCTGATGGTGATTGAACGCAAGGGCAAAGCTCCCTGTAAAAAATATGACGCCGTACTTTTTAAGCGCCCCACCGCAAACGGACCGGATGCCTATGTCCTGCACCGCATCCTTCGGGTAAATAAGGACGGCAGCTACTGGATCGTGGGGGATAACTGCTGCACAGGCGATATTGTGCGGGAGGAACAGATTCTCGGCATTTTGAGCGCTGTTGTACGGGATGGAAAGAAGACCGTTCCCGTTACGGCACCCCTCTACCGTGCCTATGTTTCGCTCTGGTGCGAGCATTACCCGATCCGCTTTGCCGTGATCAGAGCCAGACAATTCGGCGGAAAATGCCTGCGCAGACTGAAAAAGCGCAGAGCAGAATGACCCCTGCGTTTTTGACCTGACGAAAAAGGAGGCCGACAATGCAGCATACCCATATCAGCGCAAAACAGAGCCTGTTTGATCTGAAGCTGCGGGAATTCTGGCAATACCGTGATCTGATCTGGCTCTTCACAAGGCGCTCCTTTATGGTCAGCTATATGCAGACTGTCCTCGGCCCGTTGTGGCTGTTCATCAACCCCCTGCTCACCAGTATTACCTATGTGGTTCTCTTCGGAAAAATCGCAAAACTCAGCACAGACGGGGTGCCTCAGCTTCTGTTTTATCTGAGCGGCAACGCCGTCTGGACCTTTTTTTCCGGCTGTGTGACCACCAACGCCTCCACCTTTACCAACAATGCCTCTCTTTTCGGCAAGGTTTATTTTCCGCGCCTGGTCATGCCTGTTTCAAGTGTGCTGAGCAAGCTCATTCTCTATGGAATCCAGATGCTGATGGTTCTGGCGCTGTTGTTATGGTACGCGCTCAAGGGCTTCGTTGCCCCTATGTGGCGCTTATGGATCCTGCTGCCTCTGCTGCTCATTCAGCTTGGCGTTCTGGGCATGGGGGTCGGCATTATCATTTCCAGCCTCACCACCAAGTATCGGGATTTGCGTATCCTGGTGGATTTCGGCATGTCCCTCTGGATGTATGCCACGCCTGTGGTTTATCCGCTCAGCACGGTCAACGAGGATCTGCGCCGCCTGATTCTGCTCAATCCCGTGACGCCTGTGATGGAATGCTATCGCAGGATCCTGCTCGGCGTCGGTCAGGTTGACAGCGGGTATTTCGCGTATTCTCTGGTGCTTACCCTTGTTGTTGCCATCGCGGGTATCCTGATCTTCAACTATATCGAGCGAACCTTTATGGACAATATTTGAGGAGGACAGGTGATGGAACAACAGGAACTTGCCCTTCGGATTCGGGGCGTAAAAAAAATGTATCGCCTTGGCCTCATCAACGGAAGCACCCTGCAGGCCGAGATTCAGTCCTGGTGGGCGCACAAACGCGGGCGGGAGGATCCCAACCAGCGCATTGGCACCGAACCGGCGCGAACCGGGAAACGCTTCTGGGCACTCAACGGCATCGACCTCGATATTCGGCGCGGGGAGCGCGTCGGCATCATCGGTGTCAACGGCGCGGGAAAGTCCACGCTCTTAAAGCTGATCTGCCGCATCACGGCACCGACAGAGGGAGAGATCGACATCTGGGGGCGGGTCTCCTCCATGCTGGAGGTGGGAACGGGCTTTCACCGGGAAATGACCGGGCGGGAAAACATCTACATGAACGGCGCAATCCTCGGCATGAGCCGCGCGGAGATCAACGCCTGTCTGGAGGACATCATTGACTTCTCCGAACTGCGTGAGTTTATCGACACACCGGTCAAGCGCTATTCCTCCGGTATGTTTGTGAAGCTGGCCTTTTCCGTCGCCGCGCATCTTCGCAGTGAGATCATGATTATGGATGAGGTGCTTGCGGTCGGCGATATGGCCTTTCAGCAGAAATGCCTTGCACGAATGCGCCAGGCCGCGGATGAAGAGGGGCGCACGGTACTGTACGTCAGCCACAACATGAATACCATCCGCCAGCTCTGTGAGCGCTGTATCGTGCTTGATCGCGGCCGCATTGTATTCGACGGCGATACGGAACACGCCATCGCGGCTTATCTGAATCTCAGCCTCGGTGAAAACGAGGTTGACATGGATCTGAGCGCAAAATCGCACATTGACCGTACCGCCGACAGCGGTGTCAGTATGACGCGGCTGCGGCTGCTTGATAAGGTCACGGCGGTATACGATTCCGATGAGGAACTGCGGCTTCTGCTCAACCTGGACATCACGCGCCCGGCACCCCCGCTGCACTTTCGCCTGACGCTTCGGACCGAGACTGATCTGGGGCTTGCCACCGCATGGTCCGCACCGCTCACGGTGGAGGGCACCGGGGAAAAGGCCGTTCAGCTCACGCTCCCGCTTGACAGCATCGCCAAGGGCTGCTTCTATGGAAGCATCGGCGTATATCAAAGAGATGAGCTTGGCAGATTGAGTTCGCTTGACCATATTTCCCGGGCCTTCAAATTTGAAGTCAAGGGTATTCCGATCTGGTATACCGGTGCACACGGCTATGTGCGGCTCCCGCAGATGCAGGCACGGCAGGAGCATTAAAAAACATAGAGAAAACGGATTGCAGAGACCGGTGCGGAAAAAATACAGTTCCATAAAATGGTTTGGCGGATTCGCGTATTTGCGCGAATCCGCCAATTCATTACTCCGGCAATTAATATCGCAAACCGAAAGCCAGTGTAGCCGGAGTAATAAGATTATATTATGCCATTTTTCTCGCCACTGATGCGGCAACCGAAAAATAATGTGCAGCATACAGGCTCGGTGCTGATAGTGGGGGAAAGATTGCTTTACTGTTGAGGGACAACGCCTTTTCCTTGAAAAGAATGTTGTGGGGCAAAGAGCGGAGAGCGGTCATGCCGGTTCGTAGGAGCGGCTGATCTCATTGCCCTCGGCATTGTACTCAATGTCTTCCATCAGGCTTGGGTCCACATGGCTGCGCTTTTTGATGACCATACCCTCGCCCTGGTTGTTGAAGACCCAGATCTTGTAGCCGGGGTAGGCGGGGTCGGGCTTGCGGTAAACGCTCGTCTTATTCAGGCGGCAGAATTTCGCGCGGCCCTCCGCCGTGTCCAGCAGATCGCCGGGGCCGTTATAGTAAAGTTCGTCCTTGACCGCGTCCTTCTTGAACTGCTCCCAGTCCTCTTCGGAAACCTTGTCTACATCCTTGGGGTCCAGCATGGCGTCAGCCTCCCTTATTCTTTGATAAACATCAGGCCCACGGTCTGCGGCCCACAGTGAGAGGTCACAGTGCAGCCTGCCTTGGAATTATGTACCTGCGCGCCGGGAACCGCCTCACGCACCATGTCGGTAAGCTCCCGGATCGTCTCCTCGGGGATCTCACCGGAGTCGTAGACAAACACATGGGTGGGCCGAACCTGTGCCAATGCCAGGCGCTCCTTGACATACTGGCGGTAAGCCGACTGAATATTGCCGCGGTACTTCTTGTAGACGCTGAGCTTTCCGTCCCGCATTTCGAGCGCCGGCTTGAGACGCAGGAGGTTCGCGCCCAGTGCGGTCACGCCGGAGCAGCGCCCGCCCTTCCACATGAATTCCAGCGTGTTGAGCACAAAGCTGGTGCTGACCTTATCCGTCAGGGATCGCAGGTGCTCCGCAATCTCCTGCGCGGACATGCCGCGGTCACGGCACTCACAGCCCTCAATGGCCAGAAGGCCCAGACCGGTGCCGAGGGAGCGGCTGTCCACAACATGGACACCCTCCAGCTCAGAGGCGGCGATGCAGGCGTTGTTGTAGGAGCTTGACAGGTCGGAGCTGATGTCAAGATGGACGATCTCACAGCCGCTCTCCAGGATCGGGGAGAAGAAATCCGTAAACTGCTGGATCCCGGGCGCGGAGGTTTTCGGAAGTGTTCCGTCCTTACGGTAGCGGGTATAGATATCCGCCGCCGTGAAATCCACGCCGTCAAGATAACTGTCCTCCCCCAGCAGAATGGTCAGGGGAATGACGCGGATATCAAAGCGTTCCTTTATTTCCTGCGACAGGTCACAGGTGCTGTCAGCCGTGATGACGACTGGTTTTGCCATAAGAGATCACTCCCAAAAGGTAATCGTGCAAAGAGCATAATAACATGCGGTTAAAAAATGCGCAATAGGAGAAAACAGGCGGATTTGTTACCGCTTTTTCGGCGGCACCAGCTCGTAGGACCAGGCGAGCACCGCGCCCGCCAGCAGAAAGAAGAACAGCTCCCGGAAATCGGTGAGGGCGCGCTCGTCTGCCGAGGCGGTGAAGATCACCGTCTCCAGCATGCCATAAACGAGAATTCCGCTCACCGGCAGGGTCAGGGTCTTGACCGCTGTCGTCGCGCCGGGATGCACGGAGAAGAAGAGACGGATCATACGCCACACCAGCAGCACGCTGAAGGCCAGCACCAGCAGAAAACCGATCAGCCCCGTCAGCATCAGCACCTGCAGAAGGTAATTGTGCATGTGCAGGAAGGAGCCGTTTTCGGCGTGGATCTGGTAGAGGTGGGGCCCGTCCATGAGCTTGGAGCTGTATTTGCCGATCAGAAGGCGCAGCGGCTCATCCCGGATGGCGGGGATGGCGGAGGCCCAGACATGGAAGCGCATGGAGCCGGTGGAGATGCTCTGCGCTAAATCCCGGCTGTCATTGAAGTTCGTGCCGTCCCCACTCAAAACCGCGGGGTCGATAAACTGGTCGGAGGTGCGCTCGATCTTCACGTCCATCGCGTCGTAGAGCTTGGCCGTGCCGCGGCGTACCCATTCATAGCTCTTATAGCACAGCAGCATGGACCCCACGGCAAGCAGCACGATCAGCGCAATGCGAAGCGCTTTGTTTTCCGTGCGCAATGCCTTCAGCCCGAGCAGAACGGCAAGCATGGCGGCATTGATGCTGGCGGCCAGCATGACGCTTCGCGTCATGGTAAAGGCGACGGCGAGATGGAACACAAAAAGAGCAATACAGATCGGGATGCGCCAGAGCTTGTTTTTGCAGTTAAAGAACTCATACACCATCATGCACCCGGCGAGATAGAACCAGACGGCATTGATGTTGCGGTTGGTTTCCCAGACGACAATGCGCACATAGCTGTTGCCGTAGGCGGCGTTATCCAGACCGAAAACCACATGCTCGGGCGGAACATAGAAATACACGCCGAAGATGCAGGCATAGAGACCGACCAGCGCGGTGACAAAGTAGAACGCGCCGCTGATGGCAATGATGATATCCAGCAGGATGCGCCGTTCCTTTTCCTCCAGCAGCAGGCACACCGGCAGAATCACACAGCAGAGAACGCGGCTGATGACGAGATCCAGCTCGTTTTGCAAGTAGAGATCAGTGTTGAAAAGCCGCGTCAGAAAGACCCAGACCGTATACCAGATGACGAGCTTTACCTCCAGGACACCGTCAAAGCGCGCGCGGAAGAAGTAAATCGCGGCAAAGGCAATGATGAAGGTCTTGCCGTAGGAGGCATAAAGATCCGCCCAGCGCAGCGGCGCCACGGGACAGACCATATAAAACAGAACCATCGCGCCCGCGCAGAGGGCGAGGAACCTGCGCCAGCGGATATCGCTCCATTCGCTTTTGAGCATCAGCATGTTTAAACACTCCGAAAAGATGAAATCATAATATTTTACCACAGCTTAAAACGCTTTGCAAGCTGTGCGCTTACGCATTGGGCAGGGCCGTGGCAAAGTAATAGATATCGCTCATTTCCCGCTCCACGCCGAACTGTACGGGGTTAATGAGCTGGCCGCCGATCAGGATGCTGCCGGTCTGCCCGCCGTCGAGCGTGTAGGCGTTCACGCAGCCGTGGGCGATCATGGAGTCCGCCGCCTGCCGCAGCGTGACATAGACGTAATGGTCGGGGGACTCGCAGTTAATCGTCATCATCAGATAGTGCCGTTCACCGAGCTGACCCACCGCGCAGCGGGCATAGGTGTCACGTACCTCACCGATGGGGTAGTCATAGGGCGTCACATCCTCCCCGTGGTCGATGAGCACCGGGCCGAAGCTCAGGGAGAACACGACGTGGTTTTCGTCAATAAAGCGCTGGGCCTCCTCCTCGGAAGCAAAGCGGTCCTCGTAGATAAAGAGCATGTCGCCCTGATCGGTGAAGAAGCAGCTCTGCCCGCTGTGCAGATTGCTGCGCAGAAGCTGCCCGTCGTAGACATAGAGGCCGTAGTCCGGGCGGCCGCTGTTGTAAAAGTCGCCGCTGCCCGCGACGACCGCGTTCGTCTGGGCGGCAAAGTCGCTGGGATAATAGTATTGCAGGGTCCCGAAGGTGTCGTCCGCCAGCTTGCGGCGCAGCTGGCTCGCGTCGGCCACGATGACCTCGGCAAAGGTGCCGACGGCGCCGTGCTCGTCATCCTGCCAGACGAGGGCCAGAATGGTCTCGTCCAGATAATAATAGATCGTGCGCCCGAGCATGTCTCGGTTCGGGTCAAAGTCCAGCTTTTGCCCGTTGATAAGACGCTTTGCTGTGTCTGTCTCCAGCAGCGCGGCGATCACCCGGGGATCGTCCGTCGCGCCGTAACAGTCGGGATCCGGTATGGGACTCGGCGCACCATGGGCGATGGTATAGTGCAGGTGTACCGGCTGAAGCGCGGCAGCGGCTTCGGCATAGCCGGGGCGGGAGGGGAGCGCGGTGCCGAGCGCGGCATACAGGCTCTCCGCGTTTTCAAGTGTCCATTCACCGTTCAGAAAGCGCAGGGATACCGGAAAGTCCGTCGCCCTGCAATAATTCTCGGCGTGCGAAAGCCGTGCCTGCATGGCGCTTGCGTAAAGCGTCTCGCAGAGTGCCGGTTGAATTGTCCCGTCCGGCTCATAGAGTTCGGAGCTGTGCTTTGCGGCGGCGGCACGCTCACCAAGCAGCGCCTGCATGTCGGCCGCGAGACCGTCCGTCAGCAGTGCGGTGTCCAGTGCCGTGACGCGGACGGTGCCCGAGGCACTGAGAAAAGAGCGGGTAAAAGGCCCGTAGTCCAGCGAAAAGCAGCGCGCGGCAGCCCCGGCGACTGCTGCGTCAACTCCGGAGAGCGTTTCGTTCTCCACCGGGATCAGCCCCGCAAGCTGCGCGTTCAGCGCCCGGGCCGGGTCCCCCTTGGGGCGCAGAACGGCCAGCCCCAGGGCAATGAAAACCAGGACGATCAACAGTATAACGGAAAACACAGAAACTTTGCGTCTCTTCTTACGAACCGACATGGACTGCCTCCTGTCAATATGCGTATCGGCCTGACTCAGCTTCTAAGCTCCCTTTGTGAAAGGGAGCTGTCACAGCCGATCTCCCGCAAGGCTGTGACTGAGGGATCGGCAGGTCTGTGCAATGCCCAAATATCGATCCCTCCGTCTCTTCGTGACACCTCCCTTTTTCCAAAAGGAGGTAAGATGTAAGTTTGCTGACTCAACCCGATACGAAGTTAAATCAATAGTACAACCATTCTACACGGGACGGCAGACAGCGTCAAGCAAAATGCTTGCAAAATACGGTCAGACAAGGTACTATATGCGGGAAAAGGGGGACGGAACCATGTTTTTTGATACTCACGCGCATTATGACGACGAGGCCTTTGACACTGACCGGGACACGCTTTTGGCAGAGCTGCCCGCGGCGGGCGTGAGCCTTGTGGTCAATCCCGGCTGCGACAGAAAAAGCAGCGAGCGGGCGCTGGCCCTGGCCGAGCGCTGGGGGCATGTCTATGCCGCCGTCGGCATCCATCCGGAAGAACTCGGCGGCATGGAGCCGGGCGATTTTGAGCGGATCGAGGAGCTCTGCACCCATGAAAAGTGCGTTGCCATCGGGGAGATCGGCCTGGATTATTACTGGGACGATACGCACAAGCTGGAGCAGCAGGCGCTTTTCATCCGCCAGATCGAGCTTGCCCTTTCCAGGGATCTGCCCATCATCGTCCACGACCGGGAGGCCCACGGGGACAGCCTGGACATTGTGCGGCGCTATCCCAAGCTGCGCGGCGTTTTCCATTGCTACTCCGGCTCTGCCGAGATGGCGGAAGAGTTATTAAAGCGCGGCTGGTATCTGGGCTTTGACGGGCCCATCACCTACAAAAACGCGCGCAAGGCGCTGGAGGTGCTGGAAATCTGCCCGATAGACCGTATCCTGGTCGAGACGGACAGCCCGTATCTCAGTCCCGTGCCGCGCAGGGGGAAGCGCAACGACTCCCGCAATCTCCCGTACATCATTGATAAAATCGCAGAAATCAAGGGCTGCACAGCACAGGAGATCGCCGAAGCGAGCCTGAAAAACGGGCTGCGCTTGTTTAAAATAGAAGAATAATCGGCACTGTTCCCCCTGTATGTTATTGGAAATTCAGAGGAAATGTGAATTGACTGTGAACATTCCGACATGGTAAGATATATTTGTACCTATATAAAAATAATCACTTTCGGGAGAAAAACATGGGAATTTCCAATGTCATAACACTTCTCGGCGGTGTGGCCCTGTTCCTCTTCGGCATGTCGCTGATGGGAGACGGGCTGAAAAAGGTCGCGGGCAGCAAGCTGGAGCTGATCCTGTATAAGCTCTCCGGCACACCGCTCAGGGGCATGCTGCTGGGCGCGGGCGTCACCGCCGTCATTCAGTCCTCCTCCGCTACCTCGGTCATGGTGGTCGGCTTTGTCAACTCCGGCATGATGAAGGTACGCCAGGCCATTGCGGTCATCATGGGCGCGATCGTCGGTACCAGCATCACCGGCTGGATCATCTGCCTTTCCTATGTGGAGGGCAGCGGGGGACTGGTATCGCTCCTGTCCACGGCGAGCATCAGCGCCATTGTTGCCGTCATCGGCATCGTGCTGCGCATGTTCTCCAAGAAGCAGGGCAGGCGCCATGTGGGCGATATCCTGCTGGGCTTTGCGGTTTTGATGTTCGGCATGCAGTCCATGAGCGGTGCTGTGGCCCCTCTCAAGGACAGCCCGTCCTTTATCCGCTTCATGACGGCCTTCTCCAATCCGATCCTCGGCATTCTGGTCGGCGCGGCCTTCACCGCCGTGCTGCAAAGCGCCTCCGCCGCCGTCGGTATCCTGCAGGCCCTCTCTGTGACCGGGGCCATCGGCTTTGCCGAGGGCTTTCCGATCCTGCTCGGCATCAGCATCGGCGCGGCGGTGCCGGTTCTGCTCTCCGCTCTCGGCGCGCGCACCCAGGGCCGCCGCACGGCCCTCGCGTATCTTGTCATTCAGGGCCTGGGCGCAATCTTCTGTGCCGCCGTCTACTATATCGCCGACGGCATTTTTGACTTCCCCATCAAGCACATGGTCATGAACCCCTTCAACATCGCCGCCGTCAATACGATCTACCGTGTGATCTGCGCGATGGTGCTGCTGCCCTTCATCGGCTCCATCGAAAAGATCCTCAATGCCCTCATCAAGGAGAGCAGCCAGGAGCGCGAGGCCAATGCCGACTTCGACCGCCTGGATGAGCGCTTCCTCAAGCACCCGGCCCTCGCCGTGGAGCAGAGCCGCATGACCATCAACGCCATGGCCAGAAAGGCGCACGAGAACATCAAGGACGCCATCATCCTCCTCTATGACTATACCGAGGAGCGGGCCAAAAAGGTGGAGCAGGACGAGGATCTGGTCGACCGCTATGAGGATAAGATCGGCACCTACCTCATGAAGCTGAACCAGTCCGAACTCAACCCCCGGGAAAATGAGCATGTCTCCGAATACCTTCACACCCTCAGCGATTTCGAGCGTATCAGCGACCATGCCATGAACATCCGCCAGGTGGCGCAGGAAAAGCACGACAAGAAGATCAGCTTCTCCGAAAGCGGCGAACATGAGATGGACGTGCTGACCGCCGCGGTCAACGAGATCCTGAACATGGCCTTCTCCGCCTTTATCGAGGAGGATCTGAACAAGGCCTATAAGGTCGAGCCGCTGGAGGAGCATATCGACGTACTGTGTGATGAATTGAAGCTCCGCCATATCGACCGCCTGCAAAAGGGCGTGTGTTCTTTGCAGATCGGCTTTGTGTTCAACGATCTGCTCACAAACTTTGAGCGTGTGGCGGATCACTGCTCCAACATCGCCGTCGCCATGATCGAGCTTAACAAGGATGAATTCGAGACCCACGATTACATCATCAACCTCAAGGAGCTGCGCGCCCACGATTTTGACAAGCTCTATGCCCAGTACGCGGAAAAGTACAAGGTATAATCAATAAAGTAAAAACGAACGCCGAAGCCGGTTTTTCACGGCTTCGGCGCTCGTTTTGCTTATACGTGGGAATCAGCTGAAGGTCTTGCCGCCCACAACGCTCAGCACCAGGATCAGCAGGATCGCAAGGGGCGCGATATACTTGATCAGCACAGCGTAAACGCGCTTGAGCCCGAAGCGCACGCCGCCCTGCTCCACCTCACGGATGACGCTCTCCGGCTTCCAGGCCCAGCCCGCGAACAGGCAGCAGCCAAGGGCACACACGGGGATCATCAGGCGGTCGGTAAAGTACTCCATCGCATCGCAGAAGGGAGGGAAGCTCACGCCGTTGACGGCGTCGAGCCAGATGCCCTTGAGGGGATAGGCCGCCTGGGTGCAGGTGTAAAGGCAGCCGATCAGGAACATGATGGCACAGGTGATGATGGTGGTGCGCTTTCTCTCCCAGTTAAAGTGCTCCGTCAGGAAGGCGACGATACCCTCAATCAGCGAGATGCAGGAGGTGAGCGCCGCAAACAGGAGCAGCAGGTAAAACAGCACGCCGAAGAGGCGGCCGCCGGGCATTTTCTCAAACACACCCGCAAGGGAGACGAAAGCGAAGCCGCCGCCCTTGCCCACATGGTCGGCACCGAGGGTGGCAAACACCGCGGGCACGATGATAAAGCCCGCAAGGAAGGCGACCATGGTGTCCATGGCGCAGATGAGCACGGTGTTTTTGGAGAGATTCTCCGTCTTCGGCAGGTACGAGCCGTAGGTGATCAGGATCGCCATGCCGATGGAGAGGGAGTAGAAGGCCTGACCCAGCGCGGAGAGAACGGTTTCAAAGCTGAGCTTGCTGAAGTCAAAGGAGAGCATGTAGCGCAGACCATCCTCGGCGCCGGGCAGCGTCACGGAGCGGACAAGCAGGATCACAAGGATCACAAACAGCGCGGGCATACCGATCTTGTTGAAGCTTTCAATGCCGCTCTCCACGCCGCGGATGATGACCACCGCGTTGCAGGCCATGAAGATCCCGGCAAACACAATGGCGACCCAGGGGAAGGAGGTGGCGCCGTCCGCGCCGAGGCCGAGCGTTGCGTAGAAATACCCGAGGGGATCGGCGTAGATCGCCGGGGCCTCCGCCGCATAGCCAACCACGTAGCGCAGCACCCAGCCGCCCACATGGGAGTAATAGCAGGTGATGATAAAAGCGCCCAGCACGCCGACCCAGCCGACCCATGACCAGCCCTTGTGGCCCAGCCTGCGGAAGGCGCCGACGACGTTGGATTGGCTGGCTCTGCCGATGGAGAGCTCCGTCAGCATCAGGGGCACGCCGAAGAAGACAACCATGGCGAGGTAGATCAGAAGGTAGGTCCCGCCGCCGCCCTCATAGGCCCTGCCGGGGAATTTCCAGATGTTGCCGAGCCCGATGGCCGAGCCCGCGGCAGC
>Ga0310697_10005190_pt1 | contig 12653 bp, 13 predicted proteins | sample 172DNAGHGlowgp2_FD_203883 | JGI IMG/M metagenome (GOLD analysis project Ga0310697, IMG submission 203883) | Sheep rumen microbial communities from Palmerston North, Manawatu-Wanganui, New Zealand - 1728 DNA GHGlow gp2 (v2) (version 2) | ecosystem: Host-associated > Mammals > Digestive system >... | reverse complement strand
GCGTTCATCCATTTATGGAGAATCCTCCGTGTAATCCGTAAAATCCGTTGTTGAAAGAATCATTCGTGAAATTCGTGAAATTCGTAGTCATTCAGAAGAAAGTTGTGTTAGTTATGCCCATTTCTGTGCAGCAAGAGTCAGATCAGTCTCGTGAGTTGTCTCATGCCCTCCGAGGCGCCCATCTGCAAGACGGTGACGCCCTGCGGGACGTGCTGCGGCTTCGGGTCGATGAGGTAGATGGGTGTGCCGGGAGTCGTGTATCCCACCAGTCCCGCCGCAGGATAGACGTTGAGCGATGTGCCGATGATGACGAAGATGTCGGCCTGTGCTGCGGCCACGCCCGCCTCGTACATCTTGGGCACCGCCTCTCCGAAGAAGACGATGTAGGGCCTCAAGAGCGACCCGTCGCCCGCCAGCGTGCCCGGTTCCACCTGGCAGTCGTCGGGCGTCAGCAGTCGTTGGTAGCGCGGGTCTTCGGGGTCGCGGCTCGAGCACACCTTCATCAGTTCGCCGTGCAGGTGTATCACCTTTGTGGAGCCCGCCACCTCGTGCAGGTTGTCCACGTTCTGCGTCACCACCGTCACGTCGTAGCGCTCTTCCAGCTGGGCCACCAGCCGGTGCCCCTCGTTGGGCTGCGCGCCGGCGCACTTGCGGCGCAGCATGTTGTAGAACTCGGTCACGAGCTTCGGGTCGCGCTCCCATCCCTCGTGCGTGGCCACCTTCGCCACGGGGTAGTTCTCCCACAGTCCGTCGGCGTCGCGAAACGTCTTCAGTCCGCTCTCCACGCTCATCCCAGCGCCCGAGAGCACGACCAGTCTCTTCTTGTTCTCCATGTCAATTAGCTGTTCTAACTTTTTTTTTATTTACGACAACGGATTTTACTTTATTTACGACAACGGATTTTACGGATTAAACGGATTTATGCTTCACAGTCAACCATCCGTGTAATCCGTGTAATCCGTTGTTAAAAGAATCCTCCGTGTAATCCGTAAAATCCGTTGTTAAAAGAATCATTCGTGTAATCCGTAAAATCCGTTGTTAAAAGAATCATTCGTGAAATTCGTAGTCATTCAGAAGACAGTTGTGTTCATCCACTTATATATATGTGTATGTACATGTTGCTGCTGCAAAGTTAGCGTTTACGTGCATGAGGGAGCCTTGCGCAGATGTTAAACTTTGCTAATGCGCAAAAGATTTAACACTTCAAAAATGCGTTTTGAACAAATGCCGCAAAACGGGGTTGTACCTTTGCAGCGCATTTCGGACGGAAAAGAAGCTTCAACAAAGTCCATCCAAGACAATACAAAAGCACCAAACCCTTAAAAACCAACATTCCACACAATGAACAACACAATCCCATCCTCTCTCCCCCGCCCGGCCACCTGCCCGGCCACCCCCTTTGTCCACCCCCTCCTTGCCGACCTGTCGCGCCGCGAGGAGCAGGCGCTGCGCCGCAGGGCGGAGGAACGTCTGGCGGCGGAGCTGCAGGCCCTGCTGTCGGAAGAGCCCGACGGCAGCCGCTTCTGGCTCGGAGCGCAGTGCGACCTCTACGAGGCCGTCATCGTGGCCTGGGACACGCGCCTGGTGCGCGACCCCGCCACCGGCAACCTGATGCAGCAGAAGCGCATGATGGAGGAGGTGTGCCGCCGACTGATGGTCAGCGTGCCCGCCAACCCGCGCGCCGCCGCCCGACGGGCACGGCGGCGCAAAGGCGTCAAGGCCGAGTCGTACATGGGTCGATACCAGTATTGGCTCGCCGCAGGCGAAGAGCAACCCTTCCGCCACCTGGTGAAACAATGCCAACCCGCCATGATGTTTTCCTACAACGGATGAAACGGATTTGACGGATTGCAAGATGTTTTCCGACAACGGATGAAACGGATTTGACGGATTGCAAGATGTTTTCCGACAACGGATGAAACGGATTTGACGGATTGCATGATGTTTTCCGACAACGGATGAAACGGATTTGACGGATTGCAAGATGTTTTTCCAACAACGGATGAAACGGATTTGACGGATTGCAAGATGTTTTCCTACAACGGATGAAACGGATTTGACGGATTGCATGACGACTATAAATGAACCACAAACTATGAACTATGAACTACAAACTACAAACTATGAACTACAAACTATGAACTATGAACTATGAACTATGAACTACAAACTATGAACTATGAACTATGAACTATGAACTATGAACACCCTTGACCCCCACACCTTCCTCTCGCCCCACTTCACCCTCGGCGAGATGACCCGCAGCGGTGCCGCCGCCACCCTCGGCATCGACAACACCCCCACGCCCGCAGACGTCGAACGCCTGCGACTGCTGTGCCGCCGCACCCTCGAACCCATACGCCTGCGCATCGGACGCATGATGGTGAACAGCGGATACCGATGCGAACGGCTCAACCGCGCCGTACGCGGCGTGCCCGACAGCCAGCACCTCAGAGGCGAGGCAGCCGACATCTACTGCAAGGACCTCGACACGGCCCACCGCGTGATGGCCCTGCTGAGCTACGGAGAGATACCCTTCGACCAGTTCATCATCGAGCAGCGGCCACACTACGGCGTCTGCTGGCTACACATCAGCTATCGGGGCGAGCGCAACGGACTGGAGAACCGCGCCGAGATTATCAACGAGCGAGGACACCTCACCCTACCCATGCCCCAGTGGCTGCACGACAGCCGGCTGAGATGGGCCTGGCAGGCGCAACACGAGGACGCTCAGGCACAGACACTTGCAGAAAGTATCCACGTAAGTAGCCCCATCGACTCTTGACAAAGGCCGACGAGAGCCGTACCTTTGCACTCGGAAACGGGAGAATGAAGAGTGAAGAATGAAGAGTGAAGAATGAAGAGTGAAGAATGAAGAATGAAGAGTGAAGAATGAAGTGTTTGCTTGCGCGCGGCAATCCACCATCCACTCACCACGTCATAACGTGAAAACACCTCCCCACCTCTCCACCTCCCCACCTCCTCAACTCCCCACCTCCCCATTTTATTAACCCTTAAAAAAACAAAAAACATTATGGCAATCTATTATCGCAAGTATCAGAGTCAGTCCAAGGACGAGAAGAAAGCAGGCAAGTGGTATGCCCACGCCCAAGTGATGCAGGTCGTCGGCACCCGCGAGATGAGCGAGGAGATCGAGCAGAACGTCTCCGTGAAGCGCTCCGACGTCATCGCCGTGCTGGCCGAGCTGAGCAACGTCATCAAGCGCAACCTGCAGGCCGGCAACCGCGTCAAGCTCGACGACATCGGCTCCTTCAAGGTGAACATCAGGACCAAGGGCGCCATCTCGGCGGACAAGTTCGGCGCAGACAACATCCTGGGCACCAAGGTCATCTTCCAGCCCGAGAGCTTCACCTCCAACACCGGTGAGCGCCAGAAGCGCTGGCTCCAGGAGGTCAAGGTGCAGGAGCTGCCCAAGAACTTCGTCGGCGCAAACGATTGATCTCTGACTGACCATTGACCGTTGACCATTGAGCATTGGCTGCGCATTGGAAAAATGGTCAATGGTCAATCATCAATAGCCAATAAAAAAAACAGAAAAATGAACAAAGAGACCTGGAAATTCATCCTGCAGACGCTCGCCGCCATCCTGACGGCCATCGCCACCACGCTGGGCGTCACCAGTTGCCTGGGCGCCTGACGTGCAACGCCAATGTGATCTATGGAAAGTGCCGGCTGGAGCGGTCCAGCCGGCACTTCTCTTCTGAATGACTACGAATTACACGAATTTTACGAATGATTCTTTCAACAACGGATTTTACGGATTACACGGAGGTTTCTCCATAACTTTCATCACGAATGAATTTCCAGAACTGCTCATAACTAATGTTGCCTATGTTTTAGAAAGATTTTTGAGTAATGTTGCCTATGTTTTGGAAAGTTTTCCTATGTTTTTTGCCTATGTTTTAGAAAAAAGTTGTATTTTTGCAGTCAAATTCATATATGATGGAACAAAATGTACCAAAGAGAACTATTAAAGCAATTACGGCTGTGGAGTTCTAAGACACCCCGCAAACCTCTTGTCATCAGAGGTGCCCGTCAGGTCGGAAAGAGTACACTCGTCAGGGAGTTCGGTCGCGAGTTCGATATCTTCATAGAAGTCAACCTGGAATTGTCCGACGATGCAGCCATATTCCAAAGGACAGATAACGTGTCTGAAATTTGGCAGTTCTTATGCCTGCGCAACCACGTGATGTCATCACCGGGCAAACGCATGCTCCTGTTTATCGATGAAATTCAGGAAGAACCCTTGGCCGTTGGCATGCTACGCTATTTCTACGAGAAGTTGCCTTGGCTTCATGTCATCACAGCCGGCAGCCGTTTGCAAAGCTTGCTAAAAAAACACATCTCATTTCCTGTGGCACGCGTGGAGTATATGAATCTGCGCCCGTTCTCTTTCATGGAATATGTCAATGCCATTCAAGGCAGCGAATGGTGTGATATGCTGAAGAATCTGAAGGTCACATCGGCCATGCACGATACGTTCATCAATCTCTTCAACCGCTATGCCCTCATAGGTGGGATGCCCGAGGCCGTGGCAAACTATGCAGAGCATCAAGATGTGGAGAGTTTGTCACCCATTTTCAATTCACTCTTGAAGGGATACGACGAAGATGTGGAGCGTTATGCCAAAAGCGAGGAGCAAGTGCGCATCATCCGCCACATTCTCAACACTGCATGGCTTTCTGCAGGTGAGTCCATTACATTTGCCAAATTCGGCAACAGCAGCTATACCAGCACCCAGATTCACGAGGCAATGGGCTGCCTCGAAAGAGCCTTTGTTCTGTCCTTAGACTACCCCGTCACTTCATCCAGCCTGCCAGCCATTCCTTCCAAACGACGCTCTCCGAAACTGGTCATGGTAGATAGCGGAATCACCAACTTTGTTGCAGGCATACAGATTGAGTATCTTCAAAACAAAGAGCTTCTCGACACTTGGCGGGGACGTGCAGCAGAGCAGATAGTAGCCCAAGAACTGAGAGTCTTATTAGACCAGAACTACAAAGACCAACAATACTACTGGGTAAACGACAAAAAGGGAACCACATCAGAGATTGATTTCGTATGGCAAGCCAACAATCAACTCATTCCCATTGAAGTCAAGGCAGGCACTAATTCACACATGCGTTCTTTGCATAGTTTCGTCAACAACGCCAACCGCCATGTCACGGCTGTCCGCTTCTGGAGTGGAGCGTACTCAATACAAGATGTCACCACTCCCGCGCCCGACAACATCCCCTACCGACTCGTCAATATACCTTTTTATTATGTAGGACAACTTCAGGAAATCTTGGATAAAACGTTTGTTCCATCACCCTCATGAAAAAGTGTATGTGCATTATTTTGTTTTATTGATCATTGTTTCGTATATATCCAGATACTTTTGGTAACTCAGCGATTCGCCATGATTCTCCATAAATGGAAGAACACAATTCTCTTCTGAATGACTACGAATTACACGAATTTTACGAATGATTCTTTCAACAACGGATTTTACGGATTACACGGAGGTTTCTCCATAAATGGATGAGGACCATTCGTCTAATTCGTCCAATTCGTAGTCGATAGATAAAGAAATATTCATGTTCATCTACTGGTTTATGCAAGCAATTCTCTTTTTTATGTTCACTGCGAATTATACGAATTGCACGAATTGCACGAATTGTCACGCACGGAGGACCATTCGTCTAATTCGTCCAATTCGTAGTCGATAAATAAAAGGTGCTTTGTTCATACACCAACTTGCTTGTTGGTTTTGTCAGTCAAGTAGTTGCCAGTCCATTCTCTGTGTCCCCCACGTTCACCTCCATCAGCAGCCTGTCGACGATGTCCTCCGCCTGGAGGCCCGACAGGCAAGGGAACGTGCCAGCTGGCACACCCTTCAGTCGGCACCGTTTGTTGCCGTAGATCGAGCAGGGTCGGCAGGGCATGGACAGCTGCACGCTGTCCTCGGCGCGCTGTCCCCACGGCATGAAGCCCGCAGCCGGATGGGTCTGGCCCCAGACGGTCACCACCCTGGTGCCCACGAGCGAGGCCAGGTGCTGGTTGGCGGAGTCCATCGACAGCATCGCCTCCAGGCCGGCCATCAGGAGCAGTTCGTCGCCCACGTCGCGGCACGTGTCAGCCGCCACCTCCACCTGGTGTGGCCAGCGCCTGCGCCACTCGGGGAAGAGCGCCTCTTCGCGCCTGCCACGCCCGAAGAGCACGATGCGCCCCTCGGGGCGCCGCTTGGCCAGCAGCGCCAGCACGCGCTCCACCGTGGCCAGGGGCAACTCCTTGCCCGCGTGGGCGGCGAAGGGCGCCACGCCGATGCCACGGCGGTCTGGGCCAACGCCTTGTCGCCCTTGCCCGTCGCCGGAGAAGAGCTGGCCGCCTTGTGGCGCCTGGCCGCCGCCCTGTGGGCCGGTGCCGTCGTCGAGCAGCCGCTCCAGCCTCTCGACCACCTCCTCGTAGGCGCTGAAGACGCTGGGCAGGGCCTCGTGCCGCTTGAGGTATGCCTCGGCCCCCGCTTCGCACAGCGCACGCCTGAGCGCCCGCCGCTTGTCGATGGAGGCCGTGGGGCAGCCCCCGAGACGAAAACGCGCACGCAGCCAGTGCGTGCGCAACACTCCGTGCAGGTCGGCCACGTGGGTGACGCCCAGGCCGCGCAACTCGTGGTAGAGCCGGCGCAGCCCCGCCATGCCGCGATGGCGCCCGTCGGGCCGCTGCAGGTCGGCGGCGTAGAAGTGCACCTGCGGCCCCAGCCCCTCGAACAGCGGGCGCGCCCACTCGCGGCTCAACACCGTCAGCTTCAGCGTGGGCCGACGCCGGGCCAGCGCCCTCACCACGGGCACCGTCATCGCCACGTCGCCCATGGCCGACAGTCGTATCAGCAGCAGGTGAGCCATCAGTCTCGCTTCCGGTAGAGCACCGGATTGGTGCTCGGGTCGTTGTACATCTTCATCTGGCGGTACACCTTCATCAGCACGCGCCCGCAGGCGATGTCGTCCAGCAGCTGCTGGATGGCCAGGGCCAGGTCTTTGCGCTGCTCCTCCAGCACGGCCAGCTTCTGCCGGCACCGCTCGAGGTGCCTCTGGTCGGCGTCGTCGCGCTCCGTCTGCTCGCGCATGTGCCATATCTTCAGCTCCAGGATGGACAGCCGGTCGAGGGCCCAGGCCGGGCTCTCGGTGTTCAGCCGGGCGTCGGGCATGGGCGCCACGGTGGCGTAGAGCTGCCGGAAATGGGAGTCGATCTGCTCCACCAGGTCCGTGCGGTCTTGGTTGGAGCGGTCGATGCGCCGCTTCAGCTGCAGCGCCACGACGGGGTCGATGTGGTTGTCACGGATGATGTCTTCCAGATGCCACTGCACAGCGTCAATCCACGCCTTCAGGTAGAGCTGGCTCTCGATGTCGGAGGTGGGGTAGGGGTTCTGGATGGGTGCGTCGACGTCGTCGCGCAGGTGGTAGTCGGCCACCGCCTGGCGGAAGATGTCCATCGCGTGCTCCGTGAAGGTCTTGTCCATGGTGAGATGTCTTGTTGTTTGGCCGCAAAGGTACGGCAAAATGCGCTAACGGCCAAATTTCGGACGGAAAACCTTGACATAAAGCAATGTGTCCCTGCACAAAGTGCTGTATGGTGTGCAAAAAACAATACTTTTTTGGAAAAAAGTTTGTGGGGTTGGAAGAAAATGTGTTACTTTGCACCCGCTAAAAAATCAGAAAAAAAAGAAGTTTAACAACTAAAAAAAGAATCATCATGTCTGAAACTGAAAGCAAAATCAAGCAAATCATCGTAGACAAACTGGGTGTGGACGAGGCTGAAGTGAAGCCCGAAGCAAGTTTCACCAACGACCTGGGCGCCGACTCGCTGGACACCGTCGAGCTCATCATGGAGCTGGAGAAGGAGTTTGGCGTGAACATCCCCGACGACATGGCCGAGAAGATCTCCACCGTCGGCGACGCCATCAAGTTCATCGAAGAGAACCAGAAGTAAAGTCTCACATTCACACAAATAAGTGAGGAGTGAAGGGTGAAGAGTTTGCTTCCGTCGCCTCCCCAGAGCGGGTGGCGGTCGCGCGGTAGCAAACTCCTCACTCTTCGCTTTTTTCCCCCTACACCACTTTACACCTATTTCTATTATGGAACTCAAAAGAGTTGTCGTGACAGGCATGGGAGCCGTGACCCCCGTGGGCAACACCGCCGAGGAGACCTGGAAAGCCCTCTTGGCGGGTAAGTCGGGCGCTGCGCCCATCACGCTCTTCGACGCCTCCAACCACAAGACGAAGTTCGCCTGCGAGGTCAAGGGACTCGACGTCAGCCAGTACATCGACAGGAAGGAGTCGCGCAAGATGGACCGCTACTGCCAGCTGGCCATCGTGGCCGCCAAGCAGGCCGTCCAGGACGCAGGCGTAGACTTCGAGGCACAAGACCGCAACCGCATAGGAGTGGTCTACGGCGTCGGCATAGGAGGCATACAGACCTTCGAGGACGAGGTGGGATACTACGCCCAGCACAAGGAGCAGGGACCCAAGTTCAACCCCTTCTTCATCCCCAGGATGATCGCCGACATCGCAGCCGGACACATCTCCATCATGTACGGGCTGCACGGACCCAACTTCGTCACCACATCGGCCTGCGCCTCCAGCAGCAACGCACTGGCCTCGGCCTTCGACCTCATCCGCCTGGGAAAGGCCGACATGATACTGGCCGGAGGAGCAGAGGCAGCCGTCACAGCGGCTGGCGTCGGAGGATTCAACGCCATGAAGGCACTCTCCACACGCAACGACGAACCCCAGAAAGCATCAAGGCCCTTCAGCGCGTCGCGCGACGGATTCGTCATGGCAGAGGGGGCAGGATGCCTCATCCTCGAGGAACTGGAACACGCCAAGGCGCGCGGAGCCAAGATCTACGCCGAGATGGCAGGGGCAGGACTCTCTGCCGACGCATACCACATCACAGCCTCACACCCCGAGGGACTCGGAGCCAAACTCGTCATGAAGAACGCACTCAGCGACGCACAGCTCAAGCCCGAGGACATCGACTACATCAACGTGCACGGAACATCAACGCACGTCGGAGACATCTCGGAGGCTAAGGCCATCAAGGAACTCTTCGGACAACACGCCTACCAACTGAACATCTCCTCCACCAAGTCGATGACAGGACACCTGCTCGGAGCCGCCGGAGCCATCGAGGCCATGGTGGCCGTGCTCGCCGTCAAAAACGACGTCGTGCCACCCACCATCAACCACGACGACGACGACAAAGACCCGGAGATAGACTACGACATGAACTTCACGTTCAACCAGGCACAAGAGCGCAGCGTCAGGGCAGCACTCTCCAACACCTTCGGATTCGGAGGACACAACGCCTGCGTCATCTTCAAGAAGTACTTGTAAGGAGATGGGGAGATGAGGAGATGAGGAGATGGGGAGATGAGGAGGTAAAGAAGACTTGACACAAACCATCACCTCCCCACCTCCCCACCTCCCCATCTCCCCATCTCCCCACCTCCCCACCACAACATGAACAGCATCATAGACCTCATAAGGCTCCCCTTCAGAAAGGACAAGGAGCTTTACACGGCCCTGCACGACCTGACAGGTGTCTGGCCGAGAAAGATAGAACACTACAAACTGGCGCTCATGCACAAAAGCATGCGCTCGCGCAACGAAAAGGGAAAGCCGCTCAACAACGAGAGGCTCGAGTTTCTCGGAGACGCCATGCTCGACGCCGTCGTCGGGGAAATCGTCTACCGACACTTCGAGGGAAAGCGTGAGGGATTCCTCACCAACGCACGCTCGAAACTCGTGCAGCGCGAGACCCTCGGACGACTCGCAGAAGAGATGGGGCTCAACCAACTCATACAGCACCAAGACCAGAAGCGCAGCCACAACTCATACATGGGCGGCAACGCCTTCGAGGCGCTCGTCGGGGCCATCTACCTCGACCACGGGTACGACGCCGTCAAGACCTTCTTCGAACAGCGCATACTCGGCAACTACATCGACCTCGACAGGATGGCATACAAGGAGGTCAACTTCAAGTCGAAACTGATCGAGTGGTCGCAGAAGAACAAGGTGAAACTGGAGTTCCGCATGAAGAAGCAGGGCATGGACAAACAGGGCTCGCCCACCTTCGCCTACCAGGTCTTCCTCGAAGGGGTGGCTGGCGAAGAGGGGAGAGGCTTCTCCAAGAAAGAGAGCCAGCAACTCGCAGCCAAGACCACCCTGCAGCGCCTGAAGAAAGAGCCGCAGCTCATCGACGCCATCTTCACCGCCAAGTCGGAGCGCACCAAGATGGAGGAGATGCCCGTCTCCGCAGCCCCAGACACCACCGAGCCGCGCAAGGACGCCTTCCTCATCAAGCCGCAAGACCCCGTCTCCGCCGCCACCGACAGCCCCGACAACCCAGACACCCCTGTGGCCGCCCCTGGCGACACCCCCGCAGGCAGGCGCACGCCCAAGCGCACGCCCAAGGCCGCCGACCCCGCCAACCATCAGAACCCCGCCGCCGACCGTCAGAACCCCGCCGCCAGCGCCACCCCCGACCCCGACTTCGACCTGTCGGACATCACCCTCGACGGCGAAGACCGCGAAGACGTCATCGCCAAGGCCGAGGCCGCCGCCTACCAGTAGGCCCCCGGCGTGACAGGCTCGAGGAACGCCACATCCATCCTATAGCAAATTCGCCCCAATGCACGCATTGGGGCGAATTATTAGTAACTCTTTATATTCAGTTTATCTAAACTGTATTACTCTTTTAGGGACAACGGATTTTACGGATTAAACGGATTTAGGGCTGCATTACTCATGCAATTAAGAATTTAGAATCCAATAGAATCGTATGCATACTTTTTAATGCGTCCCCATTGAGGCCAAAAGAGGTACGAAAAGAACTGCCAGATGGCTTTTAGGTAGTTCATACCACAAATCAGAGACTTTTGACTATTTCCACAAAGTTGCTAATCACATACTCCACATCCTCATCTGTGAGTTTTGTATGTAGTGGAAGTGTCACCTCGTTCTCAAACAGATGATAAGCATTGGGATAGTCCTTGATGTCAAAACCAAGTGCCTTATATGCTGTCATCATTGGCAGTGGCTTGTAGTGCACGTTGCAGGCAATGCCACGTTCTGCCATCTGCTCAATCACCGTATTGGCATCCTCACGAGTCTTGCCAAGTAAGCGCACCAGATACAGGTGATGTGAACTGCAATGGTCAGCATCCTTATGGTTCAAAACTGCCACGGGCAGATCCTTCAGAGCTTCATTAAACCTAGCCACAATCTCCTGACGACGTTTCAGCAAGCCCTCATACCTTTCCATCTGAACCAAACCCAGTGCCGCCATGATGTCCGTCATGTTGCACTTGTACCACGGGCCGATGATGTCGTACTCCCATGCACCCAGTTTGGTCTTTGCCAATGCATCCTTGTTCTGTCCGTGAAGTGAGAACAACTGGCTCAAGCGGTAAAGCAACTCATTCCAAGTCTCCCCCTCCTTCTTAGGCACGTTAGGCAAATAATCAAAACCCTGAACCATTAACCCTTCACCATTAACCAACACTGGCTCATTCCCGAAGGGAAGATGCCAGGTTAGTGCTCCCCCCTCTGCTGTCGTAAAGTTCTTCACAGCATGGAAGCTGAATGATGAGAAGTCTGCAATCTCACCAGCCATCTTACCCTTACGGTTGGCGCCAAAGCTATGCGCACAATCCGCAGAGACCACAATCCTACCTATCTTTGCCTGCAAAGCATTGTTAGGCTTAAACAGTCCCTTCTTTGCCTCCACAATCTCAAACACACGGTCATAGTCAGCCACGATACCACCCAGATCCACAGGTGCAATCACCTTTGTCTTCTCCGTGATGGCAGCAGCCAACTTGTCATAGTCCATCTCCACATTGTCCTTCTGGCTATCCACCAGCACCAACTTACAGCCCACGTGCTGAGTCACAGATGCCGTTGCCGTGTAGGTATATGCCGGCACTATCACCTCATCATCCGGCTGGATGTCCAGCAAGTGCAGCACCATCTCCAGAGCTGCCGTTGCCGAGTTCAGACATACCGTTTTGTCTGTGTGCACATACTCCGAAATCTGCTGTTCCAGTTTCTTGGTACGAGGACCCGTAGTAATCCAACCCGAGAGAATAGCTTCACGCACCTCTTTAGCCTCTGCCTCCGTCATGTCAGGAGGCGAAAAAGGAATGTTCCTAAGTTTCATGTTCATAATTCTACAATTCTATGATTTTATTTTCAAATTCAATAATATAAGTTTCTTCATATTCCCAGTTCTGGGATACCTTGTTTCCGTAGTTCCGTGAGTCCCGTTGCTATCTCATCCATAGCAACACTCCCGCCCCAGGAGTGGAAAACATATTCAGGCGTAACGCATCCGAAGTCCATACTGCAACTCCGTGCTTCGTTTTCAAGAAACTCCCTTAGTCTATCAACTATATCCATAAGTTATCGTTAAGGTTATCGTTGAAGAAAGTTAACGTCAACATTAAGGTTATCGTTCGTGTACAATCACGAAGAACGTCTTGAAAATCAAACCCAAGTCATACCAGAAATCATGTTTCTCCACATACTCCAGATATAACTTGATTTTCTCTTGCATGATGACCTCTATGTAATACTTTTCAGGGTCTTCTGC
>Ga0310697_10005189_pt1 | contig 12653 bp, 12 predicted proteins | sample 172DNAGHGlowgp2_FD_203883 | JGI IMG/M metagenome (GOLD analysis project Ga0310697, IMG submission 203883) | Sheep rumen microbial communities from Palmerston North, Manawatu-Wanganui, New Zealand - 1728 DNA GHGlow gp2 (v2) (version 2) | ecosystem: Host-associated > Mammals > Digestive system >... | reverse complement strand
CTCAACGCCGAAGGGGAAGGCACGGCCTATCTCTCGCTGCCCATCACCGAGTTTGAAACGATGGAATGGCAGTTTTGGATCAGGGAGGCTTTCGCGCCTTCGGGCAACAACTTCACCGATGTGTGGCTCAGCGCCGACAATGCCGACCTGTCGCAGGTGGGCAATGGCTATTTCCTTCGTTTTGGCGAAGGCGGTAGCGCCGATGCCATCACCTTGTTCCGCAAGGATGTCGACGGACAACAGCAGATTTGTCGCGGCACGGAGGGCAATATTGCGGCCTCGTTTGCTGTCGCTGTCAAGGTGATTTGCGACCGCGAGGGCAACTGGATGATCCAGACGTGTTACGACAACTCTGGGATTTATGTCACTGAAGCCCAAGGTGTTGACGATACGCATGGCAAAGGCGGCCATTTCGGGTTCTCGTCGAAGTTCACCTCGGGCAACGCCAAAAAGATGTATTTCGATGACGTCTACGTCGGTCCACGCATCGTCGACCACGAACCGCCCCAGCTCCTGACTTGCGAGGTGATTGACCTGACGCATCTCCAACTCGCTTTCAATGAGGCTGTTGACGAGGCAACAGCTTTGAATACAGGTAATTATGCCATCGATAACGGCTTAGGCCATCCCGCCTCGGTCAGTTTCGGCGACAATTTGTCCATTGTCGTTTTGCAGCTGGAGCGCGAAATCGGCAATGGCATTAATTACACGATTACGGTGAGTGGCGTCAAGGACCTGTGGAACAACACGATGGAGCCGACCTCCAAGACGTTCTCTATCTACGAAGCCTCGGAATACGACATCGTCATTAACGAAATCATGGCCGACCCGAACCCCGGGGTGGGCTTGCCCGAATGGGAATATGTGGAACTTTACAACACGACCGACTTTGGCATCGACCTGAAAGACTGGCAGATACAAATCGGCTCCAACGACCTCACTTTCGGCAGCTTCGTCCTCGAGCCGCATGGTTATGTCATTCTTTGCCACAACGACGCCGTGGCCGAACTGCGCGAATACGGCGACTGCCTCGGGTTCGGCAGTTTCTCTGTGGTCAACACGGCCTCGGCGATGTTTCTTTATAGCAAAGAGGGCACGTTGGTTTCGAGGGTCAACTTCAGCAGCTCGTGGTACCACGACGCCAACAAGGCCAACGGCGGCTGGTCGGTGGAACAAATCGACCCGCTGAACCCTTGCGCAGGCGCCTCCAACTGGACAGCCTCCATGGATGCCTCGGGTGGCACCCCAGGGCGCATTAATTCGGTGAACGGCGAGAACAATGTAGCGCCCAAAGTGGAACGCGTGAGCATGTTTGGCAACCAAATCGTCCAGCTGTGGTTCGACCAGCAGATGAACGCCGCCGAGCTTCTTGAAACACAACACTTCCTTGTGGAAGAGACGGGCGAGCATCCCCAGCTGACGGTCATTAATCCTATGGATGGCACCTACGTGGAGCTCCAATTCGACCACGGATTCGAGCAAGGTTTGGTCTATACAATGTTAATTACTGGCGTGACCAACTGCGTGGGCAACGCCATCGAAGCCGACACGAAGGTGCAATTTGGCATTCCCAACGATATTGCCGAAGGCGAGATTCTGATTAATGAAATCCTTTTCGACCCCATTAGCCCGGGTGTCGACTATGTGGAGCTTTACAACAACACCGACAAGACCTTCGACCTCAGCACCTTGATGCTCGGCGTGATACGCGAGGGCACGTTCCCCAATCCCGCGGACACCACCTTGAAGGAAATCACCGCCGACAGCCGTCTGTTCCTTCCCAAGACATACGTTTTGCTCTCCACCAATAGCGAAATCGTTGGCCAGCAATACGACTGCCCGACCGACAACTTCGTGCAGATGGCTTCGTTCCCCAGCTATGCCAACGCTGGCGGCACGGCCATCCTGATGGGCAAGGACGGCACCCTAGTTGATGCCATGTGTTTCTCTGAGAAGATGCATTATCCGCTTTTGAAAGTCACCAAGGGCGTGGCTTTGGAGCGCGTCAGCTTCGACCAACCTTCCATGGATGCCAACAATTGGCATTCCGCCGCCGAGAGTGTGCATTTCGGCACGCCTGGCCAGCCCAACTCGATGATGCAAAGCACCGAGCCTTCCACCGACGAAATCACCGTCAGCCCCGATGTGTTCTCGCCCGACGGCGATGGCTTCGACGACGCCTGTTTCATCAACTACCATTTCGATGAGGCTGGCTACACGATGAACATCTATATCTTCAATGTAGCCGGACAGTTAATCCATCACTTGATGAAAGGCGAGCTGGTGGGGCAGGAGGGCAGTGCTCTCTGGAACGGCCTCGATAATAACGGCAACAAGGTGCCCGTCGGCGTTTATGTCGTCGTCACCGAGGTCTTTAGTTTTGACGGGAAGGTAAAGAAGTTCAAGAACGCGGCGGTCGTAGGAACACGTTAGTAGAGACGTTGCGCGCAACGTCTTTACATGTCCATATTCGACTGCGCCACAATCTGTTTTGTATCAGGATTAAAGGCAGTCAAATTTCCTAATCCGGGCTTGTCGGTCACGAAAACGCCATTGTCCAAGGCAATGAAATCATAATTCTCGTTTTGCTCGATGACCATGTTCATGAAACTGTAGTCGACGGGGATATGCCCATGGATGATTTTTTTGCCGTGCGACTTGTTGAAGTCGACCCTGAATTTGCGGGTCCACATCATGCTCTTCGTGTCCTCAAACGGGTCAGCGATGTTGAAATTCATGCCAGCATGAACGAGGATATACTCCTCCAATTCAATGTATGGCACGCAGGCATTCATCCAGTCGATGTAGAGTTGCGGAATCTCGCGCGGATGTTTCACCCCGAAGCTTTCCAAAGTGGCTTTGGCGCCCACGGCTTCCCATTCTTTTTGTTCCGGATGCTTGCCGCCTAAGAACTTCTTCTTTTGGTCGGCGGTGAAGGCCTTCACGCACATGTCTTCATGGTTGCCTTTGAGGAAATGCACATTGTACTCTTCCTTTTGAAGGTGCATGAGATAGTCGATGACGCCTTTCCCGTCGGGTCCCCTGTCGATGTAGTCGCCCAAAAAATAGACATTGTCGTTCTTTGTCACCTTGAGCATATTCTCAAGGAGCACTTTTAGGGTTTTGGCGCAACCATGAATATCGGGGATGATCCAACGTTGTGACATTAGAACAGGTTGTTGAGGTTCAGTGATTCATATTGCTTGCGTAGTTTCTTCTTAAAGGTCCAACGCACGTCAGAGAGCCAGCGACGGGCCAACTCTAAGTAGTCGACGAAAAGAGGATAGGAGAAAAGAAGGAGCACCATGCCGCCCAAAGCCCAAGGCCATGGCAGGAAACAGAACAGAAGGATGGTGCCGACGATGACGACCAAAGGCGAGAGAATGAATTTTACGCCATAGCTGACCGTGTTTCCAAAGGCAGGATCTTTGAGTTTGCTTCTGATAATCAATGTGATAAGCCATGTAGGGAGTTGAACTGCCGCCGAGGCCAGGAAGTAGGGAAGGCCAACAAGCAACACCGCCAACTTCCAAAAAGAGTTGGTTAGCGGGTATTTTTTTGCCGTCGAGGTGACAGAGATTTTTTCGCGTTTGCGCTGCTGGGCAAAGGCTACCACGCGCTCAAACAGGTTTTTAGCCTCTTCTGGTTGTTCTTCCTTGAATTTCAGTACTTTATCTACAGTGTTGCGGTTGCGGAGCATCTTTTTGTATAACCCACCGGCACGTTTTTCGTTTTTCATCTTCACGATTTCCCAGATGGCGTCGTAGTCTTCGTCATCAGGGATGTAGGTGAACAGTTTGGAAATTTCTGCCGACAGCTCATCTTTCAAAATGTTGATGTTGGCGGCCTCGTTTTCTTCCGTGGTGTGCTTGAAGTATTCGGTCACGTTAATCGGTGTGCCAAAGTTAATCATGGCTGTTGAACGGAAGCGGAAATAGTCGCCGTATTCAATGGCGGCAGGGACGATGTAGACAGGATTCTGGTCGCCGAATTGTTTGTTGGCATCCACTGCGATATGGAACAGGCCTTTGCCCATGCGCATCAACGAGTGCTTGGTGCGGTGGGTGCCTTCGGGAAAGAGGTAGAGATCGACATGGTCGTGGATGACGTCAACGGCTTTGTTAAGCGAATCATCGTTTTGGCGCACGGCCGCCACGCCGTTGCGGATGCGGAAGATGGGCAAGATGCGCAGGAAGTTCAGTATCTTGGCCACGGCGGGGTTCTTGAAAATGTCGCCTCGGGCAATGAACACCTTCTTGATGTTGTCTGAAGCCAGCAACACCAAGGCGTCCATCAGCGTATTGCTGTGGTTGACGCCGAAAATCACGGCACTGTTTTTTGGGATGTTCTCTTTCCCATGTACCTCAAAACGGCGGTACGACATGCGCGTATGCCAATTGACGTATGGAAGAAAAAAGGAATACCAAAAGTTGGAATCTTGTATCTTTTTTGCCATTTTCAGTCGTGAAATTAAGCTAGCAAAATTACGAAAATATGCCGAACGGAAAGTTTTTTTTCGTTCAAATTGATAAATTTCCTACTTTTACCGCTCCTAAGCCAAGAGAAATGAAGAAATTATTAAGGTTTTTCCTTGCGTTGCTGCTCCCTCTTGGATGGTTGACGTCGTGTAACGACATGCACCAACCCGAAGAAGAGTCTGTCGAGGAACAAGACACGCTGACAGTGCTGCAACATATTCAGGAAAGAGGACGATTGGTTGCCGTAACCAATTGTGAAATAATCAATTATAATACAGAGAAACCTACACCATCGGGTTTTGAATATGAGTTGCTTAGCGATTTCTGCAATGCCAACGGATTGGAACTTGAGATGATTGTCAACGAAAACCTGGACTCCTGTTTCGCCCTCCTCGACTCGTGTCGCGTCGACATGGTGGCAGTGGGCATCGGTTCCAACAAGGATATGAAACGGCGATATTTGCTGACAGACCCCATCTTGATGCAGAAGAGTGTGCTCGTACAACGTCTGCCTAAGGACTGGAACAAGATGTCGACGGCCAACGAGGTGGAGAATCAACTGCTACGCTCGTCGGTCGACCTGGCGGGCAAGACCGTCCACCTGCCACAAGGCAGCCACGAGGTCAAGCTGTTGCAGCATCTCTCCGACCAGATTGGCGACACCATCTACATCGTGGAATGCGACAGCCTTAATAGTTTTGACCTAGTAAAAGCTGTTGAGTCGGGCGAAATTGACTACACTGTAGTGGAAGAGTATGTGGCCCGTATGGCTTCCATTGGTTTGAAAGGCCTCGATACCAAGTTGAACGTCAGCGTCGAACAACCCTTGGGATGGGCCGTCCAAAACCACGATAACGACTCGTCGCTCCTTATGGCACTCAACGGATGGATCGACGGATTCGAGCAACGCAACCTCAACCGTATCCTCGCAAAATATGTCAACAAGGGCAATGTGTTTGGCACCCGTAAACCCAAGGAAGGCGAACTCTCAGGCTTCGACGGCATCATCAAGAAAACCGCCAAAAACATTGGCTGGGACTGGCGCCTGCTGGCGTCGCTCATCTATCAGGAGTCACATTTCCGACTTGACCTTGAGAGTGAGAAAGGCGCTTTCGGCCTCATGCAGCTTATGCCGGTCGTCATGGAAAAGTACGAGATCGGATACGACGCTACCCCAGAGGAGCAACTCGAAGCTGGCGGAAAACTCATCAAATACCTCGGCGAGTGCTTGGAAAACAAGGTGGCCGACAGCACCGAAAGGGTGAAATTCGTGCTGGCTGCCTACAACGCTGGTCTAGGCCATGTGTATGACGCACAACGGCTTGCCGAGAAATATGGCAAATACCCCGATGTGTGGGACAACAATGTCGACTATTTTATCCTCAATAAGTCGAAGAAACAATACTACAACGACACCTGCTGCAAGGCGGGTTACCTGCGTGGCACCGAAACCTACCGCTTTGTCGAAGAGGTGTTGGATCGGTTTTATCAATATCAAGCATCGTATAATTAATCACAAACAAAGGTCCCTGAGACCAATTGAAGGGTCGATGGGCCGTTTAAAAAGATGATTCCATGAAAAAGCTTTATTTTACCGTAGTTTTCGTTTTTTTGTCAGCCATTGGATCCGTTACGGCCCAAAGTTTCAATGCCGGCCTCATCGCTGGAGCCACTTTTGCCCAAGTCGACGGCGACCATTATGCAGGCTATCACCAGCTCGGTTTCACGGCAGGCGCTTATGCCAACCTTCCCTTGGATGATTATTTCGCGGTCCAACTCGAACTGAAGTATTCGTTGCTTGGCGCACATTCATCCGACAAGGAGGTGAATGAATATGGTTATTCCCCGTATAGCTTACGATTGCATTATGCCGAAATCCCCTTGATGTTGCAATACAACTTGGGCTATTTCCGTGTGGGTGGTCGTCCCTTGGATTTCATCACCATTGAAGCAGGTGTCAGTGCCGATGTCCGCTTGCGTGCTACCGAAGATGCCGATGCGGATTATCAGGTTACGACAAACCGTTGGAATTTCTTTTCCGCTACGGGAAATGCTGGCGTGCATGTCGCCTTCAATGAACATATTGGCCTGGGCGCACGTTTCATGTATTCAGTGGTGCCTTGCCGTTTCACTGGCTATCCAGGTTGGTTCATTAATCAGTATTACAACAAGGTGTGGCAACTCACGCTGACCTACAACATCAACTCTCCTTTGAGATAATTCATTATCGCGAACTGCCTCACGCAGTCCATTTCTTATTTCGAGAGGAACTCAATATTTCGTTTCAAGCCCTCATAGCCCGCGCGTTGCAAGGCAGAGTGTTTGAACAATGCCTCAAATCCTTCTTTGTCGAGGCTTTTCCAGTCTTCTTCTTTCATGGCCAACAGTTGTTCTGAAGGCTGAAATTCCGGCTCTATGTTGGGTAGCGAGAAACGGTTGTAGGGGCACACATCCTGACAGGTGTCGCAGCCATACATCCAGCCGTTGAAACGCTTGGGATCGTATCCTTCGAGGCTGCCTTTGTATTCGATGGTGAGGTAGGAGATGCATTTTCGTGCATCGATTCGAAAAGGGGCTTCCAAAGCGCCAGTAGGGCAGGCGTCAATGCATTTTGTACACCGTCCACAATGGTTGGCCATGGCTTTTCCTGTCTCTTCCAATCCCAAAGGGAGAAACAGGTGCCCGATGAAAAAGAAAGAGCCTCCACATCGTTGCAAACTCCGGCCTGCAGTTCGCTCTTTCTGTTCAGTCTGAGTGCGAGAGGCAGTCGGTGACATGGGGGGATGAATCAACAAAGTGTTTTTGCCAATGAAGCCTAAACCGCAACGAACGGCCCATGCTCGGTCAAGCACGGGGGCCGAGTCGACAAAGATGCGAGTGCCTTCTAGTTTCCCTGTTTGTGTCTCAATACGCTCCAATAGCTGACGCATCTTGCGCTTCAACACATCGTGATAGTCAGCACCATAGGCATATTTGGCGATTTTAAATCGACCATTGTCGCCTATTTGTTGTTTCGGGAAATAGTTGTAGAGTACGGTGACGATGCTTTTTGTGCCTTCCACCAACAGGCGAGGGTCGTAGCGTTTTTTGCGGTTGCGCGTCAGGTAGCCCATCTCGCCTTCGCGACCTTCATCGAGCCATTGCTCAACGAGGGCCGACTCTTCATCCAGAGCCATTGCACTCGCGATGCCACAGGCATCGAAGCCCATGGCTTCAGCCTCAGTTACAATCCATTTAGACACACTTTGCGTCATTGCGAACGAAGTGAAGCAATCCAGTAATTATACTATCGTTCTCTGGACTGCTTCGTGCCTCGCAGCGACGCGAAGCGGCGACGAGCAATCCTTCGTGAAATCAGAACGGAGCAAACGAAACACCTACTGAGAGGGGGTGAATCACGGGAGCGTCGTGGCCGACTTCAAACACGGGGTTGAGTTGATAGGCAGCAAAGGCACTGACCCACTTCCAGCCTATACGCAAAGTGGCCGAATAGGTGTAGCGTTCAAGGTTCTTGATATAGGTCTCTTTCTCGTGAACGATGACGCCGTCATCGTTAGGTCCCACATATTTTGTCTTGGCCATCACGAGGATGCCGAGTTTGAAGCCTACGCCAATCTTTACCTGATCCTTGATGCGGAAGCGCAGTTCCAAGGGGATGTCGGCATAGTTGGCATTCACCTTGAAGCGTTTGAAGTTTTCCATGTCGCGGCATTGGACATATTTCAAGGTGTCACTATAGGGATTCAGGATGTGGCTGTATGAGAAATAGTTGTGGTGTGTCATGCCTGCTCCAATGCTGACGGTGTGTTTTGTGCTCTCTCCCAAGGGAAAATTGTAGGTGATGGCCCAGCTAACACCTTGGTTGAAGCCGCGTGCATCCCAGTTGTCACTGGTCATGAGCTGAAGGTCGCTGAACAGGTCGACGCCCACGGTTACTTTGTTATCTGTCTTGTTGGCAATGAGTTGTGCAAAGGAAGTTGCCGAAACGACCAGTGCAATAAGGGTAAACAGTACTTTTTTCATTATTTGTTTGGTTGATTATTTCACGTTGAGTTCTTCCATGATAGCCGTGCGCTCGTCAAGCAGCCGGTTGATTTCTTCGTCCGAGAGGCCAGGTTGGCGCAATTGGTCGTCGATGGCAGCCAAATGGGCTTCCAGATTCTCGGTGGTGCCGGGGATGTCGGTCAGCTGCTTTTCCTTGTTAACTGGAGGTTCCGTCTGTGCAGTTGGTAGGTCTACAGTTGGTTGTGGGTTGCCAGAGAAGTTTTTCAGTTGCCCCAGGACCATCTCCATCATCTGTTTTGAGAAAGGATCCAATTTGTAAATCTCGACCTTCATTTCGTCTTTCATCTCGTCGAAGTCTTCCAAGAACATCTTCAGCTGCTCTTTTTGTTCTTCGGTGATGCCCGGAATGGCGTCAAGGTCTTGCCCCTCCATCATTTTCTTGAACATGTTGAGGAGGTCGTCGAGTCCGTTGTTGAGGTTGTTGTCGTCCATCTTTTTCGTGTGATTGGTTTGATCATCAATGCCGTCATTAACTCGTTAGTGAAATTAATATGGGCTGTGCATGATGTGCAAATATCATTCCGTCTGCAAAGAAACGAATTTTTTGCGGAATGATTGTGACAGTTTGGCATTTTTTCACGAATATTGCATCTCCGATCAAACTTCAAACTGTACAACTGATAACTGAACAACTGACGAAAATATGGATTTCAAGACGATAAAAGTACAATTGGGCGAAAGTATGGCATGGGTTAACCTCGATCGTCCAGAGGTCCGCAACGCATTGAACGACGCGATGATAAGCGAGCTGACCGAGGCTTTTGATTGGCTCAACAGCCGCGACGACATTCGTGTTGTCATTCTGAAAGGCAACGGCAAGTGTTTTTGTGCGGGTGCTGACCTCGACTATATGAAAGCGATGGCTCATTACAGCTATCCTCAAAACCTTGAGGATGCGCAAAAGCTGTCGAAATTGTTTCAGACCATCCACTTCTGCGACAAGGCCGTCATCGTTGACGTGCATGGTGCCTGCATAGGCGGCGCCAATGGCATCGTTGCTGCCGCCGACATCGTGATTGCCGAAAAGGAAACGAAGTTCGCTTTCACCGAGGTGCGCTTGGGTCTCACACCGGCCACCATATCGCCTTTTGTGGTCGCCAAAATTGGCAACACTGCCGCCAAGGAGCTGATGCTTACGGGGCGTCGTTTCACTGCAGATGAGGCTAAAACCTTCGGCTTGGTGAATGTGGTTGTCGACGAAGCTGAGATGATTGATACCGAACGCCAATACATCGACTATTTCCTGCAAGCTTCGCCTGATGCCATCGCCGAATGCAAAAACCTGATCCGTATGGTGACGGGCACCGACGACCGCTATAATCCCGTTTTCATGCAGACCTCAGTGGCCATCGCCAACCAACGCATCTCAAAGGCTGGGCAGGAGGGCATGAAGGCGTTTTTCGAGAAGCGGAAACCTGAGTGGAATAAGTAATCAAATCATATAAACTAACGATACTATGAAAAAATTTGCAGTAATCTTAGCCGGCTGCGGTCGTAAGGACGGCAGCGAAATCAACGAAGTCATCACGCTTTTGCTCTCCATCGAGCAGCACCATTGTGAATACCAATGCTTTGCCCCCAACCGCCCGCAGACGGAGGTCGTCGACCACCTGACCGAGAAACAAGTCAAGGAGGAACGTAATATCCTCACCGAGGCTGCACGTCTGGCTCGTAGCCGCATCCTTCCCATCGAAGACTACAAAGCCGCCGATTTCGATGCGCTGCTCTTCAGCGGTGGCTATGGCGTGGCCAAAAACCTGTGCGACTATGCCTACAAAGGTGCCGACATGGAGGTACAACCCGACGTGGCCCGTGCCATCATCGAGACGCGTGAAGCCAACAAGCCCATGGGTGGCATGTGCATTTCTCCCGTGCTGTTCGCCAAGCTGCTGCCAGGTGTGTGCGTCACTTTGGGTAAAGAAGGCACGCCTGATGCCGACAATGTTCGTAAGATGGGAGCCTTCCACGTGCAGACCGAACACGGCGACGTGTGCGCCGACAACGAGCTGTTGGTCTTCACCACGCCCGCCTACATGCTTGACGCCACGCTGAAAGACGTCTATGACGGAGCATACAATTTAGTGGAATCAGTGGTGGATTATCTTGATAAAAAGTGAACCTAATAAACCTATTATTAACCTTAAAAATTTAAATCTTATGAAAAAGTTATTATTGGTTTTGGCAATAGCCATGATGGCTATTCCTTCTTTGGCACAAAATGATTCTCCACGTTGTCAAGGATTTTTCGTCCGTCCTAGTCTCTATGGAGGTGCTTTTGTGGATGCTGGTTATCAATTTAATCCGTATATCCAAGCTTCTGTGGGTGGTGGTGCCTCACTTATTGTAAGAAACATTTCTGGGGTTGCTATTGACCCTGCTTATGTTGCTCATGGAGGAATCCGAGTTTATACAAGTAAAAACAGATGGGCAGGTATGATTGATTATCATGCTGGCTATTGCAACTTTCTGGGCAAAGATTTTCTCAGACAGTCTCTTGTGGGAGGAGCAAGTTTCGATAATTTGGATTTTGGCGGAGGCCTTTATCTGATGAATAATACAAAAGGTGAATATGCCTATGGCTTTTTGGTCACTGTGGGATGGAACTTCCGCTTCTGCAGGCATTAAATCTTGTCGCCATAGGCGAGATCCCCGGCATCACCTAATCCTGGAACGATGTATTTGTGCTCGTTCAGGATGGGGTCGATGGCAGCGCACCACAGCGTGACGTTGTCAAGGGGCTTAAACAGCTTCATCAGGTTGTCGATGCCCGCTTGTGCGGCAATGACGCAACACAGATGGAGCTGTTTTGGTATGCCTTTGGTGCAGAGGGCTTGGTATGCCAGCTCGAGGCTGCCGCCCGTGGCCAGCATCGGGTCGGCGATGATGAGGGTCTTGTCGGTGAGATCGGGGGCGGCGAGATATTCCACTTTGATGCCCACGTTTTCGTGTTTCTCGTCGAGATAATAACGGTAGGCCGACACGAAGGCGTTGCCCGCATGGTCGAAGATGTCGAGGAAGCCTTGGTGGAAGGGCAGACCGGCACGAAACACGGTGGCCAGCACGACTTCATCGTCGGGCGTGTTGGCCTTGGCTATGTCCAATGGGGTCTGGATTGTTTTCTCCGAGTAATGCAACGTCTTGCTTATTTCATAAGCCATCAGTTGCCCGATGCGTTGCAAGTTGTAACGGAAAGTTCCTCGGTCGGATTGGACTTTAATGTCCCTTAGCTCAGCCACATACTGGTTGATGATGGTGTTGCTTGCTGCAAAATTAATGATCTTCACGGCTTGAAAGGTTTGGGCAAAAATAGAAAAAAATTGAGGGCGACCTGATGGCCGTCCTCGTTTTTTTGGATTTTTGTCTTTATCTGCGTCCGCTGCGGCTGTTGTTTGAGCTTGAGCCTCGGCTTGAGCTGCTTGAGCTGCTTGAGGAGCTGCTGCTAGCTCCGCTGTTGCGGGTGTTGCTGCTTGAGCTACTGGCACGGCTTGAAGTACTTGAACTTGTTCCGCTTGAACGGCTGTTGCTGCTTGAGCTGTTGGCGCGGCTGCTTCCGCTGTTACTGCTGCCACTGCTCGGGCGGCTTGTGCTGCCGCTGTTCACTCGACTGCTCGAGCTGTTGCTACCGCTGGGGCGACTTGAGTTGCTATCGCTGTTGATGACCGGGCGGGTGCTGGTGCCGTTGTCGGTGCGACCACTTGAGCTGCCTATGCGACCGCTTGAGTTGCTGCTTGAGGTTCTGCCGCTGTTGTTAGGCGTGGGCACAGGTGTGTTGCTGCTGCCCGAGCTCATGCTACCTCCGTTGGCCTTAGGTCTGACGGTGGCATTGGGTGCCGTGTTGCTGTTTGCAGATGAGTTGTTCTCGGGGTGAGTGGCAGGATAACCGCCGTTGTTGTGGTGATAGCCGTAGGTGTGGTGATGCGGATCCATCGGAGGAGGCATGCCAGGACCGTGGCCAGGAGGCGGCATCGGCGGACGGTAACCGTCATAGTAGTAGCGATAGGTGCCCGGACGGTGGTAGTAGTGGATGCGCGGAGGTATTGTGATGACCACCCAGCGCTCAGTGCGCGGACCATTCCAGTAGAAGGAGATGGGCTCGAAGTATTCGAAGGT